>ENA-UPTA01002635-UPTA01002635.1-activated-sludge-metagenome-genome-assembly--contig:-NODE-2635-length-18336-cov-6.794267_pt1 | contig 18336 bp, 17 predicted proteins | sample MGYA00238184_ERZ773361 | MGnify/ENA primary metagenome ERZ773361 (study PRJEB29100, sample SAMN05720205) | activated sludge metagenome | isolation source: anaerobic digester from wastewater...
TTTCTTCCGTTGTTTTCGTATTTTACTTTACAGTTCAGTCATGTTAGTCAATGTCAAAAATAAACTCAGGTATTTATGGGATACCGAATGGGAGATAGGCGAGAAGGCCTCTTTTTTCTGGCCCATAGTGATATTCGTAGCGTTGGGATATACAACGTTGGAACTCTTTTTTCGGCTGGGAAATCCCAATCCTCCGCTGGGGTTCGATGAACTTGTGCTGATGCTGCGCGGCAACCTGTCGGTGGATGCGCCGTTGCTTGTCAAAACATATTTCCCGTATTTATGGATAGGAGTAGTGGCTTCCTGTTTTATTTTCCGCGTATATTTTATCGTGTCTTCCTATGCCGCATCGCTGCAGATGTTCAATCGTCGGAAGCTGCACACGGAGATGGCGATGTATGTCATTTCCGCTGTCATCGTGATGGTCTCTACTTTTGTGCTTTTCCGATTGCTGGGATTTGTCACGTGGCTGCTGGGAATGGGATTCCACACGGGCGTAGAAAGTATGGATGCACTCACCCATTATTTATCGCAATTGATAGATACGCATATCCCGACTATCGTGCATTTGCCGTATCCGCTGGCGCTGCTTTTTCTGATACTCGGTTTCAATGTCAGTTCGCTCGCCGGCTATTTTATTCATTGGCTGACCCATCAATCGAGATTTCTGTGGCTGACGGTTCACCGGCCGCATCACATGCCGGAAATACTGCATCCGATTGGTGTGCCGCTGGCGTTCAATTTCGGTTTTCTGCTCGCGATCCCGCATGTGCTTTTTTCGGTTTTCTTTGCCAAACTGTTTTACGAAGGTTCTTTGCTGATGGAAACAACACTGGTGCTGATCTTTTACTATCACTTTGAGATATTCAATCACCTGTCCACGCACTACCACATGGCGTATCATAATAAACTCGTACGATTTTTCTCCGATATAACAGGCAGCGGAATTTATCACTACATGCATCATACCTCGGAAGAAGGGAAGGAAACCGTGAATCTGGGTGGAGGATTTTTTATGTTGTGGGACAGGTTGTTCCGCACATTTGAGCAGCCGCCGGCATTGCCGCCGCGGACAGGACTTACGAATAATCCTGTGTTTGTGCGTAATCCATTTCGCGTTACATTCAGTGGCTTTGCACAGATTTGGTACGAAATGAAGCACAATAAACATTGGAAAACCCGCTGGCTGATTTTGTTTGGGGATGTCTATTACAAACCGCCGATAACAAAAGAATACCTCATTCTGGGGTATCAGTAAACTAAGTTTATTTCTTTCGGGAAAACAATCCCAGCAGTCTGTCATCTTTGTACAGATAGAGTAGCTTTCCGCTCACCTTGTATTTATTGGTGTTTTGCAGCATCTCTACAAAACGGCTTTCAATGGAATGTTTGCCGCAGGCCATTTTGGTCAGCAAGATATCCGCGATCTGCATGCTGTCCTGCTGTAATGTGATGGTGGCGGAAAATGTATTGCAATCAGTGCTTCCCGTCAGCGTTTGTGCGCCCGGGAAGAATTGCAGGTGCGCCTTTGCGAGAGAAAAAGTTTTCGTACTGCCATCCTTCATCCTGAGTTTATACAGCAGCCATTTACTGCTATCGGGCAAGGCATTGTTAATGCTCTCCTTAATCGTTGCGTTGACCGCTGTTCTTGATTTTATTTCCTGTAATGTGTATGTCGTATCATTCTCTGCGGACACCGCTACATTCACCAACAGACAATAGGAAAAACCTTTGGTATAATTAAAATCGCGGATAGGACGAGTTAATGCTGTCCATTCTTTTTCCGGTGCTTCGCGCACCAGCAAGCAGGACTGTGTGTCTGTGCAAACTGTTGTAGAATCTGAAACATACAGTATTTTCAGGTATTCTGCCGCTGTTGCAACAGGGTAATTCCAACAAAGAAATATCAGCAGTAGTGTGGTTCGAAAATGTTTGTATAGCTTATTTAACATTTTAATGCAGCATTATTGCACAAGTTACAGTATTTTTGTTTTAATAAAATACCTCTGTTATGTTGAAAAAAGTTGGGTTAGCATTATTGTTGCTGCTGGTAGTCATTCAGTTTATCCAGCCAACCAAAAATCAGTCTACGGAAATACTCGCGTCTGATATCACCAAAGTAAGACAAGTGCCTGCGGATGTACAGGAAATACTTACCGTTGCCTGCTACGATTGTCACAGCAATAATACGGTATATCCGTGGTACAGTCATATCCAGCCTGTCGCATGGTGGCTGAACAATCATGTGGTAGAAGGAAAGCAAAAGCTGAATTTTTCTACATTCGGTGATTATGATACGAAAAAAGCCAATCATAAACTGGATGAAACGATAGAAGTATTGCAGAAAAATGAGATGCCATTGAAAAGTTACACACTCATTCACACGAATGCAAAACTGACAGATGCCCAGAAAACATTGGTAATCAATTGGGCGAAGAGCGCAATGGTAGGTGGCGAAACGGGAAATGCAACTCCTGTATCTTCAGAAGAAAAGGAAAGAGAGGAGCATTAATGCCATTGTCAGAACTCGCGTACGACCAGGTGGTTCACGAGTTGACGGAGCGCTTCCTTGCCTTCTTCCGCACAGCTGAGTTGCTGCAGCGCAGACATGGCTTTTTCTACATAGCTGTCACGCATCTGCAGCGCGAATGTTCGAATATTATACGTTTCAAAAATATCCAGCACGGCGGCCACTTTAGCCGCTTTGTCTGTTACAGGAGCCTGTATGATTTCCGTTAATCTGCGGTCGTCTTCCGCCTCGCTGCGCAGCAGCGCTTCAATCAGCAGCAGCGTTTTCTTATTTTGAATAATATCGCCACCCGGTTGTTTTCCCACCAGACTTTCATCGCCGAAGGCGTCGAGGATATCATCCTGAATCTGGAAGGCGACTCCCAGATTTTCTGCATATACGTACAATAAATCGGCATCTTTCTCGCCGGCGCCGCCCAATATCGCACCGATTTTCATGCTGGCTGCCAATAGGACAGCCGTTTTCAGCCGAATCATTTCCAGATAGGCGGCATGTGTCACTTCCACTTGTGTTTCAAAGTCGATATCATATTGCTGTCCCTCGCACACTTCCACTGCTGTCTTCGAATAGACTTCAAATACTTTCCTGAAATATTGATCATCTACCTTGCTGAGATATTCGTAGGCTTTCACAAGCAGCACGTCGCCGCTGAGTATCGCCGTGTTGAGGTTGTATTTTTCATGTATTGTCTGAAAGTTGCGTCGCAGTGGTGCGCCGTCCATCACATCATCATGAATCAGCGAGAAATTATGGAAATACTCGATGGCCAGCGCAGCCGGCAGCGCAGCCTGCACATTTCCGTCAAATAAATCCGTGGCCATCAGGAGCAGCACCGGCCGCAGCCTCTTTCCGCCAATCTGCAGGAAATAGTTGTTGGGTTCATACAGATTGCGCGGCTCCTTGCAGAATGCCTGCGACTGCATATAGGCTAAAAAATTTTCTCTCAGTGCTTCCAGTGAATGCATGCTTAACAATTTCTAACAAAAATAACCGATTTAATAGAACTAATTTTGTAATTCGTCTGTTTCTTAGACAAATTATTTTGCGAATTGTTGCTGCAACGACTAAATTACCATCTCTAATCCGTCAATTACTGTTTTCATGAACAACAAACTACAATACGAATGGGCTGCGGTGCTCGATAAGACCATCACCATGTGTCAGGATGATGAGCAGTTTCATCAATATTCCGTCCGTGAAAAAATGCTGGCGCTCGTGTATACATTTTTGCAAAACATGCAGGAACAGGAAACCCATTTTCTGGAGATGCTACATCAGCATAACGGCATCAAGCGATTGGATACTTCCTATCTGAAAGATCTGAAAAGCGGATTTGAATCGTATGTGACCGGCTTAGTGGAGGAAGGCCGCAATTCGGGAGAGATTCAGGGGCGACCATTTCTGGCACGATTTTATATGCCTGTGCTGTGGAATGCATTCGTCAATATCCTGTATTTCTGGGCAAACGACAAGAGTCCGCAGCGAGAACATACGGATGTGATGGTGGAAAAAACAGTGCACTTTACTTTCGACTTGCTGGCGCCAAATGCCATAGATTCAGGGATTGATCTGGTGCAGCAATATTTAAAACTCAAGCAGTAGAATTACAGATTTATGTCAGAGCAACAGGATAAAATTCCCACCTCCAAGGTAGAACGCGCATCGAGGGTGTTTCGTACGAGTATGAAAGTAGGCGCGAACTACATAAAACATACAGCCCAGAAAGTCGTCAACAAGGATCTGGATGATTCGGATCTCGATGAGAAAAATGCGGAGGCGTTGTTTCAGATGATGAGTCAGCTGAAAGGCAGTGCCCTCAAAATAGCGCAGATGATGAGCATGGACAACGGATTGCTGCCAAAAGCTTACGCCGAAAAATTCGCAAAGGCTCAGAACAGCGCGATGGCCTTGTCGGCGCCGCTGGTGATGAATACTTTCCAGAAATATATCGGTAAAAGACCGCAGGAAGTATTTGATCATTTCAGTGTCAATGCCGTACATGCGGCGTCTATCGGACAGGTGCACCGGGCCGATAAAGACGGCTTGCAACTGGCGGTGAAGTTGCAGTATCCCGGCGTAGCCGATAGTATTCATTCCGATATCAATCTGGTGAAGCCGATGTTTCTTCGTTTTCTGAATCTGAAGGAAAAAGATATCGCGCCTTATCTGGAAGAATTTGAAGAGCGACTGCATGAAGAGTGCGACTACGAGAAAGAATTGCAATACGGAATGGAAATGGCACAATTCGCCGCTTCGATTCCTCATGTGATTATTCCGCGCTATTATCCGGCATTGTCTTCCAAAAAAATCCTGACGATGGAGTGGATGGAAGGTATTCCCTTGCAGGAATTTATTGATACAGAAACAGACCCATCCCGAAGAAATAAAGTAGGACAGGCCTTGCTGGATTTTCTGCACAATTCCATTCATCGTTTGCAGCGATTCCACGCCGATCCGCATCCCGGAAATTTTCTGGTGACGAAAGATGCCGAGTTGGTGGTGCTGGATTTTGGCTGTGTCAAAACCATTCCCAAAGATTTTTATATCCATTACTTCGCACTGGCGAAGGATGACATTTTTAATGACGAAACCAAATTGCGGACTTGTCTCGAGCACCTCGATATGCTGCGCAAAGGCGATACGCCGGAACAGGATAAACTGTTCTTTGATACTGCGGTTCGCGCGATTCAGAATATCTCCAAACCTATGAAGAGTGATACTTTCTATTTCGGAGATAAAGATTTCTACGAGCAACTGCAAGCGCAGGGTGAAGAGATTATGCAAAACAAGGAATTCCGCAAGCCGAGTGCCATGCGTGGTTCCCGTCATGCCATTTATCTGCACCGCGCTTTCTTCGGGCTGTATTCCATTTTATATAAACTCGATGCTACGCTGAAGATTGACCGTCATTTCTTTGACGATATACAGGTGTGATTATTGCAGCGCTTCTGCCAACGTCATCAGTCTGTCAACTTCAATACCTTTATCCGTGCGTTTCAGCGTGGCGCATTCCACATCTTTATCGTGTTCGAAAAACAGGATATGGTTGTTTTCCAATGCTTTTTCCAGGAAAATGGTTTTCTCTTTCAGCGATTCCATCGGACGGATGTCGTAGGCCATGATATAAGCCAGTCGCACGTGGTGATGAGAAGGCACGAGGTCGGCGCAGTAGGAGATGGTTTGATTGCCTTTGTAAATATGGCAAATCATCATCGATTCCGTATGTCCGAAGGTATATTCGATGCTGACATTATCCAGGCCTAATTCTTCCTTTTCCACGTATTTCAGTTTCCCTGAGTCGGCGATAGCTTGCAGGTATTCCTTGCGGTAAGAGGCTTTTTCGCGGGCATTCGGATGCATGGCGGATTCCCATTGCGCGTAGGACGACCAATAGGTGGCATTCGGGAAACGCAGGGTAGGTTGTCCCATGCCATCATCTTTCAGCGCACCCATGCAATGGTCGAAGTGCAGGTGGGTGAGAAAAACGTCGGTGATATCTTCCGCCGAAAAGCCATGTTTTGCCAGTGATTTTTCCAGCGTGTCTTCGCCGTGAGGCAGATATCGTTTGCGGTAGGTATCGTCGATAAAATCACCCATGCCGGTGTCAATCAGCATCAGTCGGTTCTGGTCTTCCACCAGCAGGCAACGCATCGCCCAGGTGCACATATTGTTCTCATCCGGTGGATTCAGTTTCTGCCACATCGTTTTAGGCACCACACCAAACATAGGGCCTCCGTCTAATTTAAAATATCCGGTATCTATCGTATATAATTTCATAGCGTCCGTTTTGTGCAAAGATAAGAACTATCCTTCTGATTCACCAATTTTGCGGTATGCTATGCTGAATATGCCTGTTTTTTTATAACATTGCACTATGATTGATTATAATCCGAAAGAGTGGTTTACCTTTATTTTTCGCTTTCACAAAAATGACACGCTCCGCAAGCTGCTGCCCGTAATGGCGGGCATCGTGGTGTATTGCACCGTGATTGCTTATTATGAACTGAATTACATCAAACTCGCGGAAACCATCGCGGAACTGAAGAATATCTCCATCCTGCATTCCATCCTCGGTTTTGTAATCTCGTTGTTGCTCGTATTTCGAACGAATACGGCCTATGACCGCTGGTGGGAAGGACGGAAGCTGTGGGGCGCACTAATCAATAATTCCAGAAACCTGATGATGTTGCTGAATAGTATGGTGAAAGACAAAGAGGAAAGGAGTTATTTCCGCAACATGATTATCAATTATGCCTATGCATTGAAAAATCACTTGCGCAATACCGTAGTCGAGTCGGAGTTTGTCATGCAACTGAACAGCACGGAAACACTGCAATACAAACGCGATGAACATATTCCCAATCAGCTGGCGCAACAACTGATAACCCGGGTGATGCAACTGGTGGAAAAGAAGGAACTGAGCACGGAGCAGGTGTGGCTGGTGAATCAGAATTTACAGGCGTTCACGGATATCTGTGGTGGTTGTGAGCGCATCAAGAAAACGCCGATTCCGTTTTCCTACAGCGTATTTTTCAAGAAGTTTATTTTCTTTTATATCATGACTATGCCATTGGGCTATGTCTTTTCCCTGGGGTATTATGCCGCTCCGATAATCGTATTTATCTTTTACGTACTTGCCAGTATGGAACTGATTGCGGAGGAAATTGAAGATCCTTTCGGACAGGATGCCAATGATTTGCCCACGGATAATATCTGTGCTGCCATCAAACAAAGTATGCACGAACTGGAGCAGGTTTAAACGGCATATATTATGGCGTACTGACTGCCCAATATATCGCTGATGGCCTGGTGAAGCGCGCGTGCCTGTGCATGGAAAGCTGTCCATTCCGCTTCGTCCCACATGGATGCACCGGCAGGATAGTCAGGATCAAAACTGTTCCTGTATTCGTTGTCGAGTCTGATTATTTCCTGCAAAATGTCTGCAGGTAGTAGTAATGCCGCAGCCTGAATACAGTTTCCCTGATGGTCAAAAATACCGGCATCGGCAGGGCCGGCGCCAAACTGAAGTTTTGCCGCTTCATTAGAAGGCCATAGACATCCGCCACTACCATAATCAAAGTAGAATTGGAACTGATATATCGGGGATTCCTGAATAGCGGGCATAATTTGCTCCGGAATGGATTAGATAGCACTCATTTTCAGCGCAGTCACAGCGGCTTCTACGCCTTTGTTGCCATGTTTTCCACCTGCGCGATCAAGTGCTTGCTGTTCATTATTCGGCGTGAGTACGCCAAATATAAACGGGATATTGTGTTCGATATTCAGCAACTGCAGCGCATTTGCCACAGAGGTGTTGATATAGATATCGTGGTCTGTTTCGCCTTTGATGACACAGCCGAGGCAGATAACAGAAGATACATGATGGCGTACTGCCAGTTGTCGTGCAGCAAACGGCAATTCAAAGGTGCCGGGCACGTAGGATACAAGGATATCCTTGTCCGCCACGCCGTGTTGCAATAAAGTTTCGATACAACCTTTGAGCAATTCAAAGGTGATGTGTTTGTTCCATTCTGCTACTACAATTCCGAACGATTTGCCATTGCCATTCGGCACTTTCTCGGTATCGTAGCTGGACAGGTTTTGCAATGCAGATGCCATAATCAGTATATTACAGTGCTTCCGCTTCCAGTTTGGCAATATACATTTCTGCCGCTAAGCCTTCCTGAGAATTCGGATATGCGTTGTTGATTTTTTTGTACAATTCCAATGCTTCTTTTTTCTTGCCGCTTTGCTCCAGTGCCAGCGCAGCGCGATACAGATAAGTCGGCGTCGTCAGTTCATTGTCGGTCGCTTCGCCGGCTTTGATATAATTATCAATCGCCTTATCCATTTGCTTTTGTTCCGCGTAAGCGTCACCGATACAGCCGAATTTGCGGGCGGTGAGGACACCGTCTTCCGTGGAGAATTCTTCCAGGTGCTTGATGGCGGCGGCAAAGTTGCCCATTTTCAGCTGACATACACCGGCACCGAAATGCGCGCGGTTACCGGCAGCCGTATTGCCGTATTGTTTGGCAATCGCCTCAAAGCCGAGGTGCTTACCATCGCCGTTCAGTGCAGCTGACAGGGAGTCCATTTCAAAATAGCGCTGAGCATATACAATCGCGTCTTTGGCTTTTTCCTCTTTCGGGCCTTTCACCAGGTTGTTGTAACCCCACCAGCCGCCGGCAGCGATAGCTATCGCCGCAACGCCACCTAAAATGACATTCTTGTATTTTTCAAAAACGTATTCCGCGTTATTGTAGACTTCGTGGATTTTCTCATTTCCTTCATCCAAAATATCGTGTTGTTTGCCGGAAGTTGGTTTCTTTGCCATATCTGAAATTTAAAACTAGAGGGCAAAGGTACGATTTTATCATTAATTTGGAAATTTTTTTATCCGATTTCACCCTCCGTTTCCGTATTCCACAATTTTGGTGGTATCTTTGAACAATGTCAGCCATTTCGCTCGCCATACGTTCCATTCAGCTTACCAATTACAAGAATTACGGTTTCCGGCAGTTCGACTTGTCGGAAAAGATAAATCTGATAGTGGGCAATAATGGACTGGGAAAAACGAACCTGCTGGATGCCCTGTATTATAGCTGTATGACCAAGAGCAACCTGACATCGGCAGATGCGATGGTGATCCGGTTCGGTGAGGATTTTTTCCGTATTGCGGCCAATATCTGTAAGGATGAGGTAGAACATTTTGTGGAGGTGAAGTATCGCCGGCAGGAGAAGAAAGAAATTTTGCTCGACAGGCTGAAGATGGAACGGCAGGCAGATTTCATCGGTCGCTTTCCCTGTGTGATGATTACGCCCGACGACCACCAGCTCATCAGTGGCAGCAGCGAACAGCGCCGGCGTTTCATGGATGTCACTATTTCCCAGTTTTCGCAGGAGTATCTCTCGCAGCTGATGTTATATAATAAGGTTCTGCAGCAGCGCAACGCTTTGCTGAAATCCTTTTACGAACAGCGCCGCTTCGACCGTTCTCTGCTGGATGTTTATACCGAAAAGCTGGTGAATGCGGGACGTATTATCAGTCGCTACAGGATGGATTTGGTACATCAGCTCGTGCCGGTTTTTCATCAGGTGTACCGTCAGATATTTGAAGGAAATGAGGGGGTGGAAATAACCTATGATTCGGATGTGCAGCAGGCGGACTATGCCGCAGTGATGGCCGCGGCGGAGCAGCAGGATACGCAGGCACAGCGCACTACACGCGGCATCCATACGGACGACCTGCAACTGGAACTGAACGGCATGCCTTTGCGGAAAATCGGATCTCAGGGGCAGCAGAAGACTTTTCTGTTGTCATTGAAACTGGCACAGTACGAATTGTTAAAATCCAATAAAGGTTGTAAGCCTTTGTTGTTACTCGACGATATTTTTGATAAATTAGACCCGCAAAGAATAGCGGCTATATTCCGCCTGGTAAGCAGCGACGCGTACGGACAGGTTTGTATCACGGATACCAAGGAGCGGGAGATAGGTGTGCTGTTGCAGGAAAATAATATTCAGTCATTTAAATTTATTCCACTTGGCCAAGTATAGAAACAGCAGATTTGTAAGCCTGAAAGATGTGCTGGACGACATGATACGTGACATGCGTATCGATGGCAAAATGGAGGAAATGAATGTCCGCAAATACTGGTATGAACTGATGGGGGCTTACATCACCAATCATACTTCCCGCATTTATTACCGCGATGGTAAGTTGTTTGTAACGATGGATTCTTCCGCGCTGAAGCAGGAATTGTTTATGGCGCGCGAGAAAATCCGTGCCGACCTGAATAAGCGCATGGAAAAGGAAGTCATCAAAGAATTAATCCTTCGCTGACAGACTAGTTCAGATTGCTGAAGTCGACCGGTACTACTCTCGAAATTCCCTGTTTTACCATGGTAACACCGTAAATGGCATCTACGCTCGCCATGGTAGATTTGTTGTGTGTTACAATGATGAACTGTGAATTCGCGGAGAATTTGCGGATGGCGTCGTTGAACTTGCGGATGTTGGTATCATCGAGCGGCGCGTCCACCTCATCGAGGATACAGAACGGCGCCGGCTTATAGAGATACAAACCGAACAGCAGCGACAGCGCCGTCAGCGTTTTCTCACCACCCGACAGCTGATTGATGCTTTGCGGGCGTTTCCCTTTTGGTTTCGCGATGATATCGATTTCAGATTCCAGCGGATCATCCGGATTTACCAGTACGAGGTCGCAGTTGTCGTCCTGTGTGAACATACTGCGGAATACATTGATGAAGTTTTCCCGCACGGCGTGGAAGGTCTCTAAGAACTGACCTTTTGCCGTGTTTTCAATTTCCTGCATGGTTTCCATGAGGTTTGCCTTAGCATCAATCAAATCCTGTTTCTGCGCTGTGATGAAATCAAAACGCTCTTTCATTTCATTGTAGGCTTCTTCCGCCATCGGGTTCACTTCGCCGAAGTTGTCGATGCGACGTTTTACTTTGTCGAGTCGGTCCTGCAACTCTTCGCGTCCGGTTTCCGGCAATTCCGGTTGTGCGGCAAATGCCTCTGCATCAATATGGAATTCGATGGATAAGCGCTCCTTCAGTACGTTCAGTTTCAGCTTCAGTTCGCTCAGCATTTCTTTCTTATCCATGATTTGCTGTTCGATAGACTGCTTCAGTTTATTTTTATCGCGGATGCTGTCTTCGATAGCGGTAATACCTTCTTTTACTTTGTAATAGTCGGATTCCTGATCGGAGAGTGTCTGCATGTGCGCTTCTTTTTCCTTGTATGCCAGTGAAAGCGCCTCTTCCAGTTCGAGGATATTATCTGTCAGTTGGTCAATCTGTATCTGCGCATCTTCGATGTCAGTAGTCGCCTGTTCGAGCCGGCGTTTGTTTTCTTCTAATTGCTGTTCTTTGTAGGCCAGTGTCTGCTGATTGGATTTCAGTTTGTTTTCCTGTTGGATAAACTGAATGTTCGCCTGGTTGAAAGTCTGCGACAACTGATTGTATTGTTCATTGGCGCGGCGGAAATCATTTTCCAGATTATCCAGTGCTGATTTGTGCTGCTGTGTAGTGCGTACCGCCTCTGCTAAAACTTGTTTCAGCGGATCCATTTCCAACTGCAATTGTTCCATCTGAATACGGAGTGCCTGTTCCTGAGAACTGATTTTTCCGATGGAATTTTCCTCGCTTTCAATCTTGGATTTTTTGGCGACCAGTTCTTTCTCAAACTGTTGCAATTGATTGCTTTCGCGCTCGATGACATTTCGGAAGGAATTGACCTTCAGGTGTTGCAGTTCGTTGTAGTTGTCCTGCGTTACCTTTTTCAGGTTCATCACTTCTGTCTCCAGTTCCTTGATTTCCTTTTCCAGAATTTCCAGGTTTTTCAGACGTCCCAGTCGTTTTCCTTCAAACAATCCCACGGCGCCACCGCTGATTTGCTTGTCGGATTTCAGTAAATGTCCGGTGTGAGAAATGACAAAAACATCTTTTTTGTTGTCGAGTTGCTGAAACAACTGATTCACGTCGGTGCCTTCCTGTGCGATATAGATGCCGTTCAGCAAATAGCGCAAAACCGGTTGGTATTTTTCGTCAATCTGCACGACATCGATGGCAGGCTTTGCATTGCTGAGTGCCGGCTGTGCAGTATTGGTAGCTAGATTTTTAAAATAATCCAGAATCAGGAAACTGGCTTTGCCCACCGCGCTCTGCGAGAGAATGTCGATGGCGTTGAGTGCCTCATTTTCCGTGTCTACCACAAAGTTGTTGAGGTAAGGTTGCAGCACACTTTCGATGGCGACGCGGTATTTTTCTTCCGAATAAATGATATCCGACAGCAGCGGCGTGTCTTTCAGCCAGTTGACATTTTTCTTTAAAAACTTGATAGACTCCGGAAATCCTTCCAGATTATCTATCATATTTTTGGTTAGTTTGAATTCGTTGTTTTTGGCGTCGAGGATACGGTTTTTGTTGGTCAGTTCCTGACGCAGTTGTTCCGTTTTTTCTTCGAGCAGGCTGATTTTTTCGAGGTTGTCCTCTTCCTTTCTGCGAAGGTCTTCCACCAGCATTTTCTGCTTTTCAATCTTGCTTTCCGTTTGTTCGATATCTGCACGCAGCGTATCGAGCGTCTTCATGCGCTCTTCATTCTCAAACATCGATTGTTGCGCGCTGCGTTGCAATGCCTCGTATTGCGAGTCTTTAACGGCAATCAGTTTTTCCGTTTCGGCTATCTTGTTATTGCTGAGTGCATAGGTATTGCGGGCTTCCTCGAGGTTGTTGCGGAATTCCAGATTGGTGTTGCGCTGCGTTTCCAGATCTGCTTTCGCTGCTTCAAAAGTGACGCGTACCACCTCCAGTTTCTGCTCATCGTCCTGGTTATAGGTTTTTAGTTGCTCAATTTCTCTGCGCAGGTTTTCCATGATGGAGGTCGCCTGTGAAATCTGGTGGTTGAGCTGATAGATTTTATCTTTGAGAAAAGCGGATTTTTGTTCGTCAATTTTTTTCTGACTTTCCTTTTCCTGCAATTCCGCGAGAAACTGATTCAGTTGTTTTTGCTGGTCGGAGAGGGAACGTTCTTTGTCAAGTACCGCCAGTTTTTCCTTTTCCAGTGTGGCTTCCTGACTTTCCATCTGGGTGTTGATTTCCAGTCGCTGGTCTTCGAGTCCTTCAATTTCCTTGTTGGATAAAGTGAAACTTTCCTGAATCCCGTGCAGTTCGTATTTGGATAAGTCGATGCTGATGACTTTGTATTCTTCCTTGTAACTTTTGTACTGTTTTGCTTTTTTAGCCTGAGATTCCAGTGATTTCAGGTTCTTCTCAATTTCAAACAAGAGGTCGCTCACGCGGTTGAGGTCGGCTTCCGTTGCATTCAACTTCAGGAGTGTCTCTTTCTTTCTGTTTTTGTATTTGGAAACACCGGCAGCCTGCTCAATCAGGGTGCGGCGCGCATTATCCACGTTGTTCAGAATCTGATCAATCATCTTCAACTCGATGATGGCATAAGAATCGGTGCTGATACCCGTGTCCATAAACAGGTCCTTGATGTCTTTGAGTCGGCAGGAAACGCCGTTGAGTTTGTAGGTGCTGTCTCCGTCGCGTTCTACCATTCGGGTAATGGTTACACTGGAAAATTCCGTAGGCAGGAGGTTGCGGGTGTTGTCGAGGGTCAGGGAAACTTCCGCGATGTTCGCGGCGGCTTTGTCCTTGGTGCCGTTGAAAATCATATTATCCATCTTCTCGAGTCGGAGCGCCTTCGTCTTCTGCTCGCCCAATACCCAACGAATGGCATCCACCACATTGGACTTGCCACAGCCGTTGGGGCCGACAATACCCGTAATGTTGTTTTCAAAGTTGATTTGCGTTTTGTCGGCAAAACTCTTAAATCCTTTAATTTCCAAACTTCTCAGCCTCATCGGTCAGTAATTCTTTTAGTGTGGTCATTCAATGTACACCGTCTTATCCGGTTTTCGAACCGACAAATATACGAAAAAATCAGGGTGAATTTTTGGGGAATAACCGGTTTATTTACTGACATTTTTTGCCGGTTTCAGCCGCAGTTGGTGGATAAAAAAGTAAATGTAGAGGTATTGTTCCTTTAAATGTTGATAATGTGGTTGTTATTTCCGGATGTCGGATGTTTTTTATGAATCAACAAAGAGCGAAAGAAATAAAAAAACCTACTGTAAGTGGTTTATTTACAGTAGGTTGTATTTTTTTAGGTGACCGCGGAAGGATTCGAACCCTCAACCCTCAGAGCCGAAATCTGATATTCTATCCAGTTGAACTACGCAGCCATCGGAAATGGAATTCCGGTGCAAAAATAATAAATTCTTACGTCTTTAAATTCTTTTCTGCAAATTAATTGTTCATCGTACCTTGCAGCTAAAATTGATGCTATGGAAACCAGACGTGTATCCGAAACCTTAAATATTCAGACTGAACTTATTATGCCCGGTCATACCAATCCGATTGGCAATCTGATGGGTGGCAACCTGCTGAGCTGGATGGATGTTTGTACCGGTATCTCCGCGATGAAACACAGCGGCGGCATTTCCGTTACGGCCAGTCTGGATAATGTATCTTTCAATCTTCCCATCAAAATGGGCGATATCGTGATTCTCAAATCCTTTGTTACCCGCGCATTTTCCACGTCCATGGAGGTTATCTGTGAGGTTTTTATTAAAGATATCAAAACGCAGGCGGAGGTGAAGTCGCACGAGGCATTTTTCGCTTTCGTAAGCCTGGATTATGAAACAAAAAGGCCGATTAAGGTATCGCCGGTTGTGCCCGAAACAGACCGTGAGAAGGAATTGTTTGAGAGTGCCCTGCACCGCAGAGAACTCCGTCTCATCAATGCCGGCAAACTGAAGCCAAAGGATGCAGTAACGCTGCGCGATTATTTCGATGAAATATAAACCTAGTACTGAATCAGCATATGCTCTTTCTGGCGCTGTTCTCTGCGCAGAAATACAATGCCCATTTCAAAGATATCGATGGTTAATGTCACCTTTTCATGGTTCTTGATATATTCCCATGCTTCCTGCATTTCTTCGCTCCAGTGGATGTCGTCAAACAGTAACACGGTGTCATTGTGGCAATATGGTAATACCGTATTGAAATAATCGATAGTAGGTTTTTCGCGGTGGTTGCCATCGATGAAAATCAGGTCGAACTTGCCGCGTTGTTCGCAGATGCGTTTCAGTTCCTGATCAAAATTGCCTACCACCAGATCAATATTTTTCAGGTGTAATTTTTTGAAATTCTCTGCCGCTACCGCCGCGATGGATTCGCTGCCTTCCACCGTGATAACACGCGTATTCGGATGGGCGGAAGCCAGATAGCTGGTAGTAATGCCGAGGGAAGTGCCGAGTTCCAATATAGAATTAGCCTTGAAATGGCGTACCATCATATACAGCAGATGCCCGTATTTTTCCTTTTTGACACTTTTTCGGACGATACTGCTGATTTTTCTTTTGCTGGTTTTGAGAGACTTAGAGCCTGCACCTAAATCCACTACTTCAATCTCGGTATCATTGTCCTTCAGGGAATCGCGGAGGTTCTCAATACGTTCGTAATCGCCGTACAGCAATTGTTTTTCAAACACCTCCGTCACCAGCCGGTATACAAACGGCGAATGTATTTTATACTTCGTCAGCGAGGACACCGTGTAGTGTACATATTCTGCTATTTGAAATAGATTTGGCAGCATAGCTGCAAAAATACAGATTCTTATTGTAATTCCCGGATAATCCTTATCCACGAATATGGATATTCCGTATTTTTAATGCAGGATGAAGATTCCCGTTATACCACACTGGCCGCTGATCGGAAATGCATGGGCTATTTCTCAGGATATCCTCGGATTTCAGCAACGCAATTTCCGGCGATACGGCAATACTTTTATGTTTTATCTGCCTTTCGGACAGCGGGTGGTGCTGACGTGTGACAAAGACGTATTCAAACATATTCTGCAACAGCAACACAAAAATTACCGCAAGGATTATGACAGTAATAAATTGAAGCTGGCATTGGGAAATGGACTGCTCACCAATGAAGGGGAATCATGGTTCCGGCAGCGCAGGCTGGCGCAACCCGCTTTTTACAAAAAGCGACTCGAAGGTTTTTTTGATACCATGAATCAGCTCACGCTCGCGCATCTGCAGGAGCTGTCGGCAGACAGCGAAGCAACCGTGCAGATTGACCGGGAAATGATGCAGCTGACTTCCAAGATTGTTATTGAAACATTGCTGGGAAAAGATATCGGAGATGAAATGAGTCAGTTGCAACAGCATATCACCTTCATTCAGGAACATCTGGTCAATCTGATTCGACGCCCATTCTATCGCTTCAGCTCAAAGTGGAATGGAAAAGAACAGCAGTTTCAGCAAACCATGCGGGATTTCGATGCTATCCTGTATGCGATTATCCGCCAGCGCAAAGCCGCCGCTCCGCAGAACGACTTGTTGAGTATGCTGATGGATGCCCGCGACGCGGATACCGGAGAGGGTATGAGCGACCGGCAGCTGCGCGATGAATTGCTCACGATTTATGTGGCAGGACACGAAACGTCAGGTTATGCCTTGTCGTGGGCGATATATAACCTGTGTACTCATCCGGCATCTTACCAAAAGGCAGTGGCGGAAGTGCAGGCCGTGATGCCTGACGGACAACTTACGGTGAAAAATTACAAGTCGCTGGTGTATCTGAAACAGGTGATAGATGAAACGCTGCGGCTCTACCCGACAGCTTATCTGCTGAGCCGTGAAAGCAAAGCGGCGGAAACGGCCTGCGGACTGGAGATTCCGGAGAAAACGTTGTTTTTACTGAGTACATATTTTCTGCATCGCCATCCTGATTACTGGCAGGAACCCGATGCATTTATTCCGGAGCGATTCGATGGGAATACGAATGTGTTGTTCAACAGCGAAGCGTATTACCCTTTTGGTGGCGGCCCTCGCATGTGTATCGGATTTCATTTTGCCACCATGGAAATAACCATAGTATTGGCGCAGTTGCTGTACCACTTTGATATCAGCCTGACTGCTAACGGAAAGCCGGTGGTGGCGGAGCCGCTGATTACCTTGAAACCGAAGGACGGTATTCATGTGCGGCTGACTAAGAAGTTAACTTAATTGGTTACGCGGTTCACTTTGTAATCGATGATTTCCATCGGCGTTCTGCCTTTGTATGCCGGATTGGTAAACTCGGAATAGTAAGTGGAATAGCACAATCCGCGCAAGCCGAGATTCAGCTGTCGCAAAGTGGAGGCGATGATGCCTTCGCTGTCATCTTCCTGTGCGGCTTCAAATTTTCCCACCAGCCATCTCAGGATGCCGTTGGGTAGGAAAGAAAAAATAATGAGCACGAGATTCAGCGAAGTGAAATCGTCTTTCGGCACATTCACGGCCAGTGTATTCAGGAAATGCAATCCCGCTACTTCTTCGTAGGCGGGAAATTCTCCGTTCTTAGGACAATAGATATTGCCGATTTTGGTTAATCCTATGACAGCTCTGTTTGAAAATGTATTCATATCGTGGAGATAGAAAATGAAAAATCGTTTTTTATTTTAAAAGTTGTGTAGCCAACCGGTGTCCCAGTGATTTAATGGTCAATCCCGGATTAATGCCCGGCGCATTCGGATAAATACTGGAATCCGCGATGTACAGCGTTTGCTCGCCGTGCACCTGGAAGTCAGGATTCACTACGGATTTTGATGCATCTGTTCCCATCACACAGCCGCCCATCAGGTGAAGACCGAAGTAGAAATTTGATTTGAAAATTTCTTTAGCACCCGCGGCATTCATAATGTTTTCAATGGCATGCAGACCTTTGTCGCGGCGCGTTTTATCCTGATCAGTCAGTGGTTTTACGATAGTGAGTTTTCCCTTGTTGTCACATTTTATTTCTCCGATATTCTCGTCGCGCACGGCCACTTCAATACATTGCATGTAGCGGTATTGTTTCATATAGTGCTGGTGTTTCGCGCCGGTCACATTCATCAGCATGCCGATGGAAATCGGAGAGGCGAATACGTTTTCCAACTTGAAACCCTGAGCCCGGAAGTTCGGATCTTTGGAAGCCACTGACTGGAACATGCCTTTGTGCGCATCCACCGGTTCGTTCTGAAAACCCAACCACATGAACTGAGGGTGAGAGGCAAATTTCTTGCCCAACGCCGGCAGTTTGGAGGCGTAGCCCGACATCGTCATGATGCGCGTACTGCCGAAAGCACCGCCGCAGAGGATAACTTTCTTCGCTTCCAGTGTCACCGGTTTGCCCTTGTGAAATCCATGTATTTTGCAGGTGTCTTTATTGGGTTCTACTTT
>ENA-UPTA01002636-UPTA01002636.1-activated-sludge-metagenome-genome-assembly--contig:-NODE-2636-length-18331-cov-6.560954_pt1 | contig 18331 bp, 8 predicted proteins | sample MGYA00238184_ERZ773361 | MGnify/ENA primary metagenome ERZ773361 (study PRJEB29100, sample SAMN05720205) | activated sludge metagenome | isolation source: anaerobic digester from wastewater...
CGTCTGTACCGGAAACAAGGACGGGTTCTTTCATTTCCGGAAATGCTCCTGAGTAGAGAGCTCCGAATCCGCCGATACCGGTAAGTACTCTTTCCGTGAAGGTTGATTTGACGGCGGGGATTATTCTTTTTACGAAGCTGTTCCCTTTTTCTATATCAACGCCTGAATCTTTATAGGTAAGTCCCATGAGTCCTCGCTTATAACAGAGAATTTAATAGTTGTGTAAACGTAATAATCAATACTATACTATTTTCATTGCATGGCTGTAGCAGATATTTTATACTTCACTCCCGTTTTCAGGAGAACTTCTTATTGGTTGCGATAATGCTGTAGTATTGATTCATGATTGAGAAGCTGCGATAATTTAATACTTAAAATTAATGCAGTGTAAATACAAGCAATTTTCAATTAGTTCTTGATTTTTACAATGCATTATGTCTTATTCATGTATCAGGCATACAGTTCCGGTTATGTTCTCTGGTACAGGAGACAATATGGCACTATCACAAAGGGAGTTGGAAATACTCCTTGAAAAGCTCCGTAAAAAATATGATGATTACGGCGAGAAATACAGCAAAAAGTTTTTTAATATCAATTCCTTTGAAGAACGGCTGCACATTACTCTCAGAAACAGGCTGAACCTTGAGGGTTTTATCCTCGCTGAAATTGCAACCTTTGAAAAATTAAAGGAAAAGTACGAGAAGAAAAAAAAGGGAAATTCCTTCGCCCAGAAAGTTGACAGAATTATCGAAGACAATCTTGCCCGAATAAAAAAATATCCTCCCGTTATGTTTCATAAAAAAGCCGGTGTTGAGATTTCTCATTTTTACGGTGCGGTATCAGCATTTTCCGAATATCTTTTCCCGGTTCTGTGGCTTGTGGTGACTGAAGAGGCCCATAAGAGGAGACTGCAGAAAATTGATGATGCCCTGAATTTTCTTGCAGCGCCCAGGGGGGCCAAATATCCAAAACGGATTGAAGACCACGTGCTCATTCTGTCACGTAGGGATATCAAAGAAATTGAAATTGAAAAGGATAAAAACAGATATCTTACGGAGATGGCGGAAGTTCTTTTTGAGATTGATGATTTTTGTGATGTATTGATAGAGCTTCGCGACCCTGAATGGGAGAATCCGCTGCGTTTCGATAAGTTATACTATGAAGGGAAAAAGAAAAAAAAGATCATCGAAAATTTTACCAATTTCACTTACTATGGTGCGATTTTTAAGATTAAAGAAAATGCCGGGGAAATAATTGACGATTTCCGTCTGGGTGCGTTTAAAAATCTGGGCAGAGACAATTCGTTACGCTGAAGGGTTTTTCAGGAGCTGTGAAAGTGGTTTTTCTTTTTCTCATAGAACACCCATGAGATTTCCGCTCCGATTACAAAGAGAAAGCAGGTATACCATATCCATATCATCAGAATAACCACCACGGAAAGAGAACCGAATATTGATGTATAGTCATTGATTTCTGTAATGTAATAAGAGAAAAACAGTTTGATGATCTCATAACTGAGAGACGCGAAGAGCGCACCTTTAAACATTGAAATGTTATCAAGTTTTTTCGGCGGAACAAAACGGTACATTGTGAATATCATCAGGGTATTGATAGACAGTGTTACGAAGGATGATAAAAGAAAAGGCGCCTGAATAAGGGTAAGAATATTTGTGCCGAATATGTTGAATGTTTTAAGATATTTTTCTATGAGACTTGTGAAGAATTCATTTCTGATTACCGCAAAAAAATTAGATATAATTGTCAGTACAAGGGCACTGAGGCTTATTCCGATTATTATAATAAAATGACGGATTTTGGCTTTCCAGTATTTCCTGCTTTTCCCAATCCTGAAGGCGAATTCCAGAGCGCGTTCAACGATATCAAATACAAGGCTTCCCCACCAGAACAGAAAGGGGATCCAGATCAGTGCAAGGTAGCGTTTATTGTATACAACTTTGTCAATGGTATCAATGAACCGCTCAATTTTTATTGAGGGGAGAAGGTTTTTTATCTGCAGGAGATATACGTTTGCCGCGAAATCCCCTGACTGATAAAAGAAACTCATGACCGATATAATGACCAGAGAAACCGGGATGAAGGAAATGAGAAGGAAAAATGCCATGGCACAGGTAGAAAGTTCTCCGTTATGATCCTCAAAATTTTTAAAGGCCCGGTAAATATCCCTGGAGAATTCCTGGATTCGCTTCCCTGCTCTGGTAAAAACTGTTTTCCATAGTTTCAGCATTACAAGAAGGGCTCTCTGTATTCCTGAGAGGATGTTCATGGTTGAATATTTATATACCTATGAGTAGTCTGCAGCATGATTGGAACCAATAAGTGAAAACAAAAGCATTAATTTCCTGATATTTGAAATAACTTCTCCCTGGAAAAGCAGGGTTTTAATGAAAATACTATACTATTTATGGATATAGTAACACGTTACCGCTTTACTATTTACTGTATGTAACTATGAGGTTCTCATTATCTCATAGTGTTAAGAAAGAAATCATCTGAACAGAGGGATTCCAGCATTGTACAACAGGACAAAACATCTTTCTATGGAAACTTTCATTTAGGCAATCACTTTTTTTATATAAACATTTTCTCAGAAAAGCACAAAGATGCGCCTTCAGAACATGCTGGTGAATTAGATTTGACATTATCTGGTGATGAAATATTATGAGAACTTTCAAATTGAATAGTGGCTATGCATAATGATAAAATACTTTTATACAGTAATTATTCTCACATCCCTATTGGTTTCAGGGCGGGTATGTGCTGCCGGTGCTAATACTGCCGCCCATAACAAAGTTGTAATTTCGGGAGGAGAAGACTGGTTCCTCTACAGTGAGGCGCTTTTTTTCAAGTCTAACAGGAATTACAGAAAGGCGATTGAATACTTTGAAAAAAGCATCAGCTCGGGGAAAGAACTGCACCGGGTTTACTACCAGATAGCACATTGCTACTTCAGCCTCCATGATTATGACAAGGCGAACCAGTACGCAGGGAGGTCAATTGCTGCCGATAGAACCTATGAGAGCCCCTATCTTCTGACCTACAAAATTTACCTGCGCTTAAAAAATTATAATTCTGCATCACAAATACTTGAGTCTCTTCTTGAGGTTAAGCCGGGGAACGTCAACGTTCATTATTCACTTGGTAATATTTATTATAATAATCTGAAGATTTACGATAAGGCGCAGCATCACTTTGAGGAAATAATTAACATATCTAAAACCCGGGTTGTTGACGAGTATTACAGGGAGTACGCACATTATTATTTAGGGTATCTCTATTTCAATAAACAGGATGTTGATAAATCAATCTATCATTTTAAAAGCGTCCTTGAACTGAATCCTGATAATAATTCCGCGATGTTTATTATCACGTCGCTGCTCATGGAATCCTACCGTCTTCATGAAGCTGAAAAATACTGTAAAAACTATCTTCAGCGGTTTCCGCAGAACACAAGAGTTAATCATTTCCTCGGAAGGATATATTATCTCAGGGATGATCTCGCGGCATTGAAATATTTTAAAAAATCCGGTTCTTCGGTTGACAGAGAAGGACTTATCTCCAAGGCGTTGATATTGGAAATGTCAGGGAAAGACGATAATCTTGAAAAACTCCTGAAATTTATCATCAACCGTTATCCAAAATATATTGGGCCTCACATTGCCCTTGGAAAGTATTATTCACGGAAACAGGATACAGATAATTCCCTCGCGGAGTTTTTTACTGCAGGGGTCATGCTGCATAATGTTAAACTTTTTGATGAATCCCAGATACAGTTCAGAAAAGTTCTGGAGATGAAAAACGATATTCCGGAAGTGTATCTGTATCTCGGCAGGATATACGAGGAGCGGGATGATCTTACCATGTCCATTCTCAACTATAAAAAATCAAACGAGCTGAAAGAAAACAGCAAGGTTCTTGTACATCTGGGATATCTTCATAGTCAGAAAAAGGAATACGCCACTGCGGTGAGATATTTTGACAGGGCGATACAGTTAGATCCAAAGAACTCAAAATCATATTTTCTGAAAGGTCTGGCTTATTCCTATGAAGAGAAACACCACCTCGCAGAACAGTATATGAAAAAGGCCATCACGATTGATCAGAATGATTTGTATTATTTCTACCTGGCTACGGTTCTTGAAAAGCGGAAAAAAGTAAATGAAACAATCAGTACTTTAAAACAGGCGATCAAACGTAACCCGCGGAATGCACGGGCCTGTAATTATCTCGGTTATCTCTATGCCGATAAAAACATGAATCTTGAAGAGTCATATCGCCTTATTCAGTGTGCTCTTGAGATAGAGCCGAATAATGGCGCATATCTTGATTCTCTTGGATGGGTTTATTACAGAAAGGGGAACTATAAAAAAGCTCTTTCACAGCTTTTGAAAGCAGAAACTGAACTGAACAGGGAAGGAAGTTCTGATCCTGTAGTGTTCGATCATATTGGCGATACCTATAAAAAAACCGGAAATATTAAAAAAGCAATTGATTATTGGAAAAAGTCTCTCAAAATTGATAACAACAAGAGCATTTTACAAAAGATTCGTCAGCATGAGAAATAGGTATACCGGGAATATTAATTCATGCTGAATTGAAGTTAATAAAAAAAGTAACTATTATTTCAGGGAATGATTGATGAGAAGGCATATTATTTGTGGTGTGTTGATTGTTGGATGTGTTATTGTATTTGGATGTGGAAGTACGCCGGTTTTACCTGATGCTCAATACGTGAAATCTGATGATACCCGTGCCAGGGATTATTTACAGAAAATTGACGTGATTAATTCCAAATCGCCCCAATCCTTCAGGGCACAATTCGTCGTGGATGGAAGCCTTGAAAATAAACGGAAGTTCAAGTCAATCGGCAGCTGTGTCTACAGCAAGGCCCATGAAAAATTCAAAATGGTCTTTATTGACAGCGTATTCAGGTCTCCCCTTGCAACTGTTCTGCAGGAAGGGAGAGTCTTGAAAATATATCTGCCCGTTGAAAAAAAGCTGTATGTTGATCATGCTGATAAGATACGTTTGAAGGATTATTCCGGCATAGATATTGACTACAGGTTTATCAGCAGCCTTGCAATGGGCATGATTCCCCTCATTGACGATTATTCAATCAAACAGGGGCTCAAGTACAGGAAAGAGAATAAACGTGAGGAATCTGATTATTTTATCATTCTCGAAAATGATTCCCTGTTTGAGACCATATCGTTAAAAAATGATATACCGAACAAGATACTTCTGGTTAATAAAAAAACACTTGAAAAAATGGAGTTTTATCTGGAAAATCCGGAATCACATGGTGATGGGGGGAGCCTGTATTATAAACAGATTCGGTTTCTTTCCGTCAAAAAGGGTGAGCGGATAAATCTCAGGTTTACCGGAATTCAGCATAATGCCCGGATAAATGACCAGCAGGATTTCAGGATTAATATGCCCGGGAATGTAAAATCCATTAGAGTACATTAATTTCTCATGCTGTATGCACCGGTGTTCTGAAAGGGCCGGAATTATTGTCCTGTCCACCAGTTGCAGGAAAGATAGTGATGATGTTCACGTTTGTTGGTGCGAAACACTTTGTGACATGTGCGGTGCCGTTTTTCAGATGTAAGATACTACTATCAGGGATTGGTTGATAATATTATGATATTATCAAATAGCCTAAAAAAAAGCAGCATTCTCATTGCTCCCAGATCGAAGAACAGGTGGGATCTGATTAATGAGATGCTCGATATGGCTGTTAAAAATAAGGATCTGAAAAAAGAAGATCAGGAAAGCGTCCGGCGTTCCCTTGTGGAACGTGAAAAGTCAATGAGCACCGGCATTGGCAAAGGAGTAGCGATTCCACATTGCACGACGGAGAAGGTTGATGATATAATCATCATGCTTTCAACCTGTGAAAACGGCATTGATTTTGATTCAGTTGACAACCAGCCGGTGAGAATTACCATAATGCTTCTTGTTCCAAAGGACAAGCTGACACAGCATATAAAGACACTCGCCAATATCGCGAAACTCATGAATAATGATGAGTTGCGGAATAAACTTCTGAATCTGAAAACTCCAGATGCGATACTGAAGACGATCAAGAACCACGAAGAAACAAAAAAGAAATGACAGACCAGAATGCAGAGCAATCACGTATTGTTGATGTTTTCAAACATGATGAAGATGACATCGAGAAAAGCCTGCGTCCGGTATCCATGCAGGAGTTTATTGGTCAGGTCAGGACTGTGGAAAACCTCCGTGTGTTTATTGAGTCTGCCCGTATCCGTAAAGAAAGCCTTGACCATGTCCTTCTTGCGGGGCCTCCCGGTTTAGGAAAAACAACCCTTGCTTTCATTATTGCCAGGGAGCTTGGAGTCAACATTAAGGCCACATCGGCACCTGTTATTGATAAAGCAGGTGATCTCGCTTCCATTCTTACGTCGCTTGAAAAAAATGATGTTCTTTTTATTGATGAAATTCACCGCCTTTCTCCCGCAATTGAAGAGATATTATATCCGGCAATGGAAGACAGAAATATTGATATCATAATCGGTCAGGGAATCGGTGCGAAAACGATCAAGATTGATCTTGCGCCCTTTACTCTGATCGGCGCGACGACCAGAACAGGGCTCCTGACATCAGCCCTCAGGGACCGCTTCGGTATTCCAGTGAGGCTGAATTATTACGAAGTTGAAGACCTCACTATGATTGCAGTGAGGTCTGCCGGTATTATGGGGGTGGATATTTCCAGTGATGCGGCAAAAGAAATTGCCGGAAGGTCCAGGAGGACGCCAAGGGTTTTAAACCGCCTTCTGAAGCGTGTTACAGATTTCAGTACAGTGGAAATGAAGAGTGGAATTGATCTTGCAATTACGAAATATGCGCTTGAAAAGCTGGACATAGATGAACTGGGACTTGATGATATGGACAGACGTATTCTTGCTTCTATTATAGAAAAATATGACGGCGGCCCGGTAGGTGTTAAAACAATCGCAATTTCTGTCGGTGAGGAAATCGATACCCTTGAAGATTTTTATGAACCCTTTCTTGTTCAGTCAGGCTTGTTAAAACGTACGCCACGGGGTAGGGTTGCGACACGGATTGCGTATGAGCATCTCGGATTTCCGTATGGCAGTGCTGGAGAAAATGCAAGTCAGCATACACTGTTTGATTCTGAAATTTAATACCCCTCTCATTTTTTAATCTGCCTTTTATCAGGGAACGTGTTCCAGGCGGGAGGATAGTATTGATTTTTTTAGTGGAAAATGTATCCCGTAATATAATTAATGTTCTAATGATATGTACAATGATAAAGGAAATATCCATGTAGCAGAGATGCTACCCACAAGGTATAAGCGGGAATGAATAAAAAGGACAAGAAGTTCAGGGAGATACCCTATAACTATACATCATTTTCCGACCACGAGGTTGTTCTCCGTTATTTTGATGAAGAATCATGGGAGATTATTAATCATCTGAGAAATACCCGGGTCACTGGACGCAGTGCAAAGCTGCTGTTTGAAAGTATTGGCGATCTCTTCATTGTTGAAAGAAATCCGTATGTGTATAATGAACATCTTGAGAATTCGAAAAAACTTAAAAAACTGAAACATATACATGAAATGCGTTTTCGTACTATTGAATGGTATGGAGCGGATAACCCCCTTGTTATTAAACTGATTGCAAAATGCCGGGAAGTTGAGAAAGCTTTCTTTTCCCGTCTTGATCAGGAAAAGAAGCAGAGAAAGAAAATTATGAGTGTTCTGGAAAAGGTTGTTTCCAAATCGAACATTCACTTCAGCGCTTTTCATAAAGTATCACATGTAACTGACGCCACAGACTGGCGCGTCGAATATCCAGCAGTTGTGGTGTATCCGGAACATCCGGAGGAAATAGTGAAGATCATTCATGCCGCCCGGCAGCTTGGTCTCAGCATCATTCCCCGGGGAGGCGGCACGGGGCTGACGGGAGGTGCGGTACCGGTCAACAAAACCACTCTTGTCCTCAATACAGAGAAACTCCATACAATCGGTCCCATAACTATATTGAAAAGCGGCGACCAGGATATCCCGGTTATTGAGGTTGAAGCGGGAGCTGTCACAGAAGATGTGATCAGACACTGCGAGTCGCAGCATTACATATTTGCAACAGATCCCACCTCGGCCTGGGCATCAACAATCGGGGGCAACATCGCGGAGAATGCCGGCGGGAAAAAGTGTGTGATGTGGGGTACCGCGATCGACAATATTTATTCCTTTGAGATTATCAATGCAAAGGGTGAACGTATTGAGGTGGTAAGGCGAAATCATCCCCACAGGAAAATCCTTTCTCAGGATGAAGTGATCTTTGACGTGTTCGGTGTGAAAAAACGGAGAAAGCTCCTCACGTCAATAACGCTGGCAGGAACTGACATTAGAAAAGATGGGCTGGGGAAAGATATTACCAACAAGGCATTAAACGGGCTCCCCGGTGTACAGAAGGAGGGGGGGGATGGTGTGATCGTATCCGCCCGTTTTGTGCTGTACCGGCCGTTTGAGCATAAGCGTACCCTTTGCCTGGAATTTTTCGGCAGAGATCTTATCAACGCCTCGAAAGCTATTGTAGACATTAAGAAAAGTGTCGAGAAAAGCAGTGATGTGTTCCTGACGGCCCTTGAACATTTCGACGAGAAATATGTACTTGCAATCAATTACCGCAATAAATCTGAAAGAACTGAAACGCCGAAAGCGGTCCTGCTCATTGACGTGGAGAGCAATAATGTCACACTCCTTGATGAAATGTGCCGGGACATCATCACCATGGTGCGGGGATATAATACCGAGGGATTTATTGCAGAAAACGAAAAGGCCGCGGTACGTTTCTGGCAGGACAGGAAAAACCTTGGCGCAATTGCCAGGCACACCAATGCATTCAAGCTCAATGAAGATGTTGTTATCCCCATCGAGAATCTTCCCCTTTTTGCGGATTTTATTGATAAGCTGAATGTCACGAAAGAACTCTCAAACAATGTTGCTATTATATCTGACATCGAAGAATATCTGGAAAAGATGGTAAGCGATGATGAGTTTCTTGGGAAAAAGGTAGAGACCTATCTGACCCGCGTAAAAGGGTTACGCTCCGATTACCGTGAGTACATTGAGCACCTCGATACACCGGCGAGCAGTCTTTATAAATACCAGTCTCAGTTTTCCAATGAAAAACGGTCAATCTTCAAACTCATTCAGGAGGGAGAGATTGTCATTAGTTTTGAGGATGATGTTATTAGCAGCTTTCAGAATGCATTCAAGGGATATGAGGAGGAACTGCAGGAGTTTAATGCCGTTGTGGCTGAGCAGAGGAACCGTAAAGTGATTGTGGCCACACATATGCATGCCGGCGACGGAAATGTACATGTGAATATTCCTGTTCATTCAAATGATTACCTGATGATGAAAGAAGCGGACGAAACTGCTGGAATAATCATGGAAGAGACCGTGAAAATGGGAGGAGTAATTTCCGGCGAGCACGGAATAGGTCTTACGAAATTACGGTTCATTGAACCTGAAATTCTTGCCCGTTACGCTGACTATAAAAAATTAGCCGACCCTGATGATCTTTTCAATCCCGGGAAGCTCAGTCCCGATTTTCCGCTTCACCGTATATATACTCCTTCATTCAATTTACTTGAGCTGGAAGCCTTTATCCTCAAGGCAGCTGACCTTGAAAAGCTTTCCAATTCAATATCCTCCTGTGTGCGGTGCGGGAAATGTAAATCGGTGTGCAATACTCATTATCCGCGGGGTAATATTTTTTATAATCCCCGGAATAAAATTTTAGGTGTAGCAAAAATAATTGAGGCGGTGCTGTACGATGCACAGCAGTCTAAAAGTCTCAATTTCAAATACTTTAACAAACTGCAGGAAATATCAGACCACTGTACCATTTGCCACAAATGTCAGGTTCCATGTCCGGTAAATATTGATTTCGGTCAGGTGACCCTTGATATACGGGACATCCTGGTGAGCAGGAAAAAGTCGAAGTTCAAGTTGATAACTGGATTTACCCTCTATTATCTCAGGAAGCGGGGATACTATTTTAACAAGATTTTCAGAATACTGCTGCTGCGGGTTGGGTATACTGCGCAGCGGGTTGGCCATATTGTCAACAGACCGTTTACACGGTTAACCGGCGTGATTATCCCCAAAATTAACGGGTACCTCAGGGACAGGTTCCCCCGGGCGGGCCATAAAACGCTCCGTGAAGTGGTGCGTTCCAAAGGGAGCAATGCCTTTATCGCGTTTCAGAACCCCGTGAAGGATGTGAAAAAAAGCGTGGTATATTTTCCGGGATGCGGATCGGAGCGCATGTTCAGTGAGATCAGTATGGCGACTGTTGCGCTTCTGTATTATGCAGGGGTGAGGGTTGTAATGCCGCCTGAATATTTATGCTGCGGATATCCTCTTCGTGCCAATGGAAAGACGGAACTGGCGGAAATGAAAAGTTATGAAAACCGTGTTGTGTTCCACAAGATGGCCGATATCATCGGCTACATGGATATTGATAAAATAATCGTTTCCTGCGGAACATGTTATGAGATGCTTGAAGAATATGAGCTGGACTCCATTTTTCCGGAAGCGGAATTGATGGATATCAATGAATATATTGTTCTCAATAAAATGTATCAGTCGGACCGGGCGGTTGATACGAGGGTGCTGTACCATGAACCCTGTCATACTCCCCTGAAGCACTATGGATATGAGACTACACTCCATTCCGTGGTGGGGGCAACACCGGAACTGGTTCCTTATTGCTGCGGAGAGGGAGGCACCCTTGCCCTCTCTACACCGTTGTTGTCAAATTCACTGCGAACCCGGAAAGTAACTGATATTGCTCCGATGATAAACGGGAAAAATACCTTGCTTCTGACAACGTGTCCGAGCTGTTATCAGGGCCTGTCGAAGATGCGGAGCAGGATACCTGTCACGGTGAAACCGATGGTAGTATATTTTGCTGAAACATTTCTCGGAAACAACTGGAAGAGAAAATTTCTCCGCGATGTGAAGCGGGGTGGTTTCGAGAATATTTTATTCTGATCTGAAGCAGTGACGCAGCGGCATGAAGCGCTGTTTCAGTTTTCCACGGGGAGTGATATTGTGAACCGTGCTCCGTTTCCGGGGATGGACTCTACGGAGATTGTTCCGTGGTGATTGTTGGTGATGATATTATATGATACAGAAAGGCCCAGCCCTGTTCCGATGCCAACTTCCTTGGTGGTAAAGAATGGCTCGAATATCCTGCGTTTTTTATCCTCATCAATTCCCGGTCCGTTATCTTCAACTTCAATATATACCGCTTTCTCCTGTTTATAAAGCCTGATTAGAATTTCCGGGACATATCCCGGTCGTTTGATTTCCCGCATCGCCTGTGTCGCATTTTTTAAAAGATTTAAAATGACCTGTTCTATTTCTGTGGGTATGCACTGGACCGTGGGGAGGTTATCTTCGAATTGACGGCATATAGTAATATTTCTGAAATCGTATTTTTTTTTCAGATCATAATCATGTGCAGCGAGTTCCAGCGCCTGTTCAACAAGAAAGCGTATGTCGACATGTTCTTTTACCGCCTTGCTCTGTCTGCTGAAATCCAGCATGTTTTTTACAATATGGGAGGCGCGGGTACACATCTGCCGGATTCCCTGAATCATTGCGTCAATCTCGCGTTTTTGAAAATAGTCATGCAGCCGGTCCAGGCTGATGCCGGCTTCGCGGGCAGCTTCAATATTTTTAGGTAAATCCGGCGATATACGGCGTATAATGTTTTGTGCAGACATCATTATGCCCCCAAGGGGATTATTTATTTCATGGGCCATTCCCGCGGCAAGGCCGCCGATTGAGAGCATTTTTTCTGTCTGGGCCATCATTTCCTCAATCATCACTGTTGAAGTAATATCATCAACCTGAATGACCGCACCGTTTTCTCCCTGAAAGAGAAGAGGTGAAACTGATATATTGAAATACTTTTTTTTCTCAAGAAGCATTGCTTCACGGGGTAAAATAACAGATGATTGGGTGGAAAGCACCGTTTTGATCTGTCCGGAGTATTTTTCCAGAAAGGGAAGAATTTTCCCGAATGTTTTTGTCAGGGCATTCTGAGCAGAAATCCCGGTGTAGTTTTCAGCGGCAGTGTTAAATTGCATAATCTCCCCATTGCTGTTTACCGCAATGAGAAGTGAAGGTATTGAGTTAAAAACATTATTGAGATAATTACGTGTATTTTTCAGTTCAATTTCAGCTTTTTTTCTGTCAGTAATATCTGTTACGATTGTTGAAATAAACTGAGGATTCCCTGCATTGTCACGGATAAGAAATATGTTCTGTATTGTGGGCACAAGGGAACCGTCAGGTACAAGAATCATAAGTTCTCCGGTCCATTGTTCCTCGCGTAAAACCGTTTCAATGACTTTAAACACAGTTTTTTCTTTTTCGTCGTCAGGGTAAAAGTCGAGGGCATTTTCTCCGATTATTGTATCCGTTGAATCGACATGAAGAATCCTGCACAATGCCGGGTTTGCATAGGTGATTTTTTTATTGAAATCGGCCATGGCAAATCCCTGGCCTGAGTTTTCCACAAATTTTTTGAAAATTGTAAGCTCATCATTTGCCTGCTCGAGATCACGGGAAGTGTTTTCGAGCTCTTCATTTATTGCTTCCATTTCCTCATACTGACTCTGTATTTCCTCGAACTGGCGCTGCAGTCGCTGTTCTGCATTTCTGGTTTTTTCAAAAAGAACTGCATTTTCGAGAGATATCGCAGCCTGCGACGCAATGAGGTTCATCAGTTCAATACGCTCTGGAGGGAACGCGTAGGGGGTGAGATTGTTCTCAAGATAAATTATCCCGGTCAGTTCAGTCTGACGCAGAAGGGGAATACAGAGAATTGACAGAGAATTCTGCTTTTGAATGTAGGGGTCATCCCTGAACATGCTTTCTATGCTGGCGTTGCTGAGAATTATACTTTCCTTTGTCCGGGAAACATAGTGAATTAATGATTTCGGTATTTCAGAGAACCGTTCAAGAGGTGTGGACTGAAATACTGTAATCCCGGTGCTGTCAACATCACCCCGTGCTTCAATGGTAAACTGCCCATTTTCATTAAACAGGAGCACTCCTTTTTGCGCCCCGGCGTTTTCAATCGCGATTTTCATCATGGTTATCAGGAGGTTCTCCAGTACAATTTCTCCTGAAAGGGCTCGTGCTGCTTTTAGAAAAGAGATAAAATCGACAGACTGGAGCGGCACAAGAGAATTAGGAGCGGCCTTTTGATGAGATGTCACTGATTCCGTATAGTTATCAGTGTGGTGTATGACTGGATAATATGACGAATCAAGTTGAGCAACTTTGGCAGTCATCTCGAGAGAACGGTACAGAACACGGGAGCGGTTGATAAAACTCTGAGATATCTGATAATAACCCTTCCGGTGAAAATATTTTCCTGCGAGTTCATTTGCAAGGGCTTCATTGAAGGGAAACTTTTCATCGTATGATTGCTGGATTGCATTATGATACAATGCAACCGCTTCAGTGTCATTGCTGAATATTTGTTTCATTTCAGCGTTTATAAGGCTGAGTTTGTGATCAAAATTTATGTGATTTATGGTATTCCACAATTTGAACTTATTACGGATTTTCTTTAAAGTGATCCGGAAACGTTTTCGTGCGGCAGGTCCGGCAGTGCGGTACAGTGCGGTAATAGTGAGGGCAGTGTAGAAATAATATTCATGAAGAATGGCAATACCTGACGCTCCTGATAAAATATTTTTCATGCTTTTTGAAACTTCCAGTGCTTCCCGGTATTTCTCGAAGAGATAATTGTGCTGCAGTTTCTGGAGATAAAATGAAAAGAGCAGAGTTTTGTTCGTAATTTTTGTAAACACCGCTTCATTAAAGCTCCCGTAAGAGAAATCAGATGATTCCTGGTGTTTCCCCTGCCATTTGAGAAGGCGTCCGATGGCCGGGTATACAATAAATTCATTACCGCTCCGGTATTTTTCAAGAAATGCGAGCAGTCTGTTACATTCCTTTAACAGTACGGTGGTTTTTTCACCGGTAACAAATTTTGTCCAGATAATCCAGCTTGCAATATATGAAGCAAAACTGAAATCACCTGCTTCCTGGGAATACTCAAAGGAACTGTAAAGATAATCGAGATCAGTTGAAACATGATTCTTCCATCTGTTTAAAAACAGGCTGTAAATTGATAAAACTTTATAGAAAAACCGGGGGGCATGAAATGTATTATTCAGCGCAAGAGCGATATTTCCAATTTCCAGACCTCTTTTGAAATTGCCAAACTGCATGATTAATATTGTCGCGTAGAGTATATAGGAAAATGGAGAAAATGAAGAGTTGCCGCTTTTCAGGGAGATATTGAAAATTTTAAGGGATGCGAAGGCAAGGAGTTTCTGGTCCACGAAATAGGTAGATTCACAGATATCAGTGAGGAGCTGCAGTATCATTAGAGTTCTTTTCTTGGTAAGTTCGGGAAGAGGAGTGACCGAATGGGGAGACAACTTTCTGCTGTTCCATCGGGCCTTTATCAGTTCAAAGACAATCCGGAATTTTACCGGAGAGGGGGGTATGGTGACGCCATACAGAGAGAGGCCCCGTATTGCTTCTGCAACAGCCCGGGAGTGCTTTCCCATGGTGATGAAGAGACGTGATTTTTTTGAGTACACCGATGCCTTTTCATCAGTTGATTTCACATGTTCAATAATTGTATTAAAGATATTTTCAGACTCTATAAATAATCCATTCAGGTGCAGGGATTCTGCGAGGCTTATGAAAAGATCACAGGTGAGGGTATAGTGTTCCTTCCAGCCTGTTTCATGTATAAGAGATACTCCGGAACGCGCATAACGGAGCGCTGCTTCAAAAGCTGCGGAAGATTTTGCTTTGCCGCAGGCCATAAGATTAAGTTCAGCAAGACGGTGACGGTCTGACTGATCCTGAAGGTTTTGCATCCCGATATTCAGATTGTCGGTAATATACAGTATCTGCTCGTTAAGAGACTCACTGTCGCTGTGTTCAAGAACATAATGCCCAATCATGTAATGCAGGGATTGTTTTCTTTCTTCGGGTATGCGTGAATAAAGCGCTTCAAGAATATTGTCATGCTGAAAGCTGCAGCCGGTTCCGAACATTATTATCAGTCCTTCCTCAACCGCTGCATTCAGAAGTGAAAGCGTTTCATCTATTGGGATTTTATGTAAGGAGGTAATCATGTCCAATGAAAATCTGTTACCAATGCACGCGCCAGTTTCGAGAACAGATTTCATTTCCGGAGAAAGCCGGGCAATTTTTGACGACATGAGATCGCCCACATTATCAGTAGCCTGTTTTCCCCTGATCCTGTCAATGTCCCATATCCATCCCCGTTCCGGGTCCAGTTCCAGAAGGTTTTCCTCATAGAGACTCTGGAGAAACTGCAGCACAAAAAACGGATTGCCGTTTGTTTTACGGTGAATAAGGGCCCCGAGGGTTCGGGTAGTTGTTTCATCGGAACGGAGGAAATGTGATATAAGGCTATTCACATTGCTGCTGTTAAGTGGATCAAGGGAAAATGTGTTCACCGCTATGCCGGATCGGGAAATTTTATCGAGGGCAGGAAGCAGCGGATGGGATGCGGTAACTTCTCTGTCCCGATACGCTCCGATCAAAAAGAAAAAACGGATTTCAATGTCGGTGATAATATCTGTCAGCAGTTTAAGAGTTGCGGAATCGACCCATTGAAGATCGTCAATGAACAGCACCACGGGATGTTCCGGTTTCATGAACAGGCTGATAAACTTTTTAAAAAGCATGGTGAAACGGTTCTGTGATTCTTCAGGGGGGAGATCCGGTACATCAGGCTGTTTTCCAATGATAAGCTCAAGTTCAGGAATTACGTTTGTAATTACTTTTGCATTCCGGCCAAGAGCTACAAGAATATTCTCCCGGCGATTATCAAGCGTTTCAGCATTCTCCGCGAGAAGATATTTCACAAGCATGGTGCATGCCTGAATAATTGCCATGTAGGGAACATCTTTTCTGAATTGATCATGTTTCCCGTAAATAAAAAATGCTCGTTTAAGAACAACTGGATATTGTATTTCGGATATAATCGCTGATTTTCCAATTCCCGGCTCTCCCTTAACAAGGAGCATCTCATTTGTTCCACGGCATACTCTTTCAAAAGAGGAAAGAATAAAATTTATTTCCCGTTCCCGTCCAATAACGAGGTGCGGCATGATGAAGGTAAGAGAGGTATCCCTGGCTCCGAGCGTGAAACTGGTAATAGTACCATTTCGATATAGAGACTGCTGGCATTGGTGAAGGTCGGATACAAGACCAAAACCGTTCTGATAGCGCTGTTCTGCAGATTTTTCCAGGAGCTTCATCACAATCCCGGAAATCATTGGATCAACAGAGGGTACTATTTCTGAAGGTGCACGCGGGGTCCGTGCAATGTGAAAATGGATTATTTCAAGGGGGTCATCTGATATAAACGGGGGCTTCCCCGTAAGGAGCTCATATAATACCGCCCCGATTGAGTACAGGTCAGACCGGTAGTCAATGGAACGGTTCAGCCGCTCTGTTTGCTCGGGAGAAATGTAAGGCAGTATTTCCCGGATAACAGAGGAGGTGTGAATATTATTAAGGGGCTGTGTTATCCGATTGATAAGTCCGAAACAGGTAAAGCGGATTTTTTTTGTGCCGGGGTCAATGACAATAGTGTAAGGGGAAAGATTTTTATGAACAACCCATTTTTTATGAAGCCGTGCTGCCGTTTCAGCGATCTGAAGGGCAATGTTAAGAAAATCACCTGTTGTAAGAATTCGCTCCCGCATATACTCCACGAGGGGGATATCGGAATAATCCTCAGAAAATATGCGGATTGTTGTATCGGTAAACTGATGGGATAAAACCGGCACAATGCCCGGATCGGCAATGGTCATCAGGTGGGCAAGCTCCTGTTTAAAAAGCGCGGTATCAACCGGGCTGGCTGCAATGCACCTGATTTCAGTCAATAAATATGATGAATCAGGTTCTCTGCCCTGGACTCTATACCGGGAAAGCAACGATGATTCAAAAAGTGTTGCAGTAATTGTCAGGCTGTCCGTATCAATCATGATGTTCTATTCAGGGGATACGAATTAATTTTGTACTGTTATAGTTTTATCTGAGAAAAAAAGTCAAGACAATATAAACATATTTCAATTTGTGTCAAAAAGGAATAATTATTGCTGTGTGGTAATATCATTGTGGATGATTGATACCGGAATGCCGATATTAATTCAGTACAGGTATGACAGGGTAACGCTTGTTTTTTTCAGTGATTGATAAAAATAATGGCCTGATCAGGTATCTGCATTTGTATTCTTTCATGAGGATGTATTGCTGCCCGGTCAGTGTAAATATCACAGGTAACAAAATATTATGGGAACCACTGCGGTACAAGAAAAAAGAAAAATTCTGTTTGATGTATATTTTCCTGATGAAGGAACAGTGTCAGCAGATTTTGATGATGAGAAATTTCAGCGCAAATTTCTGAAACTCCGCCGTGATGTGGTGCGGACTGTTTTTATCGTTACAAAGGGTGTTTCAGATTCGTATAAATATCTCCGGTTCATGAGAGAATTTGAACGCAGGGGATTTCTTGTAAAGAGCATATATCTTCCGGACCTTTCACCTGACAGAATCGCATATATCCGCAACACCGTGGAGGACATTGTTGAAAGCTTCCGCGACGGCAGTACACTGGTGCTCTCCTATGGGCCGGGATATGCCGGTGTGATAATAGCGTCGTATGTTCTGTTTTCAGGGAATTCGTTAAGGAATGCAATAAAAAGAGTCCGCATGATTCACCCCTCCCTTCTTGAAAGTGAAAAGGAACTGAATTTTCTGTCTCTTTACCGGGAGAAGACAGGGACCGGCGCCGCTGATGATGAGGAAATGGAAGGGGAATCCGAAGAGACTGAAATCGCAGTGAAAAAAGAAATTCACGGAGTCCCTGAAAAAAAAGCTGTTCATGAAGAACCTGTAAAGAATGAAGAACGTACAATAAAAGCTGAAGCAGAACCCGCAGTAGCACCAGAAATTAATGAAACTCCGGGAATCCAGGCCGCCGCAATTGAAAAAAAGGTGTCTGCACCGGTAGAAGAAACCGTACCGGATGAACCAGTAACTGAAGTTCCTGTTTCTGAAGAAGAAAAAGAAGTTTCGGAACCTGCAGAAGTGGCGCAGCAGGAACCTGCAGAAGAAGCAGTCCCCGAAAAAAAAGAAAAGAAGAAAAAAGAAAAGAAAGGGGA
>ENA-UPTA01002637-UPTA01002637.1-activated-sludge-metagenome-genome-assembly--contig:-NODE-2637-length-18331-cov-6.307124_pt1 | contig 18331 bp, 13 predicted proteins | sample MGYA00238184_ERZ773361 | MGnify/ENA primary metagenome ERZ773361 (study PRJEB29100, sample SAMN05720205) | activated sludge metagenome | isolation source: anaerobic digester from wastewater...
ACGCCATCGCCCAGGTCAGGACCCTGGCCGAGCGATGTCTCGACTGCTGGCCGACTGCGATGGTCGGGCTCCCGGGACGTGCGGATCCCCGCAATCCGGTGCGTATGTTCCTGGAATCCTGCGAGAAGGCCCGGCGTCTGGTCGAAGCCCGGCGGCAGATCAACGCCAATCCGCCGCTCTGGCAGGAGGCGAAGACCTGCTGCAGCGACCTTCTGCGTCTGGGACTCGACACGCGAGATCAACTCCGGCGGGCCGCGACGGCGTTCTACCTCGCTGCCCGCCACGAAGAGGATGCCCCGCACGTGCAGAGACACGTGCTGGCCGGCCTGGAGGCCTGGGTGGACGGCGGACCGGAGGAAAAAGTCCGCCTGGTGCGAGAACACGATGTCGTTCAGGAGATCATGCGATTGAGGGCGGAAGTTTCCGCGGGATGATATGAACACCTTGCTGCTGAATACGATGATGATTGGAGCGTTGCTCTCGGCCCAGAGCGCGGGCCCGGCGGGCTCCCCAAAGATCGCAGACCGGCCCGAACCCTGCTATGTGGTCGTCGCCATCGACGTCTCCGGGGACATGGAGGGCAGCGACGCCGCGACGACGGATGCGGCGGGCAGACGCCAGACGCTGCGGGACGACGGCCAGTTGGTCTTTCTCCAACTGCTGCCGTACCTGCGGTCCGATCTCTACATCGGCGTCGCCCATTTCTCGGACAAGGTTCGTTATGCCCTGCCAAGCGCCCAGACCGGCCACCTGTTGCCCTGGGGGCAGACGTTCCTGACGGAGTCCGCCTGTCGGAACATGGTGCGGTCCGTGGAGTTCCAGGGCGCGTTCCGCGCGGATATCGCCGAGGGCATGGCCTGGGCCGCCGGTCGCATTGAAGCCGCTCGCAAGCAGTACGGCCCAGGGCCGGGCAAGCTGATCGTGCTGACCAACGGCGCTCCGCGCGAGAGCGCACGGGAGTTGGATCGCGGCAGCGGTCCTCTGCTGACCATGGCCAAGCGAATTGCCTCGCAGCGGATCGAGGTGTACCCCGTCCTGGTCGACCGTGCGTCACTGCGATCTGCCGACAAACGGTCCAGTCTCTCGGCCGACGAGATCGCCGCTGAGGATCTGATGCACTCGGTCGCCTCGACGACGGGCGGCAAAGCCTATCGGCTCGCGTCGAATTTCGGCTTCGCGGATATTCTCATGGATGTCTTCGGCCTTGGAATGCAGGTCCGCGACGATCTTGTCGTCGGACGGTACGACTGGGCCATCGTCGCGGTGGGGGAGCCGGTGAAGCTGGCGACCGTGGAGCCCGTCGGCGGGTCCGGCCAGGGGGCTCACACCCTGACGATGGACAGCAGTATGGAGGCCGCCTCGGGGATTCGGGCCAGCGTCATCACGTCCCCGAGCTATCAGACGACCGTCGTGCGACGGCCCGACGCCGGCGATTTTGTCAATCGCTTCTGGCAGGGCACGTGGAAACTGGGCTCGGCGGACGGGAAGACCCAACCTGCGGTGCGCATCTATCGGATTCCCGATTTCCTCATGCAACTGGAGCTCAAGCCCGAGCTGCCCTGGTGGCTGCACGAGCAGGTCCAGGTCAGGGCGCATCTGCTGGAACGACATAAGAAGGGACCCGATTCCCGCGTCGCAACATCCGAGGGGGACACGGCGGGACTGTCGATCTACGTCCAGGCGAATTCCGCGGACAAGACGGATTCCGTCGCAGCGAGCGGGGGCCGCTGGATCGAGCCGGTGCGGCTGTATGAAACGGACTCCTTCACCATCGGACGGGCGGGACTGTACAAGCTCGGCTGCGAGCTGCGCCACGCGATTGGCGACGCGAACGTGCCGATCCTGCAGGTCACGAACGACGTGTACGTGCATTCCGAGTGCGTGGGCATCACGGTCGTGGACGCTGCGACGAACGCGGCGCTGCGCGAAGTGCCACCGACGGCGGGGGCCGCGGTCACTATCGACCTGCAGGGCGGTCGGGACGTCTATTTCCGCATCTCGGGGAAAGGGGAATTCAAGGCCCAGCCGCTTTCGGGCGTGCTGCACGTTTCGCCGCTGCCGCAGACTGACTGGCCGCTGCGGAAGGACGATCAGGGCAACCTGCTGGCCGGCCCCGTTCGCCTCATCGAGCGGGAGGAACAGCTCGCCGGATGGGCGGAGCTGGAGGTCCGTACGCACGTGGGAATCCGCCGGATACTCCTTCCGCGATTCGATCTGGTCTACCAGCCGGCGCCGATACGGATCGAGTGCCGGTTTACCGATCCTCGCGAGGCGCTGTGGGTGGGCGAGTTGCACAAGCAGCCGCTCGTGATCTCCGCGTTCCCGGTCTTCGAGCGGTTCCGCGACGCGACCGTGCGCCTGTTCCCGGAGGCCCTGCCCCAGACGCGGATTCGCACAGTGGACATGCGTTCCGGCGTGACTCAGGAAGCGGGACCGGACACCCGCGTGCTCGAACCAGCGCAGGCGGGCGGGTATGAAGGCAGGACCGTCACGGCGACCTACTTCGTCGAGTCGTCGGTTCCGATCCCCTCGGCGGACAAGTGCGAGATCGACGTCGGTCCGGCCATGGCGAGCCTCCAGGGGACCACGAAGACCTATGCCATCGTCGATCCGGTGGCGCAGGGGCTTTTCAAGTGGACTGTGACGCAGCCGGGACAACCCCTGGCGCGACAGGGCCAGATCTCCGAGGCCCTGTTCTGCGGCGAGCCGATCCAGTTCCATGCCGAGTGGCGGGCGGATCAGAACGTCTCGGCGATTCGTTTCGAGATCCCGCAGACGGACTCGAACGAGCCGGCGTTTGTGGATCTGCCGGTGACTGCCGGGACAAACAGAGCGGACGCCGAACAGACGCTGGCCGGCCTGAGCCGGGGACAGATTGTCCCGGTGTACGTCCACGTGACGATGCAGCCTGCCGGCGCGGATCGCGCCCTGCAGGTCAAACTCCAGGGCGGACAGTTCCGCGCGGAGGATCGACGGGTGACCCTGGAAGACCTAAAGGTGGGCGAGGGCGCCCTGATGGATATGACCGCCTACACGTGGGAGCCGTTCGAGATCCCGTTGCGGGCGGTCTTCACCGGCTATACCGCGACGGATCCCCGGCACAATGCGGCGGTGGACCAGTTCAAGAAGTCCTGCGTCGTGACGGTCACGGCAAAGGCAGGCGACGTGCGGAACGTGTCGGAGAGCATCGAGTGGACCGCGGTGACGCCGGCCGAAGGGCCCAATCGCAGGTGTGAATTGATCGGGCACGCGACGTACATGCCCGACGCCCCCGGCCGAGGCACGGTCGAGCTGACCGCGGAAACTCCGGCCGTGCAGGGCGCAAGCAAGTCGTCGCCTCGCCGCGTCTCGGCGCACCTGCTGGCGAAGTCGCCGCGACTGATCGTCACGATTCGCAAGCTCATCGCCACGGGCGAGGAACCCGTCTTCGATTCCCGCCGGTGGATCGCAGGCGAAGGCGGCGTCTCCGCTCTGCTGACGCGGTTCTCCGCCCGGCTGAAGGTGGAGGTCCGCAGCAGCGACTGGGCGGCCACCGGACAATCGCGACCGTGGCGAGTCGCTATTCGCGTGCTCCGGCGTCCCAGCGAGAACGCCGACTGGGTCGGCGAGTTCTCCGAATCCGGCGAGCTGACCGCCGAGGGCTCGTTCCTGCGAGAGGTTCAGATCGCCGCTAATGGCGAGTACACCCTCGAGGTGACGGGAACCGATCCGCAGTCCGGACGGCGAACGGCGTTTCTCCAGACACCGGTCGTCGCATCGATCCAGCCGCACGAGATCAAGCCGACGGCGGCCCCGCCCGCATGGCTGACCTCGCGGGTTCGGCAGTGGCCGTTCGAGTACCAGGTGACGCTCCACCAGGAGTCCGGCGACGGCAGTCAGCCGCAAGCCCTGGCGTTTCAGATCCAATTGCCCGGCCAAGCCGAGACCTGGGTGGAAGGGACCTCGACGATTCTCTCGCAGACCCCCGAGGCGCGGGAGCTCCTGGCGAAGGCCCCGCGGTTCCTGCCGCCGGCGCAGGGATTGAGCGACGGCATGGTGCAATTCAAGCTCTCCTCGCAGGGGCTCGACCTGCTGCGTTGGGAGTGTCCCGACATTCGCGTGATCCCGCCCGTCCTCGAACGGCTGGCGATCAGCCATCGGAGCAACGCGACCCCAATCTCGCTGGAGGGCGCTGAGATGGCATTCGATGGTTCCGCCGAACTGTGGGTTCGTCCGCAGTTCCGGCCGGCGCCCGAGTTGGAGGGCCGGTGGATTCCCTCCGAGTCCGCCGTCTTCCTGTGGCGCCACCGGACCGGCGAAGTCGCAGGCAGCCAGGCGGATGCCCGTACGCTGGAGAGTTTACAGAACCTGGCGGCGGCTCGGTCGTCTGGCTCGGGTGTCAAGGTGTTCAAGATCGAGAACCCGACGGCGAATCGTCCCGTCAGAGTGATGTCGCGACGCGCCGGCCTTCGATTGTTCGGTTGGCCGAGGCGACCCGCCAGCGAGCAGTACTCCATCGTGGCGTCGGTTCTCTATCGGCCCGCCGGAGCGGGCGATCCGCCGGCCGACCGCGTGGTCGCCGAGTGGAGCGATCTGTACACGGTGCAGCTCGATACGCCGTGGGTGGTTCCGCTGTGCTGGTGGCCGGTCGCGGCGTTCCTTGTCGTCGCGGTTTTCGCGGCGGTTCTGAAACTGTTTGTCCCCAACCCGAGTCGGCTGGCTCTGGACATGAGACTGGAAGAGAACATCGCGGTTGTGGAGCCGACCCGGCTGGACAACCCCGTTCTGGTCGATCTCCAGGAAACCTCTCTGGCGAAAGACATGGAGTTGTACACGCGATATCTGCGGAGCCGCTGGAACGGCAGTCCCGCCGCATGGATCGTGGGCCCAATCCGGGTCTTCTTCCGGCGTGCGCTGTATCCGCGTCGCTGGGCCTGGACCGCTGTCATCCCGAGAATTCGAGGCGACGCCCGATCCGTCCGTACGGGACTCATGTGCGTATGGACCGGCCTGGGGGCTCGCGGCGGGCGGATGTGGTCGTGCCAGGATGGCTCGATGGCTCTGCCGCCCGAGGGGCAGGTCAAAACGGTGCACCTCGATCTTTCGTACCGCGTGGACAATGTGAATCGAACGATGCGCGTCGCCATCCGGATTGGGAGGATGGTTCGCAGTAGAATGCAGGATATGAACACATAGGGCGTGTTTTGTCCGCCGCCTCCGGACGGGATGGTTACGCGTTCGGAGCCTGAGTGTGTTGAGAGAGTAGAGGATCATAGAATGCGACTGAGCAATAGTCCAATCGTCGTGCGGCCCACGCTGATCGTCGGGCTCGGCGGCACCGGAGGCCTCGTCTGCCAGTGGGCGGAGCATTACGTCCGCGAGCTGTTCGGACACGTCCCGTCCTTCATCCGCTTCTTGAAGCTGGATACGGACGCCTCGGACGATGGGGGACCGCCGGAAGGGATTCTCTCCGACTTTATCAACCTGTTCCACTACGTCGACGTCGGCGAGGTCGTCCGCGACAACGCGAGTTACCCCGAGTTCCACCCGCACCTGGACTGGATGCGCGGGTTCCGCGAGGACGCGACGTTCGCGGACTACGGATGCCAGGGCATCCCGCGGCTCGGCCGGCTCGTCTTCTTCGAGCTGCGCGATACGATCATCCACGAGGCGGTCGCGACGCGGTTCAGCAGCCTTCGCACGAGCACGCAGCAGCTTGTGGAGGAGCAGCCGGACCAGTTCATTCTGGCCGCCGACGGCGCGCCGGCGGTGCACATCGCCAGCAGCGTCTGCGGCGGGACCGGCGCGGGCATGCTCATCGACATGGCCTACAACCTCCGCTGGTGGTCTCGCGAGTCGTTCCCGAAGCCGGCCGAAGTCATCGGACATCTGCTGCTGCCCGACGCATTCCGGGTCGATCCCATGCTTCGGCCCAAGCTGGAGGCCACGGCCAGCGCCACGCTGGACCAGATCGAGTTCCTCAGCGACGAGCGCAGGCCGGACATCCGTGTGCGATACCGCAGCGACCGCGCAGGCGAGGATTGCTTCCGTCGCGACACGGCGCCGTTCAACTTCCTGTACCTGCTCAACGGCCAGGTCGATATGGGCAGCGGCGACCGCAAGCACCTGGTCCGGCTCATCGCCCGCGCGATCCGCGCGATGACGTTCGAGCCCCTCGGCCAGCAGGTCCGGTCCGACGCGAACAACAAGCTCGCGGAGATCCTGCCGCAGCGGGACCCGGTGAACAACCATCGCCAGTGTTTCTCCAGCTACGGCCTGTGGTGCGGGACGCCCGGTCACAGGCGGGCGAACATCGAGTCGCGAATCCTCACCGAATTGGAGACGCTCGGCGAGGACCGGCAACAGGCTCGCGCCGACTACCGACTGGAAGTGCAGAAACGGATCGCGGCCGCTCTGGGCTCGTCTCCCGGAATCGACGAGTTGATCCGACCGGCCGTGCCCTTCGCCTGGGACCCGCCGGGCAGGGGGACATCCCAGGAAGTCGTGTCGAACGTCCTGCAAAGCGTTCGGCGATACATCGAGAGTTCCGTCCAGCCGGCCGCGCGCAAGGAAGGCGAGAAAATTCAGGACCCGGCCAAACCCATCGCCGCTTTGCTGGAAGCTGCGGATGAGATGATCGGCCGGGACTTCTTCAACGCCGATCGACTCAAACCCGTCAGCCAGATCGGCGCGTGCCTGGACGCCTGGGTGGAGGGAATCGAAACCCTGCTGGGCAACAGGCAGGGCGCCGCGACGCCCAAGGTCAACGCGGTTGTCACGGAGATCCTCGCAAGCATCCGGCAGGGTCTGGAGAGTCTGGAGCAACGGGTGCCTCCGCTGTCGTGGGCGGGCTCCGACATCACGCCGATCGTGAGCGAGGCGATAGATGCCAAGTGGGCGACCTACGCCGAGGCCTTGCTCCACGAGAGCATGCTCGGCGCGATTCGGACGACGTTGCGGGTGTTCTCGATCCGAAAGCAGGCCATGGAGGCCCTCATCGAGTTGGCCTGGCAGCGCCGTACGAGCGGCGAACGGGGACAGAATGCGCCGGGACGCTCGAATGGCACGCCGAGGCTGGCGGATTTCTTCACGACACCGCTGTGCGCGTCGCTGGAATCCACGAACGCGCTGGACAACGTTTCTGCAAGAGACCTGCGTCAGAGCCTGATCAAACCGACGCTGTTCGGAACGGTCCTGTCCATCCGCGAGGTCAAGCCCGAGTTGGCGGACGTCCGCGCGGTGGAAGAGCGGCTCGTGCAGAACCTCGGCCAGTTGGCGCCGGAGATGAAACGCTTCCTGCGGGACATTGAGAACCACGGTTGGGAGGTGTTCCGCAACGGCTTGGCCGAGCACCAGGCGACGAACGAGCATCCCTACTACCGGAGCATCTGCGAGATCTGGCGGCTGGCCGAGCCGAAGATCGACCTGTCGAAATCCCGCAAGTACGCGGCGCCGCTCGACGTCACTGTGACGCAGCAGGTGCCCAGTTCCTGCGTCCCGCAACTGCTGACGCACAACTGCGAGATGAGTCTGCGGGAGGCGAACGTGGACGAGAATTTCCGGCACATCACCGGCGAGTGGCTCCAGATCCTGCGTCTTCGGTACGGCTTCTGTCTCGAAGCGATCAGCCGGTACAGCAAATACGCGGCGGCCACCGACGAGTACGTCCGTCGGATGGGATTCGAGTTCTCCGATCTGTGGCTGGACAAGAGCTGGTACGTCTCCTATCAACACGCGCTGGCGGAATGGCGGACACAGGCTGGACCGCAGAAAGATACGACGGAGCGGCGGACCTATGAGGCCAACGCCGCCAAGGCCGGCTCGCTGCGAAAGCTGCTCGATTCCGTGAGCGAGCGGCTGCGACAGCGGATGCGCTCGATGACCGATTCCGAGGTCGGTATCCGGATGGCCGAGCTGCACGGCGGGACCAGCTCGCGGATCGATCTGATCCTGCACGGCCTGCCGCTCGTGGACTCCGCGGCGGTTCGCCAGGGGATGGATCGCTGCCTGGCCCTCATGGATACGCTGGTCCAGAACGTCAGTCAGTGCAGCGCCGGTCTGCCCGAGAAGGAGCAGCACGCCATCGCCGATACGGTCGATGGATGCCGCAGCGACATCCAGGCGTTCCGGGAAGGGCTGTCGAATTGACGATTTGCGATTTACGATTTGTGATGTGTCGGAATTTGTATGCTTCACAGGCGCCACAGATCGTAAATCGAAAACATAGACAGTAAATGACAGGGAGTCTCACAGGCATGAAGGACGGTCAGAGGAAAATGATGGGGCCTTGGCCGACCCTGTTCGTCGGGGTCGGGCCCTGTGCCGAGAGGACGCTGGCGGAGTTCTCCCGGCTGGCTCGCCGTCTGACCGTGCGCGTTCAGGGGCCGTTCGGCCTGGCGCTTGTGGATTCCTACTGCGAGGACCTGTTCCTGTGCGACTGGCCCTGGGCTCACGATTTCAAGATCCCCGAGCCCTCGGTGCTTCGCGAGCGATCCGAGTTCGTCGGTCGGGACGACGCCCGGCTTTTGACTGTGCTGTCGGCCCTGGTGCGCCGCCTGCGGTCGATCGGTCCGACCTCCGACCCGGCCGGTCCCTCGCGTCTGCGGATGAACTGCACTGTCCTGCTGGATCTCTCCGATACCGGCGTTGTCCCCTCGGCGGTCCGCCTGATGCGCACGCTTCGCAGCGCGGACCCCGCCCTCGACGTGACGATCCTGGCGTTGACCGCCCGGACGGCGGCGACCGATTCTTCGCGCGACAGCAAGTGGTTCGAGGTCTGGACCCTGCTGCTGGCCCAACTGCAGAACGAGCCCCTGGCGCACCGGGTCTACGTCCTCGACGGCAGCGATGCCGACAAGACGTGGTTCGAGCGTCCCGAACAACTGTATCGGCTCGGCGCGGAGTTTCTCCTGTACCACGGATTGACCTGTCGCGGGCCGCTCCAGCAAGGAGAACGGGCCCGGACTTCGTTGGGCGAGAACCTGTTGAATGTCTGCGGTTCGTTCGGCTGCCGTACAATTGGGGCGGACCTGCCCATCGTCGCGGAGAGAATCGCCGAGCGCGTGGCGGGCGAGGACCTCTCGGAACTGTACAGGCGACCGATGCCGGGCGGCTGGCCCGAGAGCATCGAAGAGCAGGCGCGATCGCTCGTCGACAAGATCGCAGACATTTGCGAGAAAACGCAGCAGACGCGATCCCCGAATTCCGGGGAACAGCGGGATCGTGCCGGTGGTTTCCTGCCGGGCAATACGGAAATCGATGAAGCGGTCGACAAGGCCGTCAAGCACGTCTGTTCCCGGGAGCCGTTGGGGAGTCTGTGTTATATCTTCCGGTGTCTTGGGCCGAGGCTGGGCAAGCTGATGACCCGCCAGCGATTGCTGGAGCGGGCGAGAATCCGGCGGTTCGTCGCGGAGACGTTCCGCCAGCAGGACGTCACGACCTACGAGCCGATGCGGACCTGGCTGTCGCAGCCCGAGACCCGATGGATGGACCGTTTCACGCCGGAACAGGGAGAAACTTCTTATGTTGCAGTGGGCCGGCCCGCCTCGCGGAGGGGGTACTACATCGGGTTGGCCTGTCTTGTGGTCGGTTTGATCGGCATCCTGGCCGGGCCGCTCGCAAGCGAAAGACTGTTCGTACTGGGCGGAGGACTGCTGTCCCTGGCGGCGTCGGTCCTCATGATGCTGCCGACCGGATGGGTTCGGCATGCCCGCAATCGGGTCCGGGAAGGACAGGAGGTTTCCTCCGCGGTCCGACCGGCGCTGTATCGCAAGCGTCCGAGCCGGCAGGTGTTCTGCGTCACGACGCTCATGATTGTCGCAGGCCTGGCCGCAGTGGCATGGTCGTTATGGCCCGTGGGATGGACGTCGATGTTGACGGTCTGGGCGACTGCGCTGACGCTGATCGCCGGGATTGGCGTGGCCGCCGTGATTGGATGTCCCTGCGAAACGCACGTCGAGCGGGTGAGCGAGCAGGATGCGCCGAGCCACGTGAGTCCTCCGGTCTGGCGATGTCGCGGCATGGGGACGCTGTGCCTGGCCCTGGCGTGGATCGTGTTCTGCATGGGAATCCCGTCGCCGAGGCCGCCCGAGACCGGTCTGGGCTGGATCACCCTTCTGGCCGGGGTGTTGCTGGCGGGCGGAGGGATTGGCTGGGCCCTGCTGCCGCGGGTGGGACGCGCGTATCTCATTGAGCGTGTTCCGAAGATGCCGCTGCCCCTGGCCGGCGGGATCGGCCGTCCGGCTCGCGACCTGGAGCAGGGACATCAGATCGCCGTCATGGTGGACTGGATCGACCGCCTGTCGCTGGAGCCCGGTCCCGACATGGGCCGGTCCCGCACGGTGGCCGTGCCGCGGGATCGCGAGACCCTGTTCGACTTCCTGGCGGCAGACTGGGAAGACCAGTTGGCGAGGGCCTTCCGGCATGCCCTGGAGGCTCGGTCCGGCAAGTCTGTCGGCGCCCTGGCTCTGCAGCCTGTGCTATGGGCGGAGTGTGTTACAAAAGAACTTCAGAATCCTCATGCGAGGTGTCACGACCTGACGGCGCTTTTTACGTTGCAGGCGGTCAACGCCTGGATCGAGTCGCACACGCTGGCGGAGTTGCTGGGCTTCGTGCAGGTGGATATCGAGCGGTTCGGACGCCTCGCCTCGCGGCTTGCGTCGCCGCACTGGCCGACCTGCCGCGCCGAACCTCAGACAAGCGCGAACGTCGTCGCCGTCTCGAAGTCATTGTGGGATGTGCTGGGGCCGCTTGTGCAGACGGCGGATACGCTGCCGATCGTGCCCCTGGAGTGGGATGTCCGCGGCGATGCGATGATCGTCATGCGGACTGTCCAGGGGCTGACCGAGGGGTGGCGAGGATTCCCGGGCATGCCGGGACAACCGCACGCGGACCTCGCGCGAGACGGCGAGACAAAAGCTTCCAATGACGCGGGCAGTTGAAGATTTCGACAGATGGATGTAGACTCTCTGCAACAAGCGGCTGTCATCTGCGACTACCGTGCTGGGACCGCCTCGTGCTGAACATGGATGGATATGGCGTCTGTTGAGATCAGGTCACTGACAAAATGGTATGGCAGCTCGCGCGGGATCGAGGACATCACGTTCGCCATCGAGCCCGGCGAGATTTTCGGGTATCTCGGGCCCAACGGCGCGGGCAAGACCACGACGATTCGCTGTCTCATGGGCCTGCTGCGGCCAAGCGGCGGGGAGGTTCGCGTCCTGGGCCAGCGCGTGGCGCCGGGCCGGGGGACGCAGCACGCGAGAATCGGCTACCTGCCGGGCGAATTCCGCATCTGGGGTCGTCCCAGGGCGATCAGCTCGCTCAAGATGCTGGCGGCTCTCGGCGGCGATCGCAGCTCGGCGGCGCAGCGCAACGCGTTGGCGGAGCGGCTGGACCTGAACCTGAATCGGCCGGTCGGCGATCTGTCCAAGGGCAATCGGCAGAAGGTGGCGGTGATTCTCGCCTTTCAGCATCAGCCGGATGTGCTGATTCTCGATGAGCCCACGGCCGGTCTGGACCCGCTCATGCGGCAGATCGTCCTGGACCTGATCTGCGAGGCGGCGCACGCCGGCGCAGCGGTCCTGTTGTCGTCGCACGACCTGAGCGAGGTCTCCGCCATCTGCGGGCGGGCCGCCATTCTCCGCGAGGGCCGGCTCGTCGAGATGGCGCCGATCTCCGAGATCGTCCAGCAGGGCGAGCAGCGTCTGAAAGTCTGGTTCAAGGACACGGCTTTTCTGGCGGACGCGCCGTCGGACCAACTGCCGGGCGTACGGATCATCGAACGGACGCCGGGCGTCCTGCACGTCGCCTACCAGGGCGCAGCCGATCCGATCCTCAAATGGATCGGCCGGTTCCCGGTGGACCGTATTACAACGCCGCAGACCTCGTTGCAGGAAGCGTTCATGCAGTACTACCAGCAGCCGGGCCCTCTCGACGCGACCGGTGACGATTCGAAAGGGCATTGCCCATGACCCGGTTGTCCCGCCCGCCGTTTCCATTCGGTCTGCTGTGGTTCTGGTTCCTTCGCCTGTTGCCGGCTTGGCTGGGCATCGCGGCGATCATGTTCCTGATGCAGATCGCGATTGCTGCGATCGTTCACGACAATGCCAACGTCAGGACCTTCCTCGGGTTCCTCCGACTGCTTCCCTCGATTGTCCGGACCGCCCTCGGAGGCGATATGCTGGACTCGGGGGACATGACGGCCCTCTTGACGGTCGGGTATCAGCATCCATTTATCATGTTCCTGTACATGGTCTACGCCGTGGGTGTGCCTACTGGCCTGTTGGCCGGCGAGATCCAGCATGGGACGATGGAGTTGATTCTCAGTCGTCCGATAACCAAGGTGCAGGTCTATATCTGTACGGCGATCCTGACACTCGTTGGGATGTTCTCCCTCGTCATGGTCATGTTCCTCGGAACGGTCGCCTCCGTGCATCTCTATGCGTTCAGCGAACCGATCGACCTGAGCCTGTTCTTCCGTCTCGCGATCAACGGCGGCCTTCTGGCCAGCACGTTCGGGGCCTTTGCCCTGTTGTGCGCTGCCTCGTTCGGGCGTCTCTATCTGGCGATTGGTATTGCAGTCGGGTTTCTGACGCTCAACTATTTCATCGCCATCGTAGCGGCGTGGTGGCCTCGTCTGGAGTTCATGCGCAAAGCCACGCTCTTTTACCTGATGTATTACTCGGCAATCTGGCGAGAGTGGCCTCTTGAGAATATGGCGAAGTTGGCGGCCATCCTCCTCGGCACGGTGATTGTCGGAGGCGTCGTCTGGCGACGTCGCGACTTGCCCTTGTAGCGAGGGGCAAAGACCTGTGACGGCGGGCTCTTTCCTGGCATCGTGCCGTGGCTTTGTGAAATTGTCTTGCGTTCTTCGCGACTTGGAGCGACAATATCGCCCGTTGGGCCTGCGGCTCCTGTGGATTGTGTGCGGACTGTGACGGTCCGCATGGAAATTGAAGGCAAACGCCCTCCGGCGAAGGATGCCGTGCGCTACATGTTGCGTGCGGGGCTTCCAGGTGACATCCGGAGCAATGGACTGAACGGATGAGGGGGTGACCTCATGAAGCTGGAAGAAAGAAAACCATCGGGCAGGGAAAAAGACCAAGCGGCGATCCAGCGGCTGGCGGAGCTGCGGGAGAAGCTGCACTCCGAGGATGTCTCCACGGCCAGAAAGGCGGCGTTCAACCTCTCCTGGATGCAGGAGGATGGTCTGGACATTTTCGTCGAGGCGCTCTTCGGCAGTTTTCCCAGGACGGCCAAGCAGGCTGCGGCCTACGGTCTGCGGAGCATGAACGGCCGGATGCGAAAGATGGCCGAAGAGGTCCTGACGAAAGGGCTCACCCACTCCAACCGGATCACGAAGGAAACCTGCGCCAAGTCGCTGCTGCTGATGAAGCAGCCGGCCGCCGCCAAGAAGAGGGGCGGTTTTCGAAGCAGGCCGGGCGGAGGTGGCGGCAGGCCTCGCGGTCCCAGGATTCGGGAGTATCGCGGCCACGGCCAGCCGAGAAGCGATCAGTCCTCTCGGTACGGCCCGCCTCGAAACGGTCCATATCGCGGCGGCTCGCAACGGAGCGGCAACCGATAGGTCCAGGATGACGACGTCGCGTGACGGCCCGGGAGCATGTTTGGCACGCGATGCGTAAGGGGGACATGGGGGAACTCGATCGGAGTCCTGGGAAGCCTTTGGGTTGTGGACATCGGGAACGCGACGATGGGGATGCTGAGCAGCAGGGCTCGAGAGGCTGCTATGAGGAGGCCCAAGGTGAGGAGCAAACCCGAACGCGATACTGAAAAGGCATATGCGACGGCCCAATTCGTCGCGAAGCTTCGGCGGTTGGCCGATGCCTTGGAGAAGGGCGAAAAGTTCGAGATTCAGATCGCCGGCGAGCGAATCTATGTGCCGGTTCGCGCCGAGTTCAATATCGAGCACGAACGCGAGGGCGGCGACGAGGAGGTCGAGTTTCAGGTCAAATGGAGCAATTCCTGATTGGATATGGCGAGAGGAACCGGCATAGTCTATTCGACGGAACACGGGCGGATGTGTCCGGGTTGCGGGCAGCCTGTCGCGCAGTGCGTGTGCCGCAGGGAGTCGGCGATTCCGCAGGGCGACGGGATCGTGCGGGTCTCGCGCGAGACCAAGGGCCGCAAGGGCAAGGGCGTCACGCTTGTCACGGGCGTTCCGCTGGATGAAGCCGGGTTGCAGAAGCTCGCCACCGAGCTCAAGCGAAGGTGTGGAGCCGGCGGAACCGTGAAGGGGGCCGTCATCGAGATCCAGGGCGACCATCGTGACCTTCTGGCGGCGGAACTGGCGAAGCGAGGCTACACCGTAAAACGGGCCGGCGGATGATCCGGAATCCATAAGCGAGACACGGACTATTGGCGTTTGCACACAAGGAGCTATGGCATGGGTGCAAGGCATGCGGTCGTTGTTGGGGCGCTCCCATCGCCGAGTTCTTCGACCGTACGAAGATCAACGTGGAGAACCGCGCCTGGGGCGGCACGAGCAGCCGAACATTCCAGACCCAGGGATTCTGGGAGAAGGTCCTGGCCGACCTGAAATCGGGCGACTACGTCATTCTTCAGTTCGGGCACAACGACAGCAGCCCCCTCAACGACAATCAGCGGGCCCGCGGTACGATCCCCGGCGTGGGCGACGAAACCGAGGAGATCGACAATCTGCTCACCGGCGTGCATGAGATCGTTCGCACCTACGGTTGGTACATCCGCAGGTTCATCACGGACGCCCGGGCCAAAGGAGCTACGGCGATCGTCTGTTCTCCGGTTCCGAGGAACAACTGGAACGACGACAGAGTCTTGCGGACTTCCGACAGCTACGGCAAATGGGCCGCCGAGGCGGCCCGGGTCGAGGGCGCCGCCTTCATCGATCTCAACGAGATCATCGCCCGGCAGTATGAACGGATGGGCCGGACGAAGGTCACAGGAATTTGTTTCCCGCCGGGGGAGCGGACGCACACTTCTGCGGCCGGCGCTCGGATCAACGCGGCCTGCGTGGTCGAAGGACTCGAAGCCCTCGGCGATTGCCCCCTTGTCAGGTCCCTGCGAGACGCCCAACCGTGAGACCGATCGTGCTGTTCAATGGCTGATGGACACATGGGAGAACGCCGGTACTGGCGGGGTTTTGTCCGGGGGGTATGGGATGTATGGCAGGTGATGTTCGGATCTACGTTGCTCTTTCTTTCGGATATTGAGGGTATGGGCCTTGGTGGAATTGCCACTATGCGAGAGGATCGAGCGACGCTGACCGGATGAACGTTACGTGCGAACGCTTGGTCTGCGGTGGAACCCCTTTGGACAGAACATCATTGTCCGGAATGCCGATAACATCGGGGTATGAGTGAGATGAACGCTGATCGTGAAAGGCTATGACAGGATCGGAAGTTTCGGGATGACGCGTGTCGGTGGGAGATGGGTGTTTGTTGTTGCTCTTGTCTGTTCGTTCCTGAGTTCGGGCGTTCTCGCCGGATCGGTCGATCCTGCCAGGGCAAGAAGGGCGGCCGACGCCTTTCTGGCCGGGCGATTCGGTCAGGTCGGGCAGGCGTCGAACGGTTCGATCCGGGCGCAAGCGGCAGCAGTGACGCCCGCCGGCTTGCGAACGATCCGGAACGACGATGGAACCGTCCTGGTGACTGTCCCCATCCAGAACAACATCGTCTGGCAGAACGAGATCTGCGTGGCCGAAGACGTCGTCGAGGGAGAGTACGCGATCCGCTACAACGACATCCAGGGCGGCTGGTCCGGCACCGGCAATCTCGATGTCGATCCGCTGTTTGCCGAGGCCGTGTGGGTTGTGGACGAGGTCACGAGCCCGTGCATTGATGCCGGCAATCCCGCGACGAGCTACTCGAAGGAGCCGCAGCCCAACGGCGGTCGCGTCAACATGGGCGTCTACGGCGGGACCGATCAGGCGAGCAAGTCCTGGTAGGGCGAAACAACGACAATCCGAGACTGCCGTTGAACGCGGCGTGCATGGACATTGAAGCTCTCTCGTCGATGAGCTACAATGCCGCCGATCGGACGGCAACGGACTGCCCTTGCCGCAACCGGCAATCGCAACTGCGATGTCCCAGGTGCAAGACATGGAACCATTGATTCTCATCGGCTTTGTGACGATCGTGATCGTTGCCGCCGTCTTCAGCTATATCAGCGCGAGGAAACGCCGCGAGGCGATGCTGGCCTTGGCGGCCAGGCTGGGCCTCCGGTTCGATCCCGACAAGGACAAGAGCCTGGCGCTTCGCTACGACTTTCTCAACAAGTTGCGGACCGGCTCGAACCGCTACGCCTTCAACGCGCTGACCGGGACCTATCAGGGCCATGACGTGGCCTCGTTCGACTATCACTACGAGACGTACTCGTCCGACTCGAAGGGACACAGGCAGACCCACCATCATTATTTTTCCTGTTTCCTCCTGCACGTGCCCGCGTCGTTCCCCGAGCTGGTCATCGCGAGGGAGGGATTCTTCTCGAAGATCGCCCAGGCGGTCGGCTACGACGACATCGATTTCGAGTCGCACGAATTTTCGCGTCGATTCTGTGTCCGCTCGCCGAACAAGAAGTTCGCGTATGATGTCTGCCACGCGAGAATGATGGAATATCTGCTGGCCAACGACGACCTCACGATAGAGGTCGAAGGCGACGTGCTGGCGATCACGTTCGATTCCCGGCTGGCTCCCGAGCGGATCGAGCCGAACCTGAATCGCCTCGTGGCGCTGCGGTCCTTGCTGCCGGAGTATCTGTTTTCCAGGAGTTGAAAATGGAACCATTGCTGATCGTCGTCGGCGCGGTTGTCCTGTTGCCGGCGATCTATGTTGTCGTGACGTACAACACGCTGGTGGCCCTGCGCAACCACATTCGCGACGCGTGGGCCAACGTCGATACGGAACTCAAACGCCGCTACGATCTGATCCCGAACCTCGTCGCGACGGTCAAAGGCTATGCGGCCCACGAGAAGGAGGTCTTCGACCGCGTGACGCAGCTCCGCACGCAATGCATGGCCAGCCAGGGCCGGCCCGAGCAGCAGGCGGTGGACGAGAATCAGCTCGTGGTCGCCCTGCAACAGATGCTGGCGGTCGTGGAGAACTATCCGCAACTGAAGGCCGATCAGCATTTCCTCAAGCTCCAGCAGGAATTGACGAATACCGAAGACCGCATCCAGGCGGCCCGCCGATTCTTCAACGGCAATGTCCGCGACTACCGCAACAAGTGCCAGATGTTCCCGAGCAGCGTGATCGCAGGCATGTTCGGGTTCGAGTCCCAGGACTATTTCAACGTGTCGCCCTCCGTGCGGGAGGTGCCGGACGCGCAGTTCGGATGATCTATGGATAAGCCGCAAATCGCCAGAATTTCCCCTGCTGCCACGAGGTCTTGTCACGAGACGGTGGCCCTTATCGACCGCGATCTCATCCAGCAAAAAGCGGCGGACGCCGCGAAGAGTCCCCGCAGACGCGAGATCCACAACTTCCACAATGACGACCCGGACACGCTGCAACGGATGCTCAACGCGGTCCAGCCGGGAAGCTACATTCGACCCCACCGGCACTTGAACCCGCCGAAGGCCGAATCCATCATCCTGCTCCAGGGCGTGCTCGCCTTCGTCACCTTCGCCGACGACGGGACGCTCGACGAGAGTGGCTGCATTCTGATCGACCCGACCTGTGGCGTCTACGGTTGCGACATCCGCCCGGGCGTCTGGCATACGATCTTTGCCCTGGCGCCGGACACCGTGGCCTTCGAGGTCAAACCGGGACCCTACGATCCCACGGTGGACAAGGAATTCGCCCCCTGGTCGCCGCCGGAGGGTAACCCCGAGGCCGCCGTCTTCCTCACGGACCTCGAAGACAGATTCCGCCGCCTGGCGCTTCCGACAAGGGAAACCGAAAAAACGTAGTGCGGAAATAGAGCTGAAAAGAACGAAAAAACACACAGAAAAAACCGCTATGCAGGTTGTCGCTCAGGCCTTTTTACGCATCTTTTGGTTTACAACTCGATGCGGTGAGAACGGGCTCCCAGCGAATGAGATTGCGGCTGGGTGTTGATCTTTCTGGACGGCCAGGCTACAGCGGTGGATACCAAGTGGAAAGAATCGGATGGCGGCAGCGAAAGAGATGTGCTACAAAATGTGCCGAGATAAGTCATGGCGAGTCTCATATCGCGGCGTTGTGTCCTTTCTGTCACAAAAGGAGACTGACAGATGATCCGAGGGAGTTGTTACTGTGGCGCGGTGAAGTACGAGATACGCGGCCGGTTGCTCCTGTTTGCGAACTGCCACTGCCCGGATTGTCGCAAGTTCACCGGCTCGGCGTTTTCCTCGGTCTTGGTGACGGAGTCCGAAGGG
>ENA-UPTA01002646-UPTA01002646.1-activated-sludge-metagenome-genome-assembly--contig:-NODE-2646-length-18290-cov-24.738964_pt1 | contig 18290 bp, 14 predicted proteins | sample MGYA00238184_ERZ773361 | MGnify/ENA primary metagenome ERZ773361 (study PRJEB29100, sample SAMN05720205) | activated sludge metagenome | isolation source: anaerobic digester from wastewater...
GCGGATCACACGCAAGAGGCTTTGATATAATGGGACGTTAGCTCAGTCGGTTTAGAGCGCTTGCTTCACACGCAAGAGGTCACTGGTTCGAATCCAGTACGTCCCACACAGAATGTTCCACTTTGGTTCACATTAATCCTGGTAAATGTGTTCAGAATTCAGGAAGGAAACCAATGTTTCTTAAACTCCCAGGGAAGCCAGTGAAATAACATTAATACCATCGGGACGAGTGTGACTTACTCCGGTGCCGACAATGATGTTCAATGATTTTGGGGGACCTATGCTTTTTATGTCCAATACCTTTATTAGTTTTTTAAGGTTGGAAGCAGCTTCATTAATCATGCCCATACCGAGCTTTATCTCAAAGGCTGCCCAATCACCGTTGCGTTTCTGTATAATGCAGTCGATCTCAAGGCCACTCGAATCAGAGTAATGGCAGACGCTGGCATCATTTGCCCTGGCATAAACCCGCATATCATGGGTGACCAGCGATTCGAAAAGGAAGCCTGAAAACTTCACATCTCTTAAAAGTGATTCCTTATCAGCACCCAATGCAGCTACAGACAGAGAGACATCTGTAAAATGCATTTTCGGTGATTTTCTCAGCGATGCAGAGGAGCGGATATGTGTACTCCATGCCGGTTGGTTTTCAATGATCATTAATCGTTCCAGGGCATCGAGATATTCATTTACAGTTGGACGCGAGACATCTCCTTTGTCATTCTCTTTAATATCCTTAACGATAGTGGTTTTTGCAAGCTGTTTTGTTTATTTATTAATCAATCCCGGATGAATTCAACTCAATCCGTGGGGATTACTGGAAATTCTTTTCTATTTTTCACAGGTGTGACCGGTTGTATGTCATCCGGCAGAAATATCAGACCAGAAGAATGATGAATAAAAACCCTCTATCCAGCGCCATCACCGGGAACATGAATAGTCCCAGGCTTCTTTGCAGCCGGATCACCCTGACGTTGCTCTTCCTGTTGCCGCTCCTGTCTGCATCAGCCGAATACAGAGGTGTTGTATATAATGACCTGAACAGGAACAGGCAACACGATGCCGGCGAAAAAGGAATGAGCGGAGTGGCCGTGTCAGACGGACTGAATGTGGTCCTTACCGACCGCCAGGGCGCCTTCCGGCTCCCCGGAACACCGGAAACGAGGTTCATCCGCATAACCGTTCCGGCAGGATACATATCCTCAGGCAGCTTTTACCGGAAAGCCGACGGCCAGGAGTCAGGATATGATTTCGGGCTTGTCCCTTTCAACGCTTCGGGAAATACAACAGTCCGTTTTCTGCAACTCGCCGACACTGAAACCGGTTATGACTTCGGATGGATTGCGCCAATCAGGGATTATGCTGCAAATGAAGAGGTCAGCTTTATTATCCATACCGGTGATATCTGCTATGAATACGGGCTGAACTTTCACGGAAGCAATGTCACGGCTGAAACGATGGGGGTACCTGTTTACTACTGCGTCGGGAACCATGACCTGGTGCAAGGAAACTACGGCGAAGAGCTTTTCGAGAAGAATTTCGGGCCGGCATTTTATTCTTTCGATGCAGGGAACACCCATTTCATCATCACCCCTATGCTTTCCGGGGACTATAAGCCTTCCTATACAAAGGAGGACGTCTACAGGTGGATGAAAAATGACCTCCGGTTGGTTGACCCTTCAAAAAATCTTGTAGTCTTTAACCATAACCTTCTCACCATGGGCGATAAGTTCATCTACGGGATCAATGAGGCGGAACATATCAACCTCGGCGAACACAACCTGAAGGCCTGGATTTACGGGCACTGGCACTCGAATTACTTCATACGTCACGGTAACAGCGGCATTGTCTCATTCTGCAGTGCCCCTCCGAACAAAGGAGGGATAGACCACTCCGTTTCAAATTTTCCGGTGTATGAAATTGACGGTGAAGGCAATATAGCGGCTCGTCCCAGGTACAATTACCTTAACAATCACTTTGCAGCGGTGAGCCCTTCAGGCAACCAGGCAGTTATCGATGACAGTGGTAAGCTTTTAGTTTCGGTGAACACCTATTCAACCGTGTCCCCGACGGATGCAGCAGAGTTTATGATAGAGGGTTTGGGAGAATGGAAGGCACTCAGCCGGGAATCTGACTGGAACTGGTCAGGAAAATCCGATGCAGAGGATATGAAGAGGGGCATTCCCTACCATATCAATTTCAGGGTACGGCTTAAGAACGGAGATACCTTTTCATCAGTGCAGAACTTTATATTTTCAGAAGATGCTTCAATCGACCAAAGCGCAGAAGTCACGCTGAAAGATCCTTTGAAACTGAAGTGGATAACAAATGCCGGTACAGGATCCGGAATCTGTCCACCTGTTTACTCGGACGGAACACTTTATGTTGCTGTTTACGAAGATTATGGCACCAACAATAAAATAATGGCTCTCGACGGTTCAACGGGTGATCTGAAATGGCAGTTTTTGACCGAAAATCCTGTAAAAAACACACTGTCATTATCTGACGGTCATTTATTTGCGACCGATGAGGGGGCGATTGCATATTCAATAAATGCCGGTAACGGCGAACTTGCCTGGAAAAGGAACCTTGGCCTCAGCACCTTTCCCCTGCCGGTTAACGGTGGCGTAGTTCACAATGGCGTTTACTATTGTGGATATGGAAATTACCTTTCTGCACTTGACAGCCATGACGGCCACCTGATATGGAAGAATGACAGCTGGAACGGAGGAGAAGGCACAACATCCACCATGGCTGTTCATGGCAATACACTCATTGCCGGGGCCAACTGGCGGGCACTTTACGGCCATGACCTTCAGTCCGGGGCAAAAAAATGGGAGGTTAGCAGTGACGGCATACGCTTCTGTAACGGCACGGCCGCTTTTATTGATGATACTATGTTTTTTGCGGCCGAGAGAGCCCTGATCCGGATGGACCCCGGAACCGGGTCAATATACAAAGTTAACCCGGTCCCCTATGACATGCAGGTTGCTTCCACCCCGCTGGTGACTGACAAAATTATTGTAACAGGAACCTCAGCTGAAGGGCTGGTTGCCTGGGACCGTTATTCGTCAAAGGAGCTCTGGAAGGTGAAGCCGGTCACATCACTTTTATATACCGCCCCTTATTCAAAACCGCCGGCCTCCACGGTTGAAACCTCGCCCATAGCTGTGGGAGACATGATAGTCTTCGGTGCCTCTGACGGTTACCTGTACGCCATTGACAGTGGCAACGGAAGGATCAGGTGCAAAATAAACCTGGGGGCTCCTGTCTTCAGCACAGCCTGCCTGGCTGGCGACCTTCTGTATGTGGCTGATTTCTCAGGAAATATTTCCTGCTTTTACTTGAAAAAATAACCTGATCATTGCTTCCCTGCGGGTAAGCAGAAAATATCCGGTCTGGTACGTTCCCACCCCAAGGGATAAAAAGAAGAGGCCACAACATTCACCTGATGGGTGAATGTGATGGCCTTTCACAGAACATCAGAAAGATCTAAATCTTACTGCTTCACCAGCGAACCGCCCACATATTTTACTGTAAGGCTACCCGTGGCATTGGGGAGCACGAATTGCTTTGATGTAAGTGTCTGCCCGTTTTGACCGGCATAAATCGTAAACGTAATTTCCGGAAAGTTTTCCGTATCCTTTACATCCCAGACATAGTTACGCAATTTTCCCGGAGCAAGCTTGTTTGACGGATCAATGGACTCACCGTTTGTCCACATATGAACGTCTTCAGATGAGCCATTAATCATAGTGACAGTGATCATATTCTCGGTTTCGATATCGCATCCGGGAATAACAGACAGTAACACTAATAGTGCAAACGCGGTAATCAGGGCGTATACGCTTTTCCTTTGCATTATAACCTCCTTTATGTTTTAGTTGTTTGTACTTCTAAAACGTACTTCAGGCAGCAGATATTCATTCCCGTGTCATGCTTTACAACATCTCCGCCTTCACCTTGTCAGAACTGTTCAGGCTGATCACCCATCCCTTTCATCCCGGGTTTTTCTGTTGAAGATAAAATATACAGGTATTCCTGCCAGGATGAGTGACAGACCAATCATTGCCTCCCTTGGCCGGGTGATTATAGTATTGAAAAAGAGTCCGATGCAGAAAAGTACAAAGATTGCCGTCACAACAGGATATCCCCAGACCCTGTAGGGCCGGTGAGCATAGGGCATGCGGCGGCGCAAGATGAACACTCCTGTTGCCATCGCACCGTAGAATATATAGACGGCAAAGATCAGCATGTCTGTCAGCTGGTCGAATGTACCTGACAGCACCAGTACCGATGCCCATATCCCCTGCCACAGCAGCGAGTTGCCGGGCACGTTGAAGCGATTGAGCTTCCCGATGCCTGAGAAGAAGAGCCTCTCCTGCGACATTGCATAATACGGCCGTGATCCCGTGAGGATGCTTGCGTTCAGGCATCCCATCGTTGTGATCAGTATCAGAACGGAGATAAAGAGCACCCCGCCTTGTCCCCACAGACTCCTGACAGCCTCTATTGCAGCGATCTGGTTCCCCGCCTCGTGAACCTGTACAAGCTCCGGGATCGACATTATCCTCATATAGGCCAGGTTGACAAGGACATACACTGCAATCACCACAAGCACGCCGATGGCGATGCCCTTCGGGATATTGTTGTTGGCATTCCTGATCTCTCCTCCTATGAACCCTACTGACACCCACCCCTGGTAAGCCCAGAATGCAGCAAGCATCGCGGTATAGAATGAGGATAGAGTCACAGTGCCCTCGCCAAGTTCCCTGAAATTCATAAAGTTTTCCGGTCTTGGATTGTTCGTGGTGAAGCCGGCAATCACAATCACCAGCAGTCCGGCACAGACAAAAAAGAAGATTGCCTTCCCTGTCCAGGCCCCGCTGCGAAGTCCTGACATGTTGAGCAGTGTCAGCAGCATGATGACGATGATTGCTGCCAGCTTTATGCCGAAATCCTGAAACGGGAAGAACACCCCGCCTATTGAAAAATCATGCAGCGCAGGAAGCAGGTCGGGAATCGGGATGACGCTGTTCAGCGACTGCACCAGCACATACGCCAGGGAAGAAATCGTTGCAGTCTGGATAACTGCAAAAAGTGACCAGCCGTAAAGGAATGAGAAGAATCGTTTATAGATCTTTTTCAGATAAACATAGTCGCCCCCGGTATCGGCAAGCATTCCGGCAAGTTCGGCATTGCTCAGCGCGCCGAAGAGGGTTATGAGTCCGCCTGCTATCCATACGAGGAGGATCCAGACCGAGGATTGCAGCTCATCGGCCATGGGCGCTATCTTCTTATATACGCCTGATCCTATAATATTGGCAATCACAAATATGACCACGTACCCAAGCCCGAGTGTCCTGGATAAACTTCTCTGATCAGTCATGAGCTGGCATAGTTCTGAGGGTGAAGTCGCTAATTTAAGAAATAAGTACTGAGAATTGTGAGGTGTGATTTGCGATTTGCGAAGCCTGAGGAGCAGGTTGTAAGGTGAAATCCATAATTTTTGCATTCGCGCAAGTGGTATGCCAGCGAGACGCAAGACCATCTTGCGACAAAACATTCCTGACACTTATGCGTATAAAGTACGTAACAATCTTCACTCCGAAAAATGAAAAAACCGGTCATTACCCTTCTGGCAATGCTTCTCTGCACTGGCGCTACCGCCCAGTGGAAGGCCCAGACCGCCGATACATACGAAAAAACCTACAGGATGGCATTTGTTGTCTCCGCAAGCGGGACCGAAACTTTGAGGATCATGCGCGACGTGACACCAGGCACCTCAACCAAAGGTGCAAATCCTTATGATCAGATTTCCGGACAGATTCTGCTTAATAAAAATGTAGGCACTGAATACTCGGTTAACACTATTGTTTTAAGGTTCGACGAAAGCACAAAGCTTTATATACATCAGCCTGCTGACCTTAAGCAGGGCTGGGACGCCAACGCCGGAAGATATATAATTGAATCAGACTGGCAGGTCTGGCGAACGGGCGATACCCGTAACAAGGGGGCCGGCAGGGCTGCAGCAGGCTCCGGCACAAATCTTAAAAAAGAGATTCTTGACATGATGAAGTCGGGCAAAACGGTCCATTGTCAGACAATTCTGATTCATAAGATGCATGATACCCAGACCATTATCAACTCGGAATTTAAACTGCAGAACTCGACCAGGTCGATCAACTACCTGTTTCAATAATCTGCCCGATAACATTTCCTTATCTTCAGAAATTTTGTTCTTTTGAAGGAGAGATCCTTAACTGAACGAAATCAATGAAAAAGATTACCCTCGTACTCTTTGTGATGGCGATGATTATTGGCTATCATCCGGACCTTTTTGCACAGAAGAAAAACAGGAAAGCTGAATCGGCGGCTCAGCCGGCGGCAGACATGAAGCCCGAGGCACAGAAGCAGGTGCAGGCAGCTACTGTGGTTCCGGTAATAGTAAATGGTGAAGCGCAGAAGATACCTGCATTTGAAAATGCCGGCGACTGGATCCGCGAGGATCTGTGGGTTGAGACGGAGTTTGACACTGACGGCGACGGTAAGAATGACAGGATGCATGTTGATGTCACACGCCCGAAGCAGACTGACACTGAAGGGATAAAGCTTCCCGTGGTGTATGAGTCGAGTCCATACTTCGCAGGCACTGCCGGCAACAATAAGGAATATTTCTGGAATGTAAGACAGGAACTCAATACCGTTCCCAAACCACATATTTATCCCCCGCAGATCGAAAGGAGAGGTGAGCGGCCTGTTATTTCCAACTCACAGGTAAAGGCATGGCTGCCCTACGGTTTTGCCGTGGTTCATTCATCTGCACCCGGAACAGGACTTTCGCAGGGATGCCCCACAATAGGTACGCGGATAGAGGCCCTGGCGCCGAAGGCTGTGATAGACTGGCTCAACGGACGGGCCAAAGGATACACCACACCTGACGGAAGCGTTGAGGTAAAGGCATACTGGGCAACCGGCAAGGTAGGAATGATAGGCACATCGTACAACGGAACAATCCCCTTTGCCGCTGCCACAACAGGAGTTGAAGGGCTTGAAGCCATTATACCTGTAGCGCCCAATACATCATACTATCACTATTACCGCTCCAACGGACTGGTCAGAAGCCCGGGAGGATACCTGGGTGAAGATGCCGATGTCCTGTATGATTTTGTCTTCTCCAATCCTGATAACTGTGACTACTGTGACAGTGTGGTAAGGGACGGGGAGATGGCTGCCGGACTTGACCGTATCACCGGTGACTACAATGAGTTCTGGGCCAAACGTGACCTGATGAACTATATGAAGCCCTATAAGGCAGCCACCCTGATGGCGCATGCCTTCAACGACTGGAACGTTGTGCCCAGTCACAGTTACCGTTTCATTGAAAAGCTGAAGGAGATGGGAGTGCCGCTGCAGATATACTATCACCAGGGAAGCCATGGCGGTGAGCCTCCGTTCAAAATGATGAACAGGTGGTTCACCCGTTACCTTTTCGGCATTGAAAACGGGGTGGAGAATGATCCGAAAGCATGGATCGTCCGCGAAGGAGCCGAACGGCTCAGCCCTACAGCATATACTGATTATCCCAATCCGGATGCCAGGCCCGTTACTCTGTATCTCACGGGGGGCGCCCCGGAGGCAGGCGGACTGGTGATGACGAAGCCGGCAAAACAGGAGAAGGAAACCCTTATCGATAATTATTCTTTTACCGGCTCTTCTCTTGCCCAGGCTGAATACAGCAACCACCGTCTCCTGTACCTGACTCCCGTTCTGACGGAACCTGTTCACATCTCGGGTGTGGTTAAGATAAAGATCAGGGCGGCTTCCAGCAAACCTGCTGTGAACCTCTCCGTGTGGATGGTGGCATTGCCCTGGGACGACGGGCGCATCATGAGGATGACCGAAAGCATCATCACCCGCGGCTGGGCCGACCTGCAGAACTATCGCTCCCTGACCGAGAGTGAGCCGCTGGTGCCTGGCAAATTTTATGAGATGAGCTTCGGGCTTGAGCCCGATGACCAGATCATTCCTGCCGGAAAACAGATAGGCCTCATGATCTTCTCAAGTGACAAGGAGTTCACCCTTCATCCTATTCCCGGAACGGAGCTGACCGTTGATCTTGCCGGAACGGAGGTGACAATCCCGGTAGTAGGCGGTAAGATTAATTAAGCGACCCGTCCCTTTGCATTCAGGTTAAGGCCGGTCACTTACAATGAACGGCATCAGAGACTGCTGCCCGCATGCACAGGCAGAAATTTTTCTATCTATGTATTGCAGCGTTCCGGCGTGTCATCTCGTATTAGGTAATAAAAGACCTGAGTTTCGTAGAACCATTGCTTAAAAACATCTGTATGAAAAATCAAGTATTTATAATTCTGTGCCTCCTGACCTTTGCCGTATTGTCATCATGTTCAAAGGATAATGGAGAGGAACCCGATCTCACCCCGGAAAACCTCACACTGACAGCCAAGAGCTCCGAAGTCATTGCCTACAGCAACGAATTTGGTGTTGATCTCTTTACAAAAGTTGCTCTTGCCGAAAACAAAAACTTCATGCTCTCACCACTGAGCGCAAGTGCCGCACTGACCATGCTGCTCAATGGTTGCGAGGAAGACACTTATGATCAGCTGAAGGCTACGCTGAAATATCCTGAACAGATGACCATCAGCGAAATTAACGAAGTATACAAAAACCTTGTTTCCCAGTTGCTGGTTATTGATCCGAAGGTAAAACTGGCCCTGGCAAACGCAATTTTCTACAGGCAGGGATTCACCGTCAAGCCCCCGTTCCTCAGTACGATGGACAATGATTTCAATGCGGAAATTGCCGGTCTTGATTTTTCTCTGCCATCAGCGCTGACAACCATTAACAAATGGGCCAGCGACAATACAAACGGTAAAATCCCGGAGGTGCTGAATGAGATTTCTCCTGAAGCTGTGATGTTCATTATGAATGCCCTTTACTTCAAGGGCGACTGGAGCTACCAGTTTGACAAGGACCTGACATCTGACAGGGCATTTTACACTGATGGATCAAACTCTGTCAATGTAAGCACCATGAAGGGGGAAGTCGGGTCAAAAGTGACCGGCGGAGCAGGATACAGTGCAATCGAACTCCCCTATGGCCAGACCAATTTTACAATGATTGTTATCGTGCCGACAGGCACTCTGACTGACTGCACAGCATCACTCGATGCAGAGAAATGGAATACAATAACCTCAGCGTTTGATGGCCAGGAAGAGTACGGCGAACTCACTGTCTACATGCCAAAGTTCAAATTTTCATATGAGAAGTATCTCAATAAACAGCTTCAGAGCATGGGAATGATTGATGCATTCGATCCTTATCTGGCAGACCTCTCCGGAATTGCCGACGCCTCAATTTATGTCAGCTTCGTCAAACAGAACACTTTCGTGGAAGTGGACGAAAAGGGAACTGAAGCTGCTGCCGTCACCACTATAGGCATTGAACTGACAAGCATGCCGCCCCAGCCGCAGGTGTTCACAATTGACAAACCATTTGTCTTTGCGATAAGGGAAAGAACTACCAACACCCTTCTCTTCATCGGGCAGGTTGTTAATCCGCTTGATAATTAATATGAGGAATCTTCATAGATAGAATTTGCTCATCATTTACCGCCAACCAAAAAATCCGAATATGAAAAGCCTGATCAAATCCGCACTGTTTCTGACAGTTCTGATTGCCGGCCTGACCGCCTGCAAGGACAGAACAACAGAACTGATTACCTATGATGCCAATGTACCGGTCTACATGCCTTTTGATGAATTCCGGGCAAGCTTCCTGAAGAGTGCCCCGATAGAGATCTCCCACCCCGGAAAAATGTATTTCAAGGACGGCTACCTCTTCGTCAATGAATATGGCAAAGGCATTCACGTGATTGATAACACAGACCCTTCGAATCCTGAAAAGATTGCCTTCTATGAGATCCTGGGCAACGTTGACATGGCTATAAAGGGCAATGTCCTATTTGCCGACAGCTATATTGACCTCCTGGCAATTGATATTACCGATGTCGAAAAGCCTGTCGAGATTGACCGTATCGAAAATGTCTTCCCGGAAATTGTTCCGGAGGGAGAGTTATGGTACCCGTACGCGATGGTTGACAAATCGCAGGGGGTGATAATCGACTGGAAAGTTGAGAAGATCACCGAGGAGGTTGAAAAATACAATCATGGCGGATTTATCTATTTTGGCGGAATGGATTTTATGATGAACGCCGAAGCAGGTCCCACCTGGACCGGCGGCAGCGGCACCGGCGGATCCATGGCCCGCTTCATGCTGAATGAAGACTACCTGTATGTGATAGCAGTGCCAACCAGGCTGAAAACGGTTGATATCACCACTGCATCAGCAATGGCGGTTGTCGACAGTGTCGATATGCCCCGTAACATGGAAACCCTGTTCCGCCTCGAGAATAACCTCTTCGTGGGAACCACTACCGGGATGCTTATCTTCGACCTGGTCAACCCGAAAAAACCTGCCCAGATATCATCATATGACCATATCACAGCCTGTGATCCTGTAGTGGTAGATGGTCAGTACGCCTACGTAACCCTTCGCTCCGGAAACACGTGCAACAATACACAAAACCTGCTGGAGGTAGTAGATATATCCTCAATTAAAAATCCGTACCTGGTGAAATCATACCCGATGTTCAATCCGCACGGACTTGGTACCGACGGAGACCTGCTCTTCGTCTGTGACGGTGCAGCAGGATTGAAAATCTACGACAAATCAAATCCGTTGGCAATAATTACCAGCCAGGTGGCGCACTACCCTGACTTTGATACCTACGATGTCATCCCGATGAATGGCATCCTGATGCTGGTAGGAACAGGAGGCATCTATCAGTATGACTACAGTGACCCGGAAAACATTGTCCAGATCAGCCACATTACGATCAAGGAAGAATAGATATATGCACAGACTCACTGCAATTGCGGTCTGTGTTCTGTTGACACTCTCCGCAACAGGCCAGCACAGGAAATCTACTGTCGTGCTTAACGATGGCTCCCGGATCTCGGGAACCATCGTTGGCGATTCTGCTGATTACCTGGATGTCAAGATTACCTCGCCCCAGGTCATCAGGATTGGCAGGGAGCAGGTGTCATCGGTTGAAGCCGTGACCTATCCTGTAAAGAGGAACATGAAAACCTCCGGATACTATGCGAGGATCAACACCAGCATTCTCTCAGGAAAGAATGAAAATGGCAACCAGGGAAGCATCAGTATCCATCTTTCGAACGGTTTCCAGTTTGGAAACGGGCTTGCGGTCGGTGTCGGCTCGGGAATGGAAGAGCTTGACGTGGTCCTGGTTCCTCTGTACGCGGATCTTCGGTTCACACCTCTTAATACTGGTTTGTCACCCTACGCATGGATAAAGACCGGTTACGGTTTTGCCCTTTCCGAACATTACGGATCATATGTGGATGATGCTTCTGCAGACAACGAACCTGAAGGCGGATTTCTCTTCAATGCCGGTGCAGGAATCTCCTTGTTTACATGGAAGAGAACTGCAGTGAACATCGGTCTTGGATACAGGTACCAGAAAATAACCCTTAACCAGCCTTCATATTGGTGGGGGGGAAGCTCAATAAGGCAGACTGTTACACAGTATTACAGGCTGGAGTTCCATCTGGGCTTTGTATTTATGTAGGCAAATAAAAATGAAAACAGCAACCATAATATCGTCTGAATTGAGTTATTTCGGGAAAACTTGATTCCTGGCGGTAGAATGAGAAACAGAACCCGGGATGGTCATGAATATTCAGACACAGAGCTTGTCAGGGGATGCGTCGGTGGCGATATCCGCTCACAGGAACTTCTCTACAGACGCTATTTCTCCTTTGCGATGTCAGTCTGTATCAGGTACGCAAGAGATGAAAACGAAGCCATGGAAATAGTTAATGACAGCTATATGAAAGTCATGGACAAAATCTCGGAGTATGACCCGGCCTGGGCGTTTAAAAGCTGGTATGGAAAAATACTGGTAAATACTGCCATTGACAATTACCGGAAAAACCAGAAACACAATGATTACCTGTCGATAAGCTCAATAACGGAGACAGAGGAGAATGAGCCCGAGATCGAGGCAGAGCTTTCCGCCAGTGATATTCTCGCTCTCTACAGCCATCTCCCGGCAAGCTGCAGGGTAACGTTCAACCTGTTCGAGATTGAGGGGTATTCACACGAGGAGATCGGGCAGATGCTGGGAGTGACAGCCTCCACATCCAGGGCAAATCTTGCCAGGGCCAAAAAGATGCTCCGCGAACTTTATTACAGGCAAATTTCTTCGGCCAGGAAGAGTCATGAGTAAGTTTGACGACATATTCAGCCGGAAGGCGAAGGAGGCATTTGACAACTATAATGCCGACCACCTCGCGGGGGATGGATGGGACTCCTTTGCCTCGAAGTACGGGAGGCAACGGAGGCGGGCGCTTGTGATCCCGCTCTGGGCCAGGGCTGCGTCAATAATTATTCTGGTATCTACAGGTGTGCTTCTCATAAACCGTCTGATCGACAGGCAGGGTGGCGAACCAGATGATCTGACAGCACAGCAGGGCCAGAGTGAAATGACTGATTCAATTCAGGCCAAATCTGACACAAATACAGTAAAACCTGCAATCACCGCATCAGTTCCGGTGAGCACAGAGAGTGAAAAGGGTTCAAGGGCTATGGTTGCCCGTGCGGGGCAGACCTCTGATCCGGGAAGCCGGGCCGGGCGAACCGGAGATACAGGCAGCCTGACACGGCAGGCCAGGGGAACCGGCAGCCTTGCCGGACAGACGCGGGCTACGGGAAGCCGGACAGAACAAACCCGGAATACCGGCAGCCTTGCCGGACAGACGCGGGAGTCCGTTATCGCGGGAGACCAAACCCCGCAAAATGAATTTACGGGTCCTGTTCTGACTGAAAGCGTTAAGCCTGACGGGATTTATGCCGGGGTGAATCTTGCTGCAAATCCGATAGAGATAAGATTGACTGATGAAGCTGATTCCAGGTTGAACCTGCCACCCAAAAAGGACCTCAATGATTATCTTGTTCTGCCCCGTGAAAGGATGACCACCACCATCATGACCGGGTTTTCAGGGATGATGGCCAGTGTTGACAATGCAACAACCACTGCCCGGGGTGTTTCAATCGGCTTTTATGTGGAGCGGCAGCTGACACGAAGGATCTCTGTTCGTCCCGGCCTGGCTATGGCAAGGCACAATTACGGAATGGAAGGCACACCTGAAAGAATCCTCGCAGGAGGAAACATTGCTTTTGATTATGCTGCGCCGGAACTGAATGGCCTGTCAGGCACCACTTCCTCCTATGAAGCAGATATCGATGTGGTTTCGATGGAGGTGCCTGTGAACTTCGTTTTCTCGGTCTGGAAGCGGGCGGAGAAAAACCTTTTCGTATCCACAGGTGCATCGACTATGATCTATCTGAGTCAGCACATGACCGGGAGCTTCAATAACACCTACACAAAAACAACGACAGACTCCTATGGCGGGGTCTCTTTTGAAACAATGACCACAACCGTACAGGTTGAGCGTGAGCATGAACTGATGAACCGGGTCGATTTCCTGGGGCTTGCAAACTTCTCTGCCGGATACTCAATGCCATTCGGCAAGGGAACTCATATGCTTTTTGAACCGTTCGTGCAGTTGCCGGTAAAGGATCTTACCAGCATGAACCTGCGAATCAGGTACGGCGGCCTGTCAATGAAGATTCAGTTCTGAAAGGTCTGACCCCGGGAATCATCCCTGTTCCTGGCTCTCCTTACCAGAAGGAAATAGACAGGTATTCCAAGCAGGATAAGGGAGAGGCCTATTCCGGCTTCGCGGGGCCTGGTAATGATAGTATTGAAAAAGAGTCCCACGCAGAAAAGGACAAATATTGCCGGCACAATCGGGTACCCCCATGTTTTATATGGTCTGTGGGCATCGGGTAAACGGCGCCGGAGGATAAAGACACCCATGGCGGTGGCTCCGTAGAAGATGTAGACAGCGAAGATCAGCATGTCAGTCAGCTGGTCAAATGTACCTGACAGAACCAGGATCGATGCCCATATCCCCTGCCACAGCAGTGATGCAGATGGTACATTACGGGTGTTCAGCCTTCCCGTCCCATGGAAGAAAAGCCCCTGCCGGGCCATGGCATAGTACGGTCGCGCCCCGGTAAGAATGCTGGCATTGGTGCATCCCAGGGTTGAGATGAGTATGAGAAGCGAAATGAACAACACCCCTCCTTTGCCCCATAGGCCCCTGATGGCTTCGATGCCGGCTATCTGGTTTCCGGAATTGTTGATCTCTTCAAGCTGAGGGATCGAGAGCAGCCTGAGATAGGTATAGTTAACCACCAGGTAGACGATAATGACTATGGCTACACCCGCAATGATTCCCTTTGGTATGTTCCTGTGGGGATCCTTTACCTCCCCTCCGATGAACCCTACCGACACCCATCCCTGGTACGCCCAGAATGCGGCAAGCATTGCGGTGTAAAACGAAGAAAGGGTCACAGTGTGGCGAACGGGTGACTGGCTTGCTGCCATGCTCCCTGCGGCAGAGTACTGGCCACCGGTCAGTCCGGCAATGACAATCACCAGAAGACCCGCACCCACAATGATCAGAATGGCCTTGTTGACCCATGCCCCGCTCTTCAGTCCCGACATATTCAGGAATGTCAGGAACAGTATGAGCAGGATGGTGGTCAGTTTTATCCCGAAATCCTGGAAAGGATAGAATATACCGCCAATGTTGAGATGCTGCATTGACGGAAGCAGGTCAGGGATGGGTATGATACTGTTGAGCGACTGGGTGAAGACGTATGCCACGCCTGAGATTGCAGCTGTCTGGATAACGGTGAAGAGTGACCATCCGTAGAGAAACGAAAAGAAGCGGCCGTAGATGGTACGTAGATATACGAACTCACCGCCGGTGTCGGCAAGCAGGCCGGCGACCTCGGCGTTGCTCAGCGCCCCGAAGAGGGTTATTAATCCTGCTGCAAGCCAGACGAGCAATATCCACTCGGACGAGTGCAGCTCAGCGGCCATCGGGGCAATCTTTTTAAAGACGCCCGATCCGAGCATGTTGGATATGACTATGATAATGACATATCCCAGTCCCAGCGCTCTAGTAATGTCTCGTTTCCCGGCCATAACAGAACACGCCAATCAGCGTGCGCAGCAGACAAAAATAGGATTATTATTGGGAAAGAGATAAGAGGATTACTGGCGTGAGCCGCGATATGGGTGACCTTTGCAACAAAATCCCTGACCGCCTGCGGCGCTCCAGGGTCTTTTTAGTTTTCATCCCTCCGCTTCATAAGCAGAAGCAGATTATTTCCTGATCCGCCAAGGTGGGCCTGTATGGAGCAAAGGAAATATTATGGATCCGGAGGCACCTTCAGTAGGCCGGCATTGAACAGGAAGATGAATCTAAATCAAACAAAGCGTTCAAAAATCTATACATTCATTAAGGAGTGTCCTGACAATTGAATTTCGTTTGTCAAAACCACTGTAAAAACCATCCAGATATGAAATCATCTGTTTTTTAATCCTGGGGCTCAGATACTCAAATTCATTTATGACACTGTAAAAATCTTCCTTTTTATCCGCAAATTCCTTAAGGTCACTGATAAACGTCTCCTCGCTCCTGCAAATGCCAAGGTAACGTCTGTCAAGAACTGAAGGAAGATTAAGTTGATCTGAAGGAACCGCATAATTTGCGTCAACAAGCCCGGAATAATCAAAATCATATGGTACTGCTATGCCTGATCCCAGTCCCTGCAGATTACCCTGTGAAATAATCAGAACGTTATTGTGAAAAACCGGAACCGTCCAGTCAGTATTTCCGATCATTTACTGGAAGATTGCCATTCGGTCCATTACCTCCGGTCTTATCTGCTTCTGTGTTATGTTCATCGTGGTTTTTACTTCAACCGCATCCAATCGTTTACATAAGTTTTCTACCGGTTCAATTACGAATGCAAATGTGCTTATTGGCTTGCTTTCCCTGAACGTATTTATATAATTGACTTTCAGCAACCTGACCTGGAAACTGTAATCCGTAAGGACATTATAAAGTTTATATGCCAGAAATTCTTTCAGCAGATAATCTTCTCCGCCGGCATTGCAATGGGTTACCATTTTTATTTTGTCAACCCTGCTGAATTGCCCTGCAACAGAATCCTTCTTCTGGAAGTTTAACATCAGTGGAGGAAAACTGCATATAGAACGTCGGGTTACGCCACGGCTCTTCACTCTTAGCTTTTTAACCATCGAATCTGCGGGGCTCGTATGGTAAACAAGGATTGCAGGCAGATATTCATCTTTGTGCCTGATTTTTCGATAATTAGTAATGTCGAACATCAGAGATATTTCCAGTAGTTCATCGCTTTCAAAAAGCCTAATATCTCCATCGAGTGTATCTGAAACGGCATACGGGATATTCAGTGAATCTTCCTGGCTGAACGAAGGCAATACAGCAATCCCGCAAAGAACAACAATAAGGTTAGAGATCCTTTGAATGGTCATTTCATGGTAATTAAGGACTTAAAGAAAATTGCCTTATCTAATTTAATAAGAATTACTCAAACATGAAGGATTACTCTGCCTGGTTATAATGATGTCAGAGAGGACCGAGCGTTAATAAAATGCCCTGTGGGCATTTTTAGCGAAGGGGTCAGCTCGCAGTGGAGGAATTGGCAACCACGGGTGAAGCCCGTGGTGGTGGCACCATAGCGCCTCACGCCTGTACTATGCTCAAGATCAGATGCCTGATGATCTTTCCCGGCGCATAGCCGGGGTTGTGACCAGAGCCATCAACAGTTATTTCATCATAATCTCTCGCATATTGGCACACATAGAACAAATTTTGGGACGTATAGCAAAATCGGTGTGCAAACTTAGGTTGAACTTTGCATCAGGTACTTGCTGAAATCTGTTGGCAGGAGGCGGTTTTGGCACTGATTTTAGAATAGGTCATAAAGGTCTCTGTCAACTCAGCAAGACAAAAGTGCCGGTAAACATAATATCAGATATCATGAAAACAAAACACAATGCCTTTTTGATCGCAAGCTTATGCATCCTTTTCACTCTTGCTTTGACAGGGTGCAAAAAAGACGTAGAAGTCAACATTCTCGAAAAATCCTATTTTACGGTCCAGGGTGGCACCTTCAAGGATTCCGAAATTCCGGTCACTTCAGGTTCACAATCCAGTCCGGTTATTGTTTCAATTAATGGAAACCCCTCGATCCTTGAAGGAGGGAGCAATCCCATTTCAGTCATAACACAATCCGGCGCAAAAAAAGTAATAGTTGGGGTAGAGGGTGTCAAAGGGTACTACTCAGTACCGGTATTGAACCCTTCAAATACAACTATCCTGCTCATTCTCCTGTTCAGCCAGGAATTGGAGCAGGACTCTTTTGTTATTGTGGTTGCAATAAGTGATTCACAGGAATTGGTGAGTATACATAAGACAATTCATGTGACTAAAATTGAGGCAGGGACGGGCCAATTACAGGTGAGCTGCTCGTGGGACCAGCGTAATGATGTTGATCTTCACCTGGTTGAACCGAACGGTGAAGAAGTGTATTATGCTACTGATATTTCGGCCAATGGTGGTGTTCTTGATGTGGATTCAAATCCGAATTGTTCAATTGATGGCATCAATAATGAAAATATTACATACGACGATGATGCAATAATCGAAAGTGGAAAATATACAGTCAGGGTTGACTTCTTTGCCAACTGTTATGTCAGCTCCAACACTAATTTTATTGTTTCTGCACGGTACAACGGGAACCTGGTGACAGCGACTTCAGGATCTAATCCCTATGTTGGATATTTTGTGCCAGGTGAAGCAGATCGTGGCGGCAGTGGCGACGGGCGGCAGATCATGACATTTAACATCTCGGCAACCAAAAGTGAGGTGCCCGCTGAAATGAAGTTGAAATTTGTTTACCCCAAAACTCTCGTTGACAAAGGATCAAAAAAAGGTTCTGATCCCGGATTTTAGCATTCAGTCGTTAAATTGGCTTTATCTGCAGATCAGATTTGAGATTATCAGATCAGCCTTCCGCTCCGCAAGCTAGAGCGGATTACTGGCGTGATCCGCAATATGGGGGGCCTTTGCAACAAAATCCCTGAGCGCCTGCGGCGCTTCAAGATCCTTTTTGTTTTCATCCCTCAGCTTCGCAAGCGAGCGTCGGGCTGTAAACAAAAAATCCCTTTCCTTCGCGATGCTCAGGAAGAGGATTTTATTGAGGTCGGTGGCGGA
>ENA-UPTA01002650-UPTA01002650.1-activated-sludge-metagenome-genome-assembly--contig:-NODE-2650-length-18282-cov-8.702474_pt1 | contig 18282 bp, 17 predicted proteins | sample MGYA00238184_ERZ773361 | MGnify/ENA primary metagenome ERZ773361 (study PRJEB29100, sample SAMN05720205) | activated sludge metagenome | isolation source: anaerobic digester from wastewater...
CCCGGCACACCCGGCACACCCGGCACACCCGGCACACCCGCACCACCCGCACCACCCGCACCATCCGCTCGACCCGCGTGATCCGCGTGATCCGCGTGATCCGCGTGACCGGCACGCGGTCGATCGTTCGACGCCATCGAACGGCTGCATCGAAATATCACATTGGACGCAACGGTCCGCGCCCACCGACACTCGCGGCAGCGTGGAGAGAACGATGATCGAGCAGACCCGGATGGGGCGGCAGCGCAGTGCGGGCCCCGGCAACCAACCCGCCTGCGCAGGCGAGATGCCCCTGGCGACGGGCACACGCACCGGCACGCGCATCGGCGCAGGCATCGGCACATTCACCGGCACGTGCATCGTCTCGCGCCTCGACCCGCGGGAGCGGCGCGCATGAGCGGCCCGCTGCAGGGCATCCGGGTGATCGACCTGACCACGGTGGCGATGGGCCCGTGGGCGACCCAGACGCTGGGCGACATGGGTGCCGACGTGATCAAGGTCGAGGCGCCCGCGGGCGACCATTTCCGGGTCGTGCCGCCGGGGCGCCACCCGCAGATGGGGGCGACCTTCCTGAACCTGAACCGCAACAAGCGCAGCATCGTGCTCGACCTGAAGTCGCCCGACGACATGGCCGTGCTCGCCGACCTGCTCGCCAGCGCGGACGTGTTCGTGTGCAACGTGCGCCCGCAGTCGCTGCGCAAGCTGGGCCTGGACTATCCGTCGCTCGCGGCGCGGCATCCGCGGCTGATCTACTGTGGCGCGTACGGCTTCTCGGAGCGCGGGCCGTATGCGGGCCGGCCGGCCTACGACGACATCATCCAGGCGATGAGCGGCCTGGCCCATCTGCAGGGCGCGAACAACGAGGGCGTGCCGTCGTACGTCAACACGATCGTCGCCGACAAGATCACCGGACTCACCCTGACGGCGTCGATCGCCATGGCGCTGTACGAGCGCGAGCGCTCCGGACTGGGCCAGGCGATCGAGGTGCCCATGTTCGAGACGATGGTCGCCTTCAACCTGGTCGAGCACCTGTCCGGCGCCACGTTCGTGCCCGGTGCGGGCGACATGGGGTACGACCGCGTGCTGTCCGAGCATCGCCGGCCGTACCGCACGCGCGACGGCTTCATCGGGCTGCTGCCCTACACGAACAACCACTGGCTGTCGCTGTTCCGGCGGGTCGGTCGTGACGACCTCGCCGAGCATCCGCACTTCCGCGACGCGCCGTCGCGCGCGCGGCACGTCGACGAGGTGTACGGCGTGCTGGCCGACCTGGTGGCGCAGCGCTCCACGCAGGAGTGGATCGATCTGCTGTCCGACTGCGACATCCCGTTCACGCCGGTGAAGTCCCTGACCGACCTGCTCGACGACCCGCACCTGCGCGCCGTCGGGTTCTTCCACGAGACCGGGCATCCGAGCGAAGGGCCCCTGCGCACGCTCGGCATCCCGGTGACGTTCTCGCGCACGCCCGGCGCGCTGCGCCGTCCCGCCCCGACGCTGGACGAACACGGCGCCGAGATCCGGCGCGAACTGGAGGCAGGTTCATGAAACCGTTCCTGCGCTTCGAGCGCGAAGGCGCCGTCGTCGTGCTCACGATGGACGACCCCGCGATGCGCAATCCGCTGAGCGGCAACACCGCGGTGCGCGAGTTCGTCGCCGCCTGTGCGCGCATCGAAGCCGACCCGGACGTCCGGGCGGTGGTGATCACCGGCGCCGATCCGGCCTTCTCGTCCGGCGGCAGCCTGGACGCGATGCGCGAGGACTGGCGCGACCGCAAGCGCGGCGTCGCGGTCCGGGCACAGCTCCGGGAAGGCGTTCAGCCGCTGAGCCTGGCCCTGCACGCGCTGCAGGTGCCCACGATCGCCGCGGTCAACGGCGCGGCGATCGGCGGCGGGTGCGATCTGGCCTGCCTGTGCGACATCCGCATCGCCTCCGAGCGCGCGCGCTTCGCGGCCAACTTCGTGCGCCTGGGCATCGTGCCGGCGATCGGCGCGGCCTGGCTGCTGCCGCGCATTCTCGGCGCGTCGCGCGCCGCCGAGATGTGCCTGACCGGCGAAGTGCTCGATGCGCAGGCGGCGCTCGCCTGCGGCCTGGTCTCGCGCGTGATACCCCACGAGCGCCTGCTCGACGAGGCGATGTCGCTGGCGACGCGCATCGCGGCGAATTCCGGACCGGCGCTGCGCATGACCAAGAGCCTGCTGAAGGCGGCCGACCGCACCGACTTTCCGACCTATCTCGACATGGCCGCCGGAATGCAGGCGCTGGCCCTGCAGTCCGAAGAACACGAAACCGCCGTCACGGCGTTCCGCAACCGCCCCCGCACCCCCAAGGAGTGGCACGATGCGTTTCCCGATTTCCCGCGGGCGCCGCCTGCTGAATGCCCTGCCCGTGGCCGGGATGCTGGCCGGACTCCTGGCCGCGACGCCGCAGTTCGTCGCGGCCCAGGCCTATGCGCCCGCGCGCACGGTGAAGTTCATCGTCCCGTTCCCGCCGGGCGGGGCGATCGACACGCTGGCACGCCTGACGGCGCAGCACCTGAGCGTCGCATGGGGCCAGCCGGTGACGGTCGAGAACCGGCCGGGCGCCGGCGGCATCATCGGCAGCGACGCGCTGGCCAAGGCGCCGCCCGACGGGCTGACCTTCGGCTGGGGCGCGGTCAGCACCCATGGCATCAACGCCACGCTCTACCGCAAGCTGCCGTACGACACGCTGAAGGACTTCGTGCCGGTGGCACCGGTGGCGATCGTGCCCAACCTGCTGCTCGTGAACGCGAACGTCCCCGCCCGGTCGGCCGAGGAGCTGATCGCCCTGGCCCGCCAGCAGCCCGGCAAGCTGTCGTTCGCGTCGGCCGGCAGCGGCACGACCCTGCACATCTCCTGCGAACTCTTCAAGCGGATCGCCAAGGTCGACCTGCTGCACGTGCCCTACAAGGGCAGCAGCCCGGCGCTGACCGACGTGCTGGCGGGCGAGGTGCCGGTGATGTGCGACAGCGTCACCTCGGCCCTGCCGCACCTGCGGTCCGGCAAGCTGCGCGCGCTGGGCATCACGAGCACGCAGCGCAGCTCGGTGCTGCCGTCGGTCCCGACCCTGGCCGAGGCGGGCCTGAAGGGGTACGAGATGAATCCGTGGTTCGGGCTCTTTGCACCGGCGGGCACGCCCGCGAACATCGTCGCCCAGGTCAATCGCGACCTCCAGAAGGTGCTGAGCCTGCCTGCGGTCCGGACGCGACTGGGCGAGATCGGCGCCGAGCCGATGTCGGCCACGCCCGAGCAGTTCGCCGACATGGTGCGTGCCGACGTCGACAAGTGGGGCCGGCTGATCCGCGAGATGGGCATCAGCGCGGACTGACCCCGCCTGCAGTGCCCACCACGCGCATCCCGCCCGCGATCTGGGTGCTCGGGTTCGTCAGCCTGCTGATGGACATCTCCTCCGAGATGATCCACAGCCTGCTGCCGCTGTTCATGGTCGGCACGCTCGGGGCCAGCGCGTTCACGGTCGGTCTGATCGAGGGCCTGGCCGAGGCGACGGCGATGATCGTCAAGGTGTTCTCGGGCGTGCTCAGCGACCGCCTCGGCCGGCGCAAGGGTCTGGCCGTCTTCGGCTATGGCCTCGGCGCGCTGTCCAAGCCGCTGTTCGCACTGGCGCCGGCCGTCTGGCTGGTGCTGACGGCGCGCCTGATCGACCGGGTCGGCAAGGGCGTGCGCGGCGCGCCGCGTGATGCGCTGGTGGCGGACCTGGCACCGCCCGGGGTGCGCGGGGCGGCATTCGGGCTGCGGCAGTCGCTGGATACGGTGGGCGCCCTCGTCGGGCCGCTGCTGGCGGTTGCGCTGATGCTGCTGTGGGCCAACGACTTCCGCGCAGTGTTCTGGGTGGCGGTGGTGCCCGGCCTGCTGGCGGTGCTGCTGCTGGCCGTCGGCGTGCGCGAGCCGCCGCGCGCGGCCGCTGCGGTCCGCCCCAATCCCCTGCGGCGCGAAAACATCGCGCGCCTGAGCGGTGCGTACTGGTGGGTGGTGGGCGTGGGCGCGGTGTTCACGCTGGCGCGCTTCAGCGAGGCGTTCCTGGTGCTACGGGCGCAGCAGTCCGGCATGGCGCTGGCCTGGGTGCCGCTGGTGATGGTGCTGATGAATCTCGTCTACGCGGCGTCCGCGTATCCTTTCGGGCGTCTGTCCGACCGCATGCCGCACCGCACGCTGCTCGCGGTCGGCCTCGTGGTGCTCGTCGCCGCCGACCTCGTGCTCGCGGCGGGCACGCACTGGGCGACGACGCTGGCGGGCGTGGCGCTGTGGGGACTGCACATGGGCATCACCCAGGGGCTGCTGGCGACGATGGTCGCCGACACGGCGCCGGCAGACCTGCGCGGCACGGCCTTCGGGTTCTTCAACCTGGTCAGCGGCATCGCACTGCTGCTGGCGAGCGCACTGGCAGGCCTGCTGTGGGACAGGCTCGGACCGTCCTTCACCTTCCACGCGGGCGCGGTGCTGGGCACGATCGCGCTGATCGGGCTGCTGCGCAGGCGCTGACGCGGAAGCTGCGCAGAGGATGCAGCAGCCCACGCGTCGACGCCGCGCGGGCCCGGCCGGGCGCCGCGCGTTCACCCCGCCCGCACGTTCACCCGTACGCCCTCCTCCACTGCGTTCGACGGATAGCGGATCACCCGCATCCCCGCCTCCAGCCCCGCGCGGACTTCGGCCTCGGTGAGGTTGCGCTGGCCGATCTCCACCGTGCGCCGGCGCGCGCGGCCGCCGTCGACGACGAACACGCACCACGCCTCGGCGCACCGGAACAGCGCGCTCACCGGCACCTTCAGCACCTGCTCGGCCTGCCACACGACGATGCGCGCAGTGATCCGGTAGCCGTCGCCGATGGCCCCCGGCGGGTCGACGAAGTCGGCCACCACGTTCACGCGCTTCTCCTCGATGCCCAGTGCCGACACCTTGGTCACCGCGTAGGGCTCGACCCGGCGCACGGTCGCGCGCAGCGCGCGGTCGCCGCCCCAGCCATCGATGAGCACCGGCATGCCGGCGGCCACCTTCACCGCATCGGACGACAGCAGCTCGACGACGACCTCCAGGCGCGCGAGATCGCCGACCACCATCAGCGGCGTGCCGGCCGCGACGACGCGCTCGCTGGCGTCGTGGACGCGCAGGATGCGGCCGGCCGTCGGCGCACGCACCTGCACCAGACCGCCTGCGCGCGTGGCGGCCAACCCCGCGCGGGCGGCCTGCACATCGGCCGCCGCCGCCCGCGCACGCTGGCGCGCGGCCTCGGCCTCGCTGGCCGCGGTGCGCTCGAGGTTCTGCGCGCGCTCGGCCGCCTGCGGCGCCACGAACTTCTCGGCGAACAGCCGCCGCGTGCGCTCGAGCTCGCGCTGCGCCTGCGCCAGGTCTTCGTCGGCATGGCGCACCCGCTGCTCGGCTTCACGCTGGAGCGCATCGGCGGCCGCGACGCGCGCCACGATCTCCTCGCGCTCGCGCGTCGACAGCGGCAGCGGCGCGATCTCGGCCACCACCTGGCCGCCGGTCACCGCGTCGCCATCGTGCAGCGCGATGCGTGCGAGGCGGCCGGCCACCGGCGCCGACAGCACGAAGCGGTCGTGGCTGCGCGTCTCGCCCTGGTCGTCGACCGTGACGCGCATCGGTCCGGCCTGCACGTCGGCCGCGTCGACCTCCACGGGCGACGGCATCCACAGCACCACCAGCAGCGCGACGAGCGCGATCGCCACCACCGCCAACAGGACACGTTTCAGGGTCATCGAGAGCTCCGATCCATGCGGGGACTACCTCATTCGCGCGTCTTGAGGACGGCGATCAGGTCGAGGCTGCGCAGGCGGCGCGCGACCAGCAGTCCGGACAGCACCGCCGCCGCCAGCGCGGCCGCCACCGCGTACAGGTACGAGCGCGACGCGATCACCAGCGGCACGCGGAACAGGTCGCGGTCGAACATGGGCACCATCAGCGCGCACGCGCCGTACCCCAGTGCCAGACCGGCCGGGATCGCCGCCAGCAGCAGCAGGGCCTGCTCGCCCAGCAGCAGCACGCCCACCTCGCGCTGCGTGAAGCCGAGCACGCCCAGGCTCGCGAGCTCGTTGCCGCGTTCGGACAGGGCGATGCGTGCACTGTTGTAGACCATGCCCGCGATGATCACGCACGAGAAGGCCACCAGCACCACGCTGAAGAAGAAGAAGGCGCGGTTCATCGTCTCGCGCACCGTCTGCTGCACGACCCCGTGCGCCGCGACGCCGGCCACCACGGGCAGGCGCTTGAGGCGTTCGTAGAAGCCTGCCGCGGTGTCGGCGCGGATCCGCAGCGCCACGCCCGACGCCACGTCGTCCTCGCCCAGCAGGCGCGCGAGCGCCCGCGCGTCCATGTAGGCGCCCAGGCCCAGCATCTCGTCGACGACGCCGGCCACCGGCACGCGCAGCACCGGGCGCTTCCCCTCCAGCACCTCCATCGTCACCAGGTCGCCGGGCGACAGGCCGAGCGTGCGCGCGAGCTTCTCGGTCAGCACCAGGCCTTGCGCCGGCAGGGTCAGCGGCCGCCGGTCACGGTCGAGCAGGCGACGCAGCTGGTGGCCGGGCTGCAGCCCCGTCACCTCCACCCGCTTGCTGCGATGCTCGTGACGCAGCCACACCGGCAGCAGGCGAAACGCCTCGGCCTGGACGACGCCGTCCAGGCGGGCGATGGAGATCGCGGCCTCGGGGCCGCGCGGCTCGTTGTAGAGGACGGTGAGGTCGTCGCGCTGCACCTCGTTGAACTGCACCGCCAGCATGTGGTTGGGGGCGTCCAGCGCAAAGCGTCCGACCAGCATCAGGCCGATCGCGAAGGCCATGCCCAGCACCGAGGCGACGGCGCGCCACGGCCGTCGCACCAGGTTGCGCACGATCATGCGCAGCGACGCGGGCAGGCGTCGGCGGGCGTCCCAGCGCGCCAGCGCGCCGGCCCGGAAGCTCGCCGGCGGCTCCGGACGCATCGCCTCGGCCGGCGCGAGCGCCACGGCCCTGCGCACGGCCACCAGCGCACCGACGGCGCCCGACACCAGGCTGACCGCGACGGCGGCGATCACCAGGGCGGCGTCGGCGCCGAAGCGCAGACGCGGGAAGTGGAAGAAGTCGCGGTACACGTCGACGAACCATCCGCCCAGCAGCACGCCCGACGGCAGGCCCGCCGCCAGCCCGAGCGCCACCGTGGCGAGCGCGAACTGCACGTAGTGCAGGCCGAGGCGCGCGTCACCGTATCCGAAGGCCTTGAGCAGCCCGATCTGCGTGCGCTGCGTGGCGACCAGCCGCGACAGCACCACGTACAGCAGGAAGGCCGACACGGCGAGGAACAGACTCGGCACGGTCGTGGTCATCACTTCCAGCTCGCCCAGCTCGTCGGTCACGAAGCGGTGCGACAGCTGCTCGTCGCGACCGTAGGCGCCCAGCCCCCCGTAGCGGCGCAGCAGCGTGTCGAGCGCGGCGATCACGTCGCGCTCGCGCGCCTGCGCCGACAGGGTCAGGGCCACGTCGTTGAACGCGCCCTGCATGTCGAACGCCGGTGCCAGCGCCTCGCCGGACATCCACAGGACGCCGAAGCGGCGGTTGTCGGGGAACAGCATGCCGCTGCCGATCTCGTAGACGAACTCGGGCGACAGCGCGATGCCGACGATCGACAGCGTCTTCCAGCGGCCGTGGAGCAGCGCGCCCAGCGTGTGTCCGACATCGAGTCCGTTGGCCCGCGCGAACGCGTCGCTGACCAGCACCTGGTCGGCGGCGCCGCGGTCCACGTACCGCCCGCGCACGAGTTGCAGGTCGTTGAGCATCGGCACCTGCGCCTCGGGCACCGACACCAGCCGCGCGGTGGCGGGCTCGGCCAGCCCCGGCACGTCGACCGACACCTCGACCACGATCCGGGTGCGCACCTGCGCGACGCCCGGAATGGCCCGCACCTGCGCGGCCAGCGCGTCGGGCGCACGCTTCAGGTGCGCGAACACGTCGGCGAAGCGGTGGGTGAGGTAGTAGTCGTCGCGCGCCGCCAGCAGCGACTGGTACGTGCCCCAGGTCGCCACCAGGGTGGCGACGCCGCAGGCCACGACCAGCGCCGCCGCGATCACCTGGCCGCGCAGGTGCCAGAGGTCGCGCCACAGCATGCGGGCGAGCATCGTGCTCACCACGCGATGTCGTCCGGGGTCGCCTTCACGGCATTGTGCTCGATCGCGACGATGCGGCCGTTGCTGATGCGGATCACCCGGTCGGCCAGTGCCGCGATGGCCGCGTTGTGCGTGATCACGACGGTGATCGTGCCGAGCTCGCGGTTCACCCGCTGCAGCACCGACAGCACCACCTTGCCGGTGGCATAGTCGAGCGCGCCGGTGGGCTCGTCGCACAGCAGCACGTCGGGCCGCTTGGCCACCGCGCGTGCGATCGCGACGCGCTGCTGCTCGCCGCCCGACAGCTGAGACGGGAAGTGGTCGCGCCGCGGGCCCATGTCGACCAGCGCGAGCGCGGCGGCGGCGTCCATCGGCGCGGCCGCGATCTCGGTCACGAGCGCCACGTTCTCGTACGCGGTGAGGCTGGGGATCAGGTTGTAGAACTGGAACACGAAGCCGACGTGCTCGCGCCGGAAGCGCGTGAGCTGCGCCGCGCTCGCCGCGGCGAGGTCGTGGTCGCGGTAGTGCACCGCGCCCGAACTGGGCCGGTCGAGTCCGCCGAGGATGTTGAGCAGCGTGGACTTGCCGCTGCCCGAGGCCCCCAGCAGCACGACGAACTCGCCCGGATGCAGGTCGAGATCGACGTCGCGCAGCGCGTGGATCTCGGTCTCGCCCATGCGATAGGTCTTGCACACCTTCCGCAGCCGGAAGACCGCCTCGGGGTCCGCACCTGCGTCGAGGTCGGCGGCGTCGGAACGCCCATCGGTGATGCCTGCGCTGGGTTGCACGGATGCCCTTCCACGGGGGAGAACGTACCGCCCTCGCGGTGCGCGGTGGCGATCCCGCTATTGTCCTCCACGTTCGCCGGACGTCTCCGGGTCGGTGCCGATCGCATTCCAGACATCGAGCCCGAAGCGGCGGAATCCGTCGGTCACGGTGTCCGCGCCCGCGATGCCCGGCATCCTGCGCTGCGCGGCCAGGTCGGACAGCACGCGGTCGAAGGTCGCGATCGCGTTGCGGAACAGGATGCCGGGCAGGATCGTCATGCGGTAGCCCATCGCCTGCGCGTCGTCGAGACCCAGCGCGGGGGTCTTGCCGCCCGCGACCATGTTCAGCAGGCACGGCCCGTGCACCAGGCGCGGCACGCGCGCCACCTCGTCGAGCGTCTGCGGGGCTTCGATGAACGCCATGTCCGCGCCCGCGTCGAGCGCCGCGTTGGCGCGGCGGATCGCCTCGTCGAACCCGAGCACGGCACGCGCGTCGGTGCGGGCGATGATCACGAAGTCCGCATTGCGCCGCGCCTGGACGGCCGCGCGGATCTTGGACACGAACTCCGCGTGCGGCACGATCTCCTTGCCGTCGAGGTGACCGCAGCGCTTGGGCGTGACCTGGTCCTCGATGTGGATGCCGGCCACGTTGCGCGACTCGTACTCGCGCACCGTGCGCGTGACGTTCAGCGCGTTGCCGTAGCCGGTGTCGGCGTCCGCGATCAGCGGAATGCTCACCGAGCGCGCGATGCGCGCCGCGTTCTCGACCATCTCGGACATCGTCACCAGGCCGATGTCGGGAAACCCGAGCCCGGCGGCCGTGCCCGATCCGGTCATGTAGAGCGCCGGATACCCGGCCTGCTGAATGCACAGCGCCGAGATGGCGTCGTAGGCGCCGGGGGCGACGATCATCGCATCGCCACGGAGGAGCGCCCGGAATTGCGTGGCTGCCTGCATGCGCACCGACCTCCCGATGTCCGACGATCGCCCCGGAACCGACCGGTTTGACCCCGGATCAAATGTCCTTTTAGTATAACAACCGCTCAACCGAAGACCGCCCCGGCCAGAGGGCGGAGCGCACTGCACATTCGCGTCGATCGGAGACAACGCATGGGTTTGAATCTCGCACGGCGTCGCGCCGTCCTGCTGTCGTTCGCGGCCGCACTGCTGGCCGTCCCGCCCTCGGCGTCCGCGCAGGCCCAGGCCGCCTGGAAACCGACACGGCCGGTGACCATCATCGTCCCGTACAGCCCGGGCGGCGGCACCGACGTGATGGCGCGTCAGCTCGCCAAGGAGCTGGCACGTCGCTGGGAGCAGCCGGTCAACGTCGAGAACTCCCCCGGCGCCGACGGCCTGATCGGCACGCGCCGCGCCATCGAGGCGAAGCCCGACGGCCACACGTTCGTCGTGCAGCTGCCTTCGCTGCTGCTGATCCGGCATCTCCCGACGTTCAAGGGCGTGGACCCGGCGAGCCAGCTGGTGCCGGTGTCGGCCTACTCGGTGCTGTCGGGCGTGTACGTCGCCAACACCGCCATCCCGGGCAACACCCTCGCCGAGGTGGCGAAGTACTGCAACACCGCCGCCAGGCCCTGCTCGTTCGGCACCACCGAGAACACGGCACGGCTGCGCCTGAAGATGCTGCAGACCGACATCCCGTCGATGATCGTCGTCAACTACAAGGGCGGCGGTCAGCTGATCACCGATCTGCTCGGGAACAACGTGAACATCGGATCGATGGGCTACACCGCCGTGCTGCCGCACATGAAGACGGGCACGCTCAAGGTGCTGATGAGCTCCGGCAGGCAGCGCTCGCCGGTGCTGCCCGACGTGCCGACCGCCGCGGAGTCGGGCTTTCCGCAACTCACCGGCGAGACCTGGTATGGGCTGTTCGCACCGCTCGGCACGCCCGCGACGATCACGCAATCGGTTGCAGGCGCCGTGCGCGAGGCCCTGAAGGACGAAGGCCTGCTGAAGGCGTTCGCCACGCTCGGCGCGTCTCCTATCGGGAGCACGCCGGAAGAGTTCGTGCGGATGATCCGCGAAGAGGACGAACGCCTCACCGGCCTCGTGCGCCGGTTCCCGATCGAATGAGGGAGACTTCCCGATGAGCGTGCCCTCGTCTGCCGGCGCATCGGCACCCGCACCCGCCACGCGCGACGTCCCGGCGGCCTTCCTCGCCTCGGCGCAGCGTGCCGGCCGCGACGCGTCCGCGTGGACGGTCGCCGACCTCGAGCGCGACACCCGCTGGGTGACACCGCTCGACGACGACGACCGCGCCGCGCTGGTGGCCGGCGTGCGCGCCGGCCGGGTGCCCGACAAGCCGCTCCTGCAGTACCGGGCCGGCGACTTCCCCTTCGGCGCGCGCGTCGTCGCCCGGCTGCGCGCGGCGGTGCACGAGGCCGAGCATGGCCGCGGCATCGCGCTGGTGAAGGGCCTGCCGCGCGCCGGCGTGACGGCCGCCGAGTTCGAGCTGATGACGTGGGCGATCGGCCTGCACCTCGGCGTGGCACGCCCGCAGGACAAGCTGACCCGCTACATCAACGCGGTGAAGGACGTCGGCGTCGACTACCGCAGTCCGACCGGGCGCGGCTACTCGTCCAACGCCGAACTCGACTTCCACGTCGACAGCGGCGACGTCGTGCTGCTGAGCTGCTACAACCAGGCGCCCCAGGGCGGCGACAGCCTATGCAGCAGCGGCGTGTCGGCCTGGCGGCAGCTGGTCGCCGAGCGCCCCGATCTCGCACGGGTCCTGGAGACGGAGTCCGTGCCGTTCAGCCGCCAGGGCGAGCAGAGCGAAGGTGAACCCCCGTACACGATGACCACCGTGTTCGCGCGTACGCCGACCGACGTGTTCTGCGCGTGGAACCGCAACCGCATCCACAACGGCCTGAAGCTGCCCGATGCGCCGGCGTGCTCCGACGCGCTGCGCGAAGGCGTCGAACTGCTCGACCAGATCCTGCGCCGGCCGCAGTTCATGTACCGGATGCGCCTCGAGCCGGGCGACCTGCAGATCCTGTCCAACTTCACCACGCTGCATTCGCGCACCGCCTTCGCCGACGATCCGGACGAATCCCGCAAGCGCACCCTGTTCCGTCTCTGGCTGGCGACGCCCGACGGCCTCGCGCTGCCGCCCGCCTGGCGCGACAAGTGGGGTGCCGTCGAACCGGGCGTCGTCAAGGGCGGCATGCGCGGCCATCACTACGACGACGCCTGCCGTGCGTTCGAACGACGCCAGGCCGAAGCGCTCGGCATGCGCGTCGACTGAATCCCCACCCTTTCCCCCCACCGGGAGACCGACCTTGTCCCAAGCCTCCGCCCTTCGCGCGCTGCTCCGCAGCGGCAGGATGATCGTCGCCCCCGGCGCGATCGACGGCATCACCGGCCGTGCCATCGACCGCGCCGGATTCCAGGCCGCCTACATGACCGGCGCCGGCACCTCCATGACGCTCGGCTATCCCGACTACGGGCTGATCACGATGACCGAGATGGTCGCCAACGCGACGCGCATCGTGAACTCGATCTCGATTCCGCTGATCAGCGATGCGGACACCGGCTACGGCAACGAGCTGAACGTGTTCCGCACCGTGCAGGAGTTCGAGCGCGCCGGGGTCGCGGCCATCCACATCGAGGACCAGGTGTTCCCCAAGCGCTGCGGGCACCTCGACGACAAGGCCGTCACCAGCCGCGAGGACTACATCGCCAAGATCCGCGCCGCGGCCGCCGCGCGCCGCTCGAACGACTTCGTCATCATCGCGCGCACCGACGCGCGCGCCGTGCTCGGCTTCGACGAGGCGGTCGCACGGGGGCGCCTGGCCCTGGCCAACGGCGCCGACGTGGTCTTCCTGGAAGCGCCGCAGTCGCTCGAGGAGGTGGCGTCGGTGCCGCAGCGCATCGGCGGCCCCTGCCTGCTGAACGTCGTGCGCGGCGGCAAGACGCCGGACCTGCCGATGGCCGAGGCCGAACGCATGGGCTACGCAATTGCGATCCTGCCGGGGCTGCTGCTGGGCGGCATCATCCAGACCTGCGACGAGCTGCTGGCGTCGGTCAAGCGCGAAGGGCGCTACCCCGCCCCGAAGACCGAAGGATCGCCGGCGCGCACGTTCGCACGCTTCGGTGCCGCCGACTGGGATGCGCGCCGCACGGCGTTCCGCGACCCGCTCGAACCCGCCGGCGGCAGCGACGCACCGGGCGCCGCGGCATCGGATCGCCCCGCGTCCCCCGCGGCGGCCGGCTGACCCCCTTGCCGGAGCACCCACGCATGGACACCCCCCGCACCCTGTTCGACAAGATCTGGCACGCGCACGTCGTCGTCGACCGCGGCGACGGGCACCACCTGCTGTACGTGGACCGGCACCTGCTGCACGACGGCTCGGCGGCCGGGTTCGCACGGCTGCGCGAGCGCGGGCTGAAGGTCCGCCGGCCCGACCTCGCGCTGGCGACACCCGATCACTACAACTCGACCGCGCGCCGCGACCTCGATGCGATTGCCGACCCGCAGCACCGGCGGCTGGTCGAAGCGATCCGCAACAACACCCGTGACCACGGCGTGCGGCTGTTCTACCTGGACGACGCGCGCCAGGGAATCGCGCACGTGGTGAGCCCCGAGCAGGGCCTCACCCAGCCGGGCGTCACCCTGGTGTGCGGCGATTCGCACACCGCCACCCACGGTGCGGTCGGCGCGCTCGCGTTCGGCATCGGCTCGTCCGAGGTCGCACACGTGATGGCCACGCAGTGCCTGTGGCAGCGCAAGCCGAAGGCGATGCGCATCACGCTGGACGGCACGCCCGGACCGGGCGTCACGGCCAAGGACCTCGTGCTGGCGATCATCGCGCACATCGGCGCCGCGGGCGGCGTCGGGCACGTGATCGAGTATGCGGGCAGCGCGATCCGCGGCCTGTCGGTCGAGGGCCGGCTCACGGTGTGCAACATGACGATCGAGGCGGGCGCGCGCGCAGGCATGGTGGCGCCGGACGACACGACGTACGCGTACCTGCACGGCCGGCCGCTGGCGCCCGAGGGCGCGGCGTGGGAGCGTGCGCTGGCCGCCTGGCGCACGCTGCCCACCGACGACGGCGCCCGGTTCGACCGGGAGGTGTCGATCGACGCCACACGCATCGTGCCGATGGTGACCTGGGGCACCAGCCCCGAGGATGCGATCGCGATCGACGGCCGCGTGCCCGATCCCGCCGAGGCGCCCGACGCCGCCAAGCGCGACGCCATGCGCGTGTCGCTCGAGTACATGGGCCTCACGCCCGGCACGCGCATCGAGGAGGTGCCCGTCGACCGCGTGTTCATCGGCTCCTGCACGAACAGCCGCATCGAGGACCTGCGTGCCGCCGCGGACGTGGTGCGCGGGCGCACCGCCCGCGTGCCCGCCTGGGTGGTCCCGGGATCCGGGCTGGTGAAGCGCCAGGCCGAGGCCGAGGGTCTGGACCGCGTGTTCCGGGCGGCAGGCTTCGAGTGGCGCGAGCCGGGCTGCTCGATGTGCGTGGGCATGAACGGCGACACGGGCGCACCGGGCCAGCGCATCGCCTCCACGTCGAACCGCAACTTCATGGGCCGCCAGGGGCGCGGCGTGCGCACGCACCTGCTCAGCCCGGCGATGGCCGCGGCCGCGGCGGTCACCGGGCGCTTCACCGACGTGCGGCGACTGGCCTCGCAGGGAGCCTGAGATGGAAGCCTTCACCACCCTCACCGCCGTTGCCGTCCCGATCGACCTCGCCAACGTCGACACCGACCAGATCATTCCGGCCCGCTTCCTGGGCCGCCCGCGCGACCAGCAGCGCGGCGCGATGTTCCACGACCTGCGCCACGCACCGGACGGCACCCCGCACGCCGGATTCGTGCTCAACCGCCCCGAGTACGCGGGCGCACGGATCCTCGTCGCCGACCGCAACTTCGCCTGCGGATCGTCGCGCGAGAACGCCGTGACGGTGATGGTCGACAACGGGTTCCGTGCCTTCATCGCGCCCAGCTTCGGCGACATCTTCTTCAGCAACTGCTTCCAGAACGGCGTGCTCCCCATCCGGCTGCCGGCCGCGCGGGTGGACGCGCTGCGCGCCGCGCTGCGTGCGTCGCCCGGCGCGACGATCACCGTCGATCTCGCGGCGCAGACGGTGACCGGACCCGACGGCACGCGCGACGGCTTCGACATCGACCCGTTCCGCAAGGACTGTCTGCTGCGCGGCGTCGACGAGATCAGCCTCACGCTCGGGTACGAGAACGAGATCGCCCGCTTCGAAGCGCGCCGTCGCATCGAGGCGCCATGGCTGTAGACGTGTCGGGCGCGCACCCGTCTCTGCCGGAGGGCGCGCGGCTCGTGCGCAGTTCCGGCACGATGCTGCACCGGCAGCTGTTCATGGTGCTGCGCGAGCAGATCACCCGCGGCGTCTACCCGCCCGGCGCCGCCCTGCCCAACGAAGAGGAGCTGTGCGGGCACTTCGGCGTGTCCCGCATCACGGTGCGGCGTGCGCTGTCCGACCTCAAGCAGCAGGGCCTCGTCGAGCGTTTCCAGGGGCGCGGCACCTTCGTCAGCGCGCGGCTGGCGGCGAGCCCGCCGTTCCAGGCCGAGAGCTTCGTCGATGCACTGAAGCGGGCGGGGCGCGAGACCCAGGTCCGGGTCCTCGCGGTGCGCACCGCGCTGCCGCCGGTCAGCGTCGCGCTGCAGCTGCACGTGCGCAGCGGCGAACAGGCCGTGTACGCGGCCCGCCTGCGGCACACCGACCGTACGCCGCTGATGGTCACCGAGGCCTGGGTGCCGCTCGAGCTGGGCCGCCGGGTCACGACGGCGCAGCTGCGCAGGCGCCCCCTGTACGACATCCTCCTGTCGCAGGGCGTCGAGTTCGGCCGCGTGATCGAGGAGATCACCGCCGTCACCGCCGACCCGAACTTCGCGTCGCTGCTGGGCACGGAGGTGGGGGTGCCGCTGCTGCGCGTGACCCGGCTGGTGTACGACCGGCACGATCGCCCGGTGGAGCACCTGACGGTGCACCTGAACCCGCAGCGCAGCCGCATCCTGCTGAACGTGCCGACCGAGGGCGGTCAGACCAGCGTGGCGAGCCGCATCGTGCACGACCCGCCCGTCTGAGGTGCCCTGCGGTACCGCGCGCCGCGCGCGGGCCCTCCGCTGTGCGTCAGGTGACGACATCTGCACCGGCGCCGGCGCCCGGGCAGCGCCACAATGCGGCACACTCCGGGCAGCGGCAGTTCGCATCCCGCCCGAACGGGCGGCCCGTGCGGTTCTGCCCCCGGCCAAGAGACCTGCCCGTCCAAGGTCCGTTCGATTTCTTCAGGAGACGCAAATGACCCGCACCCGTTCCTCGCCCCCCCGGCGCACGCTGATCGCCGCGCTGCTGGCCGGCGCCGCCGCGCTGTCCGCCGGCGCCGCCCACGCGCAGGCCCAGGGCTACCCCAACCGCCCGATCCAGATCATCGTCGGCTTCGCCGCGGGCAGCACCACCGACATCGTCACGCGGGTCGCGGCCGAGCATCTGCGGACCAAGCTGGGCCAGCCGGTGGTCGTGGTCAACAAGCCGGGCGCCAACGGCGTGATCGGCGCGACCGAGGCGGCACGCGCCGCCCCCGACGGCTACACGCTGATGGCGACCAACTCGAGCCTGATCACCGTCAACCCGCAGCTCTACAAGAAGCTCGGCTACCAGCAGAGCGACTTCGCGCCGGTCACCACGCTCACAATGGCGCCGCTGATCCTCACGGTGAACCCGCAGAGCGAGCGCACCGGTTCCTTCAAGAGCGCGGCCGATCTGGCCGCCTTCGCGCGCGCGCGCCCCGGCGAACTGAAGTACGGCTCGGCCGGCCCCGGCAACATCACCGGCCTGGCCTTCGAGGTGTTCTCCAACAAGGCGGGCTTCAAGGCGCTGCACGTGCCCTACAAGGGCGCCGTCGCCGCGCAGCAGGGCGTGATGGGCAAGGAGGTCGACGCCTTCCTCGACACGCCGATGGCGGTGCCGCACGTGAAGGCCGGGCGGCTGACCGCGCTCGCCGTCACCGGCCCGACGCGCTGGCGCGACCTGCCCGACGTGCCGACGATGAAGGAGGCCGGATTCCCCGAGGTGGAGGTCACCTACTGGGGCGCGCTGATGGCGCCCGCGAAGACGCCCCCGGAGATCATCGAAAAGATCTATTCCGCGCTCAGCAGCCTGCGCGACGACCCCAACCTGGTGCGGCAGCTGCTGCCGCACGGCGACGTCGTGATGATGCCGCCCAAGGAGTTCGGCGAGCGCATCGCCAAGGAGACGGCGGTGTGGGGCGAGATCATCCGGCGCGAGAACCTGCAGCTCGACTGAGCCCCAGAGCCGGAGCCCTCCGGCTCACGGCGGCGGCAGGTCCGCCACCAGCACGCTGCCCGACGCCGACTCCGTGATCACGACGGCGTCGCGTCCGGGCCAGCAGGCCACGTTGGTGACCATCGCGTTCGGGATCGGGCTGCGCAGCAGGTGCGTGACCTCCCCGAGCGCGTTCAGCACGAACACGCAGCCCAGGCTGGCATGCGCGACCAGCAGGCGGCCATGCCGGTCGAGCGCCATGCCGTCCGGCCCGGCCGGCCCGAAGAAGGTCTGCAGCGCCACCATCTTGCTGATCGACCCGTCGCCCAGCAGCGGCGCGCGCCACACCTGGTTGGCGCGCGTCAGCGCCACGTACAGCACCCGCATGTCCTCGCTGACGGCGAGCCCGTTGGGGCTGGGGGCGTTGGACACGAGCAGGTCCAGCCGCCCGTCGGGCTGCCAGCGATAGACGCGCCCGGTCGGGTCGTGCAGCCCCGTCTGGCCCTGGTCGGTGAAGTACAGCCGCCCCTGCGCATCGAAGACCAGGTCGTTGACGCCCTTGAACGACTCGCTGTTGCGGTGGCCGAGCACCGTGTCGAGCCGGCCGCCGGCCGGGTCGAAGCGCTGGATGCCGTGACGGTAGTCGGTGATCCACAGGCTGCCGTCGCGGTGCAGGGCCAGCCCGTTGGGCCAGCCGTCGGTCTCGAGCACGCACTGCCAGGCGAGATCCGGCCCGATGCGGAACAGTCGCCCGTGCGGGATGTCGGTCACGTAGAGGTTGCCCTGCGCGTCGAAGCAGGGCCCCTCCAGGAACGAATCGACCACGTGCCCCGGCCGGTTGGCGTCGGCCCAGGACGACGCCCGAGGGCGTCGCATCGCGTCCGGCATGCGGGTGAGCACCGTCGCGTCCACGCGCACCGGCGGTCGTCCGTCGAGATTCCACATCGTCGTCTCCTCGTGGGATGCGTGCTACCGGGCCAGGTTGGCCCCCGAAGGCAGCCACATCGCGATGTCCGGGAACAGCACCAGCAGCACCAGCAGCACGAACATGATGATGTGGAAGGGGATGGTGCCCATCACCACGTCCGACAGCTTGCCTTTCCAGA
>ENA-UPTA01002658-UPTA01002658.1-activated-sludge-metagenome-genome-assembly--contig:-NODE-2658-length-18247-cov-9.294690_pt1 | contig 18247 bp, 13 predicted proteins | sample MGYA00238184_ERZ773361 | MGnify/ENA primary metagenome ERZ773361 (study PRJEB29100, sample SAMN05720205) | activated sludge metagenome | isolation source: anaerobic digester from wastewater...
AAAAAGATCGTTGCCAACAAGTAATTTGTTATCTGAATAAATTCTGATAAAATGGTTCCGATATGATTTTTTATGAGGTGCCCGATGAATCGTTTTTTTCTTCTGATCCTTTTATTAATTCCATTTGTTGTCTCTGCTCAGGACCCTGTTGTGACGGCTACTGCAAAAATTCATCCTGAAACTGTCAGAGCGGGGGAATTTGCCAAGATATCTGTTACTGTAATTCCGCCTGAAAAATACCATCTTTATGCGATGGAACCTGTTCCTGACGGGCCTAAACCTTTAAAAATATCACTACCTTTGGGAACAGGTACAGATCATCTCTGGTACGGCGGAGAACCTTTGAATGAATATGATCCCAATTTCAAGAAAGAAGTTCTTTTTTATGCCGGTCCTGCTCAATTCTCAACTGCATTGAAACTTTCAGCACCATTAAAAAACTCAGATATCACCGTAACCGGTCAGATATGCAATGAAAAAAGGTGTCTTCCGTTTAAGATAGACCTTACACTGAATTTAAAATTTGACTCGGGTGAACCAAGGCCGGAATTCATGAAGCTCCCCCCATTTGACGGCATTGAACTTAATAAAAAAGCTCAGTCCCCTTTTGAAGGCGGCATCATTTCTCTTCTGATCCTTGCGTTTCTTGCAGGACTTGGAGCACTTCTCACCCCCTGTGTTTTCCCGATGATACCTATAACTGTTTCATTTTTCTCAAAATTCTCAAAAGTTTCAATGGGACGGGCGCTGCTCATGGCATCAGTGTATGCCGGCTCTATAATAGCCACTTTCACTTTCATCGGCATAGCAGTTTCAGCAATATTCGGAGCGGTCGGAATGCAGGCACTCAGTTCAAGTCCGTTGTTCAACCTGTTCCTTGCAGTACTTCTGATCGTTTTTGCTTTCAATCTTTTCGGATACTTTGAAATTTCGATACCGTCCTGGCTCATAACAGGAGCTTCAAAAAAGGAACAGAAACTTTCATCTGATGAAGGGTCTATTACGCACCAGATAATGGGCGTATTCCTTATGGCTGTGACATTCACTCTGATCAGTTTCAGCTGTACAGTCGGTTTCGTAGGAATCGTCATCGCCGAGGCGGCAAAAGGGAACTGGTTCAATCCTGCCCTTGGAATGTTCAGTTTCTCTCTTGCCTTTTCAACACCTTTTTTCTTCCTGGCACTTTTCCCGAGCTGGGCGGATAAATTAAAAGGAAAAGGCGGTGACTGGATGATCGCAATAAAGGCAGTGCTCGGGTTCCTTGAACTTGCCGGAGCTTTCAAATTCATATCAAATGTAGACCTTGTGTGGAAATGGGAAATGATATCAAGATCTTTTGTCATTACTATCTGGGTCGGCATTTTTGTTATCATGGCGCTATTTCTGCTTCGCCTTTTCAATCTCCCTTTCAGTGATGAGTCAAATAAAATAACAGGTCCTTTCAGACTGATCGGGGCGATTCTTGCAATAAGTGCGGCGGCCTATCTCACTTCAGTTGTAGGAACAACAAAAAGTCTCGGAGGGTGGATAGACGGATGGCTTCCTCCGATAGATTATCTGCATGAAAACACTGACAGAACAGCTTCAACCGACACACTTAACTGGATAAAAGACGATATAGACGGGGCGATGAAAAAGGCAAAAGCCGAGAACAGACCTCTTTTCATTGATTTTACCGGATATACCTGCACAAACTGCCGTTTCATGGAAAGCGGCATGTTCCCAAGACCGGTTATCCGACAAGAACTTTCAAAAATGGTGCTTCTCAAGGCATATACCGATGGGGATAGTGAAGTTGATCAGGCACAGCGGCTCTACCAGATAAGCCGTTTTAACACTGCGGCTCTCCCTTTCTATGCAATAATAGACCCATCAACAGACACAGTTCTTGCTGTGCATCCTGACATGACAAATGATGAAAATAAATTCGCTGAATTCCTGAAAAACGGAATAGCATCTTTCAATCCGGCAGAAAATGTCGTTGAAGAAAAAAAGGAAAATACGGGGACAGATTTCACTTTTAAAACTATCGACGGAGCAAAAAGTGTTTCGCTCTCTTCATTCAGTGGAAAGTGGGTGCTCCTTAATTTCTGGGCATCGTGGTGCGCTCCATGCAGAGAGGAACTTGAACATGTTTTCCCCGAAGTTCTGAAAACATATCCTGATGTACAGTTCATGACGGTAGCTTTTGATGGTGAACAGTCGGCAAATGCCGCAAAAAGCTTTATCGACAGGGTGAAGATTCCCGGCATTGTCAACCTTCTCGGACCTGAAGACCCGACATCGGCAGGACTGTCTGAAGAATACAGATTTGAAGGATCTCTCCCCTCGACATATCTTATCAGCCCTGAAGGCGGGATCGTCTGGATGAAATCAGATGTTGTTGACGGAAAAACCCTACGCAAAGAACTCGAAAAAACAAGATAAGTAAGGGCTAGATTTATCACGCCCCTTTTTCACGACATAATCTTTTTCTGAATTTTTTTCCTGTTGATATCCTTTTCGACAAAGACATTGTGTCCTGTGTAAGGATCAGTTTCTGTGTGGTAGATGAGCGTTGATATGGTTGACGGAGTCGGCGTAAATATCTGAATTTGCTCAGGTTTCATTTTGAGTTCGCGTCTTGAGAAATCTTTTAATGATTCCATGTCCTTATTTGTGCATCCCGGATGGGCGGCAATGAAATAATATGTGAGAAACTGCTTTTTACCGGCGGCTCTATTGAGTTCATTGAATAGTTCTCTGAACCTGCGTAAGTGCTTCTGAGACGGCTTGCCCATAAGAGAAAGCACTGTGTTCTCAATATGTTCGGGTGCAATTTTCATCTGTCCTGAAATATGTTTTTCAACAAGTTCCTTCAAATAAGCAGTTCCATGTTTTTTATCGGCAAGAACCAGATCATGCCGCACACCGCTTGCGATAAAAACTTTCTTCACTCCGGGAATATTTGATATCCTTTTAAGCAGTTTTATCTGTCTACTGTGGTCGATTTTCATATTCTGGCATATTTCCGGATGAAGGCACCGTTTCTTTCTGCACGGACCTTCTTTCAATTTTTTTTCACATTCGAAACCGTACATATTTGCAGTAGGACCGCCGAGATCATAAATAATTCCGGTGAATTTCTTTTTTGTAAGAAACCTTTTAATCTCACGCTCTATTGAATCTTCACTTCTTGAAATAACTGTTCTCCCCTGATGCATTGCAATGGCACAGAATGAACATTCGCCGTAACAGCCGCGGTGTGTTGTCACTGAAAATTTTATTGTTTCAAGCGCCCTTATCTCACCTCTTTCCCTACATTTTGGATGGGCATCATATTCATAATCAAGTTCATAGATTGAATCAAGCTCAATTGAAGTCGGCAAGGGCTGTGGCGGATTGTGTATCAACCACCGTTCGCCTACTTTCTGGCACATTCCCGATGCAGTCAAAGGGTCGTTATTGCGATATGCAGTCATGAACATATCTGAAAATGTCTTTTTGTTTTCAACAACTTTTTCAAACGGCGGAAGCTGAACAAATCCTTCAACCGGCTCTTTTGAAATGACGCATAACCCTTTTATGGAATCATAATCTTTTTCATTTCTTATTGAATCTGCAAGCTCCAGAATCGCTTTTTCACCCATTCCGTAAACAAGGATATCGGCCTTTGAATCAAACAGAAGCGGTCTGCGGACTGCATCATCCCAGTAATCGTAATGGGCGATACGCCTCAAGCTTGCTTCAATTCCGCCAAGAACAATGGGGACAGTATTTTTGAAGAATCTTCTTATCAGTCCGGTGTAGGCGATCAGTGCTCTGTCGGGACGGCGGTCATTCACACCACCCGGAGTAAGATCATCGTCACTCCGTCTTTTTTTAAGTGCCGTATAATTTGAAACCATCGAATCAACGCAACCTGATGTCACTCCCCAGAAAAGAAGAGGTTCTCCAAGATGCATGATATCTTCACCGCTTTTCATGTCGGGCTGAGAGATAATCCCTACCCTGTAACCCTTGGCAATCAGGATGTGTCCGATAATCGCAATGCCGCTATATGGCGAATCAATATAGGCATCACCCGTCACAAGAATTATGTCGCACTCGTCCCAGCCGAGCTTCTCAAGTTCTTCAACTGTTGCAGGAATAAACATCGTCCACCTTTAAAAACAACTGTCAGATGGTAACTTTTTCTTTACGCTTTTGCAAATATGAATAACCTTTGCTTGCAATTTTGAGGTGTTTTATGGATTTTCTTAAACTCAGCAACCATCAGAAAGGGATAATCCTTTTATTCATAAATGCATTTCTTTGGGGAATTCACGGTCCTGCCGGAAGGTTTCTCGCTCTGCGTGGCGTTGATATGTATTTTGTCGCAGGAATGCGGCTTCTGATGGGGGCGGCGGTGCTTTTTCTCTTTCTTGCAGCAAGGAAAGGGATAACTTTTTCAATAAAAGGGCATGTTAAAGATATTCTGATAGTAAGCATCGTGGGGCTTTTCCTTAATACTTTGTTTTATCATCTTGCATTGAAGTGGATATCGGGAACGCTCGTGATGGTCATTGAAAACCTGAGTCCGGTGTTCGTCATCTTTTTCATCTGGGCGATATCAAAGACAAAACCAAATAAAAATCAGATACTTGCGCTCATTCTGTCATTTGCCGGAATGATTGTGATAGTTGCAGGAAAAGATAAGCTGTCCGTCAACGGAATTGACTCACTTCCCGGAATAATATTTGGGATACTTGCTGGGATAACACTTGCATTTTATTATTTTTTTTCCGGAGAACTCATCTCAAAGGTCAAAGACGACCCCAATAAAATGCTGTCACTTTTAATGATAATATTTCTCATCGCGGCAATCCCGATGCTCCCCCTAGTGATCTCAGCTCAAAACCTCCCTTCAAAATTTGATGAATGGTTCTGGCTTATCGAAATGGGGATCTTTCAGAGCGGAGTTGCTTACATCACACTCAATCTTGCCATGCGGTATGTCAGTGCTTCAACTGCAAGCATATTTTTCCTTTTCACAATATTCTTCACGACAATGAATGAACTCATATTCCTTGATCTTCAATTAAATCCATACCTTATCATCGGCTCCATACTCATAATTCTCGCTGCAAGAAAGGCATCGGTTTAGATATTTAAAAATTCACAACTGCCTGTAATCCACCGTATTCAGAAGATACTACAGGAATAACGCTGAGATCTTTTCTGCTGACTTTATGAAGCAGAGGGATGAACAGTCCTGTGAGAGAACCCAGAACTGCTCCGGCAATTACATCGGTCGGATAATGCTCCCCTGCGGTGATCCTGAGTATTCCTGCGGCGGCGGCGGCTGAAAGAGAAACGCTCCAGACTACAGTGACCCATTTTGAATCTGGATATGTAAAAGTGAATACGGTTGAAACAAAAACTGCCGCATTGAATGCATTGACAGTATGGTTGCTTGGAAAAGAAAGATTCCAGTCGCTGGTTGTGCGGTTTTTCAGTGAAAGTGAATCGTTATAAACATAAGGTCTGTTGCGCTGAAAAACAGTTTTTACAGTTCTGGAAATGCCGTTTGATATCAAAACCGATTCAGCATACATCACAAGATAGGTCAAACCATTTGAAAAACTGCGGTTGATCGATTTATCCGCAAAAAAAATCAGTGGCACGCCGGCAAGAGAATATGTCAGAACATCGCTTGCAATGTCGCTTTTCCTGTCATTCATTGAAACAGCACTCCTGTCAAAAGCGTTCAGATCATATTTATTCAGAGCAAGAATTTCACTTTTTTCAAAATCTGTCGAAGGAGTGAACATGAAAGATGTCATCAGTCCAAGTCCCGCGGAAAAAATAAATGCCTCTTTCGTTTGAGTTAGCTCAAAAGGAAATTCGTCACTGTTCTTTTCAAGAGAGATCAATGAAAATGTAAAAAGGAAAACGGCAATGAAAACATCAACTCTTTTCATTAATTTATCCTGCTATCTGAAAATATCTTCAAGTGTTACGAAATGACTGAAATATTCGCTGTCTTTAAGTGCTTCATCGGGTCCGTAAAGACTGATGAGTGCTTTTTCGAGTGTGTATCCGTTTGGAATTTTTAAGAGTGCACACTTTTTTTCAACTTCAGGGATGATCTTTGTAGTTATTTTGCCGGTGTAATACTTTATTTCGCAAACTGTGATAACTTTGTCCGCTCTTTTATACAGCAGATCAATTTGAAATTTGGAATCATTCTTTCCAAAATATGGCGATGCATACAGAGTTTCATCTGCAAAACCCATTATTTCAGCAAGATACCACGAATGTTTCAAGCAGAATCTTTCAAAAGCAAAGCCGAACCATTTATCAAGACTGTCGGCAGAAATCTTTTCAAAAAGTTTAGTTGTGTTTTTCTGATTTTGGATAGCCGTCATATTCGGTTCCATATACTTGAAATAAAACCTCAAAAACTCATCTGCAAGACGGTATTTCCTGAATTTTGTGTTCCAGCCCTGCTCAAAAGGGACAAATGATTCAATAAGTTCAGCTTTTTCAAGTTGTAAAAGAACTTTTTTAAGACTGCCTCCACTTTTTTTCGCAATTTTCTCAGTAATTTCCTTAAATGAAAAAGCTCCGTTCTTTAATAAATTGACAACATCAAGATATGTTTCAGCTTTAGAATATTGTTTGTAAAATATTTTCTCGACTTCATTAAGCATTAAACTGTTTGGAGAAAAGCAGAGACGATTAATATTTTTATAAAATGAAGCAGAAATATCAATTTCTTCAAAATATTTTGGAACTCCGCCGAAGATCATCTGATAATTTAGAATTTCTGTTTTGTCCCTTCTGCCTTTAAAAAACGAGGCGATTTCATCGGGATTCAACCCTTTTATCAGCATTTCTTCTGTGACTCTGCCGTAAAGAGCGGTGGAGTTTATAACCTTATCAACCATAAATGAAGCAATCGACCCGCATAAGATCAGCATGACATTCTGATCTTTCCAGTGATTATCCCAGAAATACTTTATTATACTTATCAACTGCTTTCTTCCTGAAGCCATCCATTGTATCTCGTCAAAGAAAACAACCATTTTTTCTTTATTATTTTTACGGGAAACCATTTTTTCTGTGAAATATTTGAAAACTTTTTCCCAGCCGGAGAATTTCATGTCTTCCAGAAGAGAATCTTTTGTAAATTCAGCCATTCTATCTTTGAAATATTCCATTTGCTTAGCCGAACTACTTCCTTCAATACCTTCAAAAATGAAATGGCATGGCTTGTCTTTTAAAAATTGTTTTATCAATGTGCTTTTACCGACACGCCGTCTTCCATACATGACGACGAGCTCACTTTTCTTTGACTGGAAATTTTTCTCTAATTTTTTGAGCTCACTTAACCTGCCGAAAAACATGAGCTTTTCCTCCATTAAAAAAATCCGCCTTCAAAACTATATTAAAACATACGGCGGATTATGTCAATAAAAAGATAAGAATCCGCCTTCAAAACAATTTACAGATTGACGGCGGATTATGCAAATTTTCTTAAGGGTTTCTATTTGCTTTTATTAATTTTCCTGATATTACTTTTTTAAGATTTTTGGAGAATATGATGTCTTTTAGCGGTATCAGAAACATTTTCAGGGCTTTAAGCTATAAAAACTATAAGATCTATTTTTTCGGGCAGATAACTTCCCAGGTCGGTTCATGGATGCAGCAGGTCGCTCTCGGGTGGCTGGTGTACCGTCTCACAAATTCAGCTTTTCTTCTGGGTATTGTAGGATTTTCTGCACAGATCCCGTCATTTATCCTTTCTCCAATTGCCGGAATAGCCGCTGACAGATATGACCGGTATAAGATACTGATAATCACTCAGTCCCTTTTCATGGTGCAGGCACTTGTTCTTGCCGCACTTGTTCTGCTTGATATTGCAGGCGTTACAACCATTATAATCCTTAGCTTGATCCAGGGCATAATCATGGCTTTCGATGCACCGGCAAGACATGCTTTCGTTGTTCAGATAGTTGACAGAAAAGATGATATCGGCAATGCAATCGCCCTTAACTCCACCACTTTTCATGCTTCCCGTCTTGTCGGACCACCGCTTGCCGGAGTAATAATCGCCGTCGCAAATGAAGGAATATGTTTCCTCATCAACGGATTGAGCTATATCATGGTCATTGCCGCCTTGTTTATGATAAAAGTAAAACCTCTGGAACATACCGGAACCAGCAAGAGTGCAATAAATGACATCCGTGACGGATTTATTTATGCATTCAGATCAGTTCCGATAAAAGCAATACTCCTGATGGTCGCTTTTGTTAGCATTTTCGGAATGCCTTACACCGTTCTTCTTCCTGTAATGGCCAGAGATATTCTTCACGGAACTTCACAAACTTTCGGAATTCTGATGGGAGGAGCCGGAGTCGGAGCACTGACCGGAGCACTGTATCTCGCATCGAAAAAGAACGCCCACGGACTTTTTAAAAACCTTGCAATAGCTCCGTTGATTTTCGGTCTTGGAATGATCGGCTTTTCGATGTCAAGAAGTGTCGAACTCTCTTTGATCCTGCTTGTGACAGGCGGATTCGGCATGATGACCACAATGGCTTCATCAAATACAGTCATCCAGAGTATCGTTGATGAAAATATGAGAGGGAGAGTGATGAGCATTTATACACTATCATTCATGGGACTTCTTCCTTTCGGGAATCTGCTTGCCGGCTCAGTCGCTCAGAAAATAGGAACTCCTGCAACACTATTTATAAATGGATCTTTATGCATCGGGGCATCGCTTCTTTTCATGTCAAAAACGAAAATGATCGAGCCGCTGCTGAAAGGGATTTATGACAGGAACGGTGGGTAATCAGAAAGTTTTGTGTCAAATCTTGTCCGGTAACCGCACTTTCTGCAAAGATCTTCAACTGCATTGCGGGAACTGAACCCTTCATAAATGGCTTCTGCCCGTTCACTTTCAATTATTGATGAAAAATCCTGAGTGTTGATATTACCTAAAGCGATGCTCCCTTCTGAGTCAAGACAGCACGGCACGACAGTTCCGTCAACAAGAATTCCGATCTGATCCCGAAGCCCGTGGCAGAATCCTTTTTCGCTTATGCGATCTTTTTCAAGTCCCGGCCAGTCAAACTGTTTTGCAAAATTGAGATAGACCCCTTTAGAAACTTCAATACCTCTTGAATCCGTTTCTGATTGAACAGATAGAGTGTTGAATTCTTTCTCAATCCTGTTAATGATATGCCTGTTTTCATCATTTTCAACGGAATTCTTGATGTTCCAGAGTCGAAGTCCGCAGAGAATATTTTTTTTCTGAGCTTTTAAAACAAACTCAAATATTGTGTCAATATAACTGTCAAGAGCCGGCTTATCTCCTTCAAAACTGTGCAGAGAAATGCTCACAAGCCGCAATGCCGGCTTTGAAATAAGCATATCTGCCAATTTATCAATGAGCGTGCCGTTTGTGGTCAGATTAACTTTGAATCCTTTTTCATTTGATATATCAAGGAACCGTGCCAGATCAGGATGAAGCAGCGGCTCCCCCATAATGTGGAAATAGATATGTTCTGTATATGCCTGAATTTGATCAAGAATATGGACAAACTTCTCTTCATTCATAAATTCTTTTTTACGAGTGGTATGAGGACAGAAAGAGCAGTCCATATTGCAGACATTTGTAATTTCGATGTAAACCCTTTTAAACCTTTTCAAAACGATCACCTAATAAAAATCACTTCGCTGAATTTAATCAAAAATTGATCCTTGACAAGATTAAGATTGATTTTTCAATATTATTGTGATACATAGCGGTGCGTATTTGGTCTGCTCCGCAAAATACCGAAATATTTATTATTAATTTCCGTTTGGAGAGCTTGATGACTCTGATCTCATTTGACAGTTTAAATTTAATTCCGCAGATAAAAAAAGCCCTTTCTGATGAAGGATACACCATTCCTACACCGATACAGGCCGAAGCCATTCCCTTAATGCTTGAAGGAAAGGACATTTTCGGAATAGCCCAGACCGGCACTGGTAAAACCGCCGCTTTTGCAATTCCGATATTACAGATACTCCACTCACAGAGCAAGCATAACAACCGCAGAGTGATAAAAACGCTCATCTGCACTCCGACCCGTGAACTTGCCGTCCAGATCGGTGAAAGCTTTTCTGCTTACGGTCGTCACACCGGAATCAGAAATGCAGTGGTATTTGGTGGTGTAGGTCAACTTCCTCAGACCAAAGCACTGGAAAAAGGGGTCGATGTTCTAATCGCAACTCCGGGAAGACTTCTTGACCTTATCAATCAGGGTTTTATAGACCTGAAACACTTACAGATATTTGTTCTTGATGAAGCCGACCGCATGCTCGACATGGGGTTCATTCATGACATAAAAAGGATCATTCACGAAATTCCTGAAAAAAGACAGTCTGTCTGTTTTTCGGCAACAATGCCGCCTGAAATTCTGCGACTTGCGGAAAAAATGTTGAAAAACCCTGTGAAAGTTGAAGTGACACCTCAGGCAACAACCGTTGAAATAATAGAGCAGTCTGTTTATTATGTTGATAAGATAAACAAAAAAACTCTGCTTGCACACATTTTAAAAAATGCTGAAATCACATCGGCACTTGTATTTACCCGTACAAAACATGGTGCCGACCGTGTTGTTAAAGAATTGAAACAGTATAATATTCCGGCCAGTGCTATACATGGCAACAAAACTCAGAACATAAGACAGAAAGCGCTTAACGATTTCAAACAGGGAAAAATCAGGGTTCTTGTCGCAACAGACATTGCCGCCCGCGGAATTGACATCGAAGAGCTTTCTCTTGTTGTGAACTATGACCTTCCGAACATTCCTGAAACCTATGTCCACCGTATCGGAAGAACAGGAAGAGCCGGTGCGGGCGGAATTGCGATATCATTCTGTGACATTGAAGAAAGAATGCTGCTCAAAGATATTCAGAAACTTATCGGAAGAAAGATCCCTGTCGTGAGCGAGCATCCGTTTGTTGCAACTGAACCTGTCATTGAACAGCAGCATATCAAAAAAACTCCGGCCCGTCTATATCGCAAATCTTTCAGAAAATATTGAACGGCAGAAGGCAAAAAAAACCCTTCCCGGAGGAAGGGTCTGAAAAATTTTCAGGAAATAACTATTACAGTTCTTTCTTGAAAGAAGGTGCCGGCTTGAATCCAACTGTCTTTGAAGCGGGGATCTTGATTGCCTGGCGAGTTTTCGGATTGATACCTTTGCGAGCTTTTCTGTTGTTAACTTTAAAAGTTCCAACGCCGTTAAGGTTGATCTTTCTTTCTGCTGCAATTGTGTCCTTAAGAATTGATGTGAACACATTGTAGATCTCTTTTGCCTGGTCATTGGTAAGTGTTGCGGCAACATTTTCCTTCAATGTCTTGATGAAGTTTGTTTTTGTTGTTGCAACGAGTGAATTTTTCTTTTTTGCCATTCGAAACTCCTTTTCTCAAAAGTTCATAAAAGGGACTCGCTTATTCTATGATACTGAAAAGCAATGTCAACTCTTTTTGATGTTTTTTTTAACTTTTTTTTCAACCTTAGCCAAGCCAGCAAAGGGTTTGGCAGACATGGCGAGCATTTTTATCAGCAATTTCAAATAGTTACTGGCGGTATAACATCTTGTTTGCAAATTGATTCAACCTTAATATTTTTAGCTACTTAAAGGTTTTTTTTTAATTTCTGACCATGTTTTGGCCCAAAAACCTGACAAGAATTTCAGAAATTTCAGCGGCCGTTGCTGTCGAGGCATCCGGTGTTAAATGCATGCCGTCAAAAAAAACTGTCTCATGATCGCCGTCAAAAATATCGGACTGATCAACAAAAAGAAAGCTCTTCTTTTTCTCATTCATTATCTTTTGAACATTCACTGTACACTTTTTAATATATCTGTCATATCCCGGGAGAATGGCTTCATAATAAAGCGTCATTTCTTTTTCCAGATCGCTTAGCGGTTCTTTGGTCTGAGGAACAGGAGGAAGTATAAGAATTGTTTCAACGCCCTTATCTTTTAAATGCTGAGCAGCATTTTCTATTCTGTTAAAAAATATGTTGTGAAACTCTTCCGCAGTTTTTTTCTGCAGATCCGGAATATCGACATATTCCCGACTCTCTCCCAGCAATGTGCCGGCCAACTCCCCTTTTGCTGAATGAATGATCAGATTATATATCTTTCTGTTCTGCAGCCATCCTTTCGGAAACATGATACCGACAAGCCGCTTAAAAGTTTCCTCATCCATAGGGCTGTCGGAATTAAACGGGATCCAGTCTATGTTGCCGTGCAGATATGCATAGTTCATATCCGAAAAACCGTAGTAGAAAACAGCTATGTCAAGATCAAGCACCTTCTGAAACATCTTTGCCGTTTCAATACTCCTTTGAAGGTCACTTCCTTCAATTCCCAGATTGAAAACAGTGATCTTGCGGTTTGGAAAACTTCCGCTCATGTTTTTTTCAATCAGAGCAGGGATCGTTTTGTCGTCAGGGAGATAGTTACCCCAGATCCTTGACGCACCGAAAACAGCTATTCTGATCTCACCTTCGATCCTCGGTTCAACTTCTTTTCCCCTGAAACCTAGAGAATTGAAATTAACCGTTTCGCTTTCTGCCGGTTTATATATGTACACTATGCTGTCTCTTATCAGAACTCCTCTCTGACCTATGCTGATAATGTCACGCCTGAATTTTTCAGCATCACTCCATTGTTCTTCAGCAAAGGTTTTTGAAGCATAATATTCAAAATCATTCAGGACATCTCTGGTATCAAAAACATGAAGAGCCGTTTCAGAAAGAAGGAGATATATCACAAAAATTGCCATGAATATTAAAAATCCTTTAAATGATACGATCCTGTCAACTCTTTTTATTTTCATGTCAGAACCTGAAATAAATGAAAGGATCTGCAAACATCATTGAACTGTGTGAGATCGAAAGAGCAAAAATAACTGCCAGAAAAACTGTTTCAAAATAGTTTGCATACGAATTTTTCCGCAACTTTTTTTCAAAGATCCGGTACAGCGGAAACATAAACAGCATCCCTGCAGTCCAGGCGGCCATTGTTCTCATCTCAGTTACATACAACGGAAAATTAAATCCTGAAGGGTTGAACATTGCTTCGGCAAATGACAAAAAATGAGAAAAAGAATCAGACCTGAACACAACAAAAATAAGCATTACAACAAAGAAAGTGACGGGTCTTTTCATAAACCCCGGCAGTGCCAGTCCTATCGACCTTCCTCCTTTTTCCAGAATCATGGCCGATCCGTGGAAAAGCCCGAACAACACAAAATTCCAAGATGCACCGTGCCAGAGTCCGCATACAAAAAAAACTGTCCATAGTGCCAGATACATTCTGAACACCCCTTTTCTGTTACCGCCCATCGGAATGTAAAGATAATCCCTGAACCATGTGGAAAGTGAAATATGCCACCTTCTCCAGAACTCAGTTATTGACCTTGAGATAAGCGGATAATTGAAGTTTTCCGGGATCTTAAGCCCGAACATTCTGCCAAGTCCGATCGCCATATCGGAGTATCCCGAAAAATCAAAATATATCTGCAGTGTAAAGAGAAATGCTCCTGTCCATGCTGTCAGAACATCCAACGACCCAGGATCAGCAATAAATATTTTATCCACAGGAACAGCTAAAGTATTAGCAATAAGGACTTTTTTCGCCAGACCGTAAATGAACCTTTTAATACCGTACAACAGTGATCTGTAATGCACCATCCTGTTTTTAAGCTGAGGAATGAAATTGTTATATCTCAGTATCGGACCTGCGATAAGTTGCGGAAAGAAGGAAATATAAAGAGCCGTATCAATGAAACGGGGCTTTTCGGCGTCCGGATTCCGATATATATCAACTATGCAGGATACCGCCTGGAAAGTAAAGAACGAGATGCCCACCGGGAGATGAAGCCGGACCTCAGGGATCCTGATACTGAAGCCGGAGATCAGATGATTTATCTGGACAGTAAAGAAGTTCGCATATTTGAATACAGCAAGAACGCTCAGGTTTATCACGATCCCTGCAAATGCCGTCCAGAAAGCTGTTTTAGGGTGTTTTGTAATTAAAAGCGAGGCAAAGAAAGTCACCGATATCGTAAAAATCATTAAAACAAGAAAAAATCCTTCCCCGTAAAAGTAAAAGCAAATGCTTGCAAACATTAAAAAACTGTTTTTCGTTTTTTGAGGAATGACTGAATGAACCAGCCATACAAGCGGAAAAAAAATGTATAAAAAAACCGGACTGCTGAAAACCATAACATCTCCCGGAACATTCTTACGGCATTATCCCGAATCAAATGGAAAAATCAACATCATTATATTTAAATAAAAGTTTGATTTATAGCCATCTTTATGTATCATTGCGCAAGAAATTTTTTGGGGTTTTCCTGAGTTGGCATTTTCAGAAGTCAACAGGCTCGTTTCCGAGCGCATTCCTCTTGACAAAATAATCTCGAAGTATGTGAAGCTGGAACCCTCTTCAAAAGGATTCAAAGGACTCTGCCCTTTTCACAACGAAAAAACCCCTTCATTCTATGTCAACACTGTTGAAAACTTCTTTTACTGTTTCGGTTGCGGAGTATCCGGAAATGCGATAACATTTCTTATGCTCAAAGACGGGTATTCATTTTCCGATGCAATAAAGAAACTCGGTGAAGAGTTCAATATTCCAGAATTAATAAAGGAAAATCCTGAAATAGACAGCGCTCTTGAAAAAGAAAGAGCTGCTATTTTCAATGCAAACAAGGTTGCCGCAAAAATATTCATTGAGCTTCTTGAAGAAAATGCTGAAGCGTTGAAATATCTTGAAGAGCGGGCTGTAACTAACGAGATCCGGAAAAAGTTCGGAATAGGTTTTGTCGGTTCGGGAGAACGGTTCGTTGAGTTGATGAAAGAACGGGGCGTCGATATGAACACGATGATGCGTGCAGGACTGATAAGACTCGACAGCTACTCCAGACCGGTCAGCTTCTTTTACAACAGGATCATCATCCCCATCATTCACAACAAGAATGTCATCGGTTTCGGCGGAAGAATATTTTCAGGTAACGGCCCTAAATATCTCAATTCTCCAGATACGATCGTTTTCAACAAGGGGGAGAACATCTTCGGAATAGATTTTGTCAGAGAGGGGCTGAAAAGCTTTCCTTTTGTTGTTCTTTGCGAAGGCTATTTTGATGTAATTGCAATGCACCGCAGAGGATTCTGTACTGCCGTGGCATCGCTTGGAACCGCAATAACTGAAACACACCTTGAAATACTTGATAAATTCAACAAGCCGGTGGTTCTCTTTCTGGACGGAGATGAAGCCGGAAGGAAAGCTGCCAGAAGAATTGCCAAACTCAAGATACCGGAAAAGATCGATCTCCGTGCAGCTTTTATAAAACAGGAAGGGGAAGATCCCGACTCTCTTCTTCGGAAAGACAATGGAGATAACCTTGTCAGAGACCTTATAGAACTGTCCAGACCGCTTTTTCAGGAACTTATCGATGAACAGCTTAAGATCTATAACTCTCTTGACAACCTTGAAGAGAAAATAAAGGTCGAGGACAGAATAAGAGAGATCGTTAAAAACATTCCTCAAAGGAAATTAAGGACTTACCATCAATATATTCTCAAAAACAGCGGCAACTCAATAAAAATCTTCTATGACAGGGACAAAAGGATTGCAGGACAGCTTAAAAAAGCTGAAAACGGACTGATGACAAAAAATGAGTTTTCATCAAAAGACTTTAATGAAAGGTTGAAACGGCTTGCAGTTCTGGCTGCTCTTCACAATGAATTCATTCCTGCGCTTGAAAATGTGAAGGATGTCTTCTTTTCCTCTGATCTGGCTATCGTGTATGAACAGATCGTTAAATGTTATTTTGAAGGAGAGGATCCGGCAGAAATTTCTTTAAGGGTCGATCCGGAAGGAACTATTGCTTCTGAATTTGAACAAAAGGAGTTGAATTTTATTGAAAGAACTTTCCGTAGAGAACTTTCATATGTCAGATTTCAGAAGAACAATGAACTGATAAAGATCCTTCAATCAGATGAATCTCCTGAAAGCCACGCTAAAAAATGGGAGCTTACGCTTGAAAACAGAAAATTAAAAGAAATAATTGCAGACAATGAAATTAAAGAACCTGATAAATCTGAGGAGTGCTAAATGAGAAAACCCCCTTTTATGAGAAAGAAAGAACTTGTTCCGAGGAAAACCGACTCCAGAGTTCTGCGTAAAAAAACTAAAGATGATGAACAGGATGAGAAAATCTCCAGCAAGATCGAACAGTTCCAGAAAGAAGGGAAAAAGCCAAGCGTCTCTTTGAAAAACATTGCCGAAGGGGTGCTTAATTCTGAAGGCAATGTTTCCATTCAGGATATTGACGGCATGATCCCGGAGAATTCGGACTTTGGCGTAGACGATATGGAAATGCTTTTCAACATCCTTGATGATTTCAATGTTGACATAACCATCGAGCCCTCTTCTGATGATGATTCTCCAGTTGTAGAACCCGTTACCGCCATAATGAAGAAAGGGACGACAACTCATGAGAGGGGAAGGAAAGATCCTTTAAGAATGTATATGCTTACGATTGGAGCTGTTCCTCTTCTCACAAAGGACGGTGAAGTTGAAATTGCAAAAAGGATCGAGTCCGGTGAAAAGGAGATAATAAAAATACTCCTTGATTTCTTCATTACTTTCAAAGAAATAGTCAGCATTCCTGACAAAGTTATGAACGAACAGCTTAATATTAAAGAAATAGTGCGTGAACTTGAAGAAGAGATCGATGATGATGTGAGCGATCTGGAAGAAGAGGATGAAGAGGAAACCCCGATCGATGACGATGATGATGATATAGATAATGCTGATAAAAAGGAAAAGGAAAAGGCATCTCCTGATAAGAAAAATGATGAAACGACAAAAGACACAAACATTTCAGATAAAAACCTTGCCCTCATAGAGATGACAAATGCCGCAGTTGAACAGCTCAAGATCGCAAACAGGGAAAGAACCAAATTCCTTAAAATGGCGGAGTCTACGACCATTAAAGAGGAAACAAGAAAGAAACACAGGGAAAATGCAAGAAAGATCATGGAAAAAATGATCGGTATAATCCTTGAGATGCGTCTTAACAAGATCTATCTCAACTCTCTTTGCGAAAAGATCCGTCAGTATGAAGAAAAAGCGAAACAGCTTCAGAACAACATATCCCACATTGAACAGACAATGAACATGACTTTTGAACAGATGGGTCAGATCATTGCAAAACCCGACAAATTCCCTCTCATTGACCAGAAAAATTCTCACATAGCGGAAAAATATGCACTTATCAACCAGACAAAAAGAAGCATCAAGAAACTTGAAGCTGAAACGGCTCTTTCCATAGACGAACTGAATAAAAACTCCAAAGCGCTCAGAGATGCGGAAGAAGCTGTGAGATTTGCAAAGAATCAGCTTATTCAGGCAAATTTGCGGCTTGTTGTAAGTATCGCAAAGAAATACAACAACCGCGGTCTTGATTTCAAAGACATCATCTGCGAAGGAAACATCGGTCTCATCAAAGCCGTTGACAAATTTGAATATTACCGCGGATACAAATTCTCGACCTATGCCACCTGGTGGATCCGTCAATCTATCACAAGAGCAATTGCTGATCAGGGCAGGACGATAAGGATACCTGTTCACATGATCGAAATGATGAATAAGATCAACAAGACCATTAAAGAGCTCACAAACAAACAGGGGTTTGATCCGAGCATATCGGATGTTGCAAAGCACATGAACCTTCCGGAAGAAAAGATAAGAAAGGTTTGGAGAAGCGCAAGAGAGACCATCTCACTTGAAACTCCGATCGGTGAAGACGAAGACAGCCAGCTTCAGGATTTTGTTGAAGATCCAAAGACACTTTCTCCCGAGGATTATACCGCAAGACAGAACATGGCGGAAATAATCAGAGATCTTTTCAACGGTCTCACGCCCAGAGAGGAAAAAGTTATACGGATGCGGTTCGGCATCGGAGAAACTGAAACCTATACGCTTGAAGAAATTGGCAAGGAAATGGGTGTTACCAGAGAAAGGATCCGCCAGATAGAAGCAAAGGCAGTGCTTAAACTCAAGAAAATGCTCAAAACCAGAAAAACTTCCTGGGAAGATTTCATTTAAACATCAGATATTCCGAATTTCTTAAATATTTTATAAAGCGCAACTCTTGATATGCCTGCAGTTTTTGCAGTTGCAGCCATATTTCCGCCAGAAT
>ENA-UPTA01002665-UPTA01002665.1-activated-sludge-metagenome-genome-assembly--contig:-NODE-2665-length-18208-cov-6.827411_pt1 | contig 18208 bp, 16 predicted proteins | sample MGYA00238184_ERZ773361 | MGnify/ENA primary metagenome ERZ773361 (study PRJEB29100, sample SAMN05720205) | activated sludge metagenome | isolation source: anaerobic digester from wastewater...
GCATGGACATCGCCGAGCGAAGAATGCCGCAGGACGGCCGCTCGACCGTCCGCCTCGGTCAGCGCGAGGTCGATTTGCGCGTCAGCACGGTTCCGACCAGTTTCGGCGAGCGTTGTGTGCTGCGTATCCTCGACAAGAGTTCGGGCGTCTACGGCCTGGACGAACTGGGGCTCTGGCCCGACGATCTCAAGAAGCTCGATTCGCTGCTGAACCGCGCCCACGGCGTCATCTTCGTCACCGGGCCCACCGGCAGCGGCAAGAGCACGAGCCTCTACGCGTATCTGAACCGGATCAACTCCGCGGAGAAGAACGTCATCACGATCGAAGACCCCATCGAGTATCAGCTCGAGGGGATCAGCCAGATCCAGGTGGCCAGCAAGAAGGGCATGACCTTCGCGACCTCGCTGCGCCACGTGCTGCGTCAGGACCCCGACGTGATCATGGTCGGCGAGGTCCGCGACGTGGAGACGGCCCGCATGGCGATCCAGTCGTCGCTCACCGGGCACCTGGTCTTCAGCACGCTGCACACGAACGATGCCGCCGGCGCGATCAGCCGATTGCTGGATCTGGGTGTCGAGCCGTATCTGGTCAGCTCCTCGCTGATTGCGATCGTGGCCCAGCGGCTCGTGCGAAGGGTCTGTCCGGACTGTCGCAAGCCGGCGCATCCGACGGCGCAGGAACTCAGCGAACTGGGCCTGGGATCGCCCGAGGAGAACAAGGACGCTCACTTCTACGTCGGCGAAGGCTGCGACCGTTGCTTCAAGACGGGCTATCGCGGCCGAACCGGGATCTATGAAGTGATGCTCATCGGCGATAAGATACAGGAGCTGATCTACCGGCGGGAGACCGCCGGCACGATCAAGAGAGTGGCCCTCGACGCCGGCATGCAGACGCTCCGGATGGACGGGGCTCGCAAGGTGCTCGCCGGGGTCACGACCGTCGCCGAAGTGCTCCGCGTGACGCAGGCGGACATCTAATGAGTGCGTTTCTGGAAACTTGAGAAGGAAGAATCGGAATGCGAGATTTTTCCTTCTCAGAGTAGGCCCAATCGTCCATCTTCCAGGAACCGGCAGGCAATGGCTTGGAACTACGGATGGCATCATGCCAAGATATGAGTACATAGCGATCGCGGGCAACGGCCGCAAGATCAAGGGCACGATCAATGCCGAGAGCCCGTTTGCCGCCCGCAAGCAGTTGCGGACGCGGAGCATGCATCCGTCCTCCATCAAGGAGGTGACCACCGCCGAAGAGAGCAAGCGAGTGCTGTCCTCGGCGTTTCACCGGACGAACAAGTCGCAGCTCATCGATTTTGCCAAGCAGCTTGCCACGCTCCTGAGCTCCGGGATCAAGCTCACCGAAGCGCTGTCGGTCCTGATGCTCCAGACCTCCGATCAGCGGTTCAAGACCGCCCTGACGGAAATCCGCGACCGCGTCGTGACGGGCGAATCGTTCACCGACGCCCTGAAGGACTATGACCAGTATTTCGACGTGATCTTCGTGGCCATGGTTCGCGTCGGTGAGGTCACGGGCACGCTGGGCGAGAGCCTCAAGACCATCGCGGGCTTCATGGAGAAACGCCAGCGAGTCGAATCGAAGGTGCTCACGGCGATGATCTACCCGATCGTCCTGGTGTTCTTCTGCCTGGCGGCCATTGTCATCCTGACAACGAAGGTGATTCCAACGATCGGCGAGCAGATCGTGCGGGCAGGCCGGGAACTGCCGTGGATCACACGGCAGTTGATGGGTTTCGGCGACCTTCTGACGAGCTGGAAGGTATTTGTGCTGATCGGGGGGATCGCTGTGTTTGTCTTCACCGTCCGACGCTTCTTCAAGACCGAGCGAGGCGCGTACCTGCGGGACAAGTTCCTGCTGTCTCTACCTGTTTTCGGCCCGCTGATCCGCCAGCGAGTTGTCGCTCGATTTGCCTCGACGCTCTCGACCTTGATCGGATCGGGCCTGGCGATGGCCGAGTCGCTCCGCGTTGTCGCTGAGACGACGGGCAACAGCCTCATGAGGCGGGCGATCCAGCAGGCTCGCGAGCGGATTCTGGCCGGTGCGGACATCGCCACGCCGTTGCGCGACAGCGGCGTCATCGATCCGGCCATCTCTCATATGGTGGCGGTCGGCGAGAAGAGCGGTGAATTGGAGCCCATGCTCAAGAGCATCAGTGAGAACCTGGAGGCTTCGACAGATGTTGTGATTGAACGTTTGAGTGCGGCGGTCGAGCCGCTTATCATCATCTTCATGGCGGCCGTCGTCGGCGTCATTGCGTACGCGACGATCCTGCCGATCCTGGAGATTTCAGCTTCGGTCCGTTAGGTTTTGATTGGAGAAGAAGGATCATGAGGGACAATAGGAACAGAATGCTGGCTCGTGGTTTCACCATGGTGGAGCTTATGGCGGTGTTGATCATCCTTGGCCTTCTGGCCGCGGTTGTGGTGCGCAACTTCGTCGGTCGGGTGGACGACGCACGCGTCAAAGTCACCAAGGCGAGTCTGCGAGAGCTGCATACCGCCGTGGTGGAGTTCCACATGGACACGGGGGTGTGGCCGGACGAGTCGGAGGGACTGACGGTCCTCATCCAAGAACCTGCCGGTGTTTCCAATTACCGAACGGGAGGGTATCTGGAAACGACCGATATTCCCAGGGACGGCTGGGGGCGCGATTTCATTTACGAGCTCAACCCGGAATCCGGGAAACCGTTCGTGATCAAGAGCCTCGGGGCCGATGACCAGGGGGGCGGCGAAGGCTATGATGCGGATCTCCACAGTACAGACGCTGAGTAGCCGGCGGAGCGACTGCAGGCCCGGCGTGTCCCTGGCATGGCCTGGGGCGGCCGTCCGACGGACGGGCCGCAGCCGGGTCGGCGCCTTCACGCTCGTGGAGCTTCTCGTCGTGATATCGTTCGTTTCGCTGCTGGTCGTATTGGCCCAGGCAAACCTCTTCGGCACGCTTCGCCGTCAGAGCTTCAGAGCGCAGGTGCAGGGTTTCATCTCGACGATGCGGATGGCCGCTTCGGCGGCTGCCGAGAACGGTCGGCGATATGAAGTGATTCTCGACCCAACGGAACAGAGCTATCTGTTGCGCGAGATCACCTCCGGCAATTTGTCCGACGTCCTGGAGGAGGAGATCGTCACGCAGGGTGTCTTCGGACGCCACTGCCGACTCTCGTACATCGAGTTCGACGATGGGGACTACACGAACGACGAGCGGGCGAAATTCCGGATCGGACGCGGGGGCTGGACGTACGGCGGCAAGATCGTGTTCCTCGACGAGAGCGAACAGTCCCATGCGGTGGTCATCAATCGGCTGACCCCGATCATTCAACTGGTCGAAGGCGACCCGGCCCTGATGAAGCCCAAAGCGAAGGATGAGGTCCCGTTTCTTTAGTCCACCCCGGGGGAGCCGGCGGCAACAAATGAGTGGCGGAACGCACAATTCGGGCATTCTTGAGCGAACGGGCTGGCGGCCAGAGCAGGCGGGATTCACCCTCCTGGAGGTCCTGACGGCCCTGGCCGTTCTGGGGCTTGTCAGTTCGAGCGTATTGGTCGTGGTCAGCCGTTGCGTGTCTTCGGCCACGGATTCCGCCCTGCGGATGGAGGCCTTCGAGCTGGCCCGCGAGAACATGGAAGCGATTCTCGTCCGCGACAGCGTGGAGGAGAGCGTTGATTACGGCCGGAGCGAGAAGTATCCCGACGTCACGTGGCAGACCGTGATTGAGGCGTTTCCGGAGCCCGTCAATGGGGAAATGTGGATTCGCGCCGTCTGCTCCGGCGAGTACCTGGATTCCAAGGGCGAGAGCCAGAAGGTCGAGTTGGTGCATTGGATCGCAGCCCTGACCGACCAGCAGGTCGAGCAGATCCTGGATGATGAGGACCTCGAGCGTCTGGAGGTCGAACAGATGATCCCGACCGCCGAAGACGCCGCCGAATATGCTGGGATTGATGCTGATGCGCTTGCGCTGTGGGTCGAGAACGGCCTAGTGACAACCCGGGACGGCCAATTCATCAGGTACAACATCGACCTGTTCACGAAGAGTCAGGGCGATCCCTCCGCCGAGGAGAAGGCCAGGCAAGTGACCTCGATCGAGGAGCTTGCCATGGCGCTGCGCACGATGCAGAAAGGGGCGAACCAGGCGAGCGACGAATCGGACGGTGCCGGCGTCGATCCCCTGACGGGAGTACCCTACGAAGAGCTGGAGAAGATGGACATCGGCGAGGTGGTCGAGCTGCTCAGGCAGAAGCAGAAATGAACCGGCCTGGCAGGGCCGGATGCAGGAGAAGATTGCGTGAAACGGAATTGGAGATATCCCCGAGGGTTTTCGCTGGGTGAGATGCTCGCGACCGTGATCATCGGTGCGATGGTCCTCATGGCGATTCTGAGCATTTACAACCGGGCGAATCGGGCGGCCGGCGCCGTGCTCGCGAAGATCGAGAGTCCGGCCCTGGCCTCCGAGGTTCTCCAGCTCATCGCCCGGGATTTGGACGCGACCCTCGGCGCCGACGACGCGGTCATCCAGATCCGCAACGGGTTCGACAACGGTTTCGCCCGTGCGGAATTGGTTCTGCGCCGGGTGTACCACGACCAGCAGAACCAAGAGCAGGTCCTGGAGGAGATTATCTGGCGGGCCGCCTACGACAGCGGGGGCGACGCTCCCGGCCTGGTCGTCTACCGCAGTTGCGAGGGAACGGGCCGGGAAGACAGACTCCTCGAAAACCAGCGGGAGGATTGGGAGAAGAACTACCCATTCGTGCCGGTCTGTCGCGGCGCGACGTTCCTCCAAATTCAGGCCTACAAGGGGGACGAACTCGTGGACACGTGGCCGTTGTCCGCTGCGCCGGCGGGTGTGAAGGTCACGATCGCTTTTGCAGAGTCGTACGAGACCGTGCGGGGTACTCGTGATGTCCCCGATGAGGAGAAGATCAGCCGGACGTTCGTCGTCAATGCGATGCGAAAGATCAGATTTGCGATGAATGCGGCAGAGGATGCGAATCAACCGGATGCCAATGAACCGGACGCGAACGAGCCGGCGGCGGAGACACGGTCGGCCCTGCCGGGCCAGAGTCGGACCCGCGGGCAGACGACGGGGTCGTCGGCCTTTCGAAGATCGGTGACTAATGAACGGACATCGACACAGACAAGACGTAAATAGGCAGCGGGGCCGACGGGGCGTGATCCTGCTGATCACGCTGGTCATTCTCGTCATCCTGGCGACGCTCGCATACACCCTCACCGTGCGCGTGGCCGCGCGCCGGCATCGGGATCAGTACATCATCGACTACGCCATTGCCCGGAACGCCTGCGCGTCCGGGATGAAATACGCGCTTGCGTCGGCGAGCAACCTGGATTTCGAGCTGATCAGTCGGCCCAACGAGCCGGATTTCTCCGATGTGTTCGCCTTGAGCGAGGTGGAATACCAAAAGCTCCTCGTTCAGATGGAGCAATACCTGGCCGGGCAGAGGCCGACGGACGCCAACGCCGCGAGAGATCTGAGGGATGGCAACGACACATGGCTCGCCGATGCCAACGACGATGCCAACGATCTGGATGCGGGGTCCTTGGCGAGCAGCAGGCATGTAGACATCCCCGGCCCGTATGGCCCGCCGTGGCCCCTGGTGACCGAGCCGGTCGAGCTGGAGGTCGGGTCGGCCAGGGTGACGATCTCCGTCGAGGACGAAAACGCCAAATACCCCCTGGGCTGGGCCCTGCTCGCGGACGAGAAGCTGCGAGACATGGCCGGCGCCGGCTGGACGAACTTCTGTGAGTGGATGGGGTATTCGACCAGCGAGATCAAGGAATTGAACAAGGACCTGGCCGCGATCGGGGCGACGAAGCCATTCAAGATCGAGTTCAAGCCCGAGACGGTGGAGGTTGAGCTGCCGGCCAATACGCGATCGCGAATCACGCGAACGACGTCCGCCAGGACCGCGGTCGCTCGCCGAACGGTCAGCAAGAAGCCCGTTACCGTCCAGGAGCAGCTCCAGAAGCAGAATACGGAATTCGCCAAGCTGCTCCACAGTTCGATGCTGAATGCGGCCCTGCTGAGCCGGTCGAGCGTTGAAAGCGATACCCGCAAAGAATCCGCGATGAAGTACCTCGGGCTCTGGGCCACGCGCCACGTCAACGTCAACACGGCCCCCAGGCACGTCCTGGAAGCGGCCCTGATGTTCGGCAGCGTGATCAACGCCCCCAAGATCGCCCAGGCGATCATCCAACAGCGGAAGATCGCACCGATAGCCGACGTCAACGAGGTCAAGAAGGCCGTCCTGGGTTATTCCGACTCCATCGAAGACTGCCGGGACTTCCTGGTGACGTCCAGCACGGTCTTCACCATCCGGGTGACGGCAGTGAGCGGTGCGGCGGAGGTCACCGCCATGGCGGCGGTGAGCAAGGAGGGCGGCAAGGTCCAGCAGATCGCGGTGATCTGTGACTGACCGCCAATTACTGAATGCCCGTTCGGCTTTGGTCGAAAAACCAATGACCTGAATGCGACTTTTGGAGAGCATGGATCGTGCAATCTGGAAACCAGTTGGGAATCTATCTGAGACAGGATCGGGCGACGGTCGTGTGCCTTGCCAGTCAGGGCCGGGATCGGAAGTTGCTCGATTGCTTCTCGGTCCGGACGGACGGCGAGGAATCCGATCCGAAGGTCCTATACGAACGGATCGCCCGCACCTGCGGCGAGCGGAAAGTCCGGTTCGCCGAAGCGGCGGTTGCCCTCGATTGCGCCGCAGTCATGCAACACGCGGTGCACAGCGACTTCAGCGACGCGAAGAAGGTGGCGGCCACCGTGCGCTTCGACACGGAGGAGACGCTGGCCACGGACGTGACGGACTTGGCGGTATCGTTTCGGATCGCGTCGAGCGATGACGAGGGGGCCGGCCTGGATGTCTTCACGGCGCCGCGTCCCGTCCTGACGGAGGTCATCGAGTCTCTGCAGAATTGCGGCATCGACCCGGTGGCGATCGATCCCGATGTCTGCTGTCTGTCCCGTTACCTGGCCCAGTGCGCCGAGGCACAGGAGGATACGGAGAGCGGCACGCTGTACGCTGCGCTCTCGGACTCCCGGGGCTATCTGGTCATGCTGTCCGGGGAACGGGAGCCCCTGACATATCGGACGTTTCTGATCGGGGCATCCCAGGATCGGCCATCCCTTCTGGCCCGGGAGGCCACGGTGACCGCCGCACTGGTGGCGGCGCATCCGGCGGGGCAGCTCCGCGTATTCGACGCGAGCGGGGACCTTGCGCTCGACGCGGTCCGCGAGAGGACCGGCCTTCGCGTGGCCCCGTGCGATCTGGCGGCTCTCGCGGGTATCGAGCCGGGAGATATCTCCGATTGTGCGTCCGCGGTCGATTTTGCCCTTGCCTATGGGGCAGCCCTGGGCCTGACGGAGAGGGCCAACAGCGTGAATCTCCGGAACGACCACATGCCGTTCCTGGGCAAGAAGATGCGGCTGCAAAAGGCCGTTCGATTTCTGAGCGTCTCGGTCACGATTTTGCTGCTGGCGTTGGGGGTATTCGTTCATTCACAGTTGTTGAGAGAGAATCGCAGCCGTGAGGCCCTCCGGGCGAAACTCGAGCCGGACTACCTCGCGGTCATGCCGGGCAGGACAAAACTCCCGGGCACGATGAAAGGGGCCGTGGCGGATTTGGCGAAGGCTCTGAAGAACCTCAAGGCCGAGAAGACCGGCATTGGGGCCGATCAGGATTCCGTCTCGGCGAAACTGACGTTGGTTCTCAGGGCGCTGAACGCCTGTGCCAAGGACACGGGCCTGAACGTCCAATCGATCACAATCACCACGACGAGCATCACCGTCGAGGGAACCACCTCCGGCCATCACAATGCCGCCAACGTGCTGATGCCCGCGATAGAGAAAGAGGGGCTGCGGGTCCTGTCGAACCGGATTGACCGGGAGGACGACCACGACAAGTTCTCTGTGACTCTGGAACCCAAGAAACAGACACAAGGGAAGTGACCATGCGCGATATCCACCGAAACCCGATCGTATATTACCTCCTGATCCCCGCGTTGATCGGACTCTGGCCCCTGTTGGTCTGGGCAGTGTATCTGCCGGCTGCGCAGCGCGATCGCGACTTGGACTACGGGCAGTTGCTCGAGGGCCAAACGACCATCATGGAGATTCTGGAAGTCGACCCGCAGCGAACGAGAACCGATCCGAACCTGGTGACGGGTGAATTCGCCTACGGCAGGGCCATCGACCGAGAGGCCAACATGTGCGGCATTTTGCCGAGTAATCACAGCTTCACGGCGGGGAATATCATCAACATGAGCGGTAAGAAGCGCCAGGATGCCAGGGTCAAGCTCAAGGATGTGAGCATCGTGCAGGCGGCCAGATTCCTCTCGGCCATGCAATCCACGTGGGTGAATCTCACCTGCGACAAGATTGAGCTGTCCAAGAAGAAAGGGATGCCGGACCGGTGGGAGGTGGATCTGAACTTCATCTATTACTATTAGCGTGCATCCTGCCCTGCGCCCCCGGCGAACACCTTCGCCGACATCCGATCGCACTGAACGCGGCCGAGTTGCTGCAACAGGTGCCATGAACCGTTCTCGAGACAGGCGGTGATCCGTCAACTCACGGGACACGGATCAGGGGACTCGTAGACCCAGCTCTGTAGTGCATCCCCACTCGTCCGCAGTTTCACGGGTTTGAAGATGGGGGAATTATGCAAAACTCCAATGCAGTCGCGTCGAACCCGATATCGCCTCCAGGCGGGCCATTGAACACGAGGAAGCGAACGGTGTCCCCCGTAATAAGGTCGATGTCTATGTCAAAGGGTACGGCCGCAGGCCCCGAAAACAGGTCGGAAGGGTCCACCGCGGCAGAGGACGGAATACTCGCCGTGAAGAGGAAGTCGGACGCATCTTCATTCCGTGCGATCGCGGCAGTGACGCCATTGCCGGCGTAGGTGAGTGTGTTCGCGCGCGCGAATGTGCCGATGATCCTGTAGGTTCCGCTTCGCGGGGCCAGGAATCCCACGGACGCCGCGTGCGTGGATGATGGATGAAGGAGTAGCCACTGTCTATCCATATCAAGCATTACGTAAGGGTAGAACTCGGAACCTGTGTATATCGGGCCTGTGTTCGCGAGGCTTCCGTTTTGCAGCGTCTGGTTGCCGGCAAACGTCAGGAGGGCCGGCTCCTGAGGAACCCGCGGCCTTCCTCCGCGGGTATCGGGGAATTGCTCACGAATCCAACCATCCAAAGCGAAGTCCGCCGGCATTCGCCAGTTGTCCATGAGGGGAAGAAATCGAAGGACCGTGATATCGCCTGCGACACGCGCATTGTTGCTATTATCGAGTTCTGCAATCGCCCCACGGTAATCGGCGAACACTCCCAAATAGTGCCGACCTGGAGGCTGATCGGCGGAGAGCACAATATCACGGGTGAAGGTCACAGATTCTCCCGCGGCCAAACCCGAAGGAGATACCGGCGTGCTGTCCACGAAGATGTCATTGAGGTCAATCTGCTGATCCCGTGAGAGGAAGTACCCAATCTCGACGGGACCGTCAGTACTCCCTCCGAGATTCGCAATGGTCGTGACGACTCCGACAGGCTCGTTGGTCTTCGTCTCTGTCACGTCGGCGGATGAAACGACGAGGTCCGGCGGGTTCTCGGACGCCGGAAGCACTGAGAGATCGAGGACCGTGTCCAAGGGCATGAAGCCACCTCCGTTCGCGTCGTTGCTCACTTCGATGACGCGTCTCTCACTGTCTTGGGTGACCCTCACCCCATAGCTGGTGGGCGGATCGTCCTGGCGGTAGACGTGCCATTCGTTCACTCGACGCCAGTACGGCTCCTGCTCCCGCTGAATCTCCAGATCCCAAAGGAAGGCTTTGAATCGGAACGATCTCCAGAAGAACTCGCTCCCGAAGTTCAGACATTCATACCAGCACAGATGTGCCCCATAATCCTCAGGAACGGCGTACATATTGGAGTAGATCAGCCCATCAATCGTCACGAAAATCCGCCATTCCCGAAATACGGTGTTTCGGTCCAACGCCTCCGCGCCCTGCCAGTCGTTGTAGTCCTGGATAAGGCCGCCTCTGGAAACCTCCACGTGGAACTCACGGCCGTTCAGGTTTGTCTGGGAAATCATGTCTGTCTTCCAGAGGTCCGGGATGCCGTCTACGAGATATGTCTGCCGAGGGAACATCTCCGGGGATAGGGTCTTCGCCCCGCAGTGCACTGGATTGAAGTAGTCTTGAACGGCTACCCGCAGACTCCCAGCAGCAGGAAGGTACGTCCCCCTCATCGGCCATGTTGTGACGATGCCGTCGGCATACCGAAGACCATCTGCATACAGATTGCTTTCGAGCATGTAGGTTCCATTGGGCCCCCAGACGCGGTGGAATCCGAAGAGAATGACGATGTAGGGAGACTCGTTCTCAACGAGCCTGCATTTGTAGCGAGCGCCTATGATATCCTGTACTTCAGACCCGCCTGTGATCACCGCGTTGACACTGGTTTCAGCACGTGCGCCGACGGCCAGTAGAACAGCGGTCAACAACGCTACTCCCCACGGTATCCTGGGGCGCAGGCTGATACCCGGAAGTGAGCCTCCGCTGGTCGCCGTGGCACGTGCTGTCCGCGTGGTTCCTGAGTGAAGCCATCTACGTCGCTGTCCGGAGAGACATCCCACAGCTTGCCAACATCGCGAACTGCCCGCCACGATCGCTCCTCCATTCACTGTCAAGAGTCGTCATCCGTCATGTTCGCGCATCACGTTGCGCCGATACACGAGACCAACAATACCCGCCGACCCGTGCCCCCGTTCCCACATCCACAGCTATCCCCCCTTGTCCACTATGTATTCATCATAATCTCGGACTGCCCTGGATGCAAGAGCTGACGACCGATATGCTCTTCGATGCCGCGTCGACTTTCAAGCGAATCGCGTACTGATACCCCCCTGAACTTCGAGTACCCCTACAAGCGTGGGGTGACGAAAGGCTCGTTCCCCGGAAAAACCTGGGGATGTCCCCCCGGCGGCAGCGTTCGATCACAGGCTCCAGCACGTCTGGCCACTCGCCGGCACTGGCGACATTGCCACCGGGGTACAAATAAACGGCTCATCCGGTTCTTGTGTACTTGCTGATCCGAGCACGCCCGAAGCGGGCGTGGGCGAGAGAGCTTTCGCTTTGCGTCAATGGCATGATTGGGCCCCCAAGGCGACGCCCCCTGTGAGCGGCGCCGCCATGCGAATGGACCGCTGCGGCGCTCAGGTTGCTTCCCAGCAGAGCCCTGTCCTCCGCAACGGCAAGGCCCAGAATCCCCCCGTCAAAATCAGAGAACAAGCATCCGGACTGGCCTTTGCCTCATGGAACTCCAACCCAACCTCGCTGCCAGAATCAACCTGCAGGGCCTGTTGGCATGTTTGACCGGCAGGGGGCTCCTCTCATCGACGGATCGAATGTGAGGATTGCCCCGATCTTGTAGGCCGAAAGCGGATTGCGCCACACAGAAATGAGTGGATCACCTGGGAAACGGGGGCTGGACGCCGTAGCCAGCCAATTCCCAGGACGCGTTCCCTGCCGAGATACCCGTAATTAACACCCTTCGATGGGGGTGTATCACTATATGTAGTGGGTCGCCCATCCTTCGAGATGTAACGGCTGTGGGGCCGGGTGAGCGGCGACCCGCGCCGTCTGCCCCTTGTGCCGGGCCGCCATAGCAGCCCTGTGGATGCTTTCCCCATGCTGCATTTTCCGGAGAAAGTCGCCTTCCTATCCAGAAACTTCGCTAAAGTTTTCAAAACGAGTATGTCGATATCAGTGTTGACATGAGCTTGGTTGGGAATTGCTGAGTACACAACATATAGTAGTGGATGAGTGTCGCTCAGGGACACCACGGCAGCCCGGGCCAAGCAAGGTTTTTGGCAGGATGGCTTGTGATGCGGGAACACAGTTCCAGCGGTTTTGCAGAAGACGATCAGCAATGGGCGAATCCTCTCGATATGGATCTTTCGCAGGATAAGGACATGGTCATGGAACAGATCCTGGACAACATAAACAACACCCCCTTGGGACAGGTACTCAAGAGGATCGCCTCTCTGCCCGAGATCCGTCGTCAGAAAGTACTGCGTCTGCGCCGGCAGATCACTGAGGGCAAATACGACCTCGCAGACCGGCTGGACATGGCGCTCGACAAGGTCCTGGAGGACCTGATCGCCTGACATCGCCAGGGCGCCGATGCTCATACGTGGCCGCGAGCCTGCGTTGAGAGACGATCTGTCAGGCATGGCGGGCGTTCGCCCGATAATCCACGAGACCTACCGAATCACCTCAGGTACCTCATCGTCCGGCTCATCAAGCTCCGGCGGTCGGTATCCCGGCTGCCTGGATCGCTCCAGTTCCTGTTCGTAGGCACGGACCACCTGTCGCTGTATGCGTTGCCTGCACGCGAGATTGATGGGGTGAGCGATGTCCGCGTGCAGCTTGGCCTTGCCCTTGGAGTCCTTCTGAACGTGCTTGACCGGAAGGCGCTTGCCGCAGCCATTGCAGTACTTGGCCCTGAGGTGGTTCTTGCCGCCGCACGCCTCGCAGTGATCGCTCATCTTCCGCGAGGGCATAGCCACGAAGTACCCACCCGCTCTTCTGATCACCTTGATGTCGCGGATCACGAACTCGTTATCGAGCGTCATCGAGCAGAACGCCTTGAGCCGGTCCTCGCTACCCGCGACCAGCCTGACTCGAACCTCCGTTATTTGCATCGCTGCGCCTCGCTTCAAACCTCACCATCTGTTGTTCCTCACGACAACACACCTGCAATCCGTCTTCTTGGCGATGGTGTCCCGCAACGCGTCAAGCTGGTCCGACCCCATGTCATGTGGCAGGCAGAACATGGCAGAACCACTTCCACTGAGGCAAACGGGCCCTGCGCCAAGCGTCTGGACGGCTTCCTTCAGGTCTTCAAGTTCCTCATTCAGGTAGAAACAACTGGCTTCCAACATATTTGCGCACGCCCGCGCCAGCAAATCAACTCTCTTTTTGCCGAGATGAGCCGCGACGCGAGCGTTGAGTCGTCGGTAGAGGGCTGCGTCGTGATGGTAATGTGCGTAAACCTCTTTTGTGGAAGAGTTTACGCTCGGGAGAATCAGTATTGCGGCAAAGTCGAATCTGTCGGGCAATTCGGCGATTTTCTCACCTCGTCCGGTGCAGTAGGCCAGCGGGCCGCCCAGGAAGAACGCCACGTCGCTGCCGAGCCGGGAGGCGAGATCCATCATCTTCGGCTTGGATAGGCGCAACTTCAGATATGCGTCCAGGCCGATCAGGGTCGCCGCGGCGTCGCTGCTGCCGGAGCCCAGGCCCGAGCCGGCGGGGATGTTCTTGGTCAGTGTGAGCCGCACGCCGTCGCTCCTGCCGCAAGCATCCAGAATCGACTCCGCCGCCCTGTAGACCAGGTTCGTCCGATCGTCGGGCGCCCAGCAGGGGCCTTGGCAGGTGAACTCGATGCCGGCCCGCCCCGGCTGGATCGATATCTCGTCGAACCAGTCCACCTTGGCCATTACCGTTTCGATCTCGTGAAAGCCGTCCGGGCGTTTGCCGGCAATCAGCAGGCTGAGATTGATCTTGGCAGGGGCCCGGACCAGCAAACCGTCGCCGGAACGTTCAAGCTGTCGCATGTCGCTCATGAATTGTCTGCATCCAGGAATAGGGGGCTTCGCCTCCCGTTGAACTCCCGACCGCCACGCAATCGTGTGTTGACATTACACCGGCCGCCCCATATCTTCAACACCCTGTTGAATTGGACGAGGTCTGAATGCACGAACCTGCTGAGAAATCCGACTCGATGGATCGGGTCCCATGGTGGCACTGGCACCGGCGGCTTTACGACTGGGTGATCCATTTTGCGGACACACCCCACGGCGTGACGGCACTGTTTATCTTGAGCTTCGCCGAGTCGAGCTTCTTCCCTATTCCGCCGGATGTCCTGTTGGCCCCGTTGGCCCTCGGGTCGCCCCGCAAGTGGTTCCGATTTGCGATGGCCTGCTCTATCGCGTCGGTCCTGGGCGGAATCCTCGGCTACGGGATTGGCGTGTTCCTGTGGGAGGCGATCGGGGGGTGGGTGTTTGCCCACCTCGGGCCCATCGGCCTGACGCCGGAGAATTTCGCCAAGTTCCAGAGTTGGTACGCGAAGTACGACTTCTGGGTGGTTTTCACCTGTGGCTTCACGCCGTTGCCCTACAAGGTCTGCACGATCTCCGCCGGCATAGCGCGCATCAGCTTCCCGGGTTTCCTTCTGGCCTCGGCAGTGAGCCGATCCGCTCGCTTCTTCATGGTCGCCGGTCTGATGGGTTGGAAGGGCGAGGCGATTCGCCCGGTTATTGAGAAGTACTTCAACTGGTTCTCGCTGGCATTCGTCGCGCTCTTGATCGGCGGGTTCCTTGTGATAAAATGGGTGCATTGAATCGGATTGCGGAATCCTCCGTTTTTCAGGACAAATGGGTGGACTCAATCTGGGCGTGATCGTCATGGATGAGGCACAGAAGAACACGCTGTTGCGGGTAGCCCGGGACACCGTCAAGGCCGTGATTTCCGGAGCGCCCCGCCCGCGACCATCGTTCGATGATCCCGCCTTGAGCGCTCCCTGCGGCTGTTTTGTCACGCTCAAGACCCGTGGCCGGCTGCGAGGCTGCATTGGCCAGTTCATCTCGGATCGGCCGCTGGTCGAGATGGTCGTGGAGATGGCAGAGGCCTCGGCCGTCCGGGACCCGCGTTTCTCCGGCCGCCGGATTACGCCCCGGGAACTGGACGATCTGGAGATCGAGATCTCCGTGCTGTCCCCGCTGAAGCGGACGGAAGACCCCTTGAGCCTCGAACTCGGCGTGCACGGCATCTACATCAAGCGGGGATACGCCTCGGGCTGCTTCCTCCCTCAGGTCGCCACCGAAACCGGCTGGACGCGAGAGGAATTCCTTTCCTACTGCTGTTTCCACAAGGCGGGCCTGCCGGAAGATGCCTGGAAGGACCCCGAAACCGAGGTGTATCTGTTCACTGCCGAGGTCTTCGAGGCTCCCGCCGAGAGTCTCTGAGACGCACGGATCAGAAAACCGTCCCGCCGAAGTCCCCGATTTGCTATACTTTTGATGGATTGAGGTCCGTCATTCTGCGGGCGCCCTGCTGCGCCCGCGTGAATTACAGGACCCAGGGGTGATTGAAGAGCAGGGGAACAGGGAGGAGGATGCATGGCTCGGACGTGCGTATCCGTTGCCATCGTGATGGCCTTGGGGCTGGCGGGCTGCGCCCGCTCGAACGGCCCCGATGTATCGCCGTCGGACACCGCCGATTCAGGGCGGGTTGCGGCCACGGTTCTGGACCGCCTTCGGGGCGAGAACCTGCCTGCGCTGTTGTCGATCGAACCCTGGAATAACAAGTTCGGACCCGGCCTGAAGCTCACGACGGAGCACTATGAGATCTACTCGACCGCTCAACAGCCTCTGATCCTGCGACTGGTCCCCGGCTTCGTCGAATCGGCCTACCGGGGCTACAACGACCAACTCGCCCAGCCCATCGAGACGGCCAACAAATCCACGATCTACCTGTTCGCCGACCGCGGGCAGTGGGAGGACTTCACCTACGAGTTTGCGGGCGAGCAGGCCCCGCTGTTCTGCAAGATCCAGACAGGCGCCTACTACCTCAACGGCGTGTGCGTCGTCTACGACATCGGCGCGAAGCGAACGCTGGCCGCCCTTGGCCATGAGGGCTGGCACCAGTTCAACAGCCGGCACTTCACGTACCGTCTGCCGAGCTGGCTGGACGAGGGTGTGGCCATGCTCTTCGAGACGAGTGTGTACGAGCAGGGCCTGTTCCGTTTCGACCCGGCTGCGAACGTCCAGCGACTTGGGGCCCTCAAAGAAACCCTGAGCAACGCGAAACAGATCGTGCTGCAAGACCTCATCGCGACCAGTCCGGGCGAAGTCCTCGCCACAGATCAGACCGAGGCGGTCATGGCGTTCTACAGCCAGTCGTACGCCCTGATCCGCTTCCTCCGCGAGGCGGATTACGGCAAGCGTCTGAACGCCTACCGCCGGCTGATGCAGGATGGGCTCATGGGATACTGGCCCCTCGACGAAGCGAATAGCGCGACCGCCGAGGACCGCAACCTGCCGCGAACGATCCCCTGGAACCGCGCCGTCGGGGCGCAGCTCTTCGAGCACTACGTCGGACGGGATATGGAGCAGCTCAACCGTGAGTACCTGGCCTTCTGCCGCCGGATCGTCAGTGGCATGACCTTCGTGCCCATCGAAGGCGATGATCGGTATGCGGCGAAGTGACGCAGTCCATAGTGTCCCGCGGATTCCTCGGCACGAACACGCATGCATGAAGAGTGGGCCCGTCGTCCAGAGCGCAGCTACGGACCCGGCCAGCGACAGTGAGACCTTTTGTTCGATGGCCAAATGCTTCGGTTTCGCCCCAGCATGGCAATTCGGGCGTCTTGGGTGTATACTGCCGGACGACGGGGGGCCGAGGATTTCGGGTTTGTCGTGGCTTGACCTACCCTGTAGAATCCCTCCACGTAGTTCCAGTGAATGCGTCCTTGTGTTGCGGCGATGGTGTTATGCAGATCGTTCTGGCCTCGACTTCCCCACGGCGCCGGCAGCTCCTCACGGAAGCCGGCTACGCGTTTCATGCCGTCTCACCCAAGATCGACGAATCCGCAATTCCCCGCACCGCCGCCACAATCCGCGGATACGCGGAGGAACTGGCTGTGGCGAAGGCGAGAAGCGTGGCCCCCGATTTCCCCGACGCTCTGGTCATTGGAGCCGACACGCTGTGCGACCTCGACGGCGAGGTGATCGGCAAGGCGGCCGACAAGGAGACCGCCGAGCGGATCACCAGGAGGCTCTTCAGCAAGCCGCACCTGGTCATCACGGGTCTGGCTCTGATCCAGTTCGGGCGGGGCATCGAGATCGTCCGTTCCGAGGTGACGACGGTCTACCCTCGCAGACTGACGGAATCCCAGATCACCGAGCACGTCGCGAGCGGCGCCTGGCAAGGGAAGGCCGGCGCGTACGCCATCCAGGAGGTAGGCGACGCCTTCGTCGAGCGAATCGAAGGCAGCTTCACCAACGTCATGGGCATGCCCATGGAACTCCTGGGGCAACTCCTGAACGACTTGGAGTAGGGCTATCTTGTTAGTTGGAGCTGTACCCATATCTCATCCGGCCGAGTCCGAAATGCCGCAGGGAGAATCAACGATGAAAGGGGCTACCCGACACCGATCATCTGCACGCCTGAAGAATTGATGGAGACGTAGTGTGAAGGATGCGATTGTTCAAGAGATGCGAGAAATACGACACCAAATCGAGCGGGAATTCGGCCACGATGTGAATAGATATCTCGACCACGTGTATGAAGCGCAGAAGAAGCATGGTGACAAACTGGTTCGATGCCAAGCGAAACCCGGAAACCGTCGTAAGATGGGGTGATTCCCGTTTGGTCGTCGTACGAATTGAACCAAGAGAGAAAGGCTCTGGATGAAAAGTGAGACCGGTGTCGGCCCACGGCAGAGAGCAATGCGGGGCATCATAGACAGCCGGTTTTCACCTACGGGCTTCTCCAGCCGATGGCGTCGAGGGCGGGCTGGATTTCTGGGTTGGCCATGAAGAGGTTCCAGCACAACTGGGTGCGGTGGTTCTCGATCATGACCACGATCGGGCCCTGGTCGATGGCGACGTAGCCTCGGGCGAACCAGTCCTGGCCCGGATTGAAGGCGTCGTAGAAGCCAAACGGTCCCCATAGGTCCTTGCCGTAAGCGTGGTAGAAGTGCTTCAGCGTGGCGAGGGACTCGGCGGGGATATACGGCATCGCGCTCAGGGCGGCGGTGGGGGAGATCGTGCCGTTGTCGTTCGTCGGGGAATGGGCGCTGTAGCCCCACGGATCGAAGCTCGCCGTCAGGCCCCAGACCAGGTCGCTGTAGCCCGTGTATCCACGCGGGTTCTCTATGCAGTAGGCCCGGTGGATCAGCGAGATGTTCCGGCTGTTGTCGAAGTAGTTGCAGTACCTGTCGCTCTTGTCACGCGAGTCGAGACCCAGGTGGCTGTAGTGTGTGAAGAACAGCGGCCCGCCTTTCTCGGGGCCCACCCATTGCCGGTATCCGTAGTACGAATTCAGATTGGCATAGTCGGCGGAGCCGGCCCACCCACCGTAGTACAGTGAAGCCGGCACCGGATGCGTCGGCGAGG
>ENA-UPTA01002673-UPTA01002673.1-activated-sludge-metagenome-genome-assembly--contig:-NODE-2673-length-18187-cov-7.464041_pt1 | contig 18187 bp, 14 predicted proteins | sample MGYA00238184_ERZ773361 | MGnify/ENA primary metagenome ERZ773361 (study PRJEB29100, sample SAMN05720205) | activated sludge metagenome | isolation source: anaerobic digester from wastewater...
GATATCAGATGTTTCGTACCCAACTATCATACGGATTATGAATTTTACCGCACCCTCGCGGAAAACCGCGACCATATCCCCGTACACGCACTATCCGCGGTGTATAACGAAGACCTCACGATTTCGTCACTGCGTCCTGTTCCTGTGGTGGTGCCCGAAATCACGCCGGGAGGGGCATACCTTCTGATCCTGAAAAACGACAGGGAACAGCACATCACCGCAGGGGGTCTCGGAACATTGTGTTTCAGGGAGGGATATTACATTTACTCCGGGAGCGGAAGGACAAATGTCTTTACAAGAATTGCCTACCATCGCGGGACACAACAGCGGAAACACTGGCATATTGACTATATCAAGGGACACATGAAAATAACCGCAGACATTCCATTTGTGACAGGTGACGATATTGAATGCAGCCTCGCGGGGAACATGGCGGAACTTGGCGGGGAACCGGTCCCCTGTTTCGGATCATCGGACTGCAGGTGCTCCTCTCACCTCCACTACTTCCGCGATCCCCCCGCCCTTCGCCGTGATTTCTGGGATTTCGTGCTGGAAACACGATTCGGCGGCTACATAAAAAACCCTCAGTGAATCACGGCAAAGGGCACAGAAAAAAATGCTGGAAAAAAAACATACCCGGCATCACACTGAACCAATCACACACGGGAGGACATGCATGAGCACGCTGGATCATGAAAATTACAGAAAGGTAATACAAATTATCGCTGAGAGCTTTGATTCATCGGAAGACCTCACTATTGACGCCGCCCATGATCAGGTTGACATCTTCGATGTTTCCTTCACCACCGTCCAGGGTGAACAGAAACAGTTCCGCATTCTGCGGAAAAAATATGAGCTGGATGTCATTATTAAAAAAGAATACTTTCCGGGAAAAAAGTTTGATACATGGCTTTCTGGTTTTGAATACGAGCTGGAACAGACATTTCTCACCAACATCAAAGTTGACGTGGACGAGAAACCCGTGAATTACGACATAACCGTCCATTTTTGATTGTCCCGACAGGATATCAACACCTGAACCATTTAATCAACAGGAGCAGCAGGCCCATGAGCATTATGGATATTTTCTACAGCCCGGAACTGAAGCCTTACCGTGATTTACGGAAGAAAAACAAAGGCGCCATGGGTATCTTTGTTGAGGTCAGACATGGGAAAAGCGGGCAGCCCTGCCAGTGCGCCATGGTGGCACGCAACTCCCCGGAACTGAAGAAAATTATCAGGGAACTGCACCGCATTCAGGTAATCATGTGTGTGCGGTTCACAGAAGAGGGGGAACCCGCGGACAAATCCAGGAGCTACCTGAAGTACAGTCCCCTTGACTGGCGCTTCAAGTTAGAGGACACATCGCTGCATAACATGGACACCGGAGAAGAGCTCCCTGTCACGGAATCGATTTCGCTGTAAAATCCGGGCGATTCTTTCACGCGGTTATATCGCCCCCTGCACCATGTCAGGGTTCCCTTACTCCACCCTGAAACATTGATTTTTTATTGACGCGAAACTGAAAAAGTGAGATGAGAACCAGATTGAGCTGAATCAGTATTTGATTCAAATCCAGATTATTGCGATACCATGAGAAACGGCATGGGCAATCAATCCAAAAAAATTCACCAGGGCCATCCATAATGAAAAAGAACAATGCCGTCAATACAGCGCTCGTCACCCTGATTTTCTTATTATTCGTGTCAGTATCCTGCACGATGTGGAGCAACAGGGAATGGCAGCAGCTGCAGGACAGGAAATTTTATTTTAATTCCTTCACCTACACGCACAATGGCGGTTCGAAAGTCATTGCGGGTTCTGTCATGCAGTCAGCCCCTCTCCGGAAAATATTTGAACTCGCGGAAAAAAAATATTCCATCACCATTGATTCCTCGGAATACGAAAGTTTTCTTACGTCCGCATGTCCTGCCGCAATCAAGGCATCCGGTATTCTCATGGAAAAGGATTTTATCTGGAAAGGGAATAACACCGAAAAAAATACCGTGGATATGGTACTTGTTGTCGCCCTCGATGACCTGGAGTTTACCGGATACAATTACCAGTTTATTCTGAAAACAGACGGTAAAACACGGGCCTTCGTTCAGGGAACAGTTAAGAAAAAGGAGGAGATATATCCTCACCTCGCGCGGCAGCTCGGCGCCGACACCGCCTCCATGGCAACAATTGCAGCATCATCAGCGACGGCGCTGAAAAACCAGTCCCTTACCGTTCCCGCAGACGCTGACAGCGCGCCTTCATACCGCTCCCGGCAGTGGGCTGTCGAGGGCAGGATCAAGGAACAGATTGACTCCTACTCCCGGAAGCTGACTCCTGAAGACAGGAAGCAATTTAAAGATGACATGTCCAGGTTTATCGACGCTTCCATCAAATAATTAATTCTGACAGTCTCCTTCACTCCCCCTGTGCAGCCTGTATCATCATGCTGCACAGTAACCATGCCAGAAGCGATAAAAAATCACACGCTACTGCATATTAATATCTCATCAAATTCATATTTTGATCTTCATTATATTTACAGTATAAAATAAATACTATCTATGCTGTTTTTTCAGACAAAGTGGTTTTATTTTGACATAAATTTTCATGAATTTATTCAATAAAAAATAATTGCCTTATTATACACCGCATTGTACAGTTACCGCGATATACATGTCATGGAAACATGACGTGAAATCCCCCATCGGAGTATTCATTATGAATATTTCAAAAATGTCCAGAAACCAGTTCAGAAGAGTTATTAAATCCGCTCATGCCGAAGCACATGCGCTTATCCAGGACGCATATAGCTATTTTAAGTCTCTCCAGGATGCCGGAATTGCGGCACATGTGAAATGGTATCACTTCTGGCTTACCATTGACAAACTTGTCAACACCGCCATTGCGCAGAGTAGTCCGGGCAGCAGCGACCAGTGGATTGCGCTGAAGATTATTCCGGTCCAGGATAACCTTGTCATCACAATTCAGAAAGAGGGAAGCAGCTACAATGAGGATATTCGTATGGACGACAGGAACAGAAACTTCAGGCTCCGGACAAAAAATAAACATCTGCTCAAACTGAACAAGCAGAAAGATGTATTCTGGAACCAGCAGGGTAACAGGATTACGGTCCGTCTGTAGGATGATTCCACGTAAGGCCCATGTTTCCCCTCACCGATAATACTGAAGTACAACACAACCTGCTTTACCTGACAGCAGATTACAGCATCACATATAATTAGTTTCCGTATTAATTCCACAACATTGCTGAAGCATGTATGAATACATTATCTCCGGGATTGTGCAATGTCAGATAATAAAAAAACCTGCAGGGTTGGACTATTGCGCTGAAGAAAGACGCCCTCTGATCATCCGGGCATGATTGTGTTCAAGCATTCAACAGCAGCAGGCACTCCCTGAGGATCCCCCGCAGTCACAGCTTGGCTCCGTCCCCCGCAGTATCCCGTTTATCACTGCGGCGGCGCATCCCACTCCGGCATCCACAGATATCGCCCCGAAATCACAGTTCTTTGCGCAGGCGCCGCATTCCATGCAGCGGTCCCTGTGAGCGACAACGGCCTTTCCCCTGCTCATTGAAAAAACATTATGGGGGCACACCTCACCGCACCGTCCGCAGCCTGTACACTTTTCAGGGAAGTACTTTAATGTTGCAGTTTCTTTCAGGTATTTCATTCTACAAAATTCCCCACTCCTGAATTTTATATGCCGCCGCAAGGAGGACAGCAATGATTGTTCCCCCGATATACAGCGGCAATCCGTATTTCAGTTCTTTTTTCACGCCGGAAAGATTTGTGTATGTCGATGCCCCGGTAAACTGCAGCGCCAGATACGATGAAAGGAGCGGGAAAAACACCAGCATGATTGCTGTCAGATAATAACTTTCGAACATAAACAGGGGCACATAATTAATCATCAACAGAAAAACCGCCATACTGAGCACCCACCCTTTCAACGCAAAGGACCGGAATGGAATAAAAGGGAGAAGCGCCGGTGCAAGGAATGCCCCGGAAAAAAGCGCCCCGAATGCCCCTGCGATAAAGGGCACCCCTCCGGAAAGGGCATCCCGGAAAAATATCCCCTCCGGTTTAAGGCCGAAAATAAGAAGTATCACCACAATCAAATACGGCAGCTTTTTCATAGCGGGGTTCAGTTCCATGGGAGTGAGAATCAGGCGGTCCATCACGGCAAACCGCATCCTTCTCATTTCCGGGGATGCGGTGTACCCGCTTTGAACATATCCGGCAATATCTGATGCCCGCACCGGGCCATACAGAACATGAAAGCCGGTACTTTTTTTCACCTGTCCCGCGCTGACACCCGGCGCGCCGAGCTGCGGCACAATAACTTTTCTGTGATCAACCAGGGATGAAATCCTTTCACTATTTATCCTCTTCACCAACTCATCAGTACCGAATGTTCCTTTCCCCGCGGCGCACCACACATTTATCCCGCCGGTATCGAGCACCAGTATCCATGCATTCATGCCATGCAGTGAACTTCGGAGGATATCAAAACTCATTTTATAGTTGGCGCTGATAAAAATATCCGAACTCCTGTCAGGGCTGCCCACTGCATAAAGGCCCGGTTCAACTGAAAACCGCATCCGGAAATTTGTGACCCTGGCCCGGATGTGGGCAAACTTTTCCGAAGGCCTCAGGACAGTTGCCGCCACGGGAACAGGCCCCTCTGCGCTATTGATTTCCCCTGTGATCCATGCGGGATATCTGCCGTTATACGGATATGAACGCATTGCCGGTCCCCCCCTCGTAGAGAGAACCGGGCCGCAGCATACCCCCCCGGCCTGAAGGGGCTTCAATGATTGTGCAGTATCTATTGTAGAAACAATTTTCAAGATAACCTCACGTGCATGAACAGGCAGACATATCACTATCCAGTGAAGAAATAATCTCACGGAACAGCTTCTCCATTTCCCTGAGCCGCTCTACATTAATACAGTAACATGATCTGGGGCCGTCTATTTCACCGATAATCAGCCCGCATTTTTTCAGTTCCTTAAGGTGCTGAGATACGGTGGACTGTGCCAGAGGGAGAATATCAACGATTTCCCCGCAAATACAGGTGTTCCGCTCCGCGAGGGTCTTCAGGATTGCAATTCGTGCCGGGTGCGAAAGGCACTTCGCAAATTCAGCCATCTTCTCAAATCTCTCTTCAAATTCATTTCTTTTCGCATATGACATATATATCGTTTATCGTAAATACACGATTGTGTCAAGAAAAAATAATTTTTTCCCCAATATTCCAGGGTACTCATTGCTGAACATTACATTGACAGGGATAATGCGTTTCTCAGGCCCGTAAGCGAACCGCAAGGCCTTTCAGAAAATTCCGCAAAAGCTGGTCGCCGCAGGGAGTGAAATGTTTGTGGCCATCCTTGCGGAAAAGAGCGGTGAGTTCCGACTTTGATATCTCATGGTCTGCAGCCCGGAACACTTCAAGCATGTCCTCCTCTTTCAGGTTAAGGGCCACACGCAGCTTTTTGAGTATATCATTATTGGTTAAACTTTTTTCCGGCGGGCGGACCTGGCCGTCTCCTCCCGGTCCTCTTTTGAACACAATAAGTCCGTTCAGGAACTTCGCCATGAGGACATCGTTGCATGGCCTGTATCCCGGCTCCTCCTCTTTTAAAAGAAGTTCAGCGACATCGACGAGGGTTATGGCATGATGTGAGTAGGTAAAAATTTCAACTACCGCAGCATCGCTGAGATTCAGCGCATAGCGGAGCCTGCGCAATATGTCATTATTTTTCACGGATAACTCCGGGATTTGTTTTCATTATCTCAGCTGTATCTGCCGGGCCCATTTCCGCGGGGTCCCTTCGGGCCTCTGTTCCCCGCACCGCCCTGTGAGTCATCCCGGAAATTGCGCCGGGGGGGATTGCCGGAGCCTCCCCTCGAATCATGACTGCTATTGCCCCGGGGACCATTTCCGGACCTGTCACCGGTTTCACTCCGTGAATTGCCGCGCGGCCTGTCGCCGGACCCTCCCCTTGTATCATTACCCCGGTTTACGCGCGGTCTGTCGCCATACCCGCCGCGGCTTTCATTGCGGGAATTGCCGCCGCGATTACCAGAATATCCGCCGCCTGTGGTGTCGCGGGAGTTCCCCCGGGACCGGTCATTGTATCCACCGCCACTGTCACTTCGGAAATTGCCGCGGGGCCTCTCGCTGCTGCTGTTCCCTGTATCATTACCACGGTTCCCGCGCGGCCTGTCGCCATACACGCCGCGGCTTTCATTGCGGGAATTGCCGCCGCGATTACCAGAATATCCGCCGCCTGTGGTGTCGCGGGAGTTCCCCCGGGACCGGTCATTGTATCCGCCGCCACTGTCACTTCGGAAATTGCCGCGGGACCTCTCACTGCTGCCGTTCCCTGTATCGTGACCCCGGTTACCGCGCGGCCTGTCGCCATACACGCCGCGGCTTTCATTGCGGGAATTGCCTCCGCGATTGTCATAATATCCGCCGCCTGTGGTATCGCGGGAGTTTCCCCGGGACCGGTCATTGTATCCGCCGCCCCCTTCACTTCGGAAATTGCCGCGGGGCCTCTCGCTGCTGCCGTTCCCTGTATCATTACCCCGGTTACCGCGCGGCCTGTCGCCATACACGCCGCGGCTTTCATTGCGGGAGCTTCCCCTGGTATCACTGTATCCGCCCCGCGGGTTGTCACGGTTATTTCCATGAGGCCTGTTACCGCTGCTTCCCCTTGTTTCATTGCGGGAGTTCCCTCGTGGAGCGTCATTGTATCGCCCCCCTGATCCGTTACGTGAATATTCCCCCCGCCCGTATCCATCCTGGCGTTTTACACCGGGTTCCGCGTCGCCTCTGGCATGAATCCGAACCTGGTGTTCATGGTTGCGGATGGTAAGAGCCTTGGCCTTTTTAGAAGAAAGTTCATGACCTACCCGTAATGCCCGTTCAAAAAACAGTTTCTCGTTAAGGTTTTCAACGGCCTTCTCCGCTTCCTCGTTGCTGGCCATTTCCACAAAGGCATGTCCCTTTCTGGGGCGCATCTTTATTGATGTAACGGTGCCGTACTGTGAGAACAGGGCCCGCAGGTCCTCCACGGTCGCGCTGTAACTTACATTTCCGACAAATAATTTCTGCTGGTTCATTGGATGCCTCGTTAATAATTAGTTTTCCATAGAGAGATCCTTCTGCCGGTCATCATATCGATGCATTTCTGCAGAGAACCCTGTACAATCAGACGTGTAATGCGGTTAATTGCAATATAATAGTAAATCTCAGGGAAAGCCAGTTAAATAGCTGCTCTTTTCGTGGTAGCAATTCGCAATAATCCTATCGCATGCATTGAAAGTATACCTCTTTTTTTAAAATTATACACAATAATACCAATAAAAATATTTCATTAATTGTTACTTTTTCAGGACACCGCACTGCCTGAACCTACTTCGACGAAACTCCTGTACTCCGCATATTTTTCTTGCCATACGCGATGGTCCGTTATAGACTCACCCAATTCTGCCGCACAACTCCCGCTGCGGCACAGACGTTCCCTTACTGAAGATACCGGGAAAATCCATTATCGGGTGATACAAAGCTATGAACAATACCGGCCTCTATAAAAGCGAATACGAACATGACTCCTGCGGTATCGGGTTCGTGGCACACATCAAAGGCGCCGCGTCCCATGACATTATCAGCAGGGGGCTTGAGGTGCTGTGCCGCATGGAACACCGCGGCGCCGAAGGAGCAGACAATAAATCCGGCGACGGCTCCGGCATCATGATGCAGGTGCCCCGGGAGTTTTTCGCGGCCGTGATGAAGGGGCTTCCTGATAACGGCGCCTATGCCGTTGGAATGACATTCCTTCCCGCCGACATCAGCGAGGCGAACGTATGCAGGAAGCACGTGGAGGATGTTCTCAACGAAGAGGGCCTCGGCTTCCTTGGATGGCGGGACGTGCCGGTTGACAACAGCGGCATCGGTGAAATTGCCCTGGAGTCAGAGCCGCGGGTCTGTCAGTTCTTTGTGAAGCGGCATATCGACAATCATGAGGACTTCGAGCGAAAGCTCTATGTTGTCCGGAAAACTATTGAGCGACGGATCAGGGAATCCGCACTTACCCGGAAAAAATGTTTTTATATTTCCTCCCTTTCCGGGCGCACCATCGTCTACAAGGGAATGCTAACTCCTTCACAGGTCGGGGATTACTATATGGACCTCCGGGATGAACGGATGACAAGCGCCATTGCCCTGGTCCATTCACGCTTCAGCACCAACACCTTCCCTTCCTGGGACCTCGCGCAGCCCTTCAGGATGCTCGCCCATAACGGGGAAATCAATACCGTCAGGGGAAACAGGTTCTGGATGCAGGCACGGGAATCGAACTTCAGGAGCGAGCTCTTCGGCAATGAAATCAATAAAATTCTCCCGGTAATTGAACCGGGGAAAAGCGATTCCGCCTCTTTTGATAACGTCCTTGAGCTCCTTGTGATGGCGGGGAGATCAATGCCGCATTCACTCATGATGCTGATCCCGGAGTCATGGAATGAAAAAAATCCGATCCCGGAAAACCTGAAATATTTTTATGAATATCATTCCACGTTCATGGAGCCCTGGGACGGACCAGCTTCCATGGTGTTCTGTGACGGCCGGATTGTCGGGGGGACCCTGGACCGGAACGGCCTTCGTCCTTCCCGTTATGTTATCACCAGTGACGACCTCATTGTCATGGGTTCCGAAGTGGGGGTGCAGACATTTCCTCCGGAGAAAGTGATTTACAAGGGAAGGCTCATGCCGGGGAAACTCCTTCTGGTGGATACGGGGGAAGGCCGGATAATCCCCGACTCGGAAATAAAGGACCGCATCGCCGGAAGCAAGCCCTACCGCAAATGGGTCGAGACACACCGGATCAATCTTTCCGATACCGTTGATCGCGGAGAGGGCAATCCCGTATCTATAAGCGAAAAGGACCTCCAGACGCTGAACCTTGTGTTCGGCTACTCAAGGGAGGACCTTGATACCATACTGTCCCCGATGGTGATCGAGGGGAAAGAGCCCACGGGCTCCATGGGAACCGATACCCCTCTTGCGGTGTTCTCCGACAAACCGCAGCCCCTTTTTAACTATTTCAAACAGATATTCGCACAGGTGACAAACCCGCCTATCGATCCCATCCGAGAGGAACTTGTTATGACCCTCACCAGCTACATCGGCTGTCAGGGGAATCTCCTGGAGGAATCGCCTGAACATTGCCGCATGCTGAAATTCCGGAACCCCGTAATGACCAGCAGTGACTTGGAAAAAATCCGGAAGCTGGACAGTCCCCATTTCCGCGTAACCACAATTCCCATGGTGTTCAGCGCCGCCGAGGGGCCCGACGGTCTCCGTTCCGCACTGGTGCGACTCTGTGAAGCTGCTGAATCAAAAATTGACGACAACTACAATTTCATCATCCTCTCCGACCGGGACCAGGGACCAGACAGCGCACCGATCCCATCGCTCCTTGCCTGCGGCGCAGTGCATCACCACCTCATACGAAAAAAGATGCGGAGCAGGGTGGGGTTGATAATAGAAACCGGTGAGGCCAGAGAGGTAATGCATTTTGCCCTCCTCTTCAGCTACGGCGCCGGGGCGGTAAATCCCTACGGCGCCTTTGCGAACATATTCGGCCTGTACCGGGAGACATTTAAAAAGGACGTTATGAAATATTATAACGCCAGGGAAAATTATATCAACGCCCTGAACATGGGGCTCCTGAAGGTAATTTCGAAAATGGGAATATCCACACTGCGAAGCTACCGCGGCGCACAGGTATTTGAGGCGATAGGTCTCGGCACGGATATCATTGACATGTGTTTCACCGGCACCGAGTCCCGCATCGGGGGAATCGGTTTCAGAGAGGCCGCAGAAGAAATACTTGCGCGGCACCGCATGGCCCATGTCACACCGCCGCGGCTCCTTGAATCTGCCGGAGTATACCAGTACCGGAAACACGGAGAACGTCATGCATGGAACCCTGAGAGCATTTACCTTCTGCAGAATGCGGCGCGCACCGGTTCATATCAGAAATATAAAGAATTCGCCGCACTGGTTAATGAACAGAACCGCAGGCCCCATGTAATCCGGGGACTTTTCGATTTTCGGAAACAATCCCCTGTTCCGCTTAACGAAGTGGAGCCGGCTTCAGAGATCGTGAAACGCTTTGTGACCGGAGCAATGTCGTTCGGGTCCCTCAGCATCGAGGCCCACGAGGCCCTTGCGGCTGCGATGAATAAAATCGGGGGGAAAAGCAACTCCGGAGAAGGAGGTGAAAGATCAGAACGGTATCTGCCGCAGGCGGACGGCACCATGCTCCGGAGCGCGATCAAACAGGTGGCATCGGGGCGATTCGGCGTTACCAGCAACTACCTCGCCAACGCCGATGAGATACAGATTAAAATGGCACAGGGAGCAAAGCCGGGTGAAGGAGGACAGCTTCCCGGGTTCAAGGTTGATAAAGTGATTGCCGGGACCCGCCATTCCACTCCCGGAGTAACCCTGATATCGCCCCCGCCGCACCATGATATTTATTCCATTGAAGACCTTGCGCAGCTCATCTTCGATCTGAAAAACGCGAATCCCGCCGCACGCATCAGCGTGAAGCTGGTTTCAGAAAGCGGGATCGGCACCATTGCCGCGGGAGTCGCCAAAGCCCATGCCGACAACATCACCATCAGCGGCTATGACGGCGGTACCGGCGCAAGCCCCATAAGCTCAATCAAACACGCAGGGCTCCCCTGGGAACTGGGCCTTGCCGAAACGAACCAGACTCTGGTGCTCAACGGCCTCCGGGGCCGTGTGAAAATTCAAACTGACGGGCAGCTTAAAACCGGCAGGGACGTGGTGATAGCCGCGCTTCTCGGAGCGGAGGAGTTCGCGTTCGGCACAGCGTCGCTGATTGTCCTTGGATGCATCATGATGCGAAAGTGCCACAAGAACACCTGCCCCGTGGGTGTCGCCACGCAGGATCCCGAACTCCGGAAACGGTTTGCCGGGAAACCGGAACACCTCATCAACTACTTCACCTTCATCGCGGAAGAGGCGCGGGAAATAATGGCGGACCTGGGGATCCGGAAATTTGACGACCTGATCGGAAGGGCCGACATGCTTGAAGCCCGGACCGTGGATCACTGGAAAGCGAAAACCGTGGACCCCTCCCCCATCCTTGTAATGCCGGAACCCCGCTTCGGTACATCGAGACGCTGTGTTGAACAGCAGGTCCATAAAATTGACGATGTCATTGACCGGTGGCTGATTGAAAAATCTTTCCCCGCCATTGCCGGCACCAGGAAAGCCACTCTTGAAATGGAAATCACCAACACCGACAGGGCAGTTGGCGCGATGCTCTCCTGGGAAATTTCCAGGAGATACGGCGACAGCGGTCTTCCGGACAACAGCATACACTGCACCTTCCGGGGAAGCGCCGGACAGAGCTTCGGCGCCTTTCTGCAGCGCGGCGTCACGTTCCGCCTTGAGGGAGACGCGAACGATTATTTCGGCAAGGGGCTGTCGGGAGGACGCCTGATCGCGGTTCCCCCCGCGGGTGCTCCTTTCAGGGCGGAGGAAAATATTATAATCGGCAATACGGTATTGTACGGCGCCACCGCGGGAGAAGCTTTCATCCGGGGCATCGCAGGGGAACGTTTCTGCGTGCGGAACAGCGGCGTTGAGGCTGTCGTCGAAGGGACCGGCGACCACTGCGCCGAGTACATGACGGGAGGGCGCATTGTTGTGCTGGGCCGTGTGGGACGCAACTTCGGCGCAGGCATGAGCGGCGGTATCGCCTATGTGCTGAACAAGGAAGGCGACTTCGAATACTTCTGCAACAGGGGCATGGTTGAGCTTTCCCCCCTCCAGGAGTTTGACGACCAGGAATACGTGAAAATGATGCTCACCAAACACGCCGCGTTCACCGGCAGCACTGTCGCAGGGGAGGTGCTGGAGAACTGGCACCGCTATATGACGCGGTTTATACGGGTAATGCCCTTTGAATACAAACGCGCCCTCCAGGAAAAGAAACTGGAGCAGATAGAAAAGGAACTCAGGGAAATACGGAAAGAAGAACAGCTGGAGGTAATATCAGATGGGTGATCCGAAAGGATTTTTAAAATACCGGCGGGAGGAGGCAGGATACCGCCCTGTGGAGGAAAGGATTCGGGACTACGGGGAAGTTGAAAAAATGCTCCCCGATGAAGCCCGCCGCGCCCAGGCAGGACGCTGTATGGACTGCGGCGTACCCTTCTGTCACTGGGGCTGCCCCATTTCAAACATAATGCCGGAGTGGCAGGATAAAATCTTCCGCGGCGACTGGAACGGCGCGTATGACCTGCTTCGCGAAACCAGCAGCTTTCCGGAATTTACCGGAAGGGTGTGTCCCGCTCCCTGCGAAGCAGCATGTGTTCTTGCGTTCAATGACGACCCGGTAACAATCCGGCAGAATGAACTGGCGGTTATTGAAAAGGCCTTTGAACTTGGACTGGTAAAGCCGGAACCTCCCGCGACAAGATCGGATAAACGCGTGGCGGTGATAGGGAGCGGCCCCGCGGGGCTCGCCTGCGCGGACCGCCTTAACAGAGCAGGCCACCGCGTGGTGCTCTTTGAAGCGGAACAGCATGTCGGCGGCTATCTCCGCTACGGCATCCCCGATTTCAAGCTGGACAAGAGAATCGTGGACCGCAGGGCTGATCTCATGGTGCAGGAGGGAGTTGAAATCCGCACCGGGATATACGCGGGGAGGGACATTTCCGGGGAAGACCTTATAAGGGATTTTGACGCGGTGTGCATTGCAATAGGAGCACGGGAGCCCCGCGACCTCGACATCGAAGGACGTGAAAATCATGGAATATATTTCGCCATGGAATACCTCGCCCAGCAGAACAAAATAGTAAGCGGTGAGCACATAGATGAAAACTCGCTTATCAGCGCATTGAACAAAGATGTCCTGGTGATCGGCGGCGGCGATACCGGCTCCGACTGCGTCGGTACCGCAAACCGTCAGGGGGCCCGCAGCATCACGCAGCTGGAACTGCTTCCGCAGCCCCCCCTGCACCGACCCGAACATGAGCCATGGCCCTTATGGCCAAAAGTACTGAAAACCTCCAGCTCCCATGAAGAGGGATGCGTGCGCATGTGGAACATCCTCACCAGAAAGTTTACCGGTGAAAACGGAAATGTGACCGGCGCTGAAGCGGTACAGGTTGCATGGACCCCCGGCGACAGTGGAAAAATGAACATGGCCGAAGTTCCCGGCACCGGGTTCAACATCAAGGCCGATCTGGTGCTTCTGGCCATGGGATTTTCGCATCCCGTTCACACCGGGATTGTCACCGCGTTCGGGCTTGAACTCGACACAAGGGGAAACATCGCCGTAGACAGCGCCATGATGACCAGCAAAAGGGGAATTTTTGCCGCAGGGGACGCACGCCGCGGCGCATCTCTGGTGGTATGGGCCATACAGGAGGGGAAGGATGCTGCTGACGGGATACATAAATATCTGACCGAACCAGAGTAGTCTCCCGGAGGAGACGCGGCGCCATTGCCGCGCTACTCCTCTAAATACTGTATTAGCTGAATATATACTCCATCAGGATCTTCAATAAAGCATATCTTCCGGTCAGCTCGCAGCTGCACCGGCGGTATAATAAAAGTCACCTCGTGCTCCCGGAGCTTCGCCGCCAGGGAATCGAGATCATCAACGGTGAGGGCCATGTGATACAGCCCTGTCATTTCCTTTGGAACAGCCTGCTGATCACCGGGATTTCCCGCCTCAATCTCAATGGAAAAATCATCGTTCCCGACAAAGTAATAATTCTTCTCAAGTATTGTTATTGTCTCCAGCTTCCTGAGCCCGAGGATGTCACAATAAAAATGAAGTGACCGTACAACATCCGAACTTTTAATACCGGCATGGTTCCAGCGCATATCAGCCTCCAAATTTTTCTTTGGTAAGTTTAAAGCACAGTGAAGAAACTTCAATGGTCTGCCGAATATCCTTTTCCTCCATGGCGGCACACACAAACCAGTTGTGATGCGGGTGAAAGAAAATACCGCGCTTCGCCGCTTCACCGCAGAAGTACCTGTTTTTTTCGAATGTCGGGTCATCATGAAAGTTCATGAAAGGCATTGCCGGGGGCCCTGACAGGGTGACCTTCACGCCCTCTGATGACGCCGCATCCGACATCCCCTGCATGAGCATTGTCCCCAGCTTCGCGATTTTTTCGATGGCGCCGCTTGCCTGTATTTCGTCAATAGTGGCAATGGCCGCCGCAAAAGGAACCCCGGAGAAAAAATGAGTCCCGGTAAAAAACACCTTCGACGCTTCTTCCTTGAGTATCTCCCGGCCCATAGCGACAGCGATGGGATAACCGTTCGCCATTGCTTTCCCGAAACACTGAAGGTCTGCATTATAGCCATAATGCAGGGCGCTGCCGGAAAGGTTAAGCCTGAATCCACACCGGATGTCATCGATAATAACAAGGAATTTCTCCTTCTCCGCGAGGCTGTTGACCGTATCGACAAACTTTTGTGCGGGGAGCTCCTGGTCACGCAATGCGTCGTGGCGGTGCGGAGTGAGTATAATCGCTGCAATAGCGCCCCTGTTTTCCTCAACCACACGTTTCAGGTCATCAGCATCATTGTATTCAATATACCGGATATGGCTCTTCCATTCTTCCGGGATTCCCGCTCCATGAGGCTGGCACCACGCATGGGACCCGTGATAGGATCCCTTTGCCATCAGGATTATCCACCTGCCGGTATAGACCCGGGCAACCGCAATAGCGTATGACGTGACATCGGAACCATTTTTCCCGAACACGCACCAGTCGCCGTTGTGAATGGTGCCGGTCATTTTTTTTGCCATGGGGAGCCACTGATCGCTTGGCAGGGTAAAGCAGTCCGCGTTTTCCATCTGCTTTTTCGCCGCCGCCTCCACCTTCGGATGCTTGAGCCCCAGAAGATTGGTCCCGAAAGAACACATGTAGTCAATGAACTCGTTCCCGTCGACATCCCATATCCTGCACCCTTCCCCCCGTTTTATAAAGGCAGGATATGAACCGAAAGTCAGAAATGTCGGAGTTCGGGGACCGTAAATCCCATTGGGCACATATTTTTTCGCTTCTTCGAAAAGTTCGTATGATTTTGTAAATTCATAAACTTTCATGTAATTCCTCCCTTATAATTTTTTATTCCTGATAAAAGCCCGGCAATGCGGTATCATAATATTATTATGCTGGTAACGGAGATGAACCGCTGCCTCATGATGAAAAATTCTCATGGGATAAAATGTACAGAAATATAAATGATATATTGACATGTACATATTGATTTGATAGATTTGTATCTTCATCATCACCCATTTATATTTATCTGCCGCACCGTCAGCAATTGCCCGGCATATAAACGTGCCAGATTGCGCGTATAGTTAATATTTTCACCATAGTGTAATAAATTATATCGCAATGAACGATAATATACCATAATGTTTTCGTCAATCAAAAAAATATCATATTAAAAGAAAAAAATGGAAACCACGAAAAGAAAACCCCGTGCCGCGAAATCAGATGAACGGAAAGCGTGGGAAAGGGAACAGCGGATAAACCGCCTTGTTGATATTGTTCAGGAGCTCTTCTTCACCCACGGCTATGACGGGACAACAGTTGAGGATATTGCCCGTGCCGCAGGATATACCAAAAGAAGTATTTATCTTTATTTCAAGGACCGCGACGATCTGTTCCTTGCCGTTGCCCAGAGGAGCCTGACACTTTTTAAACAAACCATTGAAGAGTCCATAATACAGAAAAAAGACAGCAACGATCTCCGTATAATAAATGTCGGCAGGGCATTTTACCGTTTCTCCCTGGAGCATCCGGAGCATTTCAACATCCTGATGACCTACGAGACACGGCTTCACCGCTATTATAACCGTGATAAAATTACCGACGACGACAGCTTCCAGTACCAGTGCCAGGCCCTCTCCGGTGAATACGGCAACCTTGTGACATCTGCCATTGAAGAGGACATAAAAAACGGGCACATCAAAACCAATCTTACGGCGCGCCAGCTCATGCTGCTGTTATGGGGACAGATATTCGGTATAATGCAGATAATACTCATGAGGAAAGCGTCATTTCATGAAGCCTACGGCATCAAACCGGAACTCCTCTTTGAAGAATTTTTGACGATGGCAGTCAAGTCCATGCACTGAACAGGCCGCAGGCGCATTCGGGAGATCAACGCAGTAAAATAATTTATTTTTAAAAAGTGAATGACAAAAGAGATATCTCCCCCACTTTGGTCATCTTCACGCCATTAAGAATATCCACCTGAGGAAACGGTATCAACCAATGAGAAAGCTTAAAAACATAGCCATAATTGCCCACGTCGATCATGGAAAAACCACACTCGTGGATGCGATGCTGAGACAGTCAGGCGTCTTCCGGACAAACCAGAAGATCGAGGAACGCGTTATGGATTCCAGCGATCTTGAAAAGGAAAAGGGAATTACCATTTTATCGAAAAATGCCGCCATCATGTATGGGGGATACAAAATAAACATCGTCGACACTCCGGGTCATGCTGATTTCGGCGGCGAGGTCCAGCGCATCATGAAAATGGTTGATTCCGTGCTGCTCCTCGTTGACGCCTTCGAGGGGACCATGCCGCAGACCAAGTATGTGCTGAAAAAATCACTTGAGCTGGGCCACCGGCCTATCGTTGTTATCAACAAAATTGACCGTCCCAATTCCCGTCCCCATGAAGTATTAGACATGATCTTCGACCTCTTCGTTGATCTCAACGCGACAAACGAACAGCTCGACTTTCCCGTGGTGTACACCTCGGCGAAAGAGGGAATAGCGATGCTCCAGATCGGCGACGGCAATAAAGACCTGAAACCGCTCTTTGAAACGATAATCAACAATGTCAAAGAGCCCGGCGGAGACCCTGAAAAACCGCTCCAGTTTCTGACCTCGGCGATTGAGTACGATAACTATCTCGGGAGGATGGGGACCGGGAAGATACACAACGGCGTTGTCCGGCAGGGTGAAGAAGTGGTGCTCCTCAAGCGCGACGGCGAACGTCTTCTCTACCGAATCACAAAGATATTTTCCTACGAAGGTCTTTCCCGCATCGACATCAAAGAAGCCTTTGCGGGCGATATAGTGACCCTTGCGGGCATGGAAAAAATCGACATCGGGGAAACTGTTGCAGACAGGGAACACCCCGAACCGCTGCCCCTGATATCCATAGACGATCCGACCCTGGCGATGACGTTCCTGCCGAACGATTCCCCTTTCATGGGAAAAGAGGGAAGGTATGTCACCTCAACAGCGCTGTGGGAGCGCCTCCAGAAGGAGCTGCAGACCAATGTGAGCCTTATCATTGAACGCAGCAGCCTCTCGGACTCCTACACGGTGAAGGGACGCGGCGAACTGCAGCTTGCGATACTCATTGAAAACATGCGCCGCGAGGGGTATGAGTTTCAGGTATCAAAGCCCGTGGTAATATACCGCGAGCTGAACGGCAAAAAAACTGAACCCATCGAGCTCGCTGTCATCGATGTCGCGGATGAATTCGTTGGCGTGGTCATCGAAAAGCTTGGCGTCCGCAAAGGTGAAATGATCAATATGGTCCAGGGCACTGACGGCTACACCCGTCTCGAATTCAAAGTCCCGGGACGGGGACTTATCGGTTTCAGGAACGAATTCATGACGGAGACCAGGGGCACCGGCATCCTGAACCACAGCTTCTATGAATATGAGTATTACAAAGGGGAAATTCCCCGCCGCAGCAGAGGGGTCCTCGTGCAGCTTGAAGGAGGCAAATCAATTGCCTATGGTCTCGACAACCTCCAGGACCGGGGAACACTTTTTATCGGCCCCGGCGTCGATGTGTATCAGGGAATGATTGTGGGAGAAAACAGCAGGGAGGGCGACATGGTGGTAAATGTGTGCAAGAGCAAAAAGCTTACCAACATCCGCGCTTCCGGTTCAGACGATGCCATCCGCCTTGTGACCCCACGTGATTTCAGCCTCGAACAGGCCCTTGAGTACATTGAGGATGATGAGCTTCTCGAAGTGACACCGAAAAGCATCCGTCTCAGGAAGAAACTTCTTGACCGCCATGACAGGAAAAAAGCCGCAAA
>ENA-UPTA01002680-UPTA01002680.1-activated-sludge-metagenome-genome-assembly--contig:-NODE-2680-length-18168-cov-8.995583_pt1 | contig 18168 bp, 15 predicted proteins | sample MGYA00238184_ERZ773361 | MGnify/ENA primary metagenome ERZ773361 (study PRJEB29100, sample SAMN05720205) | activated sludge metagenome | isolation source: anaerobic digester from wastewater...
AATGTGCTTTTTTGTAAAGCCCTATCGTCTCATATGTGTTTGAACTTGCTCAGCTTATTGGCGGCTAGATACCTTCACCGCTGGCGTTTGACAAGATTTACTTGTTCGCCAGGGAGAGGTGATATCATTCCTTTAGTTATTAACAGGAGGTTGTAATGCTTCAGGATTTTCTTCAAGCTTATGTAAAGAAATATGGTTTTTCGGGTTACACCGAGCTGCGTGCCCAACAGAACCGCAATCGCGGCGTGATGATGCTCAACGGCAGCCTGACCGCCAATAACAGCGGCACCAGCCGCGGTCTTTCAGCGCGGGTTGTCAAAGGCGGCGCCTATGGCTTTGCCTCAGGCACCGGCTACAGCGACGACCTGGACGCGATCGCAAGGGTGGTGCAGACCGCCAGCAGTCACGCCACTTTCCTGGACAGCCGCGTCCAACGCGGAAAGCCGGACTTCCCAGCCAACGCGCCTTTTGCCCGAAAGGATGGGCTCGAGCATGACGTGCCAGTTGAGCAGAGTTATCTGCTGGGCATCGTCGACGAGCTCGACAGCTACATTGCCGAGCGTTTTCCAAGGCTGCTCAGCCGGCGGATCTTCGCCCGCGTGCTCGACATGGAGAAATTGCTCTATACCAGCGACGGTGTAATCTCGCACTCCTACGTACCGCGATCCAACATTTACGTTGTTATGACCACCCAGGATAAAGAAAATCAACCGGTGGAACTCTTTAAGGTATTGGGTGGGTACGGTAACTTTCCGGGCAAATTTCCAAACGCGGAAAGCCTTTTTGGCAATCTGGAAAAGCAATATGAACAACTCATCTTGAAAGCCGAAGGCGTATATGCCAAGCCCGGCATCCAAACTGTCATTCTCGATTCGGATTTGGCTGGAATTTTGGCACATGAGGCTGTTGGGCATACTGTGGAGGCGGATTTTGTGGAAACCGGCTCGGTGGGCGGACCGATGTTTGGCAAGCAGGTTGCCAGCGAAAAGGTCAGCCTGGTCGACATCGCCCATACGGCCTTCGGTCAGCTGGCGCCAGTGCCAGTATTCGTGGATGATGAAGGCACGCTGGCGCAGGACCAGATGCTGATCGAAAACGGCATCCTCACAGGCTACATGCATAATAAAGAATCAGCCCTGAAATATGGTCATACGCCTAACGGTAACGCCCGGGCATATGATTTCTCCGACGAACCCCTGATCCGGATGCGTAACACCTGCATCCTGCCGGGCACGGATAAGCTGGAAGATATGATCGCTTCCGTTGAGGATGGTTACTACTTCACCGACATGAACAATGGCCAGGCAGATTCAACCGGCGAGTTCATGTTTGGAGTGCCGATGGGCTTTGAGATAAAAAATGGCAAGCTTGGGCGGGCTGTCAAAGACACCACCGTCTCCGGTGTGGCGTTCGAAGTGCTCAAGACAGCCGATATGGTCAGCGACACGGTCACCTGGACCAACTCGGGCATGTGCGGCAAAAAGCAGATGATCCCGGTGGGTATGGGCGGGCCGGCAATCAAGGTTCAGATCAATGTGGGAGGTCGGTCATGAGACAGGCATTCGAAGTGAGAGATAAAACGCTGCTCGATGCAGCCGAGTTGATCCTGGCTGAGGTCAAAGCCATTGGCGCGGATGAGGGCGAAACCTGGGTGAGCCGCAGCGCGCTGACCGAAGTCTACTATGAACTCGCAAAAGTTAGCATGGTTCGCACGGTTTTCACGGACAAGGTCAGCCTGAAGCTGCTGAAGGATAAACGCAAAGGCAGCACCACCCTCAACAGCTTTGCCCCCGAAGACATCAAGTCAGCGGTGCAGGAAGCCTGGCAAGCGGCTCAGTCGGCTGCCCCGGACGAGGCGGAAGGGATCGCTGAGCTCCAGGAGAACCTTAGCTTCTCTGCCGGCGAAGAACAGCCCGACCTGGATGCCATGTACGGGCAGTTGGATCAGATGCTGAAAGACGTCAGGCAGGACTTTCCGAAGATCAGCTTTGATTCGATCGGTATTGAGCACAATTTCGGAGAGAAACTGTATGCCAATACCAACGGCGTCAGGCTTTCTGACCGGCGGGGTTACTATCAACTGAGCAACATGTTCATGGCAAAAGAGGAGGGCAAAACCTCTTCGTTCAATTACTTTGCCACGGTTTACGAGGACCCATCTGATCGGGTTTGTGATGAGAATCGGGTGAGACGCTTGTTGGATGAAAGCCAGCGGCAGATCGTGACGGAACAATTCGCCGGCAGTTTTGAAGGGGATGTGGTCATCACTCCAGGCTGCCTGAATGACATCCTGTATTATGTGGCGGATACCTATCTTGAGGATGGAGCGCTGATCTCCGGAACCAGTCCCTGGAAAGACAAGATTGGCGAGCAGGTTGGCAGCCCCTTGATCAACTTTGAATTGGTCGCGGAGTTTCCCGATCTGCCTGGCGTCAGTCCGCTGAGCACCGATGGCTACGTGGCTGAGAACATGCCTCTGATTGAAAAAGGTGTGCTCAAGAACTTCAGCCTCAGTCGTTATGGCGCCGCCAGGACGGGTTTGCCACGGTCCAAAAACAGTGGAGGCACCTACGTGCTTGGCAATGGCGACACACCGCTGGAAGAAGTGATTGCCCGGGTGGAAAAGGGTATCCTGATGGGAAGATTCTCAGGTGGAAGCCCCAGCCCAGCCGGTGATCTGAGTGGTGTGGCCAAGAATAGCTTTTTGATCGAGAACGGGCGCATCACAAAGGCCCTGAGCGAAGTGATGATCTCAGGCAACCTGGCAGATATGCTGCAAAACACCGTCGCGGTCAGCCAGGAACGTGAGAGCTCGGGTTATTGGCTCTTGCCGTGGATCAGGGTAAACGGTGTCACGATTTCGGGCAAGTAATTTTTCGTAGTCCGGGTTCCGTCATTGAACCCGGCTTGATTAGTATCCTTTCGTAACACAGCAAACCGGAATGGCGCACCCTATCCGCTTCGCTACCAGGGTAGGGACCGTTCCCTAAGGTGAACACTCTTTTGTAGGGAAGGGGCTTGTCCCCTTCCGCAACATCGAAAAACGGAACGACACAAGTCGTAGGTCAGATTGCGCAGCCTGCCCCGTGTCTTTTTGCGGGGTCCAACCTGACATCGCAAACCTTGATGAGGGCGTTTAATGCAATCATTTGTGACGTCAGGTTCAATCCCATTCGCTGTGCTCAAGGGCAGGCGGAAGGTGTTTAGTGGTAGGGTGGGTTGGCGTCACATTAAATCAGCATGTCTGAACATCTCAATAGCCAACCCACCAACAGCAAGGATTGCCAGTGTTTTTGGTGGGTATGCTATAGCCAGGTATGCGCCCCGTAAATGCTTTGCGACGCCTACCCACCCTACACATAAAAATAAGTCATAGGTCAGGTTGCGCAGCCTGACCCATAAAAAAGCCACCGAGTGACCCCTACCACAGGAGACCTTTCGGTCAACGACCTTGCACGGTGAGGACACCGCCGCAATCAAACGACTGCATTCATTGCGTCCTGGAACTTGTGGCTTTAAACTGTGAGGAATCTTTGCCAATCCGTCTATAATTCATCAAAAGCCGCACCATAAAAGGACAAACCATGCTGAACCCTGAAATCCAAAAGAAACTGATCACTGAAGGGCGGAAATTCATGAAAAGCTTTTCCACCAGCCCCTATCATGACTTCGTGTCGGACCAGCAGCTCAGGCTACCGCAGCCACCACTGGTGAAAGCCCCCATGACTGAGCACGCCATAGCACTGCCCAGGAACTTCGAGGACCTCGACCTGCAGCAGGATTTTATTAAGCTGCTGACCGAGCGCCGAAGTTCGCGGGTCTACACCCAGCAGCCCATCAGCCTGCTGCAGCTTTCCTTCATGCTCTGGGCGACCCAGGGGATCAAAGACATCCGCGGCAAGTCCTACGCCACTTTGCGCACGGTCCCTTCCGGCGGCGCGCGCCATGGCTTTGAAACCTACCTGCTGGTGCAACATGTGGAGGGGTTGCAGTCGGGGGCGTACCATTACCTGCCCTTAGACCATCAGCTCGAATTCCTGCATGCGGTTGAAGACCTGCCCGCAGCCATTTCCATCTCGCTTGAAGGACAAAGCTGGGCTTCCAAAGCCAGCGCGGTCTTTTACTGGAGTTTTTTGCCCTACCGCTGCGAGTGGCGCTATGGCATTTGGGCACACCGGGTTGCCCTGATCGATGCCGGGCATGTGGGTCAGAACCTGTATCTTGCCTGCGAAGCGCTTAGGCTGGGCACCTGCGCCATCGCTGCCTTCGACATGGCAGTATGCGACTCCCTGTTCGGTCTGGACGGCGAGGAAGAGTTCACGGTTTACGCTTCACCGGTCGGCACTGTTTCTCCCGCTGATCAGAAGTCCGAAAAGGCTTTTTACCAGTTTGTGGAAGATGAGGGATTATAAATTTTGAGCCATTGAACGAGCCTGTTGCAAAATAATGGGCGCGTGGGATGGCTTTGGGAGGCATTATGTGGATTTTGTTAGCATTTCTTTCGGCCTTATTCGCGGGGATAACCGCGATCCTGGCCAAATTTGGCATCAGGAAAACTGACTCTTACGTCGCGACGGCCATAAGGACTGTGTTCGTCTTGATGTTTGCGTGGCTGATGGTCTTTGTGGTTGGCTCGCAAGGGCAGATAAACCAAATCAGCTCCAGGAGTCTCCTGTTCCTGGTACTTTCCGGATTGAGCACCGGGGCATCGTGGTTGTTTTATTTTAAGGCTTTGCAACTCGGGGATGTCAACAAGGTAACCCCAATCGACAAATCCAGCCTGGTGCTGACAATGCTGCTGGCCATCATTTTCCTGAATGAGAGCGTCACCTGGCTGAAAGTGCTAAGCATGGTGGTGATTGGCATCGGTACGTGGCTGATGATTCAAAAGAAAGCGCCCAAGGAAGCCCAGCCGGCTGAGGTAACTCCTTTGGAACCAGACCAGGAGGAGTCCGCTTCAATCGTTACAGCGTCGCCTGAGGTTAGCAGTAAGGCGTGGATGCTGTACGCGGTTGGTTCAGCTGTGTTCGCGGCCCTGACCTCCATCCTCGGCAAAGTAGGCATCGAGGGTGTTGAATCCAACCTCGGAACGGCCATCCGGACCATCGTCGTGTTGGCCATGGCCTGGGCAATCGTCTTTATCACCCGAAAGCAAGACACCATCAAATCAATCGACAAGCGTAGTTGGATTTTTCTCATCCTATCGGCAGTAGCGACCGGGTCTTCTTGGTTATGCTATTACAAAGCACTTCAGGATGGTCCGGCCAGCGTCGTCGCGCCGATTGATAAGCTCAGCATCGTGGTAACCGTGGTGCTCTCATACCTCTTCTTCAAGGAAAAGCTCTCTCGCCAGGCCTTGTTCGGCTTGGTGTTGATTGTGGTTGGGACGCTATTGTTACTGGTCTGAAAAGGGTCTTGAATCACGGTAAAATCTTGATATAAGAACAATGCCCACGTGGAAGGTATCGCATGGAAAGAAGAGACAAAATAAATTATTATCTAGACCTGGCTGAAACAGTCAGCCAGCGCGGCACATGCCTGCGAAAGCAATACGGCGCGGTGATCGTCAAGAACGATGAGGTCGTTTCGACGGGTTATGTTGGCGCGCCGCGCGGAAGAGCCAACTGCATTGACCTGGGTTATTGCATCCGCGAGAAGCTGCAAGTCCCACGCGGGCAACGCTACGAACTCTGCCGCAGCGTGCATGCTGAAGCCAATGCCATCATCAGCGCCTCGCGCGAGCGCATGTTGAACAGCTCGCTCTATCTTTCTGGCATAGACCTGAAGGATAACAGCAACTACGTTAAGAACGCCAATCCCTGTTCGATGTGCAAACGTTTGATCATCAACGCCGGGATTGAGCAGGTTTTTATCCGCGACGATAAAGATCATTACCGCCGCGTTGCTGTGCAGGAATGGATCGATAATGACGAATCCCTGACCGGCGAGTTTGGCTATTGATTTTGTGAGGATTTAACAAGTGAAGTTAAGAACAGTAAAACGAATTGTGCAAGGTAAGCCGGCCGTTGATGGTGCCGGGGTTCGCCTCACCCGGGTTTTGGGGGGCAGTACCATCGAAGATTTTGATCCCTTTCTGATGATGGATTCCTTTGACTCGCGCAACCCGGATGATTACATCAGGGGCTTCCCAACGCATCCGCATCGCGGCATCGAAACCATCACCTACCTGGTATCTGGCGAGCTCGCGCACGAGGACAGCCTGGGCAATAGGGGTCTGATCACCTCAGGAGCCTGCCAGTGGATGACGGCTGGCAGCGGCATCCTGCACCAGGAAATGCCGCAGGAAGCTGAGCGCTTGCTGGGGCTGCAGCTATGGCTGAACCTGCCCGCTGCCGAGAAAATGACTAATCCCAAGTATTTCGACATCGAGCCCCAGGATGTGGGCTACGTCGAAGAAAACGGTGGATTTGTGAAAGTCATCTCCGGCGAGTATAAGGGCATTAAGGGTGTAACTCCGCACCATATCCAGGCGACTTTGCTGGACGTCAAGCTTGACGAAGGGCAGAGCATCGAAATCCCTGTGAAAGAAGATGAGACGGTTTTTGTCTTTATGATCGAAGGCGCCGGCATGCTCAATGGTGAGATTTTTGAGGAGAAAACCGCCTTGCTGCTGGGAGAGGGCGAGCTGGTGGAAGTATGCGCTTTGCCCGGGGAGGTTTTACGCTTCCTCCTGGCTTCGGCGCCGCCGCTGCATGAACCGGTTGCCTGGGGCGGACCGATCGTCATGAACACGCGTGAAGAATTACAACTGGCTTTTGATGAACTCAGGGCTGGAACATTTATCAAGTAAGAAGGAGCGACCATGAAGCAATTTGATGTTGTGGTTTTAGGAGCAGGACCTGGCGGTTATGTGGCGGCAATCAAAGCCGCTCAACTTGGCAAAAAAGTTGGCATTATTGAGAAAGAATATTTGGGTGGCGTGTGCCTGAATGTGGGCTGCATCCCCTCCAAAGCACTTTTGCGGAATGCGGAATTGGCGCAGCTTCTACGCACAGAGGCTAAGGACTTTGGCATCAGCTTCGACAACCTCCAGCTCGACTACGCCGCTGCCTATAAGCGCAGCCGGCAGGTGAGCCAGCGCCTGACCAAGGGCGTCAGCTTCCTGATGAAAAAGAACAACATTGAAGTCATCCTTGGCGAAGGCAAACTGACAGCTCCAGGGAAGCTCCTGGTGGCGCTAACCGACGGCGGTGAAGAAGAAGTACAGGCAGAGGACATCATCCTGGCGACTGGCGCGCATTCTGCCGTCATCCCGGGCATGGAGCCGGATGGCACCAAGATCTGGGATTACAAGCACGCGATCTTATCCGAGAGCCTGCCGAAATCCGCCTTGATCATTGGCGGCGGGGCGATCGGGATTGAGTTTGCCACGGTCTGGAGCGGCTATGGCGTGGAAGTGAGCGTCGTGGAAATGCTCCCGCATATCCTGCCCAACGAGGATGAAGAAGCTGCTGCTGAGCTTGCCAAAGCCCTCAAAAAACGCGGCGTGAAAACTTATGCCGGCACGAAGGTCAAGAGCGTTGAGGCAACCGAGACTGGCACCAAGGTGCTGATCGAGAGCGAAAAGGGTGAAGAAACCCTGGAAGCCGAGCTGACGCTCGTGGCGGTGGGCTTCAAACCCAACTCCAAGGGGATTGGCTTGGAGGAGTTGGGCGTCGAGACCGACAAACGCGGTTTCGTGGTGGTGGATGACCGGATGCGTACCAACATACCTGGCATTTGGGCGATCGGCGACGTTACCGGCAAGCTGCTGCTTGCCCACACAGCCTCATCGATGGGTATCATCTGCGCTGAGAATATCGCCGGCAAAGAACCGCGAACCCTGGATTATCGCATGATCCCACGGGCAGTTTACTCCTCACCACAGGTGGCGTCTTTTGGCTACACCGAAGCGCAAGCGAAAGAGGCAGGCTTTGCGGTCAAGGTTGGCAAGTTTAACTTCCAGCCCAATGGTAAAGCACTCGGCTTGGGTGAGTACCAGGGCTGGGTGAAGATAATCACCGATGAGAAGTACGGCGAGATTTTGGGTGCCACGATTGTTGGACCTGACGCGTCTGAGCTGCTGCCCGAGCTGGTTCTGGCCCAGGCGAATGAGCTTACGATCGAGGAGATTGCCCACTCTGTCCATGCGCATCCTACGCTGGCAGAAGCAGTTTTAGAAGCGGCTGAAGCCGCGCTTGGTGGCGCGATTCATAGTTAGATGAATTTACGAAACGTTTATCGGGATAAGGTTTGTTACCTCATCCCGTTTTTTCGTGTGTGATCGTGCCGGCGTCATCGACGGGTACGATCGATTGTCTCATCTCTAAACTATTCCCGCGAAGCAGCTGGTTTGCAATCCATCTAAGAGTCATTATTCTCCATCCCGGACTCATGATTATGCTATACTTTATCCATGAAATCAGCGGCTGGTTCTCTTTGCTGTGCATTAAAGAAAACCCGTATTCAAGGAAGGGTCTAAGGCGAAACCATGCTCTCCGCCCTCACATTAAATGACCAGCTTGCCCTTGCCCTGGGCGTACTTGGTTTGCTCTTCCTGCTGATAAACCTTTTGATTCTCAAAAGAAACAAACCCAAGCACATACCTGAACCCGGCAAACAAGCGGTTGAACACCTGCTGCACGTCTCCTCCGAGGAGGGCAAACGCCTGGTGGTAGGTTTGGGACATTCGCTTGCCAACTCCAACTTGGACCTGGCTGGTGCCTCCGGCTTGAGCTTGCAACGGGCATTGCTGAAACGCTCGCTCTTCAACGACCATCCGCTTCAGTCTTATAGCGGCGATGGCGTTTTGGCTTGCCTGAGCCGCATGGTGGTGCGTGGGGCCTATCGCGGCGCGCTGGCTAGCGAACTCTTCAGTGGTTCACTCAGCCAGTTGAGCGGCACCAGTCCCCTGGCTTACACTTCCAGCCTGGTCAATCAAATTCCTGACTCCTCCAATGCCGGCTTGCTGCTGGCAGGACAGATGAGCCCTGTGGTCTTACTGGCGCTTGACCAGGCTGATCGCCATGCGCTTCCCTCGATCAGCGCGATTGCATCCCTGAGTGGGCAGGCGGCAGGCTTTATTGGAAACTCTGTAAACCTGATGGGCGAGGATATCTTCAACGCCGCCGGCAAACTGGATCAGCGCAAGTCATCTTTGGCTGGTTTGGGCGCACAGGACTGGCTGCGTATCGCGATCAGCCTCGGACTGCTGCTCGGCGCGATCCTGAAGATGGGGGGTGTGCTGCCTTGAAGCGCCCACTGCCCCTGATAGTTGGTATTCTGAGCGGTTTGATTGTGTTGGCTGCCATGTTCTTTGTCCCTCAGGGCAGCGGCATTCTTGGCGTGGTCCTGAACTGGGTGATCATCGTCGCGGGAGTGGCGCTCTTGGTGGCAATTGCCAGCCTGGTGCTCACGCACCTGCGCTTTATCGCAAAAGGCAAGAAAGGCTTTCTGTTGAGCCTGGTGCTTGTGATCAGTTTTCTTGCCACGCTGGCTCTCGGGCTGCTGCTTGGGGTAGATCACTCGACCTTCCTCGGATTTGTTGGAGCGATTATTCGCCCAATTGAAACCGCCTTGCTGGGGCTGGTGGCGCTGATCATGATGAGTGCGGCGATGAAGATTTTCCGCGAGAGAGGTTGGTCTGCGTTGACGGTTTCTTTTGGTGTCAGCGCGATCATCTTCCTGATCCTGGGGTTGGGTTTCCTGCAGAACTTGAACATCCCTGCACTGAACGAAGTCATTCGTTTCGTTGAAGCTTTGCCAATGATCGGCGCGCGTGGTTTGCTGATTGGGATCGGGATCGGGCTGCTGATGATGGCATTCAGAGTGTTGTTCGGCATGGAAGGGTCTGGAAATGACTGAAGATCATTCTGAACTCAACCTGTGCCCAAATTGCGGCAAGGAAAACCTGCCGATGGCGACGCGTTGCGTGCACTGCGGATCGGATCTGGAAGCCCTCTTTACCATTTTTGGGCAATCGCAAAGCTCTGACGAGGAAGCGGAAGAATCTCTGCCCGACATCATTGAGGAAATCCGCAATGATCCTTCCCTGCAAACCCCCGTTGAGGAGCAGTCAAGCCCTGAGCTTGCGCCAGCCGATCAGATTGATGAATCTATTCTTAACTCGGAGCAGTTGCCCGATTGGTTGACCAAAGTGCGGGAACGCGCCCAGGAAGAAGGGGATGCCATCGGCGATTTGGCAAGTGGCACGATCGCCATGGATGCCGCCCGCAGCGAGGAGGCTTCTGCTGGTGTGGAAGGGGAATTCAACGCCTGGATCAACCGTATCCGCGAGAAAAGCCAGCAGGAAAACAACGTGCGGGCTCGTCAGCTTCCAAGCGAAAACGAGGACACTGACCAGGTGCCGGAATGGCTGCAGCGCATCCGCGCCCTGAGACCGCGCCCCGAAGAAGAAATCACGCACGAAGTTAAAACCGTTCCCACCTATGCGGACGATCTGCCGCGGGAATGGACCGACGAAGCTTTGGATGAGCTGCGCCGGCAAGCTTTGGAAGAAGATCAAGAGCAGGAAACCGAAGCACTTCTTTCAGCAGGTGTTCCCACAGAAGGCGAAGAACTGCCTGTTGAACCTGAAATAGAAGGCGCAAGCGAGTCCGTTCAGGAAGAACCTGGGCCAATCGAAGAGGACTTCCATAACATCCCGGATGACGAGGAATCGTACCTCGAGCCTGTTCCTGGTGAGGACCAGGAACCATTTACTGAAGCTGAAGAAGGATCGATTGCTGAGAATCCGGGAGAAGCAGAGTTGGAAACCGGTGCGATTGAAGCATCTGAAGAAGAACCGGGATCCCGGGTTGAAGAAGACCTGGAGCAACCAGGGCAAGACGTTCCTGAGCTGGAAGACAGCCAGTCTGAAGAGGCTGTGCCTGAAGAAGCTCCCGTAGAATCAGAGGTAAGTGAACCCGCCGAAAAAGGCGCTCCTGAATCTGTTCCGGCTGAGCTTGAAGATGAGGCTGTGCCTAAGGAACTCGAAGCAGAGCCTGAGGAGGAGGAGCAGCCACCAGATAGCGCTGCTGTACCCCCCGACCTGCTGCTTCTGCGCGACCAGCAGGATCGAGCCAGTTTGCTGGCTTCCTTGATCGAACAGGAAGGGCGTGTCACAGCCGGCAAGCAGGCATTTCGAAAACCCTCCGGCAGGGCAGGGCGCCTGGCAGTGGCTTTGTTGCTGCTGATCGGCTTGATCGTCTCGCTTCTCATTGGTCCTTCTCCTATGCCAACCGATGCTCCAAAGAGCATGCCCGCGCTTGCATTAAGTGATCAAACTCGAACTCTGGCTGAAAGTGACCAGGTTTTGGTGGTGCTGGACTATCAGGCGGCTACCAGCCGTGAACTTGAAGCCCTCGCGGCTCCAATGCTTGAGCAGTTGCATGCCCAGGGCGTTCAACTTTCTTTCCTGACCACTCAGCCCTCCGGTCTGTTCCTGGCGCAATCACTACTGAAGCAGGCGGGTCTGCCTGAGGATACACTGGTGGAATTTCTGCCTGGAAGTTACCTGAGCCTGATCAACTGGGCTATGGACCCTGCGATTTCGGCAACTGGGGATGATCTTGTGCGGCTGAAAAATCTGCATCCCTTCCGCCTGGTGCTTTTGGTAAGCGACTCTTCCGATCATATTCGTGGCTGGCTGGAGCAGATTGCTCCCTGGATCGAGAGCTTGAATTTTGCTGCTGTTACCACGCAGATGGAAGCCCCGGTGCTTTCACCCTATTTCGACTCGGGTCAGCTTGTTGGTTACGCCGCGGGAATTGCTGATGGAAACATCGGCGCGCAAAGCACGTTCAGTTACCGTGCTTATCGGGTTGGTTTATTGCTGATGCTGGTGATGCTGCTGTTGGGGATGATCTCGAAAGGCGAAGAAGACGCAATCCGAAAAGAAGAGGAGCGAAGCGAATGAGCCCTTCTGAGCTGTTCACGCTGATCATTAGCGTCGCCCTGACGGTGATGGTCTTCAGCTACATCCTCGGAGGTCGTCTTTTCTTTGGCATCGCCACCCACATTCTGATTGGGGTAAGCGCGGGTTTCCTAGCGCTGGTGGTAATTCAAAAAGTCATTTTACCTTACCTGTTCACGCCCCTGGCGGACCCTGCCAATCCAGGCTTTTTGCTGGCTCTGGTTCCCCTGGTGCTTTCGATCCTGCTGGTTTTGATGATTTTTCGGCGGGGAACCCAGGCTGGCGCAATCCCGCTGGCTTTTCTGGGCGGCGTTTTAGCAGCGCTGGCGATCATTGGTGTCACCCGCGGCACGCTCGCGCCACAGATCCTGAGCATGCTCGGGCGCTTTGAGCCAGGAAAGCTGATGCATGAGGCACAACCGCAATGGACTGCCATCCTGGAAGCACTGATGATTCTGCTTGGTGTCATTTCTGTTCTATTTGTTTTCCATCATCGCGGGCAGTCGAAAGCTGGCAATGTGATCCGTCCGGTTTTCCTGGAAGGGATCGGAAGCATTGGTCAAATTTTCATCGGTATCACCTTCGGAGCCCTGTTTGTTGGGCTATTCAGCTCTGCGCTGCTTGCGCTTATCAGCAGCCTCACAGAGATCATTCGGTTCATCACCTTGTGGTTTTAGAGGTTAAAGTGCCAAAGACCTATCTCAGCCTCGACATTGGAAAAAGCCAGACGCAAGCCTGGCTGTTCGCACAAAAGGACGGCACTTGGGCTGTTCAGGGCACGGCCAGTGTTCCGTCGGCAATTGAAGGCGATGGCGACCAGTTCCGGAAAAGCATTCAGAAGCTTCTGAGCCAAATCGAGCAATCGCACGAAGTCCGTCTCCTCGACGACCACGGAAAAATCACAAATATCCGCCGCCTGGATGGCGCACCCGCATCCATTGGTATGAGCATGTCAGCCGGAAAGCCTCTCCGGACAGCTTTGATCGGACTTTCCGAAGCCTACTCCATCGCTCCGTTGCGCCGGCTGGTTAGTTTGTTCAATTGCGAAGTGGTACTCGAGGTCAACCTCCAGGAAAACCTGAACGCGACAACCCAACTCGACCGCCTTCTCACGAGCGATGTTGAGTTATACGTGATTGGTGGAGGCGCAAACGGCGGCGCCCAAAAAGCGCTCAAAACTGTAATTGATAACCTGCGCCTGGTTTATCATCTTATTCCCCGGGCAATTCGACCGCAAATTGTCTATTGCGGCAACCAGGAACTGGCAGAATACGCCCAAAGCGAGATTGAAGCCGGGCTCGACATGCACCTGGCGAGCAATATCCAGACCAACCCAGGTCAGGAAGACCCATCCCTGGTGTGGAAGGCAATGCTGAAGGCTTTTGAACGCCTGCGGCTTCAGCAGATCCCCGGCTTGGCAGAAGTTGTGAGCGATTTGCGTACCCACGTGATCCCCAGCGATTTTTCAGCTGGCAGAATGGTGCGTTTCCTGGAACGTAGCAGCGGAAATGGCAAGGGTGTGTTGATGTTGCGTGTCGACGCGGACACCGTGAGTGTGATTGCCGCGCGGGATCAGAAACTTGATGGTTTGTGTCATCGCCTTGACGTGAACGACGAAGTTTTAACGGCGGCAAAAGCGCTCTCCATCCAGATAACCGACATGAACAGCTTTGCGGCGTACATTTACAACCGCGCTTTATTCCCGGAATACATTCCCGCCACTTTGGAAGACCTGGGAATTGAGCATTCCTGGGCGCGCGTGCGGATCCGCGAAGCGCTTGCAGCTCTGCAGGAGCTGGACCCTGACTTTGGCTACAACCCCAGCTTGGGTTTGGTACGTGCCTATGAGCCAATTATTCTTTCAGGGTCCGAGATGCGCCTGGCACTGCCGCACCAGGGTTTGATGCTCGCGCTGGATGGTATCTTACCGCACGGAATCACAACGATCTTGCAGGATGAGCAAAGCCTCCTCACTGCCCTGGGCAGCCTCGCGCCCTATGACCCAATGCTGGCTGTACAGGTACTCGATAATCAGGTGTTTACCAATTTAGCGACGATCATCAGCGTGGGCACCCAGACTTCAGAGGGTCAGAAAGTACTCCAGATTGAAGTTAATGAAGGCGAACAAATGCCGCGGCTTTACCACAAGATCCAGGCAGGTGATCTGAAACGCATAGAAACCCTGGTAAACAGCAAAACCGAACTCTACCTTTCGCCTCAGGACGATAGCGATGTTGGCATGGGGTTGCCAGGGCTGGGCGGCTGGGTGACGGTTTTGGACTCCAAGGTTGGGGTGGTGGTTGACGCGCGTGGCAGACCATTGAATTTGCCTGTGGATGAAATCGCGCGCGCGGAAAAACTCCACAACTGGCTATGGGAACTGGGAGGATAAGCGTGAGTAAGGTAATTATCCAATCCGGTCAGCCGGTTTATAAGCAAGTTCGCCTTCCCCAACCAGGCACGGTTCTGGTGCGTACCGGGCAGGAAGTGGAGGTGGGGGATGTGCTGGCTGAGGCGGTCATTCCCAGGGAATTTCAGGTTTTCGACATTGTTAACCACCTCAGAATCCCGCCAAACCGGCTGGAGCAGTATCTCAAGCGGCTGAATGGTGAGGCGGTCAAAAAAGGAGATGTGATTGCTCAAAAACCGGGCTTGATCACACGTATTTTCAGAGCTTCCCAGGACGGCAAGATCGTCTCAATGCGTGAAGGTCGGGTGACACTGGCAATGGGGGAGCGAAAATTGCAGGTTCGGGCGCCCATCGCGGGCACGGTGGTGGAATTGATACCGGGTTTTGGTGCCGTGATTGGTCTGACCGGCAACCTCGTGCAGGGGCTCTGGAGTAATGGTCTGAATGCCAGCGGCAGCTTTACCCGCCTGGAATTTGACTTTAATGATCCCCAGCAAAGGGAGCACCTTCCTGAATTAGTGGACAAAGTTGTTTATTCGGGGGCAATTATTACCCCTGAGAGATTTCGTTTGATTATTGCCGGAAAGCCCGCCGCGATTGTTTTGCCTTCGTTGGTGCCGGGACTAATCAAAGAAGCCCTCAAGAGTCCCGTCGCCGTGATGAGTTTGAATGGTTTTGGAGACCAAGTAATTGACCCTGTCAGCCTCGAATTGTTGGGAGAAATGCAGGACCATGAAGTATTTTTGCTTTCCGATGGCAAAGATCAGCCTGCCGAATTAGTGATGCCTGGCGAAGGCGGGCAAAATTCGGCCCTTTTTGACGAGGAAGTCACGTTGGGTTTGGGAAGCATGGTGCGTCTGCTTGGTGAGCCATACCTGGGGAGCACCGGACGCGTCGTGGAACTGCCAGACCAAGCGGAGCGTTTTGCCAGCGGTCTGACGGCTAAAGTCGCTGTCGTGGAACGTCATGATGGCGAACTTATCCGCGTGCCCGTAACAAATCTCTTGCTGATGGAAGTTAATCCTAAGGATTAATGATCTCCAGGTATTGGGTGGAACCCCAACCTAACACACCGTTTGGAGCCACTACCTGGCTCCAGTTTATTCCCTGGTTTGTTTGCTGAACGCCGGTAAGCTGAACAATCTCATTCAAGAAAGCTGACGCCAATATAGGGGATGAAGTGGATGGATCTTCACGAATGACCAATCCGTTTGGGGCTGTCACACGTGCCGAAGTGTATGTTGGGGCGGTTACAGTCGGTTCCGGGCTGGGGGTGGGTTCCGGGGTGGAAGTGGGGATGTTCGTGGCTGTGGCAGTTGGAGGGGGAGCCGTTGGCGTGGGGGGCACGGGGGTCGCCGTCTGAACAACCAATTGGGTGGGCTCCGGGGTCTGAGCGAGAGTGGAAACTTGTTCACGATGGATGATCTCAATCAAACTGACGGTTGCCATGGTGAGAATCAAGACGGCAATGAATATTCCAAAAGATTTGCGTGGTGGGAACCCTAACACCCAGGTGGTCAGGAACATGACCAGCATCGCCAAACCAAGCCTGGTCAGTCCAACGAAGACCAAAGGCAAACCGATTGCAGTAAGACCAGCGGAGGCAGATTGACCTGCGGCAAAGAAGGGCATAAGAAGAAGGTATCCAAGAAAAATTGAGGAGAGTCTGGAGAGGGCTTCATGATAAGTGAACCAGTAAGCAGTCAACACGGAAGTGATGACCAGAAGCGCCCAAAATAAACCACCCTCAGTTACTCCCGACGAGTCTATTCCGGAGAGGAAGCGCTCCAGTTGCACAGGAGCGACACCACGAACGATCCAACCAGCCAGGAAAAAACCACCAACTGTGACGATCAATCCTAAAAGGGCGTGCCAAAAATGCCTTGCAGAAGGGAGCGTGCCGGCATAAACCAGGCTCAGTATTGGCTTTGCCATAGGGATGGCAATCACTCCAGCCAGCAGCACCAGGTTTGATCCTAACAGGGTCCCAATCACCAGCAGGAGCAAACAGATGAGGAGCTGCCAATAGTACTGCATGCGGGGTAGGGCATGGCGCGCAATATCACGCAAAAGATCGTTTTTGTCGCGGGTGCTGGCGGTTTCGATGTACTTGCGCAGCGAACGCCTTTGCCTTGGCGGAAGAGAATGGAGCCCATCTGGTTTGGTTTCGGTTGTTGGTATGCTCATTGTGCTATCCGATTTGTTAGATTAGTGATAGTCGTACTTCTGCTGTAGTTGCACTATCCGTGCCTATGCTATTGCAGAGCTCTTGTTTGGATCTTTTTCCTTCCAAAGCCAGGTGTAGCCACCTGTCGGCCTGTTGTTGGACATTGCTTTATCCTTGCGGCAGCCTTAGGGTAGAATTGGGGCATGCTCAATAAGAAAATCCTACTTCCGCTGGTCCTGAGCCTGCTGTTCATCTTCCTTTCTGCATGCAACAATCCAACGCAACCTTCCGCGACACTGGAAGTAACCCAGCCACCGACTGCTGAATTTACCTCTATCCCTGAGCTGACTGAAAGCCCGACAGCCACCCCGCTTGTAGTGCTGGATGCGGATATCCTGCTGTGGGCGCCGGAAAACGCGGATCAAACCCTTGCCGATCAACTCGAAGATGAATTGAGTGCTTACGCGGATGCCAACGGGCGCACCTTTGCCCTGGCTAACTCTCTCAGTGCCGCGCAACTAAGCCCGAACGTGCGTGTTGTGGTGAGCCTCGCCTCACCCAGCGAGGTCGAATCGCTGGCGTCTGTGCTGCCCCAGGTGCAATTCCTGGCGTTGAATGCCCCGGATCTCACTCCGACTGAAAACCTGAGCGTGGTAGTCACGGCTGATTCCAGCCGTGATCAGTTGAGTTTTCTTGCCGGATACACCCTGGCGCTTGGCATCCCGGACTTTCGGGTGGGCGTGCTCAGCCAGGCTGGGACGCCAGAAGGGCAGATGACCCGCGATGCTTTTGTCACAGGCGCGCGTTTCCATTGCGGGCTCTGCAACGCCCGCTTCGCGCCCGTGGAATACTATCCTTTCACTGCCGAGATCACCGATCCCGCGAACCCTGCTGACTGGCAGGCTGCCGCGGACGCGCTTTTGGCTAAAGCCGTGACCGGCATCTTCCTTCAGCCTGAACTCAGCACACCCGAACTGATTGCATACCTGAACAGTAAAAACATCACGATGATTGGGATTGAAGGCCAGCCCCATCTTGAAAGCATCCAGAAGCTGTTGGGCGTCCTTAGCGGCGGGATCGACCTGGAGCCGGCACTGGGGCAACTGCTGCTGGGGGAATCGGTTGGCGTGGTCAAAGCCGGCATTGAACTGAAGCAGATCAACCGCGATTTGTTCTCCGATGGACGCCTGATCCTGTTCGAACGCATCAAGCAGGATCTGCTGGACGGATATATCAAAACCCTGCCCTGACCGCCACACACCTGATTTCAATCGATATTAATCAAGCAATTGCCAACAAATTCAATCGGCTAACAAGGTTGTCAGTCTATTTTTTTACACTTAGGTTTATTTAGAAAGATGTGATTGTTTAGAGACTTCAGGTCCGACACGGTGGTCTGCTCCTGCGAAAGCCACCTCTCCTTTAAACTCCCAGACATACGGTTACCCGCCTGCATTGCAGAGAAGGGGTTGTCCCACTGACCCTGGATGATCTGCTTAATAGATGAAAGTGTAAGTAATCACCCTAAACAACAAGCAAACTTTTATTATCTTGCCAATTGCATTGACTCTGTATAAAAAGTGTATACCATGTGCTGACCTCCTCACAGTTTGGTTACCGAAAGGTACTGAGCCAGCAGATGGTATCCACTCCAGTCACCGAGCTGGACGGCGATAT
>ENA-UPTA01002683-UPTA01002683.1-activated-sludge-metagenome-genome-assembly--contig:-NODE-2683-length-18152-cov-8.028016_pt1 | contig 18152 bp, 16 predicted proteins | sample MGYA00238184_ERZ773361 | MGnify/ENA primary metagenome ERZ773361 (study PRJEB29100, sample SAMN05720205) | activated sludge metagenome | isolation source: anaerobic digester from wastewater...
GCGGCCAGCTGCGCGAGCGATTCCTGCCAGCCGAGATGGCAGGCTTCGAGCGGGATCACATCCGGAATGCCCGCCTGCACGATGTCCAGTGCCGTGCCGCACGACACGGGCGTCAGATCGACCGTCACCTCGATCGTGCCCGGCAGGTTCGGGTCGTCGAAGCGGTCGGTGTAGCGGATGCGGGCATGCGGCGTCAGTTCGAGATACTCGCCGCCGAACGCGTGGGCGTTGCCCGATCCGAAGTGCGTGAACGACATGCGGAAGCTGCCGCCCACCCGCAGGTCCTGGTGGTGCATCTTCGCGGTGAACCCGTTGGGCGGCAGCCACTTGGCCATCGCATCCGCGTCGAGGAAGGCCCGATAGACGCGTTCGGGGGGCGCGCGCAGCACGCGGTGGAGTCGGACGGTACCGGGCATGGCGGAACTCCTGGTGGGGATGCGCGGAGGAACACCGGAGCGGGACGGCACGCGCGCCGCACGGGACGCGCGCGCCGCCACGCACTCAGACGCGCTCGAACACCGCAGCCAGCCCCTGGCCGCCGCCGATGCACATCGTCTCCAGACCATAACGCACGCCGCGCCGCTGCATCTCGCGCGACAGCGTCGTCAGGATGCGCACGCCGGTCGCGCCGACCGGGTGGCCCAGGGAGATGCCGGATCCGTTGACGTTCATGCGCTCGAAGTCGCCCGCACCGAACTTCCACTCGCGCGTGCACGCCAGCACCTGGGCGGCGAACGCCTCGTTCAGCTCGATCAGGTCGATGTCGCTGAGCGCAAGGTTGGCGCGGGCCAGTGCCGCCTTGGTGGCGGGCACCGGGCCGATGCCCATGCGGCTCGGCTCGACCCCGGCCGCAGCCCACGACACCAGGCGCACCAGCGGGCGCAGGCCCAGGCGCTCGGCCGTGGCGCGCTCGGCGACGATGCACACCGCCGCGCCGTCGTTCTGGCCGCTGGCGTTGCCGGCGGTCACGGTGGCGTCGTCGTCGCTGCCCAGCATCACCGGGCGCAGCTTGCCCAGCGTCTCGAGCGTGGTCTCGGCACGCGGATGCTCGTCGCGGGCGATCACCTCCTCGCCCTTGCGGGTCTTCACCCGCACCGGGACGATCTCCTCGGCGAAGCGGCCGTCGCTGATGGCGGCGACCGCGCGGCGATGCGATTCGGCGGCCAGACGGTCCTGCTCGTCACGGCCGATCGAATAGTCGCGCCGCAGGTTCTCGGCGGTCTCGAGCATGCCGCCCGGCACCGGATAGCGGAACCCGCCCGCGGTCACGCGGCCGCGACCGAGCCGGTCGTGCATCCGCACCTGGCCGCCCTGCGACCCCCAGCGGATGTCCTCGGAGTAGTACTCGGCGCGGCTCATGCTCTCGACGCCGCCGGCGAGCACCAGCGAGCACACGCCGGTCTGCACGCGCATCGCGGCATCGAGCACCGCCTGCAGGCCCGAGCCGCAGCGGCGGTCGAGCTGAAGGCCGGGCACCGTCACCGGCACGCCGGCGTCGAGGGCGGCCACGCGCCCGATGGCAGGCGCCTCGCCGTTCGGGTAGCACTGACCGAAGATCACGTCCTCGATCAGGGCCGGATCGATCTTCGTGCGCTCGATCAGCGCTTCGATCACGGTGCGGCCGAGGTCGGCCGCCGGCACGTCCTTGTACATGCCGCCATAGCGGCCCACCGCGGTACGCAGCGGTTCGCAGATCACGACTTCCTTCATCGCAGACTCCTCATGGTGTGGTTCGGTTCCGCAGCCCGCCGGATCGCCGCGCAGGCAACGGCGCGCACGATCGGCTGACGTCGCGGCCGGCGGGTTCACCGGTCGTCAGGACGGGCGTCGTCGGAGATCTGGAATTATGCCGCGTCGATGCACACGGCCCGCTCGACGACCAGCGCGCTCTGCCGCCAGTGCTGTTCGAGCTGTGCGGGCGCGCGCAGGTCCCGGCCCAGCACCGCCGACAAGGTGTGCGTGTTCGACAGGTAGAAGTAGCCCAGCGCGGCGATCGCGATGTACAGCTCGTTGGCGTCGATGCCGTCCCGGAACACGCCGGCCGCGCGGCCGCGCGCCAGCAGCACCTCCAGCATGCCGACCACCGGCGTCACCAGCTCGTCGAGCTTGCCCGACTTGCGCAGATGCCGGGCCTGCTGCAGGTTCTCGCTGTTGACCAGCCCGATGAACTCGGGGTGCTCGAGGTAGTAGCGCCACACGAAGCGGCAGAACTCGATCAGCGCCGCGCGCGGCTCGAGCCGGTCCAGGTCCAGGCTCTGCTCGGCCAGGCGCAGCGACTCGTACACCCCCTCGAGCACTTCCCGGTACAGGCCGTCCTTGCTGCCGAAGTAGTAGTACACCATCCGTTCGCTGCAGCGCGCCCGCACGGCGATGCGGTCGCCGCGCGCACCGGCGTAGCCGTGGCGCGTGAACTCCTGCGTCGCCGCGGCGAAGATGCGTGCACGCGTGGCCTCGGGGTCGCGGCGCCGGCGCGGACGTTCGGCGTCGCTCATGCGGCCCCCGATGCCCTGCCGCGCGCCACCGTCACGCGCCCCCGGGCACGCCGAGGAACGCGTCGCGCACCTGCGTGTCGGCCAGCAGATCGTGCATCGAGCCCGTGAAGCGCACCTGGCCCTTCTCGAGCACGCAGGCCCGGTCGGCCACCGCCGCGGCGAACGCGAGGTTCTGCTCGGACAGCAGCACCGAGAGCCCCTGCGACTTGAGTTCGACGATGGTGCGCGCCATCTGCTCGACGATCAGCGGCGCCACCCCCTCCGACGGTTCGTCGAGCAGGACCAGCCGCGGGTTGCCCATCAGGGTGCGCGCCACGGTGAGCATCTGCTGCTCGCCGCCGCTCATGCGTCCGCCCGGCCGGTCGGGCATCGCCGCCAGGTTCGGGAACAGCGCGAACAGCCGCTCCACCGTCCAGGCGGGTGCATCGGCACGGGGCGGGCGGCGACCGACCTCGAGGTTCTCGAGCACGGTCAGGTCGGTGAAGATGCGCCGGTCCTCGGGCACCCATCCGATGCCCAGCCGGTTGATCCGGTGCGGGTCCATGCCCGCGAGGTCGCGGCCGTCGAAGCGCACGCGGCCCGCGACGCGCGCCATCAGCCCCATGATCGCCTTCATCGTGGTGCTCTTGCCGGCGCCGTTGCGCCCCATCAGCGCGACGACCTCGCCGGGGCGCACCGACAGATCGACGTCGAAGAGGATCTGCGCGCGCCCGTACCACGCACACAGGCGCTCGACGGACAGCAGCGGTGCGGCGGCGCCTGCGGCAGCGACAGCGACGGCGTCGACCCCGGACCGACCGGTCATGCCAGGCCTCCCGCGTGCAGACGACCGCTGCCCAGGTACACCTCGGCGACCTCGGCGTTGCCGCGGATCTCGTCGGGCGCGCCCTGTGCGATCAGCCGACCGCGCGCCAGCACCATGATGCGGTCGGCATGCGCGAACACCACGTCCATGCTGTGCTCGGTGAACAGCACGCCGATGCCGCGCTCCTTGACCAGGCGCCGCGTGAGGATCATCAGCGCGCTGCGCTCGCGCGGGGCCATCCCGGCGGTGGGCTCGTCCATCAGCAGGAGCGACGGCCGGTTCGCCAGTGCAACCGCCAGCTCCACCGTCTTGATGTCGCCGTAGGCCAGCGCACTGCAGGGCTGGTCGGCGAGCGCCCGCAGACCGACCTGGTCGAGCAGCTCGAGCGCCTCGGCACGATGCATCGCGGCCGCCCGCGGCCACCACTTCAGCAGCTGCCGCTCGCGCGACAGCAAGGCCATCTGCACGTTCTCGGCCACGGTCATCGACGCGTACGTGGCGGCGACCTGGAACGTGCGACCCACGCCGAGGCGCCAGATGGCGCGCGGGCGGAGCCCGGCGATGTCGCGCCCGTCGAGCCGCACCGCACCGCGGTCGGGCTGGAGCTGACCGTTGATGCAATTGAAGCAGGTGGACTTGCCGGCGCCGTTCGGCCCGATCATCGCAAGCAGCTCGCCGCGGGCCAGCCGGAACGACACGCCGTCGACGGCGGCGATGCCGCCGAACGCCTTGTGCAGGTCCTGCACGTCGAGCAGCGGGGTCGCACTCATCGCCGCCCCCCCGTCGCAGCCGCGCCGGCGTCGTCGGTGCCGCGCATCCGCGCCGCCAGCGCGAGCAGACCGCCCGCGATGCCCTGCGGGAACAGGATGACCAGGCCGAGCACCACCGCGCCCAGCAGCGCGCGCCAGTACTCGGTGGCGCGCGACACCGAATCCTGCAGCCAGGTGAACACGCCGGCGCCCACCACCGGCCCGGCCAGCGTCTGCACGCCGCCCAGCAGCACCATCACCAGCCCGTCGACCGAGCGTCCGACTGAGATCGCCTCCGGCGAGATCGACCCTTTCGCGAACGCGAACAGCGCGCCGGCCAGGCCGCAGAACAGGCCAGCCACCGAGAACGCGATCCAGTGCTGTCGCACCACGTCGATGCCGGTGGCCTCGGCCCGCAGCGGGGAGTCGCGCCCGGCGCGCATCGCGTACCCCAGCGGGGAGAACAGCAGGCGACGCAGCAGGTACAGGCTCGCCCCCACGGTGGCCAGCGTCAGCCAGTAGTACGCGGTCTTGGACGACAGCCACTCCGCCGGCCAGATGCCGACCAGGCCGTTGCTGCCGCCGGTGACGTCGTCCCACTGGAACACCACCGACCAGACGATCTGCGCGAACGCCAGCGTGAGCATCGCCAGGTACACGCCCGACAGCCGCACGGCGAACCAGCCGAACACGACCGCGCCGACCAGCGCCACGAGCGGCCCCAGCACGAGCGCCGCCTCCATCGGCAGCGCCGCGCCGCGCAGCAGCAGCGCGGCCCCGTAGGCGCCGAGCCCGAAGTAGGCGGCGTGCCCGAACGAATGCATGCCGCCGGGCCCCATCACGAAGTGCAGGCTGGCCGCGAACAGCGCCGCGATCAGCATGTCGATCAGCAGCACCGTCGCGTAGGGGAACTGCTCGCCCAGCCACGGCACCATCAGCAGCACGGCGAACACGCAGGCCACCGCCAGCTGCGCGCCGCGCCCCATCGGGCGCATCGGCGCCTCGGCCTCGGCCGCGCTGCGCACGTTCGCCTGCGGCCGGCCCAGCAGCCCCCATGGCCGCCACACCAGCACGGCGGCCATCACGAGGAACTCGACGACCAGCGTGAGCTTCGACATCGAGAAGCTGGTGCCGAACAGCTCGACCGTGCCCAGGCCGTAGCACAGCGCCTTGATCTCGGCGATCAGCAGCGCCGCCAGGTAGGCACCGGGAATGCTCCCCATGCCGCCCACCACCACGACCACGAAGGCCTCGCCGATGGTGGTGAGATCGAGTCCGAGGTTGGCGGGCTCGCGCGGCAGCTGCAGCGCGCCGCCCAGCGCGGCCAGTGCCGAGCCGAGTGCGAACACACCGGTGAACAGCCAGGCCTGGTTGACCCCGAGCGCGCCCACCATCTCGCGGTCCTGCGTGGCCGCGCGGATCAGGATGCCCGCGCGCGTGCGCCGCAGCAGCAGCCACAGCGCCAGCAGCACCACGGGACCGACGAAGATCAGGAACAGGTCGTACTGCGGAAACGCGCGCCCGAGGATGTCGACCGCACCCTTCATGCCGGGCGCCTTCGGCCCGAAGAGGTCTTCCGGCCCCCAGATCCACAGGGCCGCATCGCGCAGGATCAGCACGACCGCAAACGTGGCGAGCAGCTGGAACAGCTCGGGCGCGTGATACACGCGCCGCAGCACGCCGATCTCGATCAGCGCGCCCAGCGCGCCCACCGCGAGCGCGGCGATCAGCACGCCGGCCCACCAGGCCACGCCGCTGTCGCCCAGCACACCGACCAGCGTGTACGCCACGTACAGGCCGATCATCGTCATCGAGCCGTGCGCGAAGTTCACGATGCGGCTGACGCCGAAGATCAGCGACAGCCCCACCGCGATCAGGAACAGCGTCGAGGCGCCCGCCAGCCCGTTGAGCAGCTGGACGGCCAGACCGGACATCATCGGCGAAAGCGTGCGCGGGGCCGGATCATTGCGCCGGACGCAGCTTCTTCACTTCCTCGTCCGACGGCAGCACGGCCGCGCCGTCGATGTAGCGGAAGTCCTTCATCACGCCGCGCCCCTGGTTGACCGCCGTGACCCCGACGTACGCGCCCATCGTCGACTGGTTGTCGGACGCGCGGTAGCGGATCGGGCCCCACGGCGACGACAGGCCGAGGTTGGCGAATGCGGCGATCAGCTTCTCGGTGTCGGTGCTGCCCGCCTTGCGGATGGCCGCGGCCAGCGAGTGCAGCGACGTGTAGCCGATGATCGAGCCGAGGCGCGGGTACTCCTTCCACTTGCGCTGGTAGGCGGTCAGGAAGCGCTCGTGCTCGGCGGTCTTGATGCTGTACCACGGATACCCGGTCACCCACCAGCCGACGGGGGCCTCGTCACGCAGCGGGTCGAGGTACTCGGGCTCGCCCGACAGCAGCGAGAACACCGCGCGGTCCTTGAACAGGCCGCGCGTGTTGCCCTCGCGCACGAACTTCGCCAGGTCGGCGGCGAAGAGCACGTTGAAGATCGCATCGGGTTTCGCGTCGGCCAGCGCCTGCACGACCGAGCCGGCATCGACGCGGCCGAGCGCCGGCGCCTGCTCGGCGACGAACTCGACGTCCGGCTGGGCGGCCTTCAGCATGGTCTTGAACGTCGCCACGGCCGACTGTCCGTACTCGTAGTTGGGGTACACGAGCGCCCACCGCTTCTTCTTGAGCTTGGCGGCCTCCGGCACCAGCATCGCCACTTGCATGTAGGTGGAGGCCCGCAGGCGGAACGTGTAGCGGTTGCCGTTCTGCCAGGTGATCTTGTCGGTGAGCGGCTCGGCCGCCAGGAACACCACCTTGCGCTGCTTGGCGAAATCGGTCACCGCCAGGCCGACGTGCGACAGGAAGGTGCCGAACAGCATGTCGACCTTCTCGCGCGACACCAGTTCCTCGGCCACGCGCACCGCGTCGCCGGGATTGCCGTTGTCGTCGCGCGAGATCACCTCGACCTTGCGTCCGAGCAGGCCGCCGCCGGCGTTGACCTCCTCGAGCGCGAGCTCCCACCCCTTGCGGTAGGGTTCGAGGAACGCGGGTTGCGCCTTGTAGCTGTTCATCTCGCCGATGCGGATCGGCTGCGCCGACACCGTCGAAGCGAAGGCGAAGGTCGCCAGGGCGGCCGCGAAGAGGACTCGTTTCATGCTGGGGTTCCTTGAGACGGGCACGGGGAAGACACTGCGGGAAGCCCGCAACGCGCATCCCCGCGGAACGGACGACACGACGGCCCCGACGCGCGCATACTGCGGGGCCCGGTCGCCCGGGTCGGACGGCGCCGTGTCCGCGATGCGCGACACGGCCCCCTTCGTGCGCACCGTGCGCCTGCGTCGGCAGGACGTCCTCCTGCACGGTGCACGAAGCTCCTATGAAGCGTTCACTTCATAAGTGGCCGGCAAAAGTACTCCACGCTAGAATGCGCGTCAACTCTGACTCGTGGTTCCCCGCCATGCCGCACATCGTCACCGAATCCTGCATCCGTTGCCGTTACACCGATTGCGTCGACGTCTGCCCGGTCGATTGCTTCCGCGAGGGGCCCAACATGCTCGTCATCGACCCCGACGAGTGCATCGACTGCGCGGTGTGCATTCCCGAGTGCCCGGTGGAGGCGATCCTGGCCGAGGAAGACGTGCCCGAGGCGCAGAAGAAGTTCATCCCGCTGAACGCGGAGCTCGCCAAGGTCTGGCCCAGCATCACCCGCACCAAGGCGCCCCTGCCCGACGCGGACGACTGGAAGGACGTGCGCGACAAGCTCGACCAGCTCCAGCGCTGATGAGCGCCCCCTCCGGCTCCGGCGCGCTGCGCCTCGGCTTCGGACTGCGCTTCGAAGACCTCTACCGCCGCGAGGGGATTGCCGCGCTCGACGCCGCGTGGCTCGCCTGGCTCGCCGAACGCGACGCCGCACTGGCCGAGCGCCTGACGGCCGCCCGCACCCGCGCCGGCGGCGGCACGGCCGAACCCCTCTCCGCGAAGGACGAGGCGAATCTCCTGGTCGACCTCGCGCCGCAGGTCGATGCCTTCGTGGCGTCGCTGTTCGGCATCGAAGCGGCGGCCGCGCACCTGCGTGCGCGTCACGAGGAGCTCGCTCCGCTCTACAAGGCGAAGTGGAAGTTCGTCAAACGCCAGGCCCTGCTCACCTACCCGGCCGATTCGCTCGACGGGTTCGACGCCGGGGCGGCCCGCGCACAGATCGAGGGCTGGCTCGGCGCGCCCTTCGAGGAGCTCGCCTTCGCGCGGGCCGTCATCGACTGGCAGCAGCACGAACAGCCCGACGCGCGCCTCGACACCGCGATGCGCTACAGCGCCTGGGCGGTGCAGACCCCCGAGGGCCAGCGCCGCCATCGCGGCGACGTGCTGTTCCGCCACCCCGGCAAGGTCGATCCGTACGCGCTGCTCGAGCACGTGCACGCCGCGCCGGAACACGGCGTCACGGTCCACACCATCGACCCCGAGCGGCTGCGCCAGCGCAAGGGCTTCGCGCTCACCGATCCGGGCACCGACCTGCGCGGCGCGCTCGACCAGGCCAACTACTGCATCTGGTGCCATGCGCAGGGCAAGGACTCCTGCTCGAAGGGCCTGAAGGACAAGCCGGCGCCGGACGGCGCAACGGTCTACAAGCGCACGGTGTTCGGCGTGAAGCTGGCCGGCTGCCCGCTGGAAGAGCGCATCTCCGAGTTCCACCTCGTCAAGACCCGCGGGCACTCGGTGGCGGCGCTCGCGCTGATCACCGTCGACAACCCGATGGTGGCGGCCACCGGGCATCGCATCTGCAACGACTGCGTGAAGGCCTGCATCTACCAGAAGCAGACCCCGGTCGACATTCCGCAGGCCGAGACCCGCACCCTGAAGGACGTGCTCGAGCTGCCCTGGGGCTTCGAGATCTACAGCCTGCTCACCCGCTGGAACCCGCTGAACCTGCGCCGTCCGGTGCCGCGCGCCGACACGGGCTGCAAGGTGCTGGTGGCCGGCATGGGGCCGGCCGGGTTCACGCTGGCGCACCACCTGATGAACGACGGTCACACCGTCGTCGGCATCGACGGGCTGAAGATCGAGCCGCTGCCTGAGCACCTGTCGGGCGTCGATGCCCATGGCCGGCGCATGCCGTTCGAACCCGTGCACGACGTGAACGCGCTCTACGCGGCGCTCGACGAGCGCGTGATGGCCGGCTTCGGCGGCGTCGCCGAGTACGGCATCACGGTGCGCTGGAACAAGAATTTCCTGAACGTCGTGCGCCTGCTGCTCGAGCGGCGGTCGGCCTTCACGCTGCTGGGTGGCGTGCGCTTCGGCGGCACGCTCGAGGTCGACGACGCGTTCGCCCTCGGCTTCGACCACGTCGCCCTCGCGATGGGCGCCGGCCGCCCGACCACGCTCGACATCCCCAACGGCCTGGCCCGCGGCGTGCGCACGGCCAGCGACTTCCTGATGGCGCTGCAGCTCACCGGCGCGGCCAAGCGCGACTCGATCGCCAACATGCAGCTGCGCCTGCCGGTGGTCGTGATCGGCGGCGGCCTGACGGCGATCGACACCGCCACCGAATCGCTCGCCTACTACGCAGTGCAGGTCGAGAAGTTCCTGGCGCGCCACGAGGCGCTTGCGGCCTCGCTGGGCGACGCCGCCGTGCGCGCCGGCTGGCCTGCCGACGAGGTCGAGACCGCCGAGGAGTTCCTGCAGCATGCGCGCGCGCTGCGCGAAGAACGCGCACGTGCCGCCGCCGAGGGCCGCGAGGCCGACGTCGTCGGGCTGCTGCGCCGATGGGGCGGCGTCACGCTGGCCTACCGCAAGCGGCTGATCGACAGCCCGTCGTACACGCTGAACCACGAGGAGGTCGAGAAGGCGCTCGAGGAAGGCATCCGCATCCTGGAGTGCGTGAACCCGCGCCGCATCGACGTCGATGCCGGCGGCGCCGTGCGCTCGATCACCCTGGCCACGCAGCGGCGCGACGACGACGGCCGCTGGCACGACGGCGACGACCTCACCCTGCCCGCGCGCAGCGTCTTCATCGCCGCCGGCACGCAGCCCAACACCGTGCTGGCCCGCGAGGACCGCGTGCACTTCACGCTGGACGGAAAATTCTTCCAGGCCATCGACGAGGACGGCGCCCCGGTCCGGCCCGAGCACGCTGCCAGCAAGCCGGCCGCGCCACAGGTGCTGCTCGCGCGCGTGCCCGACGGGCGCATGCTGTCGTTCTTCGGCGACCTGCACCCGAGCTGGACGGGCAACGTCGTCAAGGCGATGGCCTCGGCCAAGCAGGGCTACCCGGTGGTGTCCCGGGTGCTCGCCCGCCGCGCGCCCGCCGTATGCGAAGACCCTCCGGCCTTCGCGGCGCGCATCGGCGACCTGCTGCGCGCGCGCATCGAACGCGTCGAGCGGCTGACGCCCAACATCGTCGAAGTCGTCGTGCGCGCCCCGATGGCGGCGCGCAAGTTCCAGCCGGGCCAGTTCTATCGGCTGCAGAACTTCGAATCGCTGGCCCCCGTCGCGCACTTCGGCGGCGAGCCGACCCGGCTGGCGATGGAAGGCCTGGCGCTGACCGGCGCCTGGGTCGACCGCGCGCGCGGCCTGGTCTCGGCGATCGTCCTCGAGATGGGCGGCTCGTCGAACCTGTGCGCCCGCCTGCAGCCGGGCGAACCCGTGATCCTGATGGGCCCCACCGGCGCGCCCACCGAGATCGTGTCCGGCGAAACCGTGATCCTCGTCGGCGGCGGCCTGGGCAACGCGGTGCTGTTCTCGATCGGCGCAGCCATGCGCGCCCGGGGCGCCCGGGTGCTCTATTTCGCCGGGTACAAGAAGCGCATCGACCGCTACAAGATCGCCGAGATCGAGGCGGCGGCCGACACGGTCGTGTGGTGCTGCGACGAGGCGCCGGGCTTCTCTCCCGGCCGACCGGGCGACCACGCGTTCGTGGGCAACATCGTCGCCGCCATGCAGGCCTATGCGGACGGTCGCCTGGGGCGCACGGCCATTGCCCTGTCCGACGCCGACCGCGTGATCGCGATCGGGTCCGACCGCATGATGGCGGCGGTGGCCCGCGCACGCCACGCAGAGCTCGCGCCGTACCTGAAGGCCGGGCACTTCGCGATCGGATCGATCAACTCGCCGATGCAGTGCATGATGAAGGAGATCTGCGCGCAGTGCCTGCAGCCGCAGGTCGACCCTGCCACCGGGCAGACGCGCTACGTGTTCTCGTGCTTCAACCAGGACCAGCCGCTGGATCAGGTCGATTTCGCGATGCTCGACCAGCGGCTGCGCCAGAACGGTCTCCAGGAGCGGCTCACCGCCCTGTGGCTGGCACAGTGCAGCGCCGCGACCCCGGCGGGCGAGGCGCCCGCCGCCTGAAGACCGGGCGCCGGCCCGCTCACGCGCCCACGCCCGCTCACGTGCCCAAGCCGGATCACGTGCCGACGCCCGATCACGTGCCCACGCCCGATCACCGAGGAAGCCGTGGTTTTGCCACCGTGATCCGCGGATTTCGTCATTGTGCAATGCAATAGGATTGCATACACTGCGGGCTCCTTCCGGTCCGGCAGCCTTCGGAGAAGTCCTACATGCTTTATCAAGTCCGCGAAATGCAGCGCTCGGTGCTGATCCCGTTCTCCGACTGGGCGAACTCGATGAGCAAGCTGTACGTGAACCCCTACAGCCCGCTGTCCTTCCTGCCGTTCGCGACCCGGATCTCCGCCGGCTTCGACCTGCTGCACCGGCTGGGCAAGGAATACGAGAAGCCCGAGTTCGGCATCAAGTCGACCGAGATCGACGGTCACGAGGTCACGGTGGCCGAGCGCATCGAGATCTCGAAGCCGTTCTGCCGCCTGCTGAAGTTCGAGCGGCTGCTGCCGCGCGCGCTGGCCGAGCGTGACAGCGACCCGACCGTGCTGGTCTTCGCGCCGCTGTCGGGCCACCACGCGACGCTGCTGCGCGACACGGTGCGCGGCCTGCTGCCCGACCACAACGTGTACATCACCGACTGGATCGACGCGCGCATGGTGCCCGTCACCCACGGCCCGTTCCACCTGCACGACTACATCGCCTACGCGGTGGAGTTCATCCGCCACCTGGGGCCGGACGTCCACCTGATGTCCGTGTGCCAGCCGACAGTGCCGGTGCTCGCGGCCGTGTCGCTGATGGCGACCACCGAGGACCCCAAGCTGCCGCTGTCGATGACCATGATGGGCGGCCCGATCGACACGCGCATGAGCCCCACCGAGGTGAACAACCTCGCGACGAACCACACGCACAGCTGGTTCGAGCGCAACGTGATCTACACCGTGCCGCAGAAGTACCCGGGCGGCGGCCGTCGCGTGTACCCCGGCTTCCTGCAGCACGCGGGCTTCGTGGCGATGAACCCCGACCGGCATGCCACCTCGCACTGGGACTACTACCTGAACCTGGTGCGCGGCGACCTCGACGACGCCGAAGGGCACCGCAAGTTCTACGACGAGTACAACGCGGTGCTCGACCTGCCGGCCGAGTACTACCTGGACACGATCAAGACCGTGTTCCAGGAGCATCTGCTGCCGCAGGGCAAGTGGGACGTCGAGTTCGAAGGACGCACGCTGCGCGTGGCGCCCGAGGACATCCGCACGGTGGCCCTGTTCACCGTCGAGGGCGAACTCGACGACATCTCCGGATCCGGCCAGACGCGCGCCGCGCACAAGCTGTGCGCGAACATCCCGGAAAAGCATCAGCAGCACCTGACCGCGCCGGGCGCCGGGCACTACGGCATCTTCAGCGGACGCCGCTGGCGCGAGATGATCTACCCGCAGGTCCGCGACTTCATCCGCGCGCACCGCACGCGCATCGGCGTGCGGCGCCTGAACGCGGCCGCCTGAGCGCGGCCGCCTGAGCGCAGCCGCCTGAGCGCGGCCGTCCGAGCGCAGCCGTCCGAGGCCGTCCGGTCCGGGCGGCGATCGGCCCGGCGATGCGGCGCCCCGCAGTGGCGCAAAAAAAGCGGGCGGGCTGCTCGCGCACCCCGCCCGTCCCTGACTGGCTTTCTGTTGACTACCCTGAAACCGGACACATGGAAGCCCGGTCTCATCAAGGCCGTAGCAAGTTCCGGGCCTGCCCCGTCCGACGTCGGGAATCGCGCACCGAATTCCCTTGGCGCCACGACGAACTCCATTAGAATCAGGGACTTGCACCGCCCGCTTCGGCCCCCGTCGCACGGCCGTCGCGTGCCCCAGACCTGCAGGCCCCCGCCGCTGTCAAGAATTGCGACAGCCCCCTCCGGCAATTGCGATGACCGAACCCCTGATCGACCGCATCGATGCACTGCTGCCGCAGACCCAGTGCACGAAGTGCGGGTTCGATGGCTGCCGGCCGTATGCCGAGGCGATCGCGCATGCGGATGCGCCGATCAACCGCTGTCCGCCCGGCGGCAGTGCCGGCATCGCCCGCCTGGCGCACCTGCTCGGGCGCCCGATCCTTGCGCTCGACCCGGCCTGCGGCGCGGAACGCCCGCACCGCGTCGCCTGGATCGATCCCGAGGTGTGCATCGGCTGCACCAAGTGCATCGCCGCGTGTCCGGTCGACGCGATCATCGGGGCGGCCAAGCGCATGCACACGGTGGCCGCCGGACTGTGCAGCGGCTGCGACCTGTGCATCCCGGTGTGCCCGGTGGACTGCATCACGATGCGTGACGATCCGCGTCATCCGTCCTGGACCGAGGCGCAGGGCGCCACCGCACGACGCCGCCACGACGCACGCCGGGTCCGTCTCGCGCGCGAGGCGGCCGAGCGCGACTGCATCGGTCGCCATGGCACCGATCGCGCCGGCCCGGAACGGTTCAGCGCCGATCGCAGTGCCGATCGGGATGCCGAATCGCGGGCCGCTCAGGGAATCGATCACCGGACCGATCGCGGCGCCGACCCGGCTGCCGACCCGGCAGTCGATCCCGCCATCGATCACGCCGAGCGCAGGCGTGCGGTCATCGCAGCCGCACTCCAGCGCGCCCGCGCGCGCCTGGCACAGCGATGAACGCCGCCAAGCGCACCCAGATCTTCGAGCGTCTGCGCGCGCTCGATCCGCATCCGACCACCGAACTCGAGTACCGGACGCCGTTCGAACTGCTCGCGGCGGTGCTGCTGTCGGCCCAGGCGACCGACAAGAGCGTGAACGCCGCCACGCGCAAGCTATTTCCGATCGCGAACACGCCGCAGGCGATCGCCGCCCTCGGCGTCGACGGACTGATCCCCTACATCCAGACCATCGGCCTGTTCCGCTCGAAGGCGAAGCACCTGGTCGAGACCTGCCGCATCCTCGTCGAGCGCCACGGCGGCGAGGTGCCGCGCTCGCGCGAGGCGCTCGAGCAGCTGCCCGGCGTCGGCCGAAAGACCGCCAACGTGGTGCTCAACACCGCGTTCGGCGAGCCCACGATCGCGGTCGACACCCACATCTTCCGGGTGTCGAACCGCACCCGCATCGCCCCCGGCAAGACCCCGCTGGCCGTGGAGGAGGCGCTGCTGAAGTTCGTCCCGGCCGAGTTCCGGCAGGATGCGCATCACTGGCTCATCCTGCACGGCCGCTACGTGTGCAAGGCGCGCACGCCCGAGTGCTGGCGCTGCCCCATCGCCGACCTGTGCGAGTACCGCGGCAAGACCCCCGCTCCGAAGGCCTGACGCCCATGTTCAACCCCTCGCAGGCGGACGTCCGCCGCTTCTTCTGCGGCGCCTGGAGCAAGCACCGCGCGCAGCAGCCGCTCATGCCGCTGGAGGCGATCGCACTCGACTGGATCCTCGAGCACCCCGAGTATCACGACGACCTCGCGTCGATCGACGCGGCGCTCGAGGCGCAGTACCCGCCCGAAGGCGGACGCGGCAATCCGTTCCTGCATCTGTCGATGCACCTGTCGATCGCGGAGCAGGTGTCGATCGACCAGCCGCCGGGCATCCGTGCCGCCTTCCAGGCGCTGGCCCAGCGGCGCGGTTCGCTGCACGATGCCGCGCACGAGGTGATGGAGTGCCTCGGCGAGATGCTCTGGCGGTCGCAGCGCACGCAACAGCCGCCGGACGGCGACGCCTACATCGACTGCGTGCGGCGGCGCGTCTGACCGTGCGACGGCGGTCGCGACACCCCTGCGGATCCCCATGCAGGCACCCGATACACATTCTGATGACAGGGCCATTTCTGTTACCCTTCGCCCGCCGCTCCACTCGACCCCGACCGCACCATGTTCGGTAGCCTGATGCCCCGCGAGGGGAAGTTCTTCGACCTGTTCAACCAGCACGCCGACCGCATCGCGGCCGGCAGCCGAGAACTGGCGCTGCTGATGGAGCACTACTCGGACATGGAGGCCCGGCAGAAGGGCCTGGACGCGATCGACACCATCGAGAAGGCCGCCGACAAGATCACCCACGAGACGGTTTCGCTGCTCCACAAGACGTTCATCACGCCGTTCGACCGCGAGACCATCCTGCAGCTGATCAACCAGATGGACGACATCCTGGACCTGATCCAGGACGTGGCCGAGTCGGCGATGCTGTACGACCTGCAGCGCGTCACGCCCGAGGCGCAGCAGCTGGCCGAGCTCAACCAGATGTGCTGCGAGCGGGTCAAGAGTGCCGTCGAGCTGCTGTCGAGCATGGACAACGCCGATGCGATCCTCAAGCTGTGCACCGAGATCGACCGCCTGGAGTCCGACTCCGATCGCGTGATGCGCTCGGCGATGTCCAAGCTGTTCCGCGACGAGGCCGACGTGCGGCAGCTGATCAAGCTCAAGGCACTGTACGAGCTGCTCGAGGCGGTGTCCGACAAGTGCGAGGACGTGGCGAACGTGATCGAAGGCGTCGTCCTCGAGAACGCCTGAGCCCGCGGCCCGGCCTCCCTCCGACGTACCGGACCGACCATCGATGACAACGATCCAGATCTCGTTCTGGGTGCTCGCGCTGCTGGTCGCGCTGGCGCTCGTGTTCGACTTCATGAACGGCTTCCACGACGCGGCGAACTCCATCGCCACCGTGGTCTCGACCGGCGTGCTCAAGCCGCACCAGGCGGTGGTCTGGGCCGCGTTCTTCAACTTCGTCGCGATCTTCATCTTCCAGCTGAAGGTGGCCGCCACGATCGGCAAGGGCGTGGTGGATCCCGCCGTCGTCGACCACTACGTGATCTGCGGCGCCCTGATCGGCGCCATCAGCTGGAACGTCATCACCTGGTACTACGGCATCCCGTCGAGCTCGTCCCACGCCCTGATCGGCGGGCTGATCGGCGCCACGGTGGCCAAGGTGGGCACCGGTGCGCTGGTCGGCGCGGGCATCCTGAAGATCGCCCTCTTCATCCTCGTGTCACCGGCGCTGGGGTTCCTGCTCGGCGGGCTGATCATGATCGCGGTCGCCTGGATGTGCTTCCGCACCGCGCCGCGCCGCATGGACAGCTGGTTCAGGCGCCTGCAGCTGGTGTCGTCCGCGCTGTACAGCATCGGTCACGGCAGCAACGACGCGCAGAAGACGATGGGCATCATCTGGCTGCTGCTGATCGCCACCGGCGTGAGCAGCGCCTCCGACAAGCTGCCTCCGAGCTGGGTGATCGTCTCCTGCTATGCGGCCCTGGCGTTCGGAACGCTGTTCGGCGGCTGGCGCATCGTCAAGACCATGGGCCAGAAGATCACCAAGCTCAAGCCGGTCGGCGGGTTCTGCGCCGAGACCGGCGGGGCGATCACGCTGTTCCTGGCCTCGTCGTTCGGCATCCCCGTGTCGACCACCCACACGATCACTGGCGCCATCGTGGGCGTCGGTGCCTCGCAGAAGCTCTCCGCCGTGCGCTGGGGCCTGGCCGGCAGCATCGTGTGGGCCTGGGTGCTCACGATCCCGGCGTCCGCACTGATGGCCGCCGCCGGCTGGTGGGTGGCGCGCCAGGTGCTCTGACGCGGGGCCCGTCGGTGTCGCAGCAGCTGTGGCTGGAACTGCCCCCGCACGACCCGGCCGCCCGTCCCCGGCTGCTGGTGTTCCTGCACGGCGCCGGATCGTCGCCCGAGGCGTTCGCCCCCGTCGCGATCGCCTGGCAGCTGAAGTTCACGGGCGCCACGGCCGCGATCCTGCAGGGCCTGCAGCCAAGCCCGCATCACGCCGGGCGCGACTGGTTCGACACCCGTCAGCGCGGTGATGCGCGCGTGCGTCACATCGACCACGCCGTGCAGCAGGTGGCCGGCCGCATCCTCCAGCTGCAGCAGTCCACCGGGATCGACGCCCGGGACACCTGCGTGATCGGCTTCTCGCAGGGCGCCACGGTGGCGCTGGAGCTGGCGCGCACGCCCACGGTTCCCGCCTCGGTCGTCGTGTCCTATGCCGGGCGGCTTGCGCGCCCGATCCGCGATGACGAGCGCATCGCGCCGACCGTGCACCTGATCCACGGCGAGTTCGACAGCGTCGTGCCGCCGGTCTTCTCCCAGCAGGCGCTGCGCGGACTGCGCGCCGTCGGCGCCGACACCACGCTGGACGTCGTGGAGAACGGCAGCCATTCGATCGGCCAGGACATGGTCATCGTGGGCACCACGCGACTGCTCCAGACGATCTTCCGTGGCCGCAGGCCCCGCGCGGCGCGCACGTCGCCGGGCCACACCCTGCACTGAAGCGCAGCGCGTCAGGCGCGCAGCGCGCTCCACGCCAGGCAGCCCCATCCGACCAGGAAGGCAACCCCGCCCAGCGGGGTGATCGCGCCGAGCCAGCGGATGCCGGTCAGCGCGAGCAGGTACAGGCTGCCGCTGAACAGCAGCGTGCCGACGACGAAGGCGACGCCCGCCACGCGCACGCTGCGCGCGGCATCGCGACCGGCCACCCACGCCACGGCGATCAGCGCCAGCGCGTGGTACATCTGGTAGCGCGCACCGGTCTCGAAGACCGCGAGCATCTCCGGCGCAACGTGTGCGCGCAGACCATGCGCACCGAACGCGCCCGCCGCCACCGCCAGGCCCGCCGACAGTGCGCCGACGCCCAGGAAGAGGCGCTGCGCGCGCACCGTTCCTCCGACGGGCATCGTTCCTCCGGCGGGCATCGTCAGGGCGCCGTGTCAGGGCGCCGTGTCAGGCCACCGCGGCGAGGGCTGCACGCGCGGCGGTCACCGTGGCCTCGATGTCGGCATCGCTGTGCGCGGCCGAGAAGAAGAACGCCTCC
>ENA-UPTA01002688-UPTA01002688.1-activated-sludge-metagenome-genome-assembly--contig:-NODE-2688-length-18129-cov-5.214673_pt1 | contig 18129 bp, 14 predicted proteins | sample MGYA00238184_ERZ773361 | MGnify/ENA primary metagenome ERZ773361 (study PRJEB29100, sample SAMN05720205) | activated sludge metagenome | isolation source: anaerobic digester from wastewater...
CCACCGACGACCAGACCTTCGTGGTGATCGATCCCCGAACGATGACTGTGAGCAAGCGGCTGGGCAAGGCCGAGGGCAGCGGCGCGCTGCGCTATTCGCGCAAAGGGGTCTGGACCTCGGCCCATGATGTGCACACCATCACCTGGTGGCCGGATCCGGAAAAGATCGCCCGGTAATACTAAAGCGGCAGTTCAAGTAATACTTTGCCCCGCGACAAGTTATCAGTCGCGGGGCATTTCAAGCATTAGCGCGCGGCGAACTGGACCGGCCGGGCCACATTGGCGCGGGCAAGGCGCTGCTCGACCTGACCGCGAACGTCCGCGACGACGGCCGTGCGGCATTCCTGAGCCTGGGCTTCGAGCATCAGGTGCACAGAGGCGACCCGGTCGCCACAGACGGCCCGGGCGGCCTGATCGATGCGGATCGCCAGGCGCTGCTGACCATCGGCGGTCGCAAGGTCGAGACCCTTGAGATTGAGGATTGCGCTGTCCTGCGCGAAGGGATTTTCAGCGGTATTGGCAAGCGCCGGGGTCGCGAAAGCGAGGGAGGCCAGAGCTAGAAGGCCAGTCTTCATCATCGTCTCCTATGGGCATAAATCGGGCGCCACTCTTCGGCGACTGACGGCCATATAGGACGAATCGAGAAAACTTACAATACTGAACAAATAATTGTTATTTTATTACTAGACTTTCGGGTCGGTATTACTTGAGGCTGATCACCAGGCTGGCGAGTTCGGTGGTGCTGCCGAGCAGGCCGATCGGCAAACGGGCCTGACCAGCGGTTTTCTGCTGGCTGGCAGGATCGTAGATGGCGACCTCGATCGAGCGGGCATAGGGCTCGGACCAGGCGCGGATGGTCTCGACCGGCAGTTCGGCGCGCCAGTTGCGCTCGCCATGCACGGTAACCGCGTGACCGTTGATCAGCACTGCCGCCGCGGCTGAGTCGCGGTGGCCCGACACCTGCAGGCAACTGCCCGCACGGCAATCGACCACCCGGGTTTTCGTATCGCCCCCGGCCACGGCCGGCGAGGCGAGGCCGGCGGCAAGAGCCAGGCCCAGGGTAAAGGTGCGAAGTTTTGCCATGTCGTCCTGGCTCCTGTTAATCGATGGCAATGCCGGCTTCGGCGAAGAGGCGGCTGACGGGTTCGAGAACTTCGGCGTGGCGTTTCCACCGCGCGACGGATTCGGTGTAGATCGGACGGCGAACCTGGGCCGCGCTGGGGGTCGAGACCGGGGCCTGGTTCTTGTAAAAGGCCAGGCACGCGTCGTCCCAGTCGAGCCCGCAGTGTGCGAGGATGCGGCGGCTCTGCGCCTCGTGGTCCGCGACCAGATCCTCGTAGTGGACTTCGATCACCTGTCCCGGCAGCGTCTCGCGCCACAGGGCCATCAGTCGGTCGAAGCGCTGGTAGTAGGCGGCGATGTCGTGCAGATCGTAGGAGTAATCGTAGTAGCGAGAGCTGACTGCGAAGAGGTTGCGGAAGTTGCTCAGCACCGTGTCCATCGGATTGCGGCGGAGACAGACGATCCTGGCTTCGGGCAAGGCCCGGGCAATGAAGCCGGCGTAGTGAAAGTTGCCCGGGAACTTGTCGATGAAGCGCAGGGCAGGATCGCGGCGATGATGAGCCGCGCGGGCCAGATAGTCGCGGCCGATCGCGCCCATGTCGGCATGCGCGGCAGCGGCGATGGTTTCGGGATCCATCACAGTGCGGCTGCGGGTGCCGGCAGCGAACTTGACCGCGAGCGGCATGGCCTGAAGCTCGCCCGCGCTTTCGACCGCGGGATGCGAGGAAAGAATGCGGTCGACCAGGGTGGTGCCGGTGCGCGGCATGCCGATGATGAAGATCGGCGCCTGCGTCGACGCGTCGGTTACGGGCGCCTTCGCGACTTGCTGCGCGCTGGCCTCGATTGCATCGAACGTCGCCGCGTCGCGGCTGAAATCGTAAGGCAGAGTCCGGCGGTGCTCGGCATTGGCGGTGGAGAGCCGGTCCAGCGCCTCGTCGGGCTGACCCACGTCTTCCAGCTCCTTGGCCAGCGCATAGCTGAGCAGCAACCGATCGGGGCCCCGGGCCTGGGCCAGGGTGCGGCCGAGCCGCTCGATGTGGTTGCGCTCCGGGCTCTGCTTGCGCAAGCCGGCAAGCAGGTGTTGCGCCCGGGCGTTGCCGGGGGCGCGGGCAAGCAGCGCTTCGAGCTCGGCATCGGCTTCGTCGGTACGGCCGAGGAAGTTCAGGGTTGCGGCCAGGTTGTAGCGGAATTCGGTGTTGCCGGGCTCGATCCGCACCGCCGCGATGAAATGCGGCAGTGCTGCAGCATGATCGCCGAGCCGGGCATAGACGCAGCCCATGGTGTCGCGGCTCAGTGCATCGCTGGGCAGTGCCTGTTCGGCGGCGCACAGCGTCGCTGCGGCGTCCCCGTCGCGGCGGACCAGGGTGAACAGCCTGGCGAGCTGGGCGCGGTATTCACCTTGCGGATCGAGCGCCACCGCCTGGCCCAGATGCGCGATCCCGGCCTGGATGCGGCCAGCACCCGATTCCGCGATGCCGAGGAGGAAGTGGCCTTCGGCGTCGCGGGGGTCCCGCGCGACCATCGTTGCCGCGATGCGGTGAGTCGAAGCCAGGTCGCCGCGGTACAACGCGCTGCGCGCCGGGCTTGGCTCTCCGGTCATCATGTGGGCTGCGCCTTGGCGCGGCGCGCCTTCCACCATTCGATCAGCGGCACGAAGGGGAAGATCCACTGCTCGCGGATCGACAGCCGCTTGCGCTCGTCCTGGCCGACCAGGGCGCTTTCGCCCTCGCGGTAGGTTCCGAAGATCCGGTCGAGCAGGATCAGCGAGTTGCCGTAGTTGCAGCGCGTCGATTCGTAGTCGGTCGAGTGATGCAGGCTGTGGTGGCTGATCGTGGTGAACACGAACGAGTACCAGATCGGCGGGTTCGACCGGACATTGGCATGAGCAAAGGTCGAAACCACGCCGCCGAGATTGAACGCCGCGAACAGCGCGGTAGTGTCGAAATCCATCAGCGCCAGCACGCTCAGGCTGATCAGGAACAGTTCAAGCGGATTGCCCACCGCGCCTTTCATGGCATTGAGCTGGGTCAGGTGGTGATGCGGCGCGTGGGTCAGCCAGAACGGCGTCCAGTTGTGCATCAGCCGGTGCATCCAGTACTGGCCGAACTCGAAAATGGTGAAGGCCAGGGCGACCTGGACCAGCCAGGGCAGCTGTTCGAGCCAGGGCGTGGCGATCCCGAGCGAGGCTTTGAGCGCGAGCAACGGGTCTTCGGCCAGCTTGGTCGAGAGCCAGGAGATCACCGTCGCGCTGAGCGCAACGTAGAACAGGTCGGTGAAGAATTCGCGGCGGTTCAGCCGCCAGCCGGCGTGGCGTTCGTGGATGAACTCAAGCCCCAGGACGATCGCGGGGATGAGCAGCGAAACGACGGGCAGGGTCCAGGCACTGTGGAGCAGGGCGGCAGGCGCGGAGGACCAGAACAGCAGGACCGCCACAATCATTGCCGGCGGCAGAAGGTCGAACGCCCTGTCCTTGATCTGGCCGCTCATCGGTCAGCCACCCCAAAGCTTTCCGGGGCGATCGAATGGATCTGCGCGATCCGGTGGAGCCGATCGCTTGCTGTCGCCTTGCCGGTTGGTGGCGGTGTCTTTTCAATGGGGTGCATAACCCGCAACTCCGTTCATGACCGGAGACTGCGCTGCACTGCGTCATGAAGGGAGGGGCAATTATCGTATGAAAGGCATAGGCCCAGGCTATGCCTTGCGCTGGGCGTGCTTCTGGGCGCGAATGCGCCGGATAACCTCGTCCCAGAACAGCTGGGTCGCAGTGTCGCGCGCTGGCTCGCTGCGGGCGAGCAGGAAGATATCGTAGCTCGGCTCGAAATCGGCGTAGAGCATCGGCCAGAGCGTGCCCTTGGCGACTTCGGCCTCGGCGGCGGCGATCGGGAGGAAGCCGATGCCGACGCCGTGGACGATAAGGCGCCGCGCCTCGTTGATATCCTCGGCGAGGCCGCTCACCCTGGTGCCCAGGCGATAGCGGCGGCGCAGATGGGTAATCTGCTCGATCTCGTCGTCGCCGGTGAGGACGAAGCCTTCATCCTTGAGTTCGCCCAGCCGGCTGACGCGCAGGCCGAACATCGGATGGCTGCGCGGGCAGTAGAGTTGCTGGCGTTCGACCAGCATCGGCTCGTACATCAGGCTGCCGCGCACCGAGCTGTCGTAGCCGACGCCGATCTCGACCTCGCCACGTTCGAGCGCATCGAGCACCTGCCGCCAGGGCGAGACGCGGATCTCGATATGGATCGCGGGGTTGCGGCGGTGAAAGCTGGCGATCGCCTCGTCGAATTCGGCCGAGACAAGGCCCGAGACGATCTGGATGCGGACGATGCCCTGGACCCGCCTGGTCGCCTGCGCGATCTGGTGCGGCATCATCCGCGCCGATTCCAGCATGTCCTCGCACAGCGCCATCATTGCCTGGCCGGCGGCGGTCATCTCGACCCCGGTAGCCGTGCGATGGAGCAGAGTGGCGCCGACATGGTCCTCGAGCCGCTTCAGGGCGGCGCTGATGCTGGGCTGCTGGCGGTTGAGCTGCCGCGCCGCCGCGCCGATCCCGCCGGCGCGGACGATATCGACGAAGGTCCGCATCAGGTTCCAGTCTACCCGGCTGGCGAAGCGCTTGTCCGTCAGTGGGGTGGGATCAGTCATGCAGTTCTTTCCGGATTTCGTCCAAGCCGAGTCGCGATGCGATCGATAACGCGGACACTGCCCAGGGTCATAGATCAAAATGATCGGAAGCATATAATTCGGGCATCTATCGTTATGCCCTGGCCCGTTTAAGCGGGAAGGATGATCGAAACCGCAGCTCTGCCCATCGTCGACATGACTCGGCTGCGCAGCGCAAGTCGCGAGAGCCGCAGGGCTGCGGCGCGCGACATCGACCGGGCATGCACCGGTGCGGGCTTTTTCTATGTCAGGGACAGGCGGCTCGACCGCGCGCTGTTCGACAGGCTGCTTGCCCGGGCCCGCGCCTATTTCGGTCGGGACCATGCAGCCAAGATGGCCGATTATATCGGTCTGTCGGAAAACCACAGCGGCTACGTCCCGGAAGGCGAGGAGCAGTTCGGAGAGGGGCCCTGCGACCGCAAGGAAGCCTTCGATGTCAATCGCGACTACCCGCTGGAGGGCGGCCGCCGCCCCCTGCTTGGGCCGAGTATCTGGCCCGACATGCCCGGTTTCCGCGAGGATGTACTCGCCTACTACGCCCAGGTCAGCAAGATCGGGCGCCGGCTCTTTCGCGGCTTCGCCCTGGCGCTTGGCCTTGAAGAGGATCATTTCGAGCCACACCTGCGCAATCCGCCGAGCCAGTTGCGCCTGATCCATTATCCCCACGACATCGGCGCCGAGGAGCGCCCTGGAATCGGTGCGCATACCGACTACGAGTGCTTCACCCTGCTGTTCGCGACGGGGCCGGGCCTCCAGATCCTTGATCGGCACGGCGCCTGGATCGACGTGCCGCTGATCGAGGGCACTTTGATCCTGATCGTCGGGGACATGATGGAAGTCATGTCCAACGGCCGCTACCGGGCGACGCGCCACCGGGTGAAGCAAGTCCGGGAGGAGCGCTATTCCTTCCCTCTGTTCAATGCGTGCGACTACGATCACGTCATCGCGCCGCTGATCGCCGGTGAAGCGCCGCGCTATGCGCCGATCAAGGGCGGCGAGCATCTGTTCAACCAGACCGCCCGGACCTTCGCCTATCTCAAACGCCGGATCGCGCGCGGGCAGCTCGTTCTCGGCGGGGCGAGGGCGCTGGATTCGTTTGGGCACCAGGCAGCGTGAATCTCGCCGAGCTTATTGCCGCCGTGCCTGAAACCGAATTCGCGGGCCCGGCCTTTCCGCGACGCCTGCTCGGCGCGTTCCGCCGCAAGAGCATCACCTTCTGCACTGGCCTGACCGACGAGCGGACGCTGGTCTACTGGTTTCAGTCCCGGACTTTTACCATCGACCTGCGCTTGTCCGACGGCGCGCAAACCCCGGTAGCCGAGCGCCAGGGCTGGATCGGCGACACCGTGTGGGACAGGGCCGAGCAGCGGATGTCCTGGCGCGTCGCGCGGAGTTACCAGCCGGGCAACCAGTGGCCCGAACCAGCGAGCTTCAGTTTCATCGGCAACAGCGTGCTCGAGTTCGCTCCTTCGGGCGCCTATGTCGAGGACTGGCGGCAGCAATCCACCTGCGGCCCGCTGCTCGGCCTGCGCTTGATCGACATCCTCGATGAAACCTCCCGCCGGGTGCTGGTGATGGACGGCGGCCTGATCGTCGCGGGTGAGCACATGGCCTTCGCGCTCTCGCGCCGCCCGGAGATCGATGACAGGATCGCGGGCGCGGCCAGCCTTGCCGCAGCGCTCGGGCAGGGGTTCGTCACCGAACGCGAGGCAGCGAGTTGCGAGGTATCCGTAGCTTCCGGCAGCGATGCCGTGGCGCACAGCACCCAGCCGGATCGCATCGCCGCGCCAATCGTGCTAGGCGGGTTCGCGCTCGGGCATGACGGATCGATCAACTTGTGCCAAACGGTGGGCGGCATCCCTTGCCGCCTCCGCTTCGCCGTCGACGTCTGTCGGCACACTTTCACATTCGACCGCCAGACGCAGGCCACGCAGGCCGCGCGGAACTGGATGGACCTCGAGCAGAACCATCTCAGCCGCCACGCGGCGATCGTCAACTAGAACTCACGAGACCTCATGCAAGACACCCGGATCACACTCATGGAAGCGATCGCGCGCCAGCAGATCGTCGTCACCCGCTATAATGGACAGAAGATCCGCCTTGCCCCGCATCTGTTGTTCGAGCGGCACGGCGACCTGTTCGTGGGAGCGCTGAACCTCGACAAGAGCTGGCGCGAGGACCACGAGCGCCGGCTTGGCCAGTTCAAGCTCTCCGGGCTTGGCGCGGCCGAACTGCTGGACGAGACCTTCGATCCGCTGCCCTCGTTTGAGCACGCCGCCCCGCGGGCCGACGACACCCTGCTCCTGGCGGTCTGAGCCCGATTATTACTCGCTCCGGTATTACCGCTCATCATGCAAATCTATGCCATTCATTGCGAACGAGCGTCTGCCGCTATGTCCTGCTGTCCCTCACTATGCTGACATAACGCCGCCCAAGGCCACCAGGGTCTGGGCTGCTCAGCACGAGGGCACGCACATGGCCGGAGTTCAAGTAGGCAAGCGGATCATCGGCGCCGAAGCGCCGGTGACCGTAGGATGGGAAAACATCGGGCGGGTCGAGGGTGGCCCGATCAAGCAGTTCATCTTCAGCTATTTCCAACCGGCCGTGCTCTTCGGCCTGATCCTGTTCTGGTACTATGCGCCAAGCTCGATCGCCCAGGCATCGACGGCCTTTGCGCTGGGCATCGGCTTCAGGGTCCTGTTGCTGGGGCTCGAGTGGGTCAGTCCGCGCTACCGCTCCTGGCAGCTGACATGGAAGGAGCTGGCGACCGACCTGTTCTACGTCGGGCTCGGCTACACGATGCTGCGGGTCGTTGGCAGCTACATCGGCAGCGACGTGCTGATCAAATGGGTCCAGGGCCTGATGGACTGGGACAAGTTCGACTTCTTTACCGGCCTGCCCCTGCTGCTGCAGGCCTTCCTGATCGCCTTCATCGGCGATTTCTTCCAGTACTGGATGCACCGCGGGATGCATAACTGGTACCCGCTGTGGCTGCCCCACTCGGTCCACCACTACATCACCCAGCTCAACATCAACAAGGGTGCGGTCGGCAATCCGGTCGAGCTCTACCTGATCGGCCTCGGCATCGGTGGCTTCTTCGACTTCCTGCCGCGCGCCTTCCTCATTGCCGGGGCTTTCGGCATGGCGATCGGCACTTACCAGCACATCAACGTACGCTTCAACACGCCGCGCTGGTGGCGCTTCCTGTTCAACACGACCGAGCATCACAGCCTGCACCATTCGCAGGACTACGAAGCCACTCGCAGCAACTACGCCAGCGACTTCATCTTCATCGACCGCATTTTCGGCACCTGCGTCGATGGCGAGGCCGAGCTGCTCGGCCTGGAGAACGGACGCCGCATGGGCATCCGCGAGCAGATGACCTTCCCCTTCACCGAGGGATGGAAGACGCTGAAGGAGAAGTTCGGCAAGGGCAACTATGCCCCGGAAGCCATTCCGGCCGAGTGACGTTGCCGGGCCGGCAGAACGTCGGCCCGCCTTTTCCTGGCCTTGCATCGCCAAGGCCTCACCAAAGGAAGTCATGTGAACCTGCGCTACATCGACTGGATCTGGCACATCAGAGGGAGCCTCCCGCTGCCCCCCGGACAATCCGCCAGAGAAGCCTTCGAACGACTCGACCCCCTGTTCCGCCGGGGCGGCACCAGCCGCGAATGGATGGGAGACCGTCTGACCTTCAGCAAGAAGGACCAGGCCGCCCAGGACGAGATGTCGATCTTCGACAGCGGTGTCCTGCAGATCGAACGCGGCAGCGGCGTCCCGGTGCTGCATTATCATCTGATCAGCCGCGCCCTGCTGGCCTGCTTCCTGGCGCCCCTGCTGTTCCTGGCGTTCGCCGGGATCATCGTCGTCAAGGGCCAGTACGAGAAGCCCAGCCCCGAGGCTGCCGCCAAAGCCGAGGCGGAGAAGAAGAAAGCAGAGCAGAAGCTTTCCCAAGTGCCGATGAACCCGATCGACGTGTTTCTGGGGGCGCCCAAGCCCGAAAAGCCCAAGGCGGGCGAGCAGCAGGGCCGGCGCAGCCGCGAGGCCACGCCGACCGCAGCCTATGTCTTCATGGGAATTTTCGCCATCCTCTACATCGTCGGACGCATCCTGGAGGCCTGGCTGATCAGGCGCCGGTTCGAGAAGCGGCTGTATGACGTTCCGACTCAAGCAGGGCAGGCGCCACCAGGCCTTGCCACCTGAGAGAGTCAGGCGTGAAGCGGCGAACATCCTTTCGAGTGGGATGCCAGGTCAACTCGAGCGGGTTGAGGGGATATCTGCAGTACCTCGACATCCCGCAGGCTCAGCGTGAAACGATAATAGAGCCAGACCGCATATCGGATCGCATTGAACTGACAGCTTGATGCTGATCCACGGAATAGCGGGGGCAAGCGCACTACGTCAGGCAAACCAGCCCTGGTGAGTGGAACTGGCCCAGCCGTTTTGCGTGAGGAAGTCGATCACCTGCTGCTGGCTCTGGTAATTGGCATAGCGGATGTTGCCATCGGCATGCATGTAGGCGTGGAGGTAGGCCGTCCCGTCGGTCAGCTTGAAATAGACTTCCTGCAGCCCGTCACGGTCGTAGTCCCCGGCGCCAAGGACTCCGGCGATGTTGCCGATCCTGAGGTCGTTCTGGAAGCGGCGCTGGCTGTCGAAGTCGCCCCCGGCCTGGACCTGTCCGGACTGGACCAACGGGTCGATGTAGATCCCGACCACGCGGGTTTCCCCCGCCCAGCCGTGATCGCCGAAATAGACCTTGCCATCCGGCGCTGTCGCGACCTCGGCAAAGCGGCCGTTTGTGCGGTTGACGAAGATCTGGTCAAGATCCCCGTCGCCATTGACGTCCGCCGCGCCGATCCGCTGCCAGTCTGCTGAAGCACCCACGTCGTTGCCGTCGAAATCGCGGATTGCGGCCATGTACGTGCCGGGATCATCGGCGGCGAAGTTCACCGCAGTAGCAGTGCCGGGGTAGAGCTTGATCTTCTGGTCGGCGAACTGGAGGAATTCGACATTGATCAACCTGTCGGTGCCATCCGGCCCCGTCACCCTGAACTGTCCGGCCGCGAATTGCGTCACCGTATAGGCGCTGCGGTTGCCGGCGAACACGGCGGTATCGATATTGCTGCCGCCGTCGATCGTATCGTCTCCCGTTCCGCCCGTCAGGGTGTCGCGCCCAGGACCACCGGCGAGAAGATCGTCGCCCGCCTCGCCCAGCAGGCTGTCATCTCCGCCGCGCGCGTCGATCAGATCGCCTCCAGCCCCGCCCTTCAGAACATCCGCGAAGGCCGTGCCGCTCAGATACTCGGACGAGCTTGTGCCACTGTGCTGAATACCGGCATCGAAAGGCAGGACCTGCAAGGTATAGTTGCCCTGGCTGTAACCGCCGACTTCGATGAAATAGGTGCCGGCAACCGAGGGGGTGAAGACCAGGCTGGCCTTGGTATTGCCCGCTGCGCTCGGCTTGTCCTCGACGATCAGCGTACCCGCGCTGTTGCGGACGGCGACCCGGATGGCGGTGGTTGTGGTCGTGCTGGGAAGCATCGCCGCGATATCATAGGCGACCCCCGCAGCCATGGTGATCTTGAACCAGTCGGCATCGCTGAGGCTGGTCAGGGTCTCGCTGACTCTTTCGCCCACGGAGATCGTCGCGGCCGTGGCCACCGTGCCCGCAGTGTCGTTCGTCGACGTTCTTGCCTGGGACACGGCCAGCGGCACCCCGCTCAGCGGCGCGGCCTGGGCACCCTGCTTGTCCAGCACGGTGCCGGAGGTGAGGGACAGCTGCACCTGTCCGATCAGCAGGTTGTCGGCCGCCGCCCTGACCGTCAGCGAGTTGCTGTTGATCGAGACTCGCGTCGTATCCCTGATATCGACCGTTTCGACTTCGAAGCCGTCGAGGGTGATTCGCACGAAGCCCGCCCCAGCCCGGATCGCCTCGCTGAAAGTGAACGCAAAGGCTTGCCCGCCATCGGCGAAGGACACCTCGCTCGTCACCAGGGTCGGAGGCGTGAGCAGCGGCACAAGATCCGATGCCTTGGTCGCGAACGAGACCGTGTAGGGTCCGGCCACGCCATAGCCCGAGGGCGACCCGCCGTATCCGACCACGCGCAGCCAATGGGTTCCGGTCTCGGTTGCCGTAAATTCGAACTGCGAAGCGCCGGCCGAGGTTGTCAGTCCGGCCTTCGTGAATACCGCCGGGGTTACGGTCGAGGCAAGGAACGCTGGAAGTTCCTGGTAGGCGCCGCCGTAAACCGCAGCCGATGCCTCGTAATTGCGGTACAGCCGCATGCCTATCTGGCCAGTCACGTCGAACCCGGCGTAGGTAGAAGCGCCTGCTTCGATCTGGAAGCGATAGGTCTGCCCGGCCACCAGATCGACCTGCAGCCAATCGGTGTCGCCGCGCGCATCATCCAGGTCGCGGCCCACACTGTCCTTGGTGCTGGTCGAACCGCTGGAATAGAGAATGCCCTGCAGCGATCCCCCGATCGGCACCTTGGAATTCTGCGGCGGAGTTCCGGAATAGAAGTCGTTTATGGCATCGTCGCCGTAGGGCCACTCCCTGATGGTAAAGCTGTAGGCGCCGGAAGCCGAGCCGCCGCCGATCCAGCGCTCTCCGCTGGAAAGCTTGAACAGGACCTGTCCGGCCACTGTCGTCTGCGGTCGAATTTCATACAGCCACTGCGTTCCAAGCCAGCTATCGCGCTGGACGCTGTCGATGAATACCAGGCCATCGGCCAGCCCATTGGCGCCGACAGTATTATTGGTGATCAGATAGATCTTGTTGGGATCGAACAGGATCTTCTGGAAATCCTGGGTGTCGCCGCTCGATGGATCGATATATCCGCTTATCGTGACCGGATCGGTAATGGTGCGGACGTCGATCGTCTTGGGTGAGGAAGCGACCGAACCGGTATACTTGTCGATCGCCGGCAGATCGGGGTAATCGTCAACCGCGCCGATGATGAAATTCATCGCGCTTGGACCTTTCAGCCCGGCAAACGGATTTCCGGCGGCGTCGACGAATGAACCCGGGTCGATCTCGACATAGTATTGCCCGTCCTCTTTCGGCTGGACGAAGCGCAGTTCCTGATAGTGTGAATCGGTGAAAACGTCGGCAAGCGCATAGGTCTTGTAGAGCGCGCCGTCGGCATAATAGACGCGCAGGTTGCCGCCAACCAGCGTGACCCGCTCGGTAAAGGTAAGCGAGAGCTCGCTGGCATAGGCAGCGGTCGTCGAGGGAAAGACGCGATTGTCGAATGACGCCAGCAGCCTTGGCGGATTGGGATCGTAGCTCAGGTAATCGGCAACGTCGATCGTCCGGTCGGTAAAGCGCAGCTGCTCCACATCCACGCCATCTTGTCCATCGCCCCCCTTGATGACGAGGCTGGCAAGGCCGTTGCTGGGGTCGCTCTTCGTCTGGCGCGTGAAATAGTCGATCACCACGCTGGCGAACGGCGATGAATAGTTCGCAGTATCCTGTCCCACGCCGCCGACCAGCTGGTCGGTCCCGGCGCCGCCCGTCAGGAGATCGTCGCCCGCGCCTCCGTGCAGAACGTCGTTGCCGCCATTGCCGGTCAGCTTGTTGTTCGCGCTGTTGCCGAGCAGCCGGTCCGCGCCGGCCCCGCCCACGGCATTCTCGATCAGGGAACGGGGATCGCCGTCAACCAGCCACGACATGTACAGATTGTTGGCCGACCTGCCGTTGCCCAGATTGGGCGCGTTGGTGAACCGGCTGCCGGCACCCGGGCTCAGATCCACGAACATGCCGTTGGCGAAATTCGACAGGTCCAGCGTATCTTCGCCGCCGCCGTCCCACAGCGCCATGAACACGCGGTTCATGCTGGAATCGAACGTCGCGCCCAGGCCGTCGCCAGGCTTGGGGCCGGCGACCCCGTTCACGAACGACTGGCCGGTCCCGGAATTCCACGTGTAGACTGTATCGCCGCCGTTCGTCTCGTAGTTGGCGCCGTACATCTCCTGCAGCGCCAGAATGTCATTGGCCATGAACGTCGTGGGGTAGCCGAAGGTCTCGTTCGAGTAACCGCTCAGGTCGTCACCCTGATAGCTGCGGTAGCTCATCACCGAATAACCCAGCCAATCCCACATCGCCGGCAGGACAGTATTGGCGGCCCCGCCCGCCTCGAACGGATGCTTCAGACCAAGCGCGTGTCCCAGTTCGTGCAGGACTGTCAGATAGGCATAGTCGCCGACCTTCGGGGCGCGAAAGTTGAACGAGGTGCCGAACCAGATGTCGGCTGACGCAAGATTGCCGGCAACATTCCAGACTGTCCGTGCAGGATTGGCGGACGTTACTGCGGAGGTATAGGCCGCGCTGATGTCCGCCGCCACACCCCCCCTGAAATCGAACCCGAGTCCGGTGTAGCCCGACACCAGTGTGGTCAAATAAGTGAACACCCGCTGCAGTTCGCTTGATGCAGCGCCGAAGTCCGAACTGCGTTCGTCCGAGGAATTCAAGCCAGGGTAATCGCTTGCCTGATCCGGAAACCCGACTTTTATTGTGTCCAGCCATTTCCGACCGCTTAGCAGCCCGTCAATGCGAGGATCCCCGGATGCAAATGCCTGCGTAACTATGCCCATTGCTCTCTCCGTCCGGCAACTCAGGCATAATCACGATAAACGATCGGCGGCAACATTCGAATATCGATCCGAGAGGGGGCGCGGTCGCGACCTCGGCAAAGCGGCCATTGGTGCGGTTGACGAAGATCTGGTCGAGATCCCCGTCGCCATTGACGTCCGCCGCGCCGATCCGCTTCCATTCAGCCGCCGCGCCTTGCTGAAACCTGACTGCCCGGGTGGCACTGGCTCGGGCTGGCAGTTACTGTCGCAACACATTAGGCTCCAATTCTCATCCGCGTGCGGGGGCGATGCCATGGCCGGGATTCGATACTGATGGCCGAACAAGCCTGGTGGGCCCTGGATATTGTCGAACTGGCGCGCCGGTTCGGCAGCGGTCCCGGCGGACTAGGTTCAGCCGAGGCGGCTCGGCGCAGCAGGGGCGGTCGCAGCCACCATCGCCATGCACAGACCCTGCGGCTGCTTCTTTCGCAGTTCACCAATCCGCTGGTTCTGATCCTGATCGTCGGGGCGGCCCTGTCGCTGTTCCTGCGAGAGTGGATCGATGCGGCAATCATTCTGATGATTATCGTCGGCAGCAGCCTGCTCGGTTTCACGCAGGAATATTCCGCCTCGAAGGCGATCGAAGAACTCCAGCAGCGGCTGGTCAGGCAGGTTAACCTGCTGCGCGACGGCAAGCCGGTGCGTTTGCCCCTGGACGCGGTTGTGCAAGGCGATGTCGCGCTGCTGCAGGCGGGCGATCTGGTGCCGGGCGATGGCCGCATTCTCGAAAGCGCCAGCCTGCTGGTGGACGAGGCGCCCCTGACCGGTGAACCTTTCCCGGTCGAGAAGTCCCCGGCTTCTTCCCCAGAAGCCGCCGTTCTGGCGGAAAGAACCGGATCGCTGTTCGAAGGCACGTCGATCCGTAGCGGGACCTGCCGCATGCTGGTTGTCACCACCGGTAAGGACACCATCTTCGGCGCGATCGAGCAGGACCTCGAAAAGGCCGAGGAGGCGACCGAGTTCGCGCGAGGGCTGGCAGCGTTCGGCGCCATGCTGATGCGCGTGATGCTCTGCGTGGTCGCCATGGTGCTGGTTGCGGCCATGCTGCTGGGGCGGGATCTGGTCACTTCCGTTCTGTTCGCAATGGCGCTGGCCGTGGCGATTTCGCCGGAACTTCTTCCCGCGATCGTCAGCGTGACCCTGGCTGCGGGTGCCCGCCGCATGACTGGCCACGGCGTCCTGGTCAGGCGGCTTCAGGCGATCGAGAATCTAGGCGGCATGGACGTGCTGTGCACCGACAAGACCGGAACGCTGACCGTGGGCTCGATCGCGCTGAGCGCAGCCGTGGACACTGCGGGACAAGCGGCGGCACCGGTGCTGCGGCTGGCGGCGATAAATTCACGCTTGCAGACAAGCATGGCGAGCGCGCTTGACGAGGCAGTCCTGGCCGCTGCGGCGGCATCCGGGGCTACGGACGAGAAACCCCGAAAGCTTGGCGAAGTGCCCTACGATTTTGTCCGCCGGAGATTCACTGTCACCGCCCGGATGAACGACGGCGCGGAGATCACCGTGACCAAGGGCGCGGTCAACGAGGTTCTGGCCGACTGCGCCGATGAGCGGGCTGCCGAGGGTATCCGTCCGCTCGATGCAGTACGGCGAGCCGCTATCCAGGACTTCGTTCGGAACAAGGCGCAGGACGGGTTCAGGGTGCTGGCGGTTTCGAGCGGCGAGGCGGGACGTGCCTGCCTCGAAGGCTTTCTCCTGTTCTTCGATCCGCCCAAGCCGGGCATCGAGAAGACCGTTGCCGCCCTTGCCGGGCGGGGAATATCGATCAGAATCATCAGCGGCGACAATCGCTACGTGACCGAGCGGATGGCGGCGGTCATCGGGCTGGAGCCGGGCGAGGTCATGACCGGAGACACGCTTGCCGCGCTGGACGATGCCGCTCTCGCGGCAAGAATCGGCGCGGTGCGCCTATTCGCGGAAGTGGAGCCACAGCAGAAGGAGAGGATCGTTCGCGCGCTTCAGGCGGCCGGCCACGCCGTCGGGTACATGGGTGACGGGATCAACGATGCCCCGGCGCTGCGCGCGGCCGACGTGGGCATCTCGGTTGACAGCGCAGTGGACGTTGCCCGCGAAAGCGCCGACATCGTGCTGCTGCGGCCGGACCTGGGCGCGATCAGGCGCGGCGTGGAGGATGGCCGGCGCACCTTTGCCAACACGCTCAAATACATTGCGATCACGACCAGTGCCAATTTCGGGAACATGGTCAGCATGGCGCTGGCGACCGTGCTGCTGCCGTTCCTGCCGCTGCTGCCCACCCAGATCCTGCTCAACAATTTCCTGTCTGACCTGCCGGCGATCGCGATTGCCAGCGATGCGGTGGACCGCGAACGGCTGGCCGCGCCCCAGCGCTGGAATATCGCGCGCATCCGCAATTTCATGATCGTCTTCGGTCTGATCAGCACGCTCTTCGATCTGCTGACATTCGCCTACCTGTGGTTTGTCCTGCGGGCAGATCCCGAAACTCTTCGAACAAGCTGGTTCATTGTTTCGCTGCTGACCGAACTGGCCGCGCTGCTGGTGCTTCGGACCCGGCGGCGTTTCTGGCAGAGCGCACCATCCAGCTTGTTGCTGTGGAGTTCGATCTTCGTTGCGGCGCTGGCGCTGGCTCTGCCTTATGCGGGCGAGATCGCGAATCTGTTCGCCTTCCGGCCCTTGGCTCCAATGCTCCTGGCACAACTCCTGCTGCTGGTCGCGGCCTATGCCCTGGTTACCGAGTTCGCCAAGCGCCTGCACAATGCCGGGGACAACCATCTGTGACCGGCTGGCGGCAATGGTTCTTCGGGGTGCTGCTGATCGCCGCCCTGGTCGGCGCCGTGGTCCACTTTGGCGAGCTGCGGAATTTCGCCGAACTGGTGAGGAAGGTGGAGCCCGGCTGGTTGATTTTTGCAGTGGCCCTGCAGCTCTCGACCTACGTGAGCCTTGCACTCGGCTGGAAGGTGGTCCTCGAACAGGCCGAGGGGCGTCCTTTCCGCTTGCCCATCCTGATCCGCATCGCACTTTCCAAGCTGTTTGCCGACCAGGCGGTGCCAACTGCCGGAATGAGCGGGAATGTGGTTCTGGTCGATCAGTTGGTCGGGATCGGTGCGACGCGGGGTGCCGCAGTTGCCACCCTGCTCCTGTCGATGCTGGGCTTTTACGCGTCCTATATGGTCTTTGCCGTGGTCGCGCTCGTGCTTCTCTGGCTCCAGGGAGATGCCACGCCGCTGATGGTCGGACTGGTCACGACATTCATGCTGGTCGCGCTGGGCATACCGGCGCTCGCACTGTGGTTGAGGCAGAGAGGGAGCCGGCCTCTTCCGCCCGCGATTGAAGCTGTCAGGCCGATCCGCCAGATGGTCGGGATCCTGGGCGAAGCTCCCGCCGGCCTGCTGAAGGACCGGCCTCTGATCGGGATCGTCACTCTGCTCAATGCGGCCGTATTCGCGGCTGATATCCTGACGCTTTGGGCACTGGTTCATGGGCTTGGTGCGGACATTACCCTAGCGGTCGCCTTGCTCGCTTTTGTCCTCGCCTCGATTGCGGTTACCCTTGGGCCGATCCCTTTCGGGCTGGGCAGTTTCGAGGTTGTCTGCACCAGTACGCTGCATATGCTGGACCTCGGTCTGGAAACGGCGTTGACGGGCACCGTACTCCTGCGCCTGCTCATCCTGTGGCTGCCGCTCCTGCCTGGGCTGCTGATGTCGCGTCATATCCTGCTTCGCAGCAGGCACTGAAACTGGGCATTATCCTGCGGGGAAGACGGTGCGGATCGCCTGTTTGTCCCTGGAGGGGATTCAGCCATGCAGCGGTCCCGGCGGATGAAGTCACTGCAGAAGCTCGTCTCGATCCGCGCATCGCTTCACAACCATTTCAAGCAGGAACACCATTTCGTCGACCGTCAGACTTGAAAGCTTGGCCGCTCGCCCGCCTTGGCTGAGGTCGGGTGAGTCTTTCATCTTCGCACCTGCAACATTTCGGCTTGCGTTCTTTCGCAAGTGCAGCATTATCCCTGACAACAGGGAGTCGCCATGCAGTCACAAGCCCGTCCGCCGTTTGACGAAATGCTCACCGCTGATGGTTCGGTTCGGCCGGCTTATGCGGGTTACCGGCAGTGGTACGACGATCAGGACGTGGGCTGGTTGCGGCGGCAGAACGACCGGGCAGAGCAAGTCTTTCGCCGCACGGGGATTACCTTCAATGTCTATGGCGATAGTGCCGGCAAAGAGCGGCTGATTCCGTTCGACATGATTCCGCGGATCATTACCGCGGCCGAATGGCGCAAGCTTTCCCGTGGAATCGAACAGCGGGTACGGGCGATCAATGCCTTTCTGCACGATATCTATCATCGGCAGGAGATTGTGCGATCGGGTCGGCTGCCGGAACGGCTGCTTCAGGCCAACGCGGCATTCCTGCCGCAGATGATCGGCTTCACGCCACCCGGCGGGGTTTACACCCATGTGGTCGGGATCGATCTGGTGCGCACGGGGCCAGATGATTTCATGGTGCTGGAAGACAACGCCCGCACGCCATCGGGTGTCTCCTATATGTTGGAGAACCGGGAAACCATGATGGCCATGTTTCCCGAACTGTTTACGCGGATCGCGGTGCGGCCGGTTTCGGATTATCCGCGCCGGCTGGCCCGCAGCCTTGCGGCCTGTGCGCCCGACTGCGTCAATGGGCGCGTTGGAGACCGTCCGGTGGTCGCGGTGCTAACGCCGGGGATCTACAACTCAGCCTACTACGAGCATGCCTTCCTGGCTGACCAGATGGGGGCCGAACTGGTCGAGGG
>ENA-UPTA01002691-UPTA01002691.1-activated-sludge-metagenome-genome-assembly--contig:-NODE-2691-length-18114-cov-6.023036_pt1 | contig 18114 bp, 16 predicted proteins | sample MGYA00238184_ERZ773361 | MGnify/ENA primary metagenome ERZ773361 (study PRJEB29100, sample SAMN05720205) | activated sludge metagenome | isolation source: anaerobic digester from wastewater...
GAAGACGAAACGGGCGGCGGAAAATTTCTTTGAAATTTTCCGCCGCATTATTATTTCAAGTTCTGGATTAGCTCATGAATTAATTCATGAATTAATTCATGAGCTAATAAACAGCTTGGCGACGGAAAAATTCTAAAAGAATTTTTCCGTCGCCTTCTTCTTTTTCAATTCTCTCAAAATAACAAATTAAATAAGCGCTGCCTTGTTTATTCTAATTTTTTATATTAAAATTTAATATCATATGCCTGAATTAGAAAAAACTTACCAACCCAATAAAGTTGAAGAAAGAATTTATAAAACGTGGGAAAAGTCCGGCTACTTCAATCCGGATAATTTACCTAATCGCAGCAAAAAAACTTTTTCAATTATTATGCCGCCGCCTAATGCTAACGGCTCACTCCACTTAGGCCATGCACTCACCATGACTATTGAAGATATTATGACTCGCTATCAGCGGCTGCGCGGGCTCAAAACATTATGGCTGCCAGGAGCTGATCATGCGGGTTTTGAAACACAAGTGGTTTTTGAAAAGCAGTTAGAGAAAAAAGGAACGAGCCGCTTTGAAATTTTAAAAGAAAAAGACGGCCGAAAAAAACTTTATCAAATGATCTGGGATTTTACCCAAAATAATAAATTGCAAATGGAAAAAGAAGTAAAAAAATTAGGCGCTTCATGTGATTGGAGCCGAGAAAAATTTACACTTGATCCTTCAATTGTTAAAATTGTTTATCAGGTATTTGAACGCATGTATAATGATGGCTTAATTTATCGTGATTATCGCATTGTCAATTGGTGTCCCAAGCACCAAACAGCTCTTTCTGATTTAGAAATCAATTGGGAGGAACGAAATGATAAATTATATTATGTGAGATATTTTTTAGTTGATGATCCTCATCAATTTATTACCGTCGCAACCACTCGACCTGAAACCATCCCTGGTGATTTTGCTATTGCTGTTCATCCTCAAAGTAAACAATACAAAAAATTTATTGGAAAATTAGTCACTAATCCTCTTATTAAAAATCGCGGAAAGTATGGCGATCAAATTAAAATCATCAGCGATGATTTAGTGGAAAAAGAATTTGGCACCGGTGCTTTAAAAATTACTCCAGCGCACGACGCCGTTGATTTTGAAATTGGCAAAAAACATCAATTACCGCTTGATTATCAAATAATTGGTTGGGATGGAAAAATGAATGAATTATCAGGAGAATTAAAAGAGTTATCTATTGGGGCAGCCCGTCAAAAATCCGTAGAAATTTTAGAAAAAGCTGGCGCTCTGGAAAAAATTGAAGATTATAAACACCAAGTTTCAACATGCTATAAATGCAAGACTACCATTGAACCTTTGCCGCGAGCGCAATGGTTTGTCAAAATGACTGAACCGCCCAAAAATGGTAAAAAATCCTTGCGCGATTTAGCAGTAGAAGCCGTTAAATCAAAAAAAATCAAATTTATCACCAAACGCTTTGAAAAAATTTTTTATCACTGGATGCAGAATATTCGAGACTGGAATATTTCACGCCAAATTGTTTGGGGTATTCCTATTCCAATCTGGTATTGTACAAAATGTAATAAAGAAGTGGTTTATATTGAAGAAGGCGAACCGAAAAAATGTCCCCATTGCGGTAATACAACCTTTAAAAAAGAGGAAGATGTTTTTGATACCTGGTTTTCTTCTGGTCAATGGCCTTATGCCACGCTTGGTTATCCCAATAATGAAGATTTTAAAAAATTCTATCCTACCAGCGTTATGGAAACAGGTTGGGATATTTTATTTTTTTGGGTGGCGCGTATGATTATTTTTGGAATTTATACGACTGGCCAACCACCTTTTGAATATGTATATCTGCACGGGTTAATTCGCGATAAAGATCGACAAAAAATGTCAAAATCAAAAAATAATGTCATCGATCCTTTAGGAATGATTGATTTATATGGTTGCGACGCTTTAAGAATGTCTTTAATTTTTGGTAACGCGCCCGGCAACGACCCTATTGTTTCTGAGGATAAAACACGCGCTTTTCGCAATTTTGCTAATAAAATTTGGAATGCTAGCCGTTTTGTCCTTATAAATCTTGGTGATTTTGACAAAAACACTCAACCGAAATTATCTAAAGAGGATAAAAAAATCTTAAAAGATTTTGAAAAATTTACTGCTGATGTAACGCGAGAAATGGACAAATTCAATTTTCATATTGCCGCAGAAAAAATTTATCATTATTTCTGGCATGTCTTTGCAGATAAAATTATTGAACGCGAAAAACCGCGTCTTCAAACAGAAAACCGACCCGAAGCTCAATACCTTCTTGTCGCCCTGTTAAAAAATTTACTCATACTCCTGCATCCTTTTATGCCTTTTATTACTGAGGAAATTTATCAAATGCTTCCTAATAAAGATAAAGATTTATTAATGATAGAGAATTGGCCTTACAAAATATGATTTCAGGTATTTTTTATCTTTTTTTTCTTCTCGTTTTATCCATCACGCCCAGTTTAATTTGGTTAAATTATTATTTAAAAAAAGATTCTGATCCAGAACCTCGGCATTGGCTAATCATAACTTTCGCTGCTGGTGCTTTTATTACAATTATTATTAGCGTTGTTGAAAACGCATTGTTTGGAAAATGGACCGAGTTACCAAATAATCAGGATTTAACAAACATCGTTTTCTTTTTGTTTCTGCCTTTTTTAGAAGAAGTGGGCAAGTTCATAGCCACATTCTTTAGCTCTTTCAAGAATCCCCGTTTTCGCGACGAGACAACCGATCCCATCATTTATGCTGTTGTTGCTGGTTTAGGATTCGCGGCGGCAGAAAATTTAAAAGTTTGCCTTTCAATCCTTCAAGAAAATATGGTTGCGTTGAATTGGCAAAATTTATCTTCTTTTTCTCTCTCTGCCCCAATTATCAATACGCTTATTATTACGATATTCATTCGCCTCCTGTCGGCTGTTTTTCTCCACGCTTCCTCTTGTTCAATTTTTGGTTATTTTTGGGCCATCGGCCGAATTTTAAAAAAGAAAAAGTTTGTTGTCATTGGATTGCTTGTTTTTGGAATTATAATGGCTTCTCTTTTGCATTCTTGTTATAATTATCTTATAATGGCAACAGTTGAAAATATTTACTTTGCTTTTGGCGTTGCGGCTTTATTAATTATTTCTAATTATGTAATGAGTCGAGCTTTTAAACAAATAAAGTCTTATCAAAAAATTTATGGCGTTTAAATTATTTAGATCAAAAAGTGAAGATGTCGAAAAAGATATTGAAATTAAAAACACATCTGCGCTTACAGAAGAAGAAGATGTTTTAACCGGAGAGGGTCAGCTAATGGTTGATGTTTATCAGACGCCGACGGAAATTGTTATTAAATCCGCCGTGGCTGGAGTAAAACCCGAGGATATTGATATCTCCATTGTAAACGATATGATTACCATCAAAGGTAAGCGAGAATTAGATGAGGAGGTGAGGGCGAATGATTATTTTTATCAGGAGTGCTATTGGGGGTCATTTAGCCGTTCAGTTATTTTGCCAGTAGAAATTGATGGTGATCGCGTTAGCGCTAGTTTAAGAAATGGCATTCTCACTATTCGCCTTCCTAAACTGGATAAAAACAGGGTGAAAAAAGTAAAAATCAAAGCGGAATAGAAAGTCTCCAAACACAAAAAGCAAAATTAAAATTGATAGCAGACAATATAGCCGCCGGAAAATTTCGCAGAAATTTTCCGGCGGCTATTTTCTTTTTATTAAAAACGGGTTAACGAAGTATGAAGATTTTTCTGCGATCATTTCAAATTTTTTGTGGCTATTTTTTCTACGAACCAGCCACAAAAAATACCTATAATCATACCGGCAAAAATATCGGACGGATAATGAACGCCGCAATAAATACGCGCTAATCCCATTAAAACGCCCAAAACCATAAAAACCACGCCTAATTTTTTATTTTTTAAATAAACCAGAGCAATAAGCGGAAAAATAAAAGTCATATGACCCGAAGGAAAAGAACCGCTAATATCATGGGTTAGCAATTGATTCACGGGATGAGTTAAAAATGGCCGCGGACGATAATAAAAAAAACGGATGATTTCTGTAATAAAACCACGACTCAAAATAATAGCCGCAGCTGCTACAATCAACGCTTTTAATTGCTTCTGGTGCGCAAAAAAAAGATAAATCAATCCGGCAACCAAAAGAATATACATTAAATATTCTGCTAAAAAAATCATAACTTGGTCGCACCAGTGCATAGATCCAGCTGCACTATTAATTTTTTGAAAAATTAAATAATCCCAATTACTCATTTTCAAATTGATAATGATTTTTAACAAATTCGACCATTTTAACAATGTCAGTATAAACATCCTTAGAATTTAATACCACAAAAACAACTGGCCGCTTTTGAGAATCGCCTATTGATAATTCAAAAATGGCCAACATCGTTTCGCCACTTCCTGATGTCAATCCCATTTTGCCTCCAACAAAACTTGGATCATCAGCAAAAAGATTTAAATTTTTAAGATCATATGATGGTTGACCATAATAATCGTTATCAAAAATACCCTTAGTCATTTTCAAAATGAAGCTGCGATTGAAATAAAGATATTTAGCTAACTGATATAAATCAAGCGGCGTTGAAACGTTTTCTAATCTCACGCCGTTAGGGTCAACGAAATGGCTATTGGTCATACCAATGCTTTTAGCTTGATTGTTCATTAAATTAATTGTTTTTTCTGATCCTAAAAACGCTGCTAAAGTATTTCCTGCTTCATTTGAAGATTCCGCCAAAAGTAAAGCCAATAATTCATAAATAGGAATCTTCTGACCTGCTTTTAAACGAGGAATTGAAGTAAATATTATTGCTTCTTGAGGCACGCGTGCATAATGCTCTAAATTAGTATAATCTAAAACGACTAATGAAGTGATTAATTTAGTAATTGAAGCAATGGGCAAAATCTGATTGCGACTCTTTTCTAAAAAAATAAAATTATTTTTTAAATCAGCCGCTAAATAAGCCTGGGCACTCAACTCTGGAATTTTATATTGATAAGTAGAATTTTCTACCTCAAACGCTTTTTTAAAAACTAAAACCGGCATACCCACTTCGGCTAAATTATAAATTTCTTTGGCGTCTTCATCAAATAACCTGATGCAACCGCCGGAATATGTAGAAGATACTAGTTTGCCTGATGGATAATAAGGCCAACCGTGAATAAGAAAATTACCTTCAAAAACTAGACTATAAGGCATATAAACCCCGGCAAAATTAGAATAGGCCTTTTTGTGTTTGGCTTCGATTTTGTATAAACCAACTGGTGTTTCCCACCACGAACCTTCACGGCCTTTTGCGCCAATTGGCACTTCTTTAATTATTTCACCTTGTTTAAAAACTCTAAGTTTCATTTGATCTAAATCAGCCGTTATAAAATCCATCTTTTGTTCAATAAATTTTTCTAAAACATTATTAAAAAAATCCACATCGCCTAACTGAGGCCATACTCCATATTGAAATTCAATATTATTATCAGATGAACCATCAATAATAATGGTATAATTTTTAACTTCTTTTTTGGGACTATAATAAATTAAAGCCGCAAGGGCCACCGCTATTACTAAAATTAAAATAAGCCATGGTAAAGAAACTTTTTTAGAAAAATCGCTCATAGAATAGTCACTTTACGGCCATTAATTTTAATACGGCCTTCGGCAAAAGCTCTCATTCCTTCACATAAAATTTCCTCTTCTTGCTGATGAATTTTTTCTTCTAAACTTTCGAGGGTGTCGTTATCTTCTATTTTCACTGCGCGTTGAAAAATAATTGGACCCGTATCTACACCTTCATCAACAAAGTGTAAGGTGCAACCTGTAATTTTGACTCCATATTCCAAAGCTTGTTTCGGAGCATCCAGCCCCGGAAAAGCTGGTGATAGAGCCGGATGAATATTAATAACCGCATTAGGAAAATATTTAAGAAATTCTTTGGAAACAACTAAGTCCCAGCCAGCCATCACCACTAAATCAATTCCCCGTTCTTTCAGCATCTTCCCTAATTCATCATCAAAAGCCAAACGATCCTTGCCTTGAGCCTTCCAATCAGAAAGACGAAAATAAAAGGCTTCGATGCCTTGCTCTTTTGCCCATTCTATGCCGGGTGATTCTTTTTTATGAGAAACGACCAGTGCTAATTCTGCCAAAGGATAATCCTTGACACAATTATAAATAGCCGGCAATCGCCCGCCCCGACCAATTAAGGCACAAATTTTAATTTTTTTTCTTGTTTCTTGAGACATTAATTATAAATGTTTTTAATCTATCAAATTAATCTTTCTCTTTTTCGCTTTTGTTTTGTTTAGATTGCCCTAAATTTTCTAAAAATGTCTTGGAATTTTTATAATCTCCTTTTTTAATCATTAAATCAGCTCCTGCTGTTTTTAATGCTTCGTTATATTTATCTTCAGAGCTATGAGCAATAATTAACGGCTGCAAAACATCTTCCATCTCTCTAATTTTTTTAATAACATTGCCGCCGTACTGCAATTCTTCTATAGTATCATCCTCTAACCAAGCATCCATAAAAATTACCTTTGGCAAGGCTTTCTTTTCTTCTTTTCTCCGATTAATCTCAGCTAAAGCTTCGGCTGCCGTACTAAAAATCTTCCCTTTTAAATGATATTGATCTATTGTTTTTCGCCACATTCCCATTAAGCTGCGTATTATTTCAGTTGAATCGTCTATAACCCAAAATTCCGAATCATCCAAAGGAATTTTTTCTTTTTGTTCTTGTTTTCTATCAATAGGAATTTGATCTTGTTGAGTCATTAATTTTATTATAAATCTTTGCAATAATAATTCAAATAATTGAGACAATTGACTTTCTTAAAAAAAGGGCTATCTTAAAAAGAGAGTATTGTATAATACAATCTCCTATTTTTCAATGGCCGAGTAAAAACATTTTTTATGCCTAAAAAAAATTCAACCTTGCAAAAGAAAGCTCTCAAGCTTATCTTGGACAATGTCGCTAATCTCTCTGATGAAAATTTGATTCAAATTATTGAAATCGGAGAAAAATATTTAATTGAAAATCCGACTTTAAAACAACAAGCCGAAGATATTAAAAAGCTTTTTGAGCAAAAACATCCGGCTTTAGACTTGGTGCGCCGCACCTTAAACAGTATTTCAAAAGAATGTCGCGATAAATTAATTGAAAATCTAATCATCAATGCAATGGTCATTGAAAATCAACGGCGCCAAAAACTCGCCAAAGAACTCGGTTTTGGATTGCCTTGGTTTTTTGTTATGAGCCCTACAGCGCAATGCAATCTTAATTGCCGTGGTTGCTATGCGGGAAGATATATTAAAGACGAAGGACTGCCTTTTGAATTAGTGGATCGCATTCTGAATGAAGCTAAAGAGCTGGGAATTTATTTCGTGGTGGTTTCAGGTGGTGAGCCTTACTTTTGGCCACATATTCTCAAAATGTTTGAGAAACACAACGATATGTATTTTATGACCTACACTAATGGCACTTTATTAACGAAAGAAATGGCCAAAAAACTGGCAAAATTAGGCAATGTTGCTCCTGCCATTTCTATTGAAGGATTTGAAAAAGAGACTGACGATCGTCGTGGCCCAGGTACATTTAAAAAAATTATGGAAGCAATGGATAATCTAAAAGAAGCTGGCGTGCCCTTTGGTTTTTCCGTCACTCCCACTAAATTAAATATAGAGGCACTTATGTCAGATGAATTTGTTGATTTAATGATCCAAAAAGGGTGCTCTTTTGGTTGGTATTTCCAATATGTGCCCGTTGGCCGCAAACCTGATGTTAATTTAATGGTTGCGCCTGAAGACCGAAACAGATTAAGAATGAGAACTAATGAAATTCGCAATACCAAACCGCTTTTTGTTGGTGATTTTTGGAATGATGGTCCTTATGCTGGCGGTTGCATCGCTGGCGCTCGACCCGGTGGCTATTTCCATATTAACTGCAATGGCGGCGTGGAACCCTGCGCTTTCTTGCAATTCTCCGTTGATAATATAAAAGATAAGCACCTTTTGGATGTCATTCGCTCGCCATTTTTCCAAGCTTTCCAAGAAGCTCAACCTTATTGTGAAAACGGAAATCTTCTTACCCCTTGTGCTTTAATTGACAATCCAGAGATTTTACGAAAACTAGTAAAAGAATATAACGCTAAACCGTCCTATGAAGGAGCGGATGATGCAATCTGCGATCCAACTATTTGTCATTTCTTAGATGAATATTCAAAAGCTTATAAAAAAATTGCCGATCCAATTTGGGAAAACGGCATGAATAAAAAACATAAACATTGGAAAGAAAAAGCAGCGGAAAGTGCGAAAAAAACTAATAAATAATAAAAGGAATTAGAGATGAGAAAAAATGCGGGCAAAAGCCCGCATTTTTTCTCATCTCAATTAAAGTAATTATTTTTCTTTTAAAGATTCACGCAAATAACGCGCCCGCGCTTTTTGTAAAGATTCTAAATGAAGGATACCGCTTTCATTAGAAGTCTCCATATTGCCCAATAACCGAAAACTGCCTTCCCCGAAAGTCTTTTCCATTAATCGAGCAATAGGCAAAAGTTGACCAGTAAAATGAGCTTTGAGAAAAAGCTTATAAACTTCACTGGAATCTTTAAATTGTTCTGGATATTGTTTTTTGATTTCCTCACAAACATATTTTAAAACTTTCCGCTGGGCTCGGTAAGAAAAATCCTCATAGTCACTACCGTCTTCATTGACCCAAATAATATCTTCTTCGGGGATGCCCTTCTCAATAGCAATTTTTTTCTTTAAATTTTTAGCTGTTTCAGAATTTAACCATCTTTTTTCTAAAGCCAATTCTGGCAAATCAAGCAATTTGGGTAAAAATTGTTTTTCCGCTTCAGAAACAATGGCCTCGTGAAGACCAGAAAAATGAAAATGAAATTGATTCTTATTAATAGTTTGTTGAGAAGAATAAGCCGTCACGCCATGGCGATAAAGCGAACCATGAATTTTAGACGCACTTTCTTCTTCCTCAACCTCTATTGATAAATGTCCTTTTAAATGAAGTAATTCGTGAAAAGCGCTAATGCCCAAATAAACAGGATTATTTCTAAACCGTTCATCATTAAAAATTATTCCTTGCTTAACGCAGAAACTAGCCGCTACAGTATCAGCGTCAAATAACTTTTTATAAATATCGGGGGAGACAATATGAAAATTTTCAAAAGGCACACTATACGGCTCAACGCCTGCTTCTTGCATCAACTGAGAAGTTTCTTTGTCTGCTAATTGAATAACTGCCAATTCTTTTTCGGATTTGGGTCTCTCAAATTGGATAAACATCTCCTGTTCTTTTTGAGACAAAGAATCAAAATGCTCAAACAAAGCGCGCTCAATATCGTGTTTAATCTCTTTTTTTGCCTTTTCCGATGCTCCTCCAATTGCTCTAATATTTAGTCCTTTTCTCATATTCTTTATTATAACATATTTTATACAAAAATGCTAGTGCCAGCTGTCCTGTTTTTTTCGCCTACAAATAATTTGTCTGACGGTAAATTCTCGCAGGCCGCCGCTCGCGAGGCTCTCCTTTCCAACTTTTGGTTGGAAAACTCGCCTAATGCTGCGCGCTTCTCATCCCCACACAAGTCAAGCAGTTGGCTTGCTCTAAATATTTTGTAAAAGCGGAGGCGGGAGGATTCGAACCTCCGATCCCGAAACCGGGATACCGCATTTCGAGTGCGGCCCATTCAACCACTCTGGCACGCCTCCGAAAAAATAGCTCTTTGCTTTTAAACTTTTGAAGTCTCCTATCTGCTTTTACGCCTTGTGTCTAACGCTTTAATCCAACTCTACCCAATCACCATTATTTGGCACTTCAGTAATAATTCCAAAATTATCTCGTGCTTTCTGAGCCAAAATATTAGCAGCCGCTTCTTCTCCGTGTACCACAAATAATTTTTTTAAACGAAACCTTAACTCTTTAATCCAATCAAGAAGCATACTTTGATCAGCATGTGCGGAATAACCAGTAATCTGCTCTACCCTACAATTTACTTTAATGGTTTCATTATGAATTTCGACTTCAGAAGCACCTTCTAATAATTGTCGTCCTAACGAATTTTTAGCTTGATAAGAAACAATTAAAAGAACACTATGTGGATCAGGAAGATATCTTTTTTCATGATGTAAAATGCGACCTCCTTCCGACGATCCAGATCCAGCCAAAATAACCTTCGGTGGCGGCACTGCATTAATAGCTTTTGATTCTTCAGTAGTCAAAGTAAAAGTTAAACCGGGAAAATTGAATAATCCTCTTCCATTGCTGACAAATTTAAAAGCTTCTATTTTGATATAATTAAGATATTTTTGATAAACATCTGTTACTTTAATTGCCAAAGGACTATCCATAAAAATTGGAACTAAAGGCACTCGATGATTCACTACTAATTCGTTTAACTCTACTAAAATTTCCTGCGTTCGTTCTACGGCCAAAACAGGAATCATCAGCACGCCTCTATTAGCTATAATTTCTTCAACAACATCCTCTAATAAATCCTTTCTTATTTCTGCATCTTCATGAATGCGATCGCCATAAGTTGATTCAACTAAACAATAATCGGCTTCTTCGCTAATAATATCGGTGTCGGGCAATAACAAATTAAAAGAATTGCCCAAATCGCCAGAAAAAAGAATTTTTGTCTCCTGGCCATTATTTTTTTTAATTTTTAAAAGAACGATTGCCGATCCAAGAATGTGACCGGCATTATAAAAAACAAAAGAGAGGTTCTGAGAAATGCCTATTTCTTGATAATAAGGTTGAGGGCTAAAAAGATTTAGCGCCTCATCCACGTCTTCTCGTGCATAAAGGAGCGGGAGGTGTTGTTCTTCAAAAGCGTTTGCCATCAAATTATAGGCGTCATCCCATAATAACGCGCAAAAATCAATGGTTGGCGGCGTAGCATAAATTTTACCTCGAAAACCCTTTTTGTAAATCAGCGGCATTAAACCGCTGTGATCAATGTGAGCATGAGTCAAAATAACTGCCTTAATTTCTTCTGCTTTAAAAGGCAACTGCTGATAATTAAGCTGGCTGCGAATATCTCGACGAATGCCACAATCAATTAAGATTTTTTCATTTTTATACTCTACAAGAAAACAACTGCCTTCAACTTCTTTCCCAGCGCCATAAAAATAGAGTTTTATTTTGTCCTTATTATTGCTAGTTTTATTAGAAATAGTTTTAGACGTGCCTACCGAATGTTTTTTTTGTTGATTTTTTTTAATTGTCCCCTCTTCTTTTATTTTTTTCGAAATCTTTTTTGGCATTGTAATTATAGTAATTATAAATTCCTGACTTTTTAAGAAACGCGACGGCTTGAAGAAAATATTTTTTAACGTTTTTAAAAGTTATAATGCTAAGAGCTTCTTTGGTCGTAAACCATCTACCTTCTAAATGTTCTTCAGAAATTCTAATTTCTTTTTCTTCCGTTTCGCCTAATAAAAAAATTACCTTTTTAAAAACCATTTCATCTCTTCCCGAATATCGCTTGTTATTAAACCAGTATCGCAATGTTTTTTGAAAACGAGGAATAAGTTTCAAATTTTTAATTCCTGTTTCTTCCGCAAGCTCTCTCCTTATAGTTTCCTCTATTTTTTCATTTTTTTCAATATGTCCTTTAACAAAATCCCAGTGACCGGCAGGATAATGGAGCAATAGCCACAATATTTTTCCTTTTTCTCTTCGAAATAGAAAAATGCCTACTGATACTTCAAGTTTTATTTTTTTCTTTTGCTTGCTTTTGTTAATTTGAGCATTTCTGGCCATAAACGTGTATTAATAATATTTTTTTTAGCAGCCCAACCGCGTCGCGCCTGAGCAATGCCAAATTTTAAATAATTTAAATGGGTTATTGAATGCGCATCAGAATCAATAGAAAGGTTTACGCCCGCTTCAATAGCCTTTTTGATATGTTCGTCTTTTAGATCTAACCGATCAGGATAAGCATCAACTTCTAAACAAGTTCCATTCTTTTTGGCTTCATTAATAATCTTTTCCACATCAATTTCATAAGCTGGTCGTCTCAAAATAACTCGCCCCGTCGGATGAAATATTATATCAACTAAAGGATTACGAATGGCTTTACAAATTCTTTCGGTCATTTCTTTTTTGTTTTGATTAAAATGCGAATGAACTGCTGCAGCCACTAAATCTAGCTTAACTAACACATTTGCTTCAATGTCTAGACTGCCATCTTTTAAAATATTCACTTCAGCAGATTTTAAAACTTTAAAGTTAAGGCCATCTTTTTCTAATTTACGATTTATATTATCAATTGTCTGCATTTGTTTTAATAATTTTTTTTCATCGCAACCGCCAGTCATTGCCAAACTTTTGGTATGATCTGTAATGGCAATGTATTTTAAGTCTTGTTTTATCGCTTCGGCTACGTATTCTTCAATAGAATTTGCTCCATCGCTCCAATTAGTTTGAATTTGAAGATCTCCTTGAATGTCGTTGTAGCCGATTAATTGTGGCAATTGATGCTTGGCCGCTGCTTCAATTTCGCCCCAATCTTCTCGCATCTCCGGTTCAATGTAGTCTAAACCTAAGGCGTTATAAATCTCTTCTTCTGTTCTTCCTGCTATTTTTATTTCTTTTTGATTTTTGTTTTTGGATTTCGGAATTTTAAATAATCCGTATTCATTCAATTTATAACCTTTTTTAATGGCAATTTCCCGTAAATGAATGCCATGATCTTTTGAGCCAGTAAAATAGTTTAGCGCTGCGCCAAATGATTCTTTGGCTACTACTCTTAAATCAATATCCAATCCGTTTTTTAAGCGAATAGCAGATTTTGTTTCACCATGGGCTACAACTTGAAAAACATCCGGTAAATTAACAAAATAATCCATTACCGGCATTGGATTCTTAGAAACAATTAAAATATCCAGGTCGCCAATTGTTTCTTTCATCCTCCTTACTGAACCAGCTGCCACAATTTTTTGCACTTCTTTTAATTTTGCAAGTCGAGCAATAATTGATTCCACTTGCGGATAAATAAAGCCTAGAACAAAGCGATTGCCTCCTTGTTTTAAAAATTCAATACTTTTTAAAATATTTTGCTCGGTTTTTTCGCCAAATCCCTCAATTTTTCTAATTTTTCCTTCGTGAGCGGCTTTTTCTAAATCAGCTAAATTTTTGATTTTTAATCTTTCATAAAGTTTTTTTAAAGATTTTGGCCCCACGCCTTCTACGCATCTTAAAATTTCCAGATCAAAAGGATATTTCTTTTTAAACTGATCATAATATTTAAGCCGCCCTGTTTTCAGCAATTCTTCAATTTTTTCTGCAATAGAAACTCCAACTCCTGGAATTTCTTCAATTCCCTTAAGGCCTTGCTTCTGATAAATTTCTTGCAGCGGTACATCTAATGCTTCAATAGTCGAAGCTGCTTTTTCGTAAGCGCGCGGTTTAAATGGTTCGCCCTCCATTTCTAAATAAAAAGAAATATCAGATAAAATTTTAGCAATTTCCCAATTATTCATTCTCTTATTATAATCTCCTTCTTTTAAATAATAAACATTCCATCACCAAAACTAAAAAAACGATATTTATTTTTAATCGCTTCTTCGTAAGCTTTAAAAATTAAATCGCGGCCAGCAAAAGCTGAAACCAACATAAGCAAAGTTGATTTAGGCAAGTGAAAGTTGGTAATCAAGGCATCAATAAATTTAAAACGGTAACCAGGATAAATAAATAGATCAACAAATTTTTGGCCGCTTCTCAAAATACCCCGACGAGTAGCAAAACTCTCTAGAGCGCGAGTGGAAGTTGTTCCTACCGCAATAATCCTTTGATGATTTCTTTTGGCTTGATTCAAAAAATTAGCGGTTTTTTTATCAATCTCCACCCATTCCGATTCCATTTTGTGCTCCTCAATATTTTCCACTTTCACTGGTTGAAATGTGCCTAAACCAACATGCAGAGTTATATATTTAAAAATAATTCCTTTTCTTTGGAGTTTTTTAATTAAACGGGGAGTAAAATGAAAACCAGCTGTTGGTGCCGCTACTGATCCTAAATATTTGGCATAAACTGTTTGGTATTCTTTAAGATTAGAAAGCCGCTTAATGTAGGGTGGCGTTGGCGCTGTCCCGATTTGATAAATAATTTGTTTTAATTTTTCTCCTTGCTGATTAAAACGAATCAAACGTTCATAATTTATTGCTTTTATAACTTTGGCCTCTAAACCATGCGGAAAGATAATTTTTTGTCCCTCTTTTAATCCCGGCTTGCCAATAACAAACCATTCTTTTGACCACTGATAATTTTTTAAATTTTTAACGTTGGGCCGAACCAGAAGCACTTCAATTTTACCTCCGGTTTCCGGTTTAATACCGACTAATCGCGCGGGAATCACTTTACTATTGTTTAAAACCAAAACATCACCTTTTTGCAAAAAGCGATCGATTTGATAAAAATAGGTATGTTGAATTTCTCCAGTTTTTCTATCAACTACCATTAACCGAGAATGATCACGAGGAGAAATTGGTTTTTGAGCAATAAATTCTTTAGGTAAATAATATTCAAATTCTTTTAAGTTCATTTTTCAAAATCAAATCCGGCAATTACATAATATTTATTGAAAAATTAATTGATCTCCCACAGCAATTTCCGTGCTGCTATCAATTAATATGCCACATTCCTTTCCTTCCTGCGCTTCTTTAACATCTATCTTGCTTGACTGTAAATTTAAAATTTTTCCTTGACCAATAATTTCTTCACCTCGTTGAACTTTTACCTGAGCTCCTTTCACAATTCTTCCCTCCATCACTCGACCGCCGATAAGCTGCTCACTGCGTTTTTTGCTAAACAAAGCAAGAATTTCTACTCTACCTTTAATAGGTGGTTCTTGCGGCTTGAAAAGATTCTCCGCTTCTTGTTTTAAGAACTTCTCCATTTCATAAATAATATCAAATGTATAAATGCGAATATTTTTAGATTGAATGATGATCTGAAGATCTTTCGGAATTTTTACTCGAAAACCTAAAATTATAGCCGGCGCTGTTTCTGCAAGTGCAATGTCAGAAACAAAAACATCTCCAATATCCTCACTAATAATTTTCAGAGTCGCTCCTTCGGGCAAGGCTAGATTGCTTAAAATTTTTTTCATTGCTTCTAGTGAACCGATGGTGTCGGCTTTCAAAATAAGATTGAGCGTATTTTCATTTTTTTCTTGATCTGATTTATTGGATTTAATATCCCGTTTGATATCCGCCTTCTTAATTTCTTCTTCAGTTTTTTCACCAACAAAAAACTCTTCTCCCACTTGAGGCATTTCTTTAAAACCAGTAATTAAAACAGGAGAAGAAAAAGTGGCTTCCTTTAATGGCTTACCATTACAATCTTCTATTGTTCGTACTTTACCAATAGCAGAAGCAGTATAAATGGGATCACCAATTTTTAATACGCCGTTTTTAATAATTGCTGTCACCTCGACGCCTCGCCGATTTTCAAATTTTGTTTCCACAATCACGCCGTTGACTGGTCCATCTTTGTAAGCGGTAATACCTTCCATATCAGCTACCAGTAAAATTAACTCTTCGAGTTCTTGAATATTCTTTCCTTCTTTAGCCGAAATATTAATCACCGGCACATTTCCTCCCCATCCTTCTACCAAAACGCCCAATTCTGCTAACTGTGTTTTTACTCGATCAGGATTCGCTTCGGGTTTGTCAATTTTATTAAGCGCCACAATAAAAGGAATCTTGGCTTGCTGAATTAAATTTAAAGCTTCAACCGTTTGAGGTTTTACTCCTTCATCGGCCGCAATCACTAAAATAGCAATATCGCATACTTTAGTGCCGCGGGCTCTAATGGCCGAAAAAGCTTCGTGACCGGGCGTATCAATAAAAGTAATTTTTCGTTGATTATATTCCGGATTTTTGCTTTCTACTAAAATTTCGTAAGCGCCAATATGCTGAGTAATCCCACCTGATTCCCGAGCAGCTACATTAGTTTTACGAATTGTATCTAAAAGAGTGGTTTTTCCATGATCAATATGACCCATCACCACTACAATAGGTGGCCGCGGTACGGTATTTAATTGTTTGTCTGATTGTTGAATGGCCATATTTTGTTTTTTTATCTTATCAGAAAAATTTCTTTTCGTCCACTCTTTAAATGCATTGGATTTAAAAAGCACATACTGATGCCGCTGGTGTTATGCTATAGCATAACACCAGCGGCATCGTTTTAGGCATCGTTTTAGGAATTGTTTTAGAATGATTACTAAGCTGTTATGCTATAGCATAACAGCTGCCGTTAACAAAAAGGGATTCTTTTTTAGAATCCCTTTTAAATTTTTTTATCTACGCTCCACTATCTACGCTCCACCCAGATCTGACCATCCTCATCCTGACGAATGGTCAGAACAGATGAGTACCGCGAATAGGATGATGGCCATACCCATACTTTTTCCGTATGAGCGAAAACCTGCTCTACTCCTACAACTGATACAGCAACTTCAAAACCATAGTAGCTTCCGTTCCACAAACCAGCGGCAAACTTCCCATACGGCCCAACCTTGGCATTTTCTACACCATCTATTAAAATAGAAAAAGTGTACGGGGTAGTATTTATAACTGTCAGTCCACTCGTTCTCCACGGCAAATTGGTATCAACCGCAATCGTCGTACCAAAAGGAGCACAACTTGTAAAGAACACCAATAAGAACAAGAAAAGCAACAAAAGAAGCCACCAAAAGGCATCATTCCACTGAATTTTTCTCATTTTAACCTCCTCTCAAGTTAGTAGCAGGGCTATTATTAGAAAAAATAACCCTACTTCAATCCAGAAGGCCCAGACCCAAAATGGATCTTGGTCTTCCAAAAAATTTAAAATCCTAAATTTTTCTTTCATTTAGACCTCCTTTTATTTAAAAATTTAAAATCTCCTCTCTCCAGAAATATTTTCTGGCACCATGCCATCTTGGCACTCGGATACCCATCCGCCGCGCCAAAATAGCCAATTCTCTATCAAGAGTCAAAAGTTTTACTTTTGACCCTTCATCTCTTAAAATAACAGCCACTGCTAAAACTTTCAAATCGGTATTGGAAATGGATTCTAGCCTTGCTATTCGAGCTTCTCTTCGTAGATCTGTTATCAATCCTGCATTTTTAACTTTAATAATCAACCATTCTCTTTTTTGAATCTTTTCCCGCAACTTCGGCCAAGTTTTCATGGCCAAAATAATCGTTTTCTCTTGCTGTTTTAAATTACAATTCTGCGGTTGATTCTTCAACTTCTTCAACAAATCAAGATTCGCTCGTTCGCGAATCTCAATATAAACTGCTCTGGGCACAACCACTCGCACCCACTCTATTTTCCCTAACTGTTCTACAAAATTAAAACTACGCATCAACATATTGGTATCCACCACGATCATCATGTATCACCTCCTTATTTAATTTTTAAAAAGCTTTGTTATTTACCTCCTTATTTAATTTTCTACCTAAATTATATCTTCTTAATTATTTTTGTCAATAGCAGCCATAAAACACCCTAATCCCTCTAATATCTGCTTCAGATCATCGGGCAACTCACTTTCTAAACGCAAAATCCCATCGTCAGGTAAATTAAATTCCAAAAGATAGGCATGCAAAAATAACCGACTGACTATTTTCTCTTTTTTTCGGCCATAAATTTTATCACCTACCACTGGGTGGCCTATACTTGCTAAATGAACCCTGATTTGATGTGTTCGCCCTGTTTTGGGAAAAACTTTCAACAAAGAGAATTTTTCTCCTTGATAATCAAAGCTTCTCAAGACTTCATATTCAGTAATCGCCTCTTTTAATTCTTTCATTTTTTTTGCCGCCGTTGAGCGTTTAATGGAAGAAGCCACAATGCCAATGGGTTTATTAATTACTCCTTTTTTATTTTTTATTTCCCCATAAACTAAAGCCAGATATCCTTTTTTAATTCGATGCTCCTGAAAAAGTTTTTTAAAATAATCAAAAGCTTTTTTATTTTTGGCAATAATTAATAAACCAGAAGTTTCTTTATCTAACCGATGAACAATGCCCGGCCGATTTTTATCTTCACCCAC
>ENA-UPTA01002694-UPTA01002694.1-activated-sludge-metagenome-genome-assembly--contig:-NODE-2694-length-18080-cov-9.285492_pt1 | contig 18080 bp, 9 predicted proteins | sample MGYA00238184_ERZ773361 | MGnify/ENA primary metagenome ERZ773361 (study PRJEB29100, sample SAMN05720205) | activated sludge metagenome | isolation source: anaerobic digester from wastewater...
CTCAATTTGCTATCATTGATGTTGACGACAAAGAGAAGAAAATTGTTAAAAGAGAAGATGTCACTCCTCCGCCACATGAGCCGGGACTCCTTCCCAAATGGCTTGGTGAAAAAAATGTGAATGTTATTATTGCAGGCGGCATGGGTTCAAGAGCTCAGACACTTTTTGCCCAGAATAATATTTCAGTGATAGTAGGTTCTCCAGCCCAAACACCGGAAAAGCTTGTTACCGATTATTTAAACGGTCAGCTTGTGTCGGGTACTAATGTGTGTGACCATTAATTCATTGACTTAAAATTTATTAACGGGTAAGGTTTTCAGCTTTCAAGATTTGCCGGCGGAGGACATATGGAAGTTATTATTAAAGGAATTTCAAAGAGTTACAAGGATGCAACTGGAGAGAGTTTTGCAGTTATTAAGGATCTTGTCCTTGAGCTTAAAAGCGGAGCGGTGCTTCGCCTGAAGGGTGCAAGCGGAAGCGGAAAGACCACACTGATGAACATTGTTTCAGGTCTTATTCTTCCTGACAGCGGAACGGTCAAGGCGGGTGATTTTGAAATAACCGCAATGAGCGAAACCGGAAGAGACAGGTTCAGAGCTGAGAATATCGGCTATGTTTTTCAGACATTTAATCTTCTAAGTCCTTTTTCTGTCATTGAAAATGTTTATGCACCTCTCGCTTTTGCAGGGAAACTCCCTGAAAAATTTGAAGAAAAAGCGATTGCTGTTTTGAATGAGGTGGGACTTGCCGGTCTTGAAAAAAGGAAGATCTACCATCTTTCGGTGGGGCAGAGGCAGAGGGTTTGTGTTGCAAGGGTTCTTTTTTCAAACCCCCGGATCATTCTTGCCGATGAACCGACCGCATCTTTGGACACAGAAAGTGCAAAAACGGTTTACAGATCGATCGAAAAGTGCAGAAATAACGGCTCGACAATAATTTTCGCCTCACATGACAGGATATTTGATGACTTTAACAGCGACATGGTATTCGATCTTGAAACAGGGAGGGTGTCATGAGGGCGGCATTTATTTTAAAAGCAGTTATGCACAATATGAAACACAGATGTTCCGCTGTGGTAATATCAACAATCTCAATAGCTTGTGCATTCGCTTTTTTGAGTGCTATCGGGAATGTGACTTTCGGACTGGCTACAACGGCCGTAAACAGTTCTCTGAGCTTTCCGCTTGTTATCGGACCTGAGGGATCAAGCGATACCCAGCTTGTGATGTCAACGGTTTTTAATATCGATAAACCGAAAGGGACACTTGAATATTCAGTTTTTGAAGAATTGATCAAAGATAAAAGAGTCGCATCAGCATTTCCTGTTGCAAGGGCTGACAGTTACATGGGAATTCCCATAACGGGGGTAAACTCTGATTTCATTAAGGAAAAAAGCAACGGATTCATAAAGTTGAAAGAAGGTTTTGTTTCTGACAACATTTTCCCTGAATCTGACCTTCACAGAGCAGTTATCGGTTTTAAAATAGCCGAAAGATACGGACTCACAGTTGACGACAAGTTTGCCGGAAGTCACGGACATGTGGGTGATGAAAATGCTCACCGTCACGATGATTTTCAGTATTATGTTGCAGGAGTAATGAATCCTATAAACGGACCGGAAGATTTTTCTATTTATGTCAATTTAAGAGCAGTCTGGAAAATTCATGAGAAGGGAGATGAACACGACGATCACAATGCAGATAATGAACACCATGAACACCACGAAGGGTGTGATCACGGTACTGATGGCGAAGCCCATGAAACGCTTTCTGCGATTCTTGTGAAAACTGTAAATCCGGTCGCTACGAGTGAACTTGAAAGGGAATATTCCTCCAGAAGCGGTACAAGTGCAACAGATGTGGCAAAAACAGTCAGAAGAGTTGTGCAGTATATGAACAAAGCCGAAACAGCCGCAGGATTTTTCAGTTACGGAACATTATTGATCGTTCTTGCAATGGTTTTTGTAACAATGGTCATGGCAATAAATGAAAGAAAGAAAGAGATGGCCATGATGAGAACTTTGGGAATAGGCAAGCTCCCTATTTCATTGACTGTAATGATCGAATCAATGATAATTACAGTTGCCGGTGTTCTTGCCGGTGTTGTTCTCGGTCATTTTATTCTATGGTATTTAAAACCGCTGATAGATTTCAATCTCGGAATAAGTCTCGAACCGTTTTTTGTCACAAAAGTTGAAATACAGGGAATATTGGTTACTCTGGTGTCCGGCCAGATCCTTTCACTTGTTGCAATGCTGAGGATCTACAATATGAACCTTGTCGAAGAGGTAGCCAAGGACTGATATGTCAAAAAAGAAGAAATTTTTTATCGCTTCCGCTGTGATATTATCTGCATTGATAGTCACAGCTATCTATGAAATGAGGCCCGAACGAGACCTTTCTGAAAAACTTCTTCCGAAAGAATATCAGGGCAGAGATGCCATCACCGGGCTTGGTGATATTTCTTCAAGCAGACCGGTTGAGAAGGTTGCGGGTGATGAGAGAGTTGAGGGTGATGAGAAGGTTGAGATCGTTGAGGATGTTGAGAAGGTTGAGGAAAAACTTCCTGCAGGCGAAAAGTTCAAAAAAGCAAATGAATCTATATCTGACAGCTTTAAAAAACACGGTGCTGATGCGGTGCTAAAACCCGGCGACAAACTTGTGGAAAAAGAAAAATATCACGGAAAATATACCCTTAACGAACCTGATTTTTCAAATCTTCATCCACTCAACTATCAGGGACTTAAAAAGGTTTATACTTATTTCCGTCTTAAAGAATCAATGCCGGAAGTAGTTGTGAACAAGCTTAACGGTGCGGCGGTTGTAATGACCGGAGCGGTAATGCCTGTTGATAAAATTCCCGAAGATGGTAATTTTACGGCCTTCTGGCTTTCAAACCCGTCGATAGTTCTTGCAGGATGTGTTTTCTGTAATCCACCGACAATGGCAGATATAGTTTATGTTTATAAGGACAGCGGCGAAAATCCCTTTAAATTTGAAAGGGAAAAGCTTTTTAAACAGGTAGTTCTGGTGAGAGTCACTGGACGGTTATTTTTCGGCCCGGAAACAATAAAAGACCAGATATTTCTTTTCAGCATTCTTGCAACCGATGTGGAGATACTGAATTGATGAGACTTCTGTGCAACTTGTTGATATTAAAGAATAAAAAAGTTTGGAAGATGTCTTGCTAAATTGTGTGTGTAAGAAAAATGTTCATTTAAACATTTGACTTTTAGAGGTGTATTTACTATTTTGGCAGGCGCTTTAAGGAGACACGGTTTGAGAAACTTATTCATAAATGGAGGAGACATTGAAAGTATTTAAGATTTACTTTCTCTCCCTGCTGCTTATTTTCGCTTTTCCGGTTTTAGCTCAGGAGAGTGCCGGTGAAGGGGAGACAGAGCCCGGAAAATCAGTTTCGGAAGATGCTGAGGAGGATGTAGAGGAAGAAGAAGATGAAGCGGAGGATGAAGCAGAGGCAAAGGAAGAAAAACCTGCTGAAGCGAAGCCGGAAGAAGTAAAACCGGCAGAAGCGAAGCCGGAACCTGTTGCTGAAAAACCGGCAGAGGCGGCACCGGCAGAAGTAAAGCCGGAACCTGTTGCTGAAAAACCGGCAGAAGCTCCTCAACCTAAGGTGGCTGTTAAGATCGAAAGCGAACCTGAAGATGAAAAAGGTAAAGATGATGATAAAGAAAAAGAGAACAAAAAGTTCAACATCAGCGTCATCAACGGTTTTTCACATGGATTTGCAAAGGAAAGAAAAGCTTTTTCCTATAATCTTACATTGGGTGCAACATATATGTTCCCGTGGCAGATAGCTTTTTCTGCTGATGTAGGTCTTAACGCTCTCTACAGATACGACCTTGACAGCTCTGTTGCAACTGAAGCCGGATATACAACTGATGAAAACATCGATTCAGGAAAGTTCGACGGCACCCCGCTCAATCTGGGTCTTTCAAAAGGATTTCCTGTTGTCTGGGGAATCATGGGAAATCTTGGAATAAACGCAGGTCTTCCATTTACATCAACCGAACTTTGGGATCAGTACAACATCTATACAATGCTTTCTGCTGAACTCGGGATAGTCAGATCATTCAAAGTTGCCAAGGAAACATCGATAACAGCTGGTTTTTCCTTCGGGTATACTAAAACTTTTGCAAAGGAAGATTATGCATGGGATGATTTCCAGAATGATCTTCTGAGTCAGATAAACGAACACAGTTTCGATCTGGGTCTTGAACTTGCGCTGGCATATAAGAGTGTTTCGCTTAAAATCGGCGGCGGCTATAATATTTCAAGAAATTATTCTGTCACATCAATGCCCGAAGATTGGTACGGTGACGGCGATTATCGTAAACAAGGAACTGTTTATCAGGATTGGAGTTATATTTTCAGTTTCGGAGCATCAGTTTCATATTCTATTAAGGAATGGAGTTTCGGAATTGGAGTCATGACCAACGCTCCCGAATATGACAGCGGCAATTATACATACAATGCAGTTCCAGGTGATCCTGCTGTTGACAACGGATCGGCAAACTATCCGTTCAAACCTAAATATACAAGAGTTTTTGCTAATATTGGCTATTCATACAGTTTCTAATTAAGGAGGTTTTATTATGAACTGGATTAAAAGAGCATTTTCACTGCTTGTAGCTCTTATTGTTGTAATGATAGCGGTATCATGTACAACTGAAAGAGATGCAGTGGACAAATCACCTGAACTTTCTCTGGACAAGAGATTGTTCGAAGGAGAATTTTTTCTCCGTCAAACCGTTTTTGATCTCCCTTATACTGCTGATTATGCGTTTATAGGTGAGTCAAGTGACGGTAAAATAATTAAGTGGAAAATTACCGAAAACTGGCTTGTTGCTTACAGTATCTGGGACAAATTGTCTGTAGTTGATACTAACGAAACAGTTGATGTCAACGAAACACCCGTCTATGCATATCCTATTGCTATGCATTATGACATTGTTCCAAGTGAAAATCCGACAACAGGAGAGGCGCTACCTGTTCTTTCTATCAATATGGATAGACCGTGGAATGAAAGACGCTATTTTCAGCTTGCAACAAATACAAGAAGCGGTGTAAACAACTATGAACTTAAGTATATGGCGATGACACAGGAGTGGGATGGTCCTTTTTACAGAGCCGGTCTTACTACTGGAACAGACTGGGAATTCTATGCTCATGACGGTACTTTTATAGCACCAAAGAAATATCGTGAATACACAGCTATTGCTGATGACGAAGAAAGATTTAATAAAGAGGTTGAATGGTTTCAGTTCTACTCTACTGAATATTTTCAGCCTGTTAATAACTGGGACAGTATTTACACAATGGAAGATGTTGAGGAATTCATTGGAAACGAACCGGCAACAATCAAGTATAGGTTCGTTTTCACAAAAGTGAACAGAGATGTTGTCGGAAAAAGAGATTATGACCTTGCTACCCGTTCATTTATGTGGAAAAAAGGTTCCAAGGATAGTGGTTTCAGACCTCTTGAATTCAGAGATGAACTTTTCCGTGAATACGGGTTTTTTACAAATACATTCAGAGGTTACGACAACTATCATGGTTACAAGGATGACAATTTTCACATTCTTGCAAACTATTGGAATATGGCATGGGCAAATGAAAAGAAAGAATGGAATTTCAAATGCGGAAACAGCGAAACATACAATGACTGCTTGAAAAAAGTGAAATATCAGCAGAAGATAGTTTTTGTTTCTTCTCCGAAAACTCCGCTTAGAATGATTCCGATAAACTGTGCAATCACAAAAGATTACAACCACGCAATGCTTGCCGCAAGGTATGCCGCAATGAACCCTGGAAGTGATACCCGTCAGTTCGAAAAATGGTATGTTGACAACTATAAGAATGATTTCTTTAAAACAGAGAATGGACAGACTATTCGTGACCAGTACTGGTATCTTAATGAACTTCCGGAAGACTGGAAAACAAAATGTTTTATTCCTGATGAATATGCATGGATCCAGAGATGGGACGGTTCATTCATTGATGAAAATGGTGACGATACTGTTAATACAGACATGGAAAAGATACTTGAAGAATATAAGAACGACATCGTTGTAATGGTAGAAAACCATGTCGAATCTTATGTTCCTGCAAGAGACGGAAAGTCACTTTACGCTTTTGATAATTATCACAACTATTCAAATGAAAGCCGTGAAAATGCTGTGAAAGTCTGTATAGATATGGAAGAAGCGGCAAAATACAGAGAAGATGTTGTTATGCAGTACACCACCTGTGTTACAAACAACACCGGAATGTCGAAGCTTTATGTTGATGAAGCCGGCAATCCTGAGTGGAGAGGTGACCGTTGGGGTTGTAAAGTTTTCGCACAGGATGAAGATTGTCCTGAAGGAACAGTTGAAGCAAAGGCGGCATGTGTTCTTAACGAAGAAAGATCTTGTGAAGTAGAGGCAGGTCTTCCGGTTCTCCGTTACAAATATGACAACGGTAATCCGAAAGCAGCTCTTATAAACTGGGTTGAAAAACCGACTGAATACGGTATTCTCGGTGTTTCACAGTGGAATGTTAACCCTGAAACAGGTCAGTCTCTGGGTGGCGGTTCCAATGTTGCAGGTTCTGTTCTTGCATGGGCAACAGAAAGAGCAGTTGAAATGGCAAGAATGGTCATTTCAAAAGATGATCCTGCTGCTTGGGATTTTGAAGACCTTCTTAATCCGGACTATGCAAAATACCCTGAAGTTGCCTGGAACAACAATCCACAGACCTATGAAGGCAAATCGCTTAAAAAGAGAGTTCCTCAAAACAGCATGAAAATGATTAATGAGCCACTTCCTAAATTTAATCCGAGCCTTCCTATGGAAATGCAGGATGATGTTCTGTCGAAATATAACGACCTTTTTATGGCAACAACCCAGAAATATGACAGATTTGATTACAGCTCGATAAAAGGAACAAAGTGGGAAACGAAGATGGTTCCTTATTCGATTAAGAGAGCTCTTTATCCGTGGGCTGATCCTGCTGACAATCCTTCCTACAGCGATGCAGAAAGAGAGATAATGGAACCGTGGTACGGTGGACCGGCTCTTATGGAAGCACAAATGCTTAGATGGATGGATGCAAGAGCGCGTGACTTTGATTATGATGAAAGTTTTCTTGATGGAACAATAATCAATTTCATCAAGGCAAAACAGCTTGAACTTCGTGGTCAAATCACAGACTGGGACAAAGGCGGAAAGGATAAGTATGAAAAAGCTCTTATATACTCTATCTATGATGAACTTGAAAAGCTTATGTTTAAAGGTGTTGCACAGCACGAAATGGGGCATACAGTTGGTCTTAGACACAACTTTGCAGGATCAACCGACATCAACAATTTTGGTGATGCATATTTTGCTGAAAGAAATTATCCTGCAATGATGGAAGGAGTTGAAACTCTTGTAAAAGATGAAATTGCAAAACCTGATTACAACCCGACTCTTCTTGGTGATAAAGTTTACAGATTCAAGAAGGAATTTGACTCTGACATAAATTACTACACGTATAATTCAGTAATGGATTACCAGAGAGAAGCATACATTCACGCAAATGGCCTTGGAAAATATGACAGTGCTGCAATTAAATTTGTTTACGGCCGTTCGATCGAACAGTACATGGTCGAAGGTGGAAATAAATATGGTCTCATTGTTAAGGAAGGAGACAGCAACGATCCGAATCCGGAACTTGTTAATAAAGTCAGAGATGAAAGATATCCTGATTTCGTAAAGGTTAACACTCCTTTCATCGACGAAAAGACTGGAAAACTTGCAAAGGTTGAAAAACCGAGAGAAGTTGTTGAGTATTATGAGAACGGTGAAAAAGTAACAAGGATGATTCCCAGATTCCAGAGGACACTCCTTGGAAATATGATGAAAAACGATGACGGTTCGCTGAAATGGGGTCACGACTGTGACGGTTCAGATGTTGATCAGTATTACTGTGAAGGGGATACAACATATCTTGTAAACGACGGTAGTCACTACGAGTATATCTTTGTTTCCGATGAGAAATCCTATGATGAACCGAAAGCGAACACATTCGATGGCGGATATCTTGCTGCCGACATAATTAGACAGATGGTTGATATGGATGATATGTTCTATTACCTCAGATTCTTCAGAAGAGGTAATCCGAAATTCAGAGAGTTCCGCGGAAGAACATCAATGAAGATGATATATGATTCACTCTTTAAAGAATATAAATTCGTTCACTTCCTTCTTGATTATAATTTCTATGCTTATGGAAAATGGTTCAGACACATGCCTCTCTGGAACTCCGAAGACGGTTGTTCAACAATGCAGATCCCGGTAGGGGAAACGGAAGATACATTTATTGATGTTGAAGACTATCTCTGTCAGGAACACTCAAAAGCACTTGCAGGCATAGAATACTGGGTAGATCCTACCACAGATAAAGTAAGAGGGATGACACCGATGGGTGCCGGTGACCATGTCCTTGCGGGTATGGAAGGTATACAGTATCTTCTTTTCGAAAGGATATATAAGCCATCTGCAGGTGAATATATGAAAGTTGATAACGATGCAAACGCTTCAACAAAAATGCTTCCAGGACAGACATTCTACTATCAGTCAACTGACAACTACATTGACGGTATCAGTTCAGATCCATCTCCTTTTGGAATTTCCAAGAGTGACTTTATGACAGTTCCGGCTTCAATGGGCCGTTACCACAGAGACCGTTATGATATCCAGGACAACCCCGGAATTTATTATGATAAAGTTATCAGAAGGGGTTTTGCGGAAGAGAAAATGGTTTCTCTTTTCACACTCTCCAACTCCGGCTGGTTTGACGGAAAATACAGAAGGGAAAGCAGAGCAAACAGTTTAGGACAGCTTTTTGACGGTTTGACAAATGTTATTTTCAATGTTCTTTCAGACATTGCAACAGAGGAAGCTGTTATGACCTTCTCTCCGTACTGTTCAAATTCTGACATCAGCAACAATATGGTAAAAGCACAGTATCCAACCAACCTTCTTACAAACTTCGGTGCATTACCATATTTCTGGCCGCAGGGATCAACACTTGAAGGTGCATATGAGCCGGCTATCAACATCTGTTCAATGATCGACCCAGTGAAACCCGAAAAATATGTTCCGCTTCATGCCGGCTGGATCTACTTCGACAAAATGTGGCCGAATTACTGGGCAATGGGAAATCTGGCAAACATTTCTGCAGACACATCAGTTCTCAGAAGATGGATGTCAGGTGTAATTCCTGCTTATGCTATCGGTCTGTATCCTACACCTGATGTTAATGAAGAACAGTTCCTTAATCAGGATGAGAGCGTTTACTACAGAGCTCAGATTCCGGTAAGTGCAATGGATAACCTTGATAAGACAGCTTTTAGAGCATGGAGAGAGTGCAGAGAAGGTCTGATCGAGAACGGAATTGATGATTTTACTCCGTGTCTTGCTTCAGCGGTATGGCCGGATTGGTATCTTATCGATATAATCACTGCCAATAATCCAACATGGACTGTAACTCAGGTAAAAGACGAACTTGATAGAATGAAAACTGACGGTGAAAATGTAAGATTTGCAAGTGAAGTAGAGTTCAAGAAATTCCTTGCTGACAAGTATGCAAGATATTCACCTGCATACAGGATAGTAAGAGATGCCAAAATACTTAAAGACAATGAGATCGAGGAAGCTGCATCCGGTTCAACAGAGCCATACAGCCGCCTTGTTATCATGGAGACAACTCTTGACCAGCTTAACAGTTTTGCATATGATCAGTTCGGTCAGGCCGCATATTATGTAAGTCACGACTGATCTGAAAAGAAATGATTTTTTAAAGGGGGCTTCTGCCCCCTTTTTTTTTATTCAGATATTTTATTATTCTTCAACAAGTTAAACCACTTGAATAAAAATGACACTCGAGTACAGAAAAGAGTGATAACTTCTTGACAGGATAGAGAAAATCTGGTACATTCCTGTGCTGTGGATGTTGTTTATTATAAGGAAAATGACATGAGAAAATTTCTAATCTGTTCTGCTGTATTTCTTTATTTTACTGACCTGTTTCCATCTCCTCTTTCAGAAACCGTGGGTGCTATGGGAACGACAAATCCTTTTAATTCAAGGGTGTTTGCCCAGGGTGCTGAAGTGACATATTTCAATCCGGCACTTCTTACGCTGATGGAGAGAAGATTTTCACTCAATTTTTTCTACAGTTATCAGAATCTTGACATTTCTCTCATGGATAAACCAGTCGGGAGTGATGTCATCGGTGATGTTGACGAAGGAACAGGAATTTACGGCGCAACCCAGCAGGGAACAGCACCTCTTGAAACGAATCTGCCCTTTAAGACAAGACCTACCGCAGATCTTGATGAAAGAGGCGGACATTCAACAAAAGACGGGGAGTTTTACGGTGCACTCGGATTGGTCTTTCCTCTGTGGGAGGATTATCTGGCACTTGGTTTTTACGGGCTTATTCCGATCGGGAACCTGATGAAACAGGATTCTTTCTTTGTTGACGAAAGGGAAGCGAATTTTTCAAACTCACTGCACTATGAACTTTATGATGACAGAATGAGTTCTTTTAACCTTTCTCTGGCGCTTTCGGGCGGTTATAAATATGTTTTTGCAGGAGTAGGTGTTACAGCAACGGCTGAAGCTGTAATAAATTCTACAGTTTTTACTCCCGATGCAGGTAAGAACGAAAACAAAATACACGCTGATACAACAATAAAAACGAAGTTCACTCCCCATTTCGGACTCATAATAAAACCTTGGAATTTTCTGAACATTGGATTTACGGCACACCTTCCTTCAAAAACCGGTGTTGATACAAAGAACAAAATAACTTTCTGGTATATTGACAGGGAAAAAGAGGCGGAAATAAACACAAACAACCTTGAAGTGGCTTACAGTTATAAGCCATTGTCGCTGTCCCCGTCGATCGCACTGGTTGATTTTGAGATCAGTAAAGATCTTAAATTGAGTGCCGGTTTTACAGCTATCTGGAGACAATGGTCAAAATATGTGAACAGGTATAATGAAAAACCGGAAGATAATATTTTCTGGGATTCTGAAATGGAGATCAAAGATAAAGAGGGCAACATCCAGAGCATAGGTGGGTGGGCGTATGAAGAGATAGACCGTTTCAAATGGAAGGATTCATGGGAATTTATAATTGGAACAGCTATTGAATATAAAGCTCTCAAGGTGGGACTTGATCTAGGATACTATATGACTCCGGTGCCTGATCAGAAAGGACGGACAAATTATGTTGACAACAACAAAGTGAATCTGGCTGCCGGAGTTAGTTACGCATGGAAAATAAAGGATATGAAGCTTGAAACGGGAATAAATTTTCAGACACATATAATGATTGAAAGGGAAACTGTTAAAGAAGAAGGAGTTGAAAATTCAGTCGGAAAAGACAGTAAAGTTGTTGATGAGTTTCCTGATTCAGAATGTGATCCTTTTAATCCGGATCCGGACTGTGAGACGGGAGCGACGATGCCTGAATCTGTCGGTTTCCAGACAAACAATCCGGGTTATCCTGGATACACTTCAAGTGGTCAGATATTTTCAGGCGGACTCTGGTTCGCTTTATATTTCTAATAGGAGGTTGACATGAAAAAGATCCTTGTGGTCATGATTGCGGCGATTGTTTTTTCTGTTTCATGCGGCGATGATAAAAAAGAGACCGGAGATACTGGAAATACCGGCAACACCGGGAATACAGGAGATACAGGCAATACCGGAGACACTGGAAATACCGGCAACACTGGAAACACTGGCGATACCGGCAATACCGGTAACACAGGCGATACTGTTGCAGAATGTGTAAACGGTGAAACCCGTCTCGGTGAAACTCTTTGTGGAGAAGATAAGGGTAAACTTTACCAGAAATGTGAAAACGAGGTTTGGGTTGATACCGAAGAGTGTTTTATCTGTAATCCAGGCAGCTATCCGAATGTCTGTGGGCATTATGCTCAGAAAATGTGGTTTACTGCTTCATCAAAGGTTGCAACTATCAATATGGCTGAAGCATGGACTAGGACATATTTTCATATTGTTCAGGAACAGGATGAAGACAAGGTTTTTATAAAAGCAAAAATATGTAGCATAAAGATTGATAACAGCGCAAGTTCAATATTGAAACTTAACATGCTTCAAAGCTTTGCCGATGCCCTGCCGTTGCTGCCGAAAGAATCATTCCTTGTTGATAATGGTGATGGGACTTTTGGATTTACACAGGATGTTTCATGGGAAATAAGATCAATCGATCCTGCTTGTTACGGAGACAATCCCGGTGACTATGAACTGCCTGAAAAAGAAACCGATGCCTGTGTGCAGGATTGGGACAATGATACTATTCCCGGTCTAAAAGTTGTTGCAACAGGAACAATGAGCGGAGATGTGCATATTGTTGAGAAATCTTCTTCAAAGTTTGAAAACGGCTGGTTTGCGACTGATGGACAGACTGCCGGTGGAAATGTGATCTGGACTGATGAGCAGAATGTTGTTAAAACAAATAATTCGCTTCTTAAATCGGGTGCTCAGAACAGCATGAAAGTCACATCCGAACATTTTAGCGGACCGGCAAACTTTTTTGAACAGTTTAAAATTCCTGACGGATCTGATTGCGCATTTGTTGTTTTTTATGCTGTAACCATATTCAACCCTGACCCGATTAACATTGACGACTAACCAGCTCAACTTAAATCATTAACACTCTGAAATTATTTATCTTTCAGCAGAAATTTTATTGTTGAAAGGTTGACACGGTTATAGACTTCTGTTCCGCCTCCGGCTGCTCCGCCAGTGTAGGGGACGAAGTGTTCAAAATAGCTCATGTTGAATGCGTCGGTTATTGAAATTTTGTATGTTTTTGTGCTGTTTAGCGCAACTTTCAGGAATGACGAATCGCCCCATCTGTCCCAGTTGTCAGCTCCGAGGTGAGGCATTGTGACAAAGCCCGAAAAAACAACTGAAGAGTCAGATTCATCAATGAATTCAACCTTTTTAAGACACGATGTGATGCCCGTATCAAGTGGTCTTCCGCTTCCGTACTCGATCTGAACAAGATAAGTGCCGCTTGAAGGCGGAGTGAATGATGAAACTGAAAGCTCAGCTGCGGGGATGCCCCAGTCAGCAAAGTGAGATCTGCCGTGGTCAGATGCGTTCGGTGTCTGGTCAAAACCATTCGCTTCGATTTTTGTAACCCTTTCAAATGTCGTTCCCCAGAAACAGACAGGATTTGCAATGTGGCTTTCAAGTCCTGCCGTATTAATTGCTGAAACGCTGTAACAATATGATTTATTTCCATAATCTGCTGAATTTGGATCAGTCCAGGGACTTGTAACATTTTCTGCAACTTTAACGCCGTCACGATACATATTGAAAGTTACTCCGTTATCTCCGGTGAATGTTACCGCAAGCTTTCCGCCGCTTACTGCAATGCCGTAAGGATCTGTCGGAATGACAGGAGCGTGAGGAGCAAAGCAGTTTGATTCAACTGCACAGTTCTTTTCAGTTATTGTTCCTGAGATATTGCTATGTTCTAAAATAAGATCAATGTCACTATATTCATCGAGTTCACTTATGAGAAATGTTTTGTCATGAACTTTTCCATCTAATTTTACAGATTTCAAAATATATTGACCGCTCTCATTTTCATCATCGAATGGGAACATCACAGCAATTTTAAGATTTTTCCCTTTCAGCTTGAAATATTTGATCTGTATCCCTTCACCATTATTAAAAAATTCTTTCCTTAAAGCAACCGGAATAACCGGGTCAAAGGTGATCGAATCCATATCAACATTCATTCCGAAAATTCCATCTTTGACTAAAGAAATAAACGCCGCAACACTCCAGAGCTGTCTTTGCGAATTAACAACAGGACCTGTAAGATCACGGTTTAATTGGTCTTTTCGATTGTCGGCATAGTAATTTGAAAGAGTTGTGAATTCAAAATTCTCCATGTTTGAAAGGTTAAGTGCGGCACCTCGCACAATGCTCATAAAGGCGTTTGTATAAGCCAGATCATTTTTTGTTTTTACCGCAGATCTCAACGCATAAGCAGTCACAAAAGGCCATATTCCGCGGTTGTGATAAATTCTTGTTGACGGTTCCTGAGGCCAGATGACCGGCGGTCCCGCAGTTGTCACAGGATAATTTGCAACGGCATCTTTCGCCTTGTTTTCATCAGCGACACCTGCAATAACAGCCAGCGACTGCCCGAGAAGATCAAATTTTTTAACGGCGGCATTGTTTAAAAATGTCGTTTTCATTGCACTGAATAGTTTGGCATCACTGAGATAAAATTTGTCAACTATTGAATTTTTCAGGGAATTTTTCCAACTGTCGCAATCATTTTTAAAAGCAGAATCTCCTTTCAATTCAGCAAGTTTTGAACCAATGTCAAGAATGATGAAATGGAGGACATTTGTTGAAAGTGTTTTTGACATAGCAATATGAACGGTGTCACTTGCAGTCCAGACAGGATAGGTCTGCTCTCTCCAGTCAAGGAAGGACTGCTCGCCATAATAAAGACCGTCAGCAGCATCAAAAACATGTGATCTGTCAGTCATAACAGTGTTTTTTATTGCAGTATATGCCTTGTCAAGAAAGTCAGTATAAGAACTTCCTTCAAGATATTTCAGTGTTTCATAGGCACCGAGTGCCCACGACACCCTGTCGGTGCTCACAGGCCACGATCCGCCGCTGCCTGTATCTTGAATTATCTCCATATTTCCGCCGCCGGCAGAAGTTTTTCTTTCTGAAATTTTAAATAGAAGCGAGTTCTTTGACCTTGCCGGATCTACAAATGCGAGACCTAGGTCAACCGCATAGGCAGTGTCTCTTGTCCAGACATATTTCCACTTTTCACCTGTTTCAAAACATTCGCAATCAACTGGATTCCCATTATTGAAACTCCAATCTGAGATCTGTGAAACGCTGTTTTCTTCAACTTCTCTTAAAGCCATCGTAAAAAGTGCATCAAACATCATATTTCCGCTTTCGAGGATCATATCGCCTTCTTTTTGAGAAAATGTCCTCTGTTTATCTGCAGGAGTGTTGTCGCGAAGGTCGGAGGTTGTTGAAATAGTGAATGTTTTCAGCTCATTGCCTGTATATGAAACAGTTGCTGTGTCGCCGAGCCATTCTATAGAGTTTCCTTCAAAAACATCATCATCAACAGTTTCGTCCGACTCCGTTAAAACTTCGTCGGACAAGTCACCATCATTTTCTTCGTCAGCATCATTGCTGTCCAGTGTGTCGGTATCATCAATATTTTCAAAATCATCAGTTTCCTCAAAGTTGTCCGGATTGATAACATCGTCAATCTCTTCAATCGCATCTTCATCAAACTCTGAAAAATCTAAATCCTGAATAATATCAGAATCTTTATTTTTCTTGGTTGATGTTTCTGAACAGGAAACTGCAAAAACAAGAATTAACAGCAATACTACATTTTTTTTCATTATTTCCTCGTTTGTATTTTATGATTCTCCAAGTCCGGGTATTTCGGGCGGAACGATTATTGTGACATTCTGGGAGTCAAGATATGCGTTTGTGGCGGCATCAACAATGTGAATTACTGCTGTGAATTGCTGTGCCTGCTGGGTCTGCTTTACACAGATGTCGTTTTGAGCATAGACTTTGAATGTGAGGGTTGAGCCGGTTATCGCAGGGTTTGAAGTGCCTGTCACAAAGTTAGTGAATCCGTTGAAATAAACTGAATCGTTCAATTTTCCGATCTGAACTTTATTAGACAGGTCGCAAGGATCATCAGGAGGAGGAGTAAATTCAAGGGCTTCAACTTTTTTGAGGAAGCACGATGTGTCAATCGTTCCTATATTTCCGTCATCTTCAACGGCACTGAAAACATCAAATGCCGCATATTTAATAAGTGCATCTATCCCGTTTATGACAGCAGTATCAAGTCCGTTGCCGTTTTCGTCAATACTATAGAGAAGCGTCGTTTTCCCTGCTCCGGCGCATTCAGGGACTTCAGCTCCTGTCACATTTGAAAGTTCCGACAACTGAATGAGGGCGTTTACCGCATCATATCCGCCTTCAGAAAAAACAGTAATGACTTTAATACCTTTTGCATTAAGCGCACTGATTGCTGATGCTCTGTCTGCTCCTCTTTCGTGACTTACCGCATCGGTTATATGAATTGCTATCGGAATCGTTTCATCGCGCCAGATGCCGTTTAAAGCGAGGTCGTTTAAAGAAAAATAACCGGCTTCAGGGCCGTCACCGCCAAATTCCGCAACAAGAAGATTAACTGCCTGCTGAACGGCAAGAATATCAGTTGACGGGTTGATCTGGATCATTGACGACTCATCTTCATCTCTGAACTGGGCGACACCGAATGCACTGTCGGAAATTTTTGCCCTTGTTTGAGGAATGATGATGCTTGAAAGGGTGTGTTTCAGGTTATAAAGCTCTCCATCCATTGATCCGGTAGTGTCGATGTTAAAGAAAATATCTCCTTTTTTAACTGTCGGAGTGAATGTCAGAATATCGTCTTTTTCTTTTCCGCCGTAAGGCAGCTCAAAATAGAACTCAATTCCTTCAATGTCTGTAACCCCATGATTTTTATCACATATTTTTGATCCGACCGCAATTTCAGCAAGATCGCTGAATCCGTCACCGTCTACATCGCTCCACACTCTTCCGTCTTTGACAAGGTTGGGACAGACTATTTCATCATTATCTGCAACGCCGTCGCCATCACTGTCAAGGTCAATGAAATCATAAGCCCCGTCACCGTCAGTATCTGCAGGTTTTATTGAATAGTCGTGAAGCGCTTTGCAGTCGGGATACCCGTTTTTATCGGTATCCCTGAATGTTTTTCCGTATTTTTCAATGCAGTCAGGAATTCCGTCATTATCACTGTCAAGGTCAAGATAATTTGAGGTTTTGTCCCCGTCGGCATCTTCGGCACTTTCATAAATATCAGGAATTCCGTCATTGTCAGAATCAATGTCACGATAATCGAAAATCCCGTCATCATCAGTATCAACGGGGTTTTGCGGATCAACTCCCGCTTCAACTGAATCTGAAATTCCATCATCATCGCTATCGGTGTCGCGGTAATCAGGAGTGCCGTCATCATCGGAATCAGCACATGTCAGTTCAGGGCATTCAGCAAGATCAGGGATTCCGTCATCGTCACTGTCAGGATCAAGATAATCAGGAAAGCCGTCTTCATCAGTGTCAACCTCAATTCCGTTAGGTTTTTCAACATAGTCAGGAATTCCGTCACCGTCACTATCTTTGTTTGGATCGATCTGATAATCGGTATCATTTTCTTCCGCATCATCTTCAGTTCCTTCATCAGATAATTCTTTATCAGGAATGTTTGAATCATCATCATTCTGAGGGAGCATCTCGTCGTTTTGCAGATCTACGCATTTTCCCTCTTCGCTGCATTCCTGATTTTCTTCACAGTCACTGTTGGAAAGACACTCCTTTTCAATTTTTTCAAAAGGGTTTTTGTTAGTGTTGTCACATGAAACGATCATCAAAAAGAAAGAAGTAAAAATGTAAGTATATGTTTTCATTTTCATTTTGACCCCATATCTTAAGGAAGTGTTATTTTAATTCTAAGCCACGCATCAGCAAGCTGTGTCGGATTGTAATCCCATATCCATTTCGGTTCGTTGCCGATTGTAGCATCAATGTAATATGATTCGAACACCGACGGACATCTTCCTGACTGTGCAAGTCCGCATGCTCCGCCGTACCACGGATTTGTTCCGAGATTTCCCCATACTTCAGGTGCCGTGCCTGTTTTGCCTGCTTTGATTGCGGGTCCCCAGTCACTGTCATCAAACCACTTGTCGCACCAGTCGGCATTCGGAGTCGGAACAGCTTCAGGAAAATATCTCCATTGTGCCTGAGTCCACTCAGGGTCAGAGGGTGTGTATGCATTTCCGCTTGCCGGAGGAAGCACTCCGTCAGAGATGAAGATTTGACCATTCACCTGAATTGTCCCTACAAAAGCAGAGATTGCAAGGCCTGTGTCCTTTCCATGAATACCGATGACATTTATTCC
>ENA-UPTA01002696-UPTA01002696.1-activated-sludge-metagenome-genome-assembly--contig:-NODE-2696-length-18076-cov-5.302314_pt1 | contig 18076 bp, 15 predicted proteins | sample MGYA00238184_ERZ773361 | MGnify/ENA primary metagenome ERZ773361 (study PRJEB29100, sample SAMN05720205) | activated sludge metagenome | isolation source: anaerobic digester from wastewater...
TTTACAACCGCCCTGGCTTGCTTCTATCTCCAGATTCCGGTTGGTCATGTGGAAGCAGGATTGCGCACCTATGATATTTATTCGCCTTACCCCGAAGAGTTTAATCGACAAGCTGTCAGTATTATTTCATCATATAATTTTGCCCCTACGGAGACGTCCAAAAACAACCTGCTGCGAGCAGGATATAACGAGGACAACATTTATGTTACTGGTAACACGGCGATTGATGCGTTAAAAACCACAGTGCAGGAGAACTATCATCACCCTGAGCTTGAATGGGCGAAAGGAAGCCGGTTGATTATGATCACCGCGCACCGGCGTGAAAATCTGGGGCAGCCCATGCGTAACATGTTCCGGGCAATCCGCCGAATCATTGATGAATACCCAAATATTAAGGCCATCTATCCAATCCACATGAATCCCGTGGTAAGAGAAACCGCTCGTCTGGAGTTGGGCGGTTGTAACAGAATCCGTATAATAGAGCCTTTGGATGTGTTGGATTTTCATAATTTCCTTGCGCGCTCCTATCTGATTATCACGGATAGTGGCGGGATCCAGGAGGAGGCGCCTTCTCTTGGCAAGCCGGTACTTGTCATGCGAGATACCACGGAAAGGCCCGAAGGAATAGCCGCTGGAACCCTGAAATTGGTTGGCAGCGATGAAACAGTGATCTATCAATCTTTCAAAGCCTTGCTGGAAGATCAAAATGAATACAATAAGATGAGTTTCGCAAGCAATCCCTATGGCGATGGAAATGCCTGCAAGCGCATCGTTGATGTGTTGGAGCAAAAACTATGATTAATGAAATATCCACCACCCTCCTCATCACCGGCGGCACCGGCTCCTTCGGCTCTGCGGTCCTGGACCGCTTTCTCACCAGCGACATCGGTGAAATCCGCATCTTCTCCCGGGATGAGAAGAAGCAGGATGACATGCGGCACCGCTACCAGGCGCTGTATCCGGAGCACAGCCGGAAGCTGAAGTTCTTTATCGGCGACGTGCGGGACCTTGCCTCCGTCAAAAGCGCCATGTACGGGGTGGATTACATTTTCCACGCAGCGGCCCTGAAGCAGGTGCCCAGCTGCGAGTTCTTCCCCATGGAGGCGGTGAAAACCAATGTGATCGGCACGGACAACGTGCTGACCGCGGCCATTTCCGCAGGGGTGAAGGCGGTGATCTGCCTTTCCACGGACAAGGCGGCCTACCCGATCAACGCCATGGGCACCAGCAAGGCCATGATGGAAAAGGTCATTGTGGCCAAGAGCCGCACCGTGTCGCCGGAGCGCACCAAGATCTGCTGCACCCGTTACGGCAACGTGCTGTGCAGCCGCGGCAGCGTGGTGCCGCTGTTTATCGACCAGATCAAGGCGGGCAAGGACCTGACCGTGACAGACCCGACCATGACCCGCTTCATCATGACGCTGGATGAGGCGGTGGACCTGGTGCTGTTCGCCTTTGAGCAGGGCGTCAGCGGGGACATCCTGGTGCAGAAAGCCCCTGCCAGCACCATCGGCGACCTGGCCCGGGCGGTGAAGGAGCTGTTTGACCCGGAGAACCGGGTTTCCCTGCGTACCATCGGCATCCGCCACGGCGAAAAAATGTATGAAACCCTGCTGACCAACGAGGAATCCGCCCACGCTGTGGACCTGGGGGATTTCTACCGGGTGCCCAGCGACAAGCGGGATTTGAACTATGATGTATACTTCAGCAAGGGAGATGTGAAGCGCAACGTGCTGAGCGAGTTTAACAGCAACAACACCCGGATGTTGACAGTCGAACAGGTGAAGGAAAAGCTGCTCAGCCTCTCCTATATCCGGGAAGAGCTGTCTGCCATGGGGCTGCGGCCCTGAGCGCGGAACAAAGGAGTAACGATGAACATTTTAGTCACCGGCGCCCGGGGCTTTATGGGCAAGAACCTGGTCGCCACGCTGGAGGCCATCCGGGACGGGAAGGACAAGAGCCACGGTTTAACGCAGGAACTGACCATCCTGCCCTATGACCTGGACACCGACCCGGCCTTGCTGGACGGTTACTGCCGGCAGGCGGACTTTGTCTGCCACCTGGCGGGCGTCAACCGCCCCAGGGACGCGGCGGAGTTCATGGAGGGCAACTTCGGCTTTACCTCCACCCTGCTGTCCTTTTTGAGAAAGCACCACAACCGGGCGCCCGTCCTGATCGCCTCCTCCATCCAGGCTGCCCTGGACAACCCCTATGGACAAAGCAAAAAGGCCGGGGAGGACCTGCTGTTCGCCTACGGCAGGCAGACCGGCGCGCCGGTGTATGTGTACCGCCTGCCAAACGCCTTTGGCAAGTGGTCCCGGCCCAATTACAACAGCGCCATCGCGACCTTCTGCCACAACATCGCAAGGGGGCTGCCCATCACGGTCAGCGACAGGGCTAATATACTGAACCTTGTGTACATTGACGACATCGTCGCGGAGATCATCCGCGCAATGCAGGGCAAACCTAACAAAACAGGGGAGTTTTGCGAGGTGCAGCCTGTGCACCGGGCGAGTTTGGGGCAGATCGTGGACTGGATCAGCAGCTTTCCGGAATCCAGGACCAGCCTGCAGGTGCCTCAGCTTGACCACCCCCTGGTGAAAAAACTATACTCTACCTACCTGTCCTTCCTGCCGGAGGATGCCTTTGCCTATCCGCTGACATCGCACGCGGACGAGCGGGGCAGCTTTACCGAGGTGCTGCGCACGCCCGACCGGGGCCAGGTGTCCGTCAACATCTCAAAGCCGGGCATCACCAAAGGGAACCACTGGCACCACACGAAGAATGAAAAATTCCTTGTGGTGAAGGGGCGGGGGGTGATCCGCTTCCGCAAAATCGGCGGGCGGGAGGTGATCGAGTACTTTGTGAACGGGGATGAGCTGAAGGTGGTGGACATCCCCACCGGCTACACCCACAACATTGAGAACCTGGGAGAAGAGGACATGGTGACCCTGATGTGGGCAAACGAGCCCTTTGACCCGCAAAAGCCGGACACCTACTTTGAAAAGGTTGACTGTGTGTCGTAGTTAAACACCCCTATGAGGTGAGGAAAATGAGCAAACTGCATCTGATGACCATTGTGGGAACCCGCCCGGAGATCATCCGGCTGTCCGAGGTGATCAAAAAATGCGACAAATATTTCAGCCAGACGCTGGTGCACACCGGGCAGAATTATGACTATACCCTCAACCAGATCTTCTTTGAGGACCTGGAGCTGCGCCAGCCGGATCTCTTTTTAAGCGTGGCCGGGAACGATCTGGGTGAGACCATCGGCAACATTATCTCAAGGTCTTATGCCGTGCTGGTGGAACATATGCCGGACGCCCTGCTGATTCTGGGCGATACCAACTCCTGCCTGTCGGCCATTGCCGCCAAGCGCCTGCACATCCCCGTTTTCCATATGGAGGCGGGAAACCGCTGCTTTGACGAGAACCTGCCGGAAGAGACCAACCGCCGCATCGTGGACCACATCGCGGACGTGAACCTGTGCTATTCGGAGCATGCCCGGCGCTATTTGAACCGCGAGGGCCGCCCGGTGGAACGCACCTTTGTGACCGGCTCCCCCATGGCGGAGGTGCTCACAGCCCAGCTGGAAAAAATCAAGGGGAGCAAGATCCTCTCACGCCTGGGCCTGGAACAAGGGAAGTACATCCTGCTGTCCGCCCATCGCGAGGAGAACATCGATACGGAGAAAAACTTTGTGTCCCTGTTCACGGCCATCAACCGAATGGCGGAAAAGTACGATATGCCGATCCTGTATTCCTGCCATCCCCGCAGCCGGAAGCGGCTGGAGCAAAGCGGGTTCCGGCTGGACAAACGCGTGATCCGGCACGAGCCCCTGGGCTTCCATGACTACAACTGTCTTCAAATGAACGCGTTTTGCGTGGTCAGCGACAGCGGAACGCTGCCGGAGGAGAGTAGCTTTTTTATCAGCGCGGGCCATCCCTTCCCTGCGGTCTGCATCCGCACCTCCACTGAGCGCCCCGAGGCGCTGGACAAGGGCTGTTTCATCCTGGCGGGGATTGACGGCGACCATCTGCTGCAGGCGGTCAATGTGGCTGTTGATATGAATAATAATGGTCATTCTGGCATTCCCGTGCCGGATTATCTGGACACGAATGTGTCGGACAAGGTCGTGAAGATCATCCAGAGCTATACCGGCGTGGTTGACAAGATGGTGTGGCGGAAGGGGTAAGGATCAGCCACGGCGCAGGCATCATATCCTGCGGATTTGGCGGGCAAGCGAATGACATTGTTTCTTGCGGGCATTGCCCTTGTAGTTCTCATGTTCTGTTTCACGCGGCGGCTGCTGGGCAGCCTGCCGCCGGAGCGCTTCCGGCAGACGATGCGCCTGCTGATCCCTGTCTACCTGCTCATCAACTGGGCCTTCACGCTGTTTACGCGCAGCCCGGGAGAGCGTCCCGTGGCCCTTGTTCCGCTGCACAGCTATTTCGCTATGCTCGGATGGGATGTCAAGTCCTTTGCTGATTTGGGGCGGCTGCTGGGCGGTTCCTGGGAAGATCCCGTTGCATTTTCTTTGAAGCCGCTCCTTTGTTTGGGGCAAAATACCGTTTTGTTCATCCCTTTCGGGTTTCTGCTGTGCGCTGCGGGCAAGCGTCCGCGCACGGCATGGGTGCTGCTGCTCGGATTGCTTCTGTCTTTGTTCATTGAGATATGCCAGCTGCTGTTCAGACTTGGTTTTTTTGAGGCAGACGATATTTTGCACAACGTTTTAGGGACTTATGCGGGCATCCTCCTCTACCGGCGCGTCCCTCAGCAGACCCCGCCGCAAGAAGCAGGCTGAATGTTCAGAAAAAGTTCTGTCTGTTGCAGCGGGTGGACGCCTGTGCGTTTGAGCATACCGAGCATTGGCAGTATCCATGAAATGTTGAGGTGCGAGATGAATATTTTAAAGCGATTGACAGGATGGGTTCTGGCCGTTTTGCTCACACTGGCCGCCGTTTCCGGTATGGCCGAAGGCGCTGATTCCCGGTGCGACCGGGCTTATCAGGAGGTGCTGGACAGGTATTACGCACTGCTCACCGATGACAGCGCCGACGGCAGCGGAGAGGGCGAGATCGGGGTCTGGGAAGCCAGGACCTGCCCCGGGGATACGGGCAGCGCCCTGGACAGCGTGGGCTATGCCCTGGAGGACATGAGCGGGGACAGCGTGCCGGAGTTGCTGATCGGCGCGATCACGAGGCGGGACGGCCAGCTTGCCTATGGCAGCGAGATCTTCGCGCTATACGCCTGCGCGGACGGGGTCCCGGCGCTCACCTTTGAGGGCTGGGCCAGGAGCCGGCATTACACGATGGGCGGGGGAGCCTTCTTCTACCAGGGGTCTGGCGGCGCCATGTTCAGCCTGTTCGGCGCCTATGCCCTCGCCCCTGACGGTTCGCGCCTGGTCTGCGAGGATCTGTATTTCACCCAGGAGAAACCCGGTACTCCGGAAGAAATAGTGCTGTATCACAACCGGACAGGCAGCATGGACCCTGCGGAGTCCGAGGAGCTGGCCATCCCGGAGGAGCAGTTCTGGCAGCTGGAGGCAGCGCTGGAAAGCCGGGTGCGGAAGATCGCGCTGACCCCCTTCTCACAATACGCGCCTGCCCTGCGTGAAAACGGGAGCGATACTTCTTTTATATTGGTAATGGACATAAAATGTAAATGGAAATCAGAAACAAGGACTCTTGCAGCCGATCGACGCAAGAGTCCTTGTAAGGTAGGGTAAGGCTTTTGTTATAGCCACATCCGGAGCAATCGGCTCCTGATGAGACTGCTTGGCTTCCTCTTACTGGTTGAGTTCCCAAAAGCACACACTGTCTAATATGCTTTACTAACCTACATATTATTTTAGTTAAACGGGCCATCGTGGCTCGACAGCCCGTGTAGAGTGTTGGATTACATGTTTCCGGAATATACAGCATATGCGTCTACATAATACTGCTGATACTCCTGGAAACCCAGTTTGTCTAGTTCCTGGAGATAATTATCGAACTCGTCCAGAGGGCGCGCACCAGTAATGAATTTAGCCACCTGCTGTGTTACGTAATTTCTTATGACAACCTTTAGATCCATAATTGCCAGTGAATCCTCCTCGCTCATCCACACGATGGAGGGATAGCCGCTGGTGTAGTAAGGTGCCACGACTTCCAGATTCGATTTGCGACAATAGCGATCCTGCTGCTCCATGTTGAACTCAGCACCGGTCGCCTCATAGCCACCCACGCTTTGGCGCTTCGCCTCAATACTGCGGCGGTCCATTACACAGTCCATTGTGAAACAGATGATCTTCTTGACGCGATAGTCATAATGTCCTTCGTAACCCCCGTGATTCTCGGCATCATCGTAGTCAACATAACAGAAGCTTCTGTTATCGTCATCAGCAATATAGTATCCGCCCACGCCCATAAGAATGTCCTCATCGGCATTCATAGGCGGTCCAAAGGAACTGTAAATTGCGCCTTCATCGGTGTACATGTAATCCACAAATCGCATAATCGTTTCAGGGGATTCACACTTGGAAGACATGACGAAATTACCAATTTGGTAATAGTCGGGGCCAGTCCACACGGGCGTTTCGCTCCATTGGCTGGTCAGCGGTTGCATACACCACCAGTTCTTAAAATCTGGTGGGAAACTGGAATAAACTCCAACACAGCCTTCCTCCAGGAGCGCCTTGTTTTGGACATCGGTTCTGGTATAGTAGTCTTGGTGAATAATTCCATCGGTATAGAATTGATTCATCAGCTTTAGGTACTCTAAGAACAGTTTGTTTCCAGCGGGAATGACGCACTCGCCTTTTAAGAGTGCCGGCTCCAGGCCATTTCCACCGCCATCAAATCCTAACGCATGCAAAAGCATCTGCGTCTGATTACCACCCATGGGGACAGTTTTTTCACCCGCGATGGCTGCGTCCTTGAAAGCATAGAGCATCTCCACGAACTGGTCCAACGTCGTAGGTGATTCCATATTTACTTCTGACAGCCAATCTTGACGAATCATGCATACGGTAGAATACAAAGTATCAATGTAAGTCATGTTGGGAATGGTGTAGAGATGACCATCTGGCGCTGTAGCAGCAGCGAATACCTCAGGGATTTCTTCTTTTAATGCGTACAGTGCCGGCGTCAGCTCCGGCGTTATATAGTCCTCCAACGCCATGAGTTGTCGTTCAACCTGTCCGTACAGTGTGAGTTGGTTGGGGGAGAATTTGAATCCCCACAACACATCGGGAAGCTCGTCCGAGGCAAACATAAGCGTGAGACGTTCTGATGAGGCATCTATGATGCCTTCTGTTGCAAAGTCGATATTCAGATACTTGTCCGCATATTGCCAAAACCATTTTTCTTCCTGGGTCGTCGTATTGAGCGCACCGTCCTTAAACACTATTGAAACAGTTGTTTTTTTGTTTGTGATAGGTTTGTAGCCATCCAAATTGATAGTTTCTGGGATTTCCGCCAGTGCGACAGAGCAAAGAATCATCAACACACATGTCAGTAACAATAACTTCTTCATTCGGACAGACCTCCTGTTTCATTTTGTTGTTTTTATTGCTTGATCAGTAGTCGACGGACAGTGTTTTTTCACCTCCTCACCCTTTGACCGTCCCGATCATTACCCCCTTGACAAAGTGCTTTTGCACCAATGGATAGGCGACGAGCAACGGCGCACTGGAGATAACTATCAGTGCATATTTCATGGCTTCAGCCATGTAAGCGGTGTACTTGGCTGCTTCGAACTCATCCGGAGACATATGTGAAGTGTCCAAAATCGCTTCCGACGCAGTGATCAGTATATTGCGCAACACCAGTTGCAGTGTAAAATACTTGGAGTTAGACAGGTGTATCATTGCAGTAAAGTAATCATTCCATCGCGACAGAGCAAAAAACAATGCCATTACTGCGATTATCGGTTTCGACAATGGTAAGGCAATCTTGAAAAACACCCCCATTTCTCCTGAGCCGTCAATATATGCGGCTTCGAAGATCTCCTCAGGAATAGAGTTTTGGAAAAATGAACGGGTCACAATCATGTTGTATACGCTGATTCCATTGAGGAAAATCATCGTATAAGGCTTGTTTAGAAGGTTCAGACTTTTCACCAACAGATATCCTGGAATCATTCCTCCGCTGAAATACATAATAATCAAGAAGAACCAAGTGACAGATTTTTTTGCAAACAACTTATTTTTGCTGAGCGAATAGGCAGCGGGAATACAGAGCATTAAATTGTATAACGTACCCAAAAAAGTAACGTAAATCGAATTAAAATACCCGCGCCAGATAGAGGAGTTGCGCAGCATATATTTGTACGCATCCAACGTAAACCCATGTGGGAAAAGGAAGACCTTTCCCGATGCCACAGCGTAGGGCTCAGAGAAGGAAGCTATCAGAATAAAGTACATAGGATATAGCGCCGTTATTGTGATAAATATGGCAAAAACCCTAACAAAAACATCAAAACACTTATCGGATAACGACTGTTTCATATCCTCACTTCCCTTTACCACAAGCTGATTTGTGACAGTCTGCGGGAGATATAGTTTACTATGATCATCATAAAAAGGTTTACAACCGTGTTGAACAGACCAATTGCTGCAGAATAACTAAACTGAGCGCTCACAAGACCAATTTCATATACATATGATGAAATCACGGTGGAGGTTTCCAGGTTCAACGGGTTTTGTAAAAGCAGAACCTTTTCATGCCCCACGCTGAGAAGGCTGCCAGACCTCAAGACAAACAGGATGACAATAGTTGGTAGGATGTGTGGAAGGTTAACATGCCAGATTACCTGCATGCGGTTTGCACCATCGATTTTTGCAGCTTCCACACAGTCCATCGATACACTGGATAGCGCTGCCAGATATACGATCATATTCCAGCCTGTGTGCTGCCATACACCAGAGAGCACGTAGATATGAGGAAACATGCTCGCTGTTCCCATAAAATCTACGCGTGTCCCGCCTAACGCTTCGATGATGTTGTTGATTAGTCCGTTTGACCTGTTTAGAAACAGAATCACCATTGAGCACAACACCACGGTGGATATAAAATGTGGCGCATATGTGATAGTTTGGACCGCTTTTTTAAACGATTGTTGCGGATTTCATTTACGATCAGTGCACAGAAAATTGGAATTGGAAACAGTGCAAGCGAATACAGTGTGATCGTTATTGTATTGTGCACCATTGGCAAGAAGTTTGGATACGTCAAGAATCTCTGGAAATGCTTTAGCCCTACCCATGCGCTTCCCCATATTCCCTTCGTTGCCCTGAAATTCTTAAACGCGATCTGCAATCCATAGATCGGACCGTATCCAAAAATACATACATGTACGATGGCCGGAAGCAACAACAAAAACAATGGTACTTGCTCATGCAAATGGTATTTCTTCTTTACGATTTTACTCATCAGTATACACCTTCCACGGTTTTACACGCCCCAATCCATAGGCTGCGGCACCATACAAAGCCGCAGTGGCTGGCTGGTGGGCAGCGACCACTTTCACGCCGGGTAACGACGCAGAAAGCGATTTTTCAAACAGCGGCAAAGCATGACTAACCTGGCCACCCACGACCAGAAGCGCTACTCTATGCCGTTTAAGGCGCGGTCGTAAATGTTCCCCCAGAATTGTCCCCATTTCGTCGAATAATCGTAGGGATACTGTATCCTTTTCTTTCGCCATTTGTTTGGCGCTTTTGTTTTCACCAGTAATCCGTGCGTAGCACAGGGACAGTCCCCTGCCAGAGCATATATTATCAAGCGTATCATCACCATAATTGTCCATGGCAGGCACATCATATGGACGTCCATTTTCATTGGTAAGTACGCGCCCCCCCTGCATTACCGAATAGCCAAGTCCGGTACCCAATGTGATTGCTGCAAAGGTTTCATATCCCATGGCAGCACCAGTAAAATATTCACCTAATAAAAACGCATTGGCGTCCGAGAGAAATACAACTGGGGTGTCATTATTAACCCCTACGCTTTTTCGAAGCACCGGGCGAAGAGGTACGGCATATATGCTGCCGTACTTCACTTTCATTTTCGCCTCCCCTCGTCGATAGTCAAACGGTCCTGGAGTGGATATGGATATTGCCGTAACTTTTCGCCCATCGCACAATCGTTTCAGCAGCCCTCCGATTGTGGTGAGGATATTCTCCTTGTCTCTCTTCGAATTTATGCTTGTGGTTACATATTCTGTCATCGGCATGACATGCTGGTCAAACAGGCAGCCCTTTAGAAAAGAACCACCCATATCCATCACTGCGATCAGGCTGTTCATTATTTAAATCCAGCCTTTCTCAGGAGTCGCGCGTATCGTACCAATTCGTGTGGCTTGAGCATAAATAGTCTGCCGGATTGACCACCACCGTTGCGTACGTACTGCATGGCTTCCATAATGCCTTGCATTCCAAACTTGCGTGTGCTTTCAAACATTCCGGACTTTGCGCTCTCCATCCATCCCATGTACGTGGGACTAACGCCAAAAAATGGTGTGTCATAGCACATTACAATCCAATCATTGGCATCAACAGGCGTTTTTTCCTCCCACTCGATTAGGAAACCGAGAGATTGGTTCTGCGCGGCTGAACTGCCAGGGAACCATTTGCGCGTCTGCTGATTGATTACCATCATATCGCCAACCTGGTCAACGATGCGCGCAGGCTTGTTCATGTCCACATAGGTTATACAATAATCAAAGCCGGCCCTCTCAATAGCCTCAAACTGTGGTTTGCCTGTTCCGTATTTGTAGTAAGGATCACAATCTTGGAAAGGATAATAGCCGATAGGTATCATGCGCTGACCTACATTGTCGGCAATTTCCTTTTGAGCACGTTTCAAAATATCAATAAGCAACTCCGGCGAGATGAAGTCCTTGCTTTCGGTAACAACTGAGATGCCACCGCTGGAAATCATAGGCTCCAATTGTGGGAAAACTCCTCCCAGCTTCCTTGGAATATACAGCTGCTCCAGCAACTCCGGTGCGTATTTGTACCACACAGATGGGAACGCAATGCCTGCGCGCATACCCTCAATGCCCATTAAGTCGATCAAGCGTGGCAATACGGGTAAGTGACCCAAATCAGCAGCATAAAACAAGAAACACACGGGAATAGCACGCTCTTTGATTTTCTGAAGTAGGAACTCATCGGAATATTCATCTTCCCAGGGTGCTTTCGCATCCACCAACCAATCAATGGGCAGCGGATGTTTGGATTGTAGCGTAAAACCCAACCGAGGATTTACACCGATCAAATTCATAACCATTCCAAATTTAGAGAGTTCCGTACATACATCGTCCGTCATTGGAACTACCATCTGGTTTCCGATTATGACGTCGTTGCCAGTATGGCGGGAATACTCGACAACGGTAGGGATAAAAGCCTTCCATTCAATGGATTCATACATACACAAAATTTTTTCGCGGCAGTACATGGCTGTCCAGCGGGTAAGACCGCTTGGGTTGCTGAAACCCACGCCCTTGCAATGATTAATCCAACGCTTGGCGATGCGTTCAGTTACAGTGCCATACGTATCATTCCCTCGAAGCGTATCGATTATAGTACAGGGTAAATCTCCAACATCTGGCATGCAGTACAGTGCCCCGACCTCACAAACGCCCAGTGTCTGATACTTCTTAGCGTTCCATTCCTTCTGTGTGACGCCCAGAGCACGACTAAATAGCACATCCGGATAACAAAATGGCGCCAGAGACATTTCAGTATCATTGGGAAGGATTACCGCACGATCGGGGATATCCAGCTCGAAATATGCGAACACATCTTTATAAAAGCCAGCAAGATCACCCTCATTGTAACAACAGATTACGTCGCCGCCAAAGGCCAAAACCTCGCGTCGAAATTGATAACCCGGAAGGGAAGTCAATGCGCAATATACGATTTTATCATAGAAATTAGCCAAATATAGAAATAGTTGTATGTGCATGTTGCCATTCAATGGAAGCATTTCACCGCCGTGGCTAGCAGGCGTTGTGCAGATATAATTCTCAAAATCTACACCCGCTTGTTCAGCGACCCAGCTCAGAGTTGGTATAACAGCACTCCGCGCATGCACACCCTCATCGCTAAAGAATAGAAGCATAGTGTTCATGATACAACCTCCGTTCATGTTATATTATTCTTTCTTTAACAGTGTTTTATGCACAGTAACCGTGCCTACACCTTTGTTAATGAGACGATATCCACCTAATGATGCGGGTACTACAATAATTTCCAAGAAATTCATGGTAAATCGTTTGGTTGGATCAGCAATGCTTTCCACACATACGCATTCACCGTCCACAAGCGCTAATACGTGGAATGCTCCGTCTGTGTTGTCTTTGATTTCTTTCTCAAAGATCAAGTTTCGTAAGGAGAAATATAGTAGTTCATGTTCACCTACGATTTTTTCTAAGTAGCCTTCACCCTCACGGATGACACCACCATGATTTACTAAGTTTTCTTGAACCCAATTTGCGGTTCGCTCACCACGAATAACATCACCTCCCATCTTTAGGTGAATCGGTCTTGACTTTCCAGTTTGAGGATCAATGCGCTGATAGTCATAGAGCTTGTATGTATAACTACCCATGGTGAGACTGCCAATTTCCAAGATAACTTGATTTCTGCCCGAAGCATGTACCGTACCGGCAGGAATCAAAACCTGCATGCCGGGAACAGAGGTCAGAGAATGAATGTAGCGTTGATAATCAATTTTTTCACCTGTGTGCTCCACACGACGGGCTTCACGAAAAAACTGTTTGCAGCTATCTTCCTCCTGAAATCCAAGAAATGTTTTTGCACCCTGTGATGCGACGCAGATATAATAGCTTTCATCCTGTCTTCCTAACTCGCCGTGCTTCTTCATCACGTATTCTGCATCAGGGTGGCATTGAATCGACATGTTACCAGAAGAGTGGTAGGTATCATCATAATTGAAACGAACCGGGAAATATCCGCCAAATTTTTCAAACGCGTGTCTTCCTAACAAACTTTCGCCCATGACTTGCACAAAAGTGAAAAAAGGTGCTTCTAATTCCATATTCCGCCAGCGAGCGACAATTGAAACTTCCATGGGAATCAAATCAAATATCCAAGCGCAGTTGCGCATATTCTTGGGCAAATGGCGCAAACGATGCATGAAAAATCCACCCCACACACCTTCTAAATATACTGGGCGACAGCGAAATGGCCTAGAATTTAGTTCGCAAAACAAATCTAACAAAGAGGAATAGGGAATTATCCACATGTTCTCCGGATTGTCTGCACTGATATAGTAGTCAAGCTTCTTTTCCTTGATCAGCTTCCAACGCAAATCTATGGCGATTTCAAAGTCTACATAATAGTTTCGACGCATACCAAGCGCATAGCTTAACGGTTCGTTGGCCCCCAGGTTCCTGAAATAGCCCTGCTTATATTTTAGTACCGCTGATCGGGGTGTAATGTCCATCCATACGCGCGCATCATATATAGTCACAAGCTCCTCACACAGAGCACCACGACCATAGACGATTATAGGAATAGAACTCGTTTCAATTTTACACTTTAGTGTGTTTACAAGATTCGCATCATGGAGCCCCGTATATCCATCCAAATAGCGTACACCATAGAGCAGTACTGGATCTGCTCCCCGGTTCTCTGGAAGATAGGGCTTGAGAATCGCGGAGATTTCTTCGGGGGATTTGAGTAATGAGGAAGCATCTATAAATTTTAGCGAACGTCCAGACACTTTCTGTAGCATGCAATTAATCAATATATCAAAAGGTGCGCCGGGAAAACCATCAATGCCGATTCTCATAGCGCCTTTCTCTATCAGCCCAACCAATCGTCCGGCTGTTGCAATTACGCCTTCGCTAATCTGGTTAACAAAGTCCGATGGGAGTTCTACAGGGTTTATTGCGTCTGGGTCCACATACGGAAATGGGTGGAACATAAAGCTCATCGTATTATCTCCCTTGTAGTTTTCGAGTGTCCTAAGTGTCCTGGTTGTCTGCTCGCGTATAATATCTCATAAATGAAATTAATTGTCAATATAGAAATTAAAATTATGGCAAAAGTTGTCATCTTTGTGTTCGTAGTCTGTTTACTTGTTGCTTAGTACAGTTTCCGAACAATCGGTGTTTAGATAGGTTCAGAAACGTTTATGTGAATTGAAAACCTTTTTAATTTTCAAAGCATTCCAGAGGCTGTTCAATATCTTCGATATCCGCTCTATAAGTACGTGCATATTATACATATACCGTGTATTTGATTGACATGCATCTACGATATGTTATGATATTATTTATCTAAGAGAAGTGAGGTCTAATAGATACTCATGTATCAGCAAACAAGTGGAGGCAAAATATTTCGATGTACAATTATGGGAAATGCTATTTGGATATAACAGCGAGGTTCAAGGATTTATCGCCTAGTGGCAAACGAGTTGCGTCATTCATCCTAGAGCATCCTGAAAAGGTCTTGAAAATGAGTTTGGGTGACATTGCAAAAAGTTGCAATACCTCCATTTCTTCCGTGGTACGTCTGTGTAAAACATTGGGTTATTATGGATTCAAGGAATTATGTCGGATATTGGCGGCTGACTTGGCGTTGATTAATAACGAGACACCATATCGAAATATTCGTCCAGGTGATTCGCCTGTCAGTGTATTTCGCAATACTTGTCTAAGCAGTATTCAGGCAATTGAAAATACAATGACGATGCAGGAAGAGGAACAGATTACACGCGCCGTAGATATGATGTGTAGCGCAAATAGAATAGATTTTTATGGAATCGGCACGTCGGGTCTTGTGGCATTGGATGCGCATAACAAATTTCTACGCATGGGAAAACTTGGCATGGCAAATGCTGACTTTCATATGCAATTATTGGCAGCAATCAGCTTGCAACGCGGGGATGTAGCGGTATTGATTTCCTATTCCGGCGAGACCAATGATATGATTAGTCTAATGAAACTGATTCGGGATACCGGCTGCGGTATTATCACAATTACATCCTATGGAGATAACAGTCTGAATAAACAAGCAGATGTTCGACTGTATACACTATCTACTGAGGCAATCTATATTCGTAGTGGTGCTATGAGTTCTCGTATTTCGCAAATGACAATTATTGACGCGCTATACACAGGCGTATGTTCTAGAATGTACAACGATGTCCGAATCAATCTTGATAAGAGTCAGCAAGCTATCAATGAAGTTTTTCGATAGACAGTATGATGGTAAAAAGAACTGAAGGAGGTACCGGTACAGGCGCGCTGGGCAGGGGGCCTGCCGGCCGGCTATGATGAATACAGGGCGTCGGAGGAAGCCCAGGCGGGTGTTTTGTTCGCCGCGTCCAGCCCCGTGAAGGACTTCAGGCTGCTGGCGATTGCCCTAATGGATGCGGACAGTGACGGCAGACCCGTCTTCCGGACAGAAGAGGTTTATTGCCAGGATGTCCTGACGCCGGAGCGGCCCCTGGTGGCCTACCTGGATTTCTTCGGCGATCTGCCCAGCAACGGCATCTCCTTTGTGGATGAGCAAGGCGACACAAGGTGTTTTGCCGTGGCGATCAGCGGCAGGGACGGCTCCCTGCAGCTGATCGAGTTCGGGCATTAAGCCTGAAACGCCGGGAATTGCCCCTGCCTTTTCGGATAGTTTGACAGCACAGGCAAAAACTTTCCCCATCCTTCCGGGGAGGCAAGGGTCTTGCCAAAATTGAATCCTGTGATATATTGAAAATATAGAATCGAATCCTTTGATACGCGACTCCAGGGGAGGAAGTCCATATGCCCGGTCATCCAGCGCACTCCTTCCAGGAACCCGGCAAACAACAAGGCTTACTGGTGAAAAGCTTTTCTTCTTTCCGGCAGGAACTCCGGCCCGAACGGATAAAGTATATGCTGATCTTCTCCCTGGCGCCCATTTTCCCCGGCATGAAGAACAGCCTGATCGCGGACGCCTGCCCACTGTTTGGGCTGGACAGCGTTTTTTTGATGGGCATCGCCTTCTCCCTGGGCATCGGGCTGCTGTTCGCTTTTGCCAGCATTGGCTCCCTGGCCCGGTATGCCCGGTGGGCGGCGGCGTTGATGGCAGGCGCCTTTATACTGTGGATGATGATGCCCATCAGCTCCCTGGCCACCTGGACAGGGATTATTTTTTCCTTCCTGCTGGGCGGCTGCTCAGGTTTTCAGCTCTTCGGCTTTTCAAGCGCGCTGCGGGATGCCGAGCGCCTGGCGGGCATCGCCGTCACCTCCCTGTTTTGTCTGCTGTTCCAGGTGTTCAGCAGCCTGGTTCCGCTGGAGGGCAAAAGCGGCATGGTCTTTGTGGCCCTGCAGGTGCTGGTGAGCGCCCGGTGCCTGATGTCGTATCAGAACGGGGATTTTGCCCATTTGGAAAACAAAGCCATCCATGGCTATGGTCAACAGCTCGCGCCCGTTTTGTTCTTCTTTTTCGCCCACCGGGCGATTGTGTTTTTCTACAGCTATCTGCCCGTTTCCTCCCTGCAGCTCGTCAGCGGCCTTTCCGGGCTGGCGGCGTTTGCGCTCTGCCTGACCATCTATGTGACCACGAAGTTCAACATCTGGCACATGTGCAACATGTTCTTCGCCGGAATGACCCTTGCCTTTGTCCTGCGCCTGCTGCTGCCAGGAAATCGTGAGAACCTGGCCGCCAGCATGACGGAAGGCTTTTCTCATATGGGCTTCATCGCCTCCTATTACCTGCTGGGGTGTGTGCTGGGCAAGTTCTCGAATATGAGGCTGTTCAAGCGGGTGCTGATCGCCGTGTTCAATGCCTCCCTGCTGCTGCACATCATCCCTGGCACGGTCGCCAGGCTGGCGCCCCAGGCTATGCAGCTTGCGGGCACCCTGGTGACCATCGGCCTGTTTGTGCTGTTTGCCCTGCTGACGCCCCTGATGTCCCGGCAGCTGTTTCTCAAGGCGCCGGCGCTGGAGACCCCGCAGGAAAGATTCAAGCGGCTCGTCCTGGCTTTTGGCCTGACCATCCGGGAGGAAGAGGTGGTGGAATGCCTGCTCAGGGGCATGACCTACAAGCAGTGCGCCGTGGAATTGCACATCTCCCAGAACACGGTCAAATTCCATGCCCTGAACGCCTACCGCAAGGCGGGCGTCGCCTCCAGGGGAGAGCTGATGACCCTTTTCTTGGAAAGCCGGGCGCAGCCTGAGTGAATCTGTTCCCCGGGGTTCCCATCCCAGGCTCCCGGCAGCGGATTTGAGTTTGCCATTCCGTTCCGTGACTGCCTCGCAAGCTTCCCTCGGCGCCTGCCGGGAGGTCTCCAGGGGCGCCGCATCACGGGGCGTTTGGATAGAGCGCTCTACGGCTCAAAGGAATACTACCAAGAGGAGGATGTTTCATGAAAAAGTTCGTACTGATTCTGTTCGCTGTCTTGATTTTACTCCCCCTGACCGGCCTTTCTTATGTGGCGCCGGAGTTTACATCCAGCAAAAATCTGCCCGACGCCATTCAGGGCGTATACTATTCCACCAGAATCAAAGCCAGCGGCACCAATCCCATCACCTTTTCCTTCGAGCCGGGCGACTATACGGCCCACAGCTTTCCCAAGGGGCTCACCATGGACAAGGATGGGCTGATCTACGGCACGCCGCAGAAAGCGGGCAGCTACTCCTTCGTGGTGAAGGCTGCGGACACGGCCTACCCGGCGAACACCACCGGCATCTTCTACCTGACCGTCAAGCCTTTTGAGGAGGGTTTGCTTGACACAGGCGGCACCGATATGCGGATCATCGGCGGCGCGGGCTATGATGACCTGACGGGCGTTGCCAACGCGCCCAACGGCGGGCAGGCGGCCTTGGGAAAGGGATTCCTGTTTTTTGTCGACAGCAAAGGCTACCTGATGCAGTCCACCCCTCCCTTCAGCAACGCAGGCAGGGCGTACGGCGCGGTGGAATACGACTGCCTGGATACCCTGGGGAATGATCTGTACTACTTTCACCGCTATCTGGAATCGGTACAAAGGCCCACTCCGATAACCCATGTAACCAAAACTCAAAAACAGTATGTTACCCGGATTGTGCAGGACTCCATCAATCAGAAGGGCCGCGACACCCT
>ENA-UPTA01002698-UPTA01002698.1-activated-sludge-metagenome-genome-assembly--contig:-NODE-2698-length-18069-cov-6.048018_pt1 | contig 18069 bp, 7 predicted proteins | sample MGYA00238184_ERZ773361 | MGnify/ENA primary metagenome ERZ773361 (study PRJEB29100, sample SAMN05720205) | activated sludge metagenome | isolation source: anaerobic digester from wastewater...
CATCGTGCGCGGCGGCAAACTCGCCGGCCGCCCATCCGAGAACCACATCTCGCGGCACATCGGTCTCGCCGTTTGCCGGGATCGGGCCGGCGGCCTTCTCACTGCTTCCCTTCACGAGGATGCCCGTTCCCCAGTCAGACGGCACCTGCCAGTCTCCGCTGTCGTTTGCGAACGTGGCCACCTGTCCCTCGCGAGTGTCGCCCCCGTTGTCGTCGTCGTTGATGAATACGTCAATGCCAATGAGGTCGTCCATGGCCGGGGCCGAGCCCTGAAGGGACATCCACGGGAGCCTCATCTCGATCCGCCAGCCGTTGGCGGTCGTCACTTGGCCGGATTCTACCCCGGCGGTATTGGTGTTCGTCCCCTGGATGTCGGTGGCGGTCCAGCCGAAGGTATATTGGCGGTCGTCGTCCGACAGGGGCGATCCCGGCCCCTTGCTGTTGCCTCCGTCGAAGTAGAATTCCACACTGTCGTCCTGGTACGCACTGCCGGAGTCGTTGAACAGGGCCTCGTCGTTTACGTCCACAATCACGTAGATGTACTCAACGTCCCACATCACGCGCCAACTGCCCGAACAATCCGCAGGCGAGCTGACGCTGCCGTCGATGGTCGTGCCGATGTATTGAACCGAGGCAATCGACCAGATTGGGTCCATCTCTCCATCGATGATGGGGGGCTTGTTCACAGACGGGATCTCGATATCCCAATCCTGCGCCGCCACCGAGGCGGCCAAGCCCAGAACCAAGACCAGCGAACACATCGTTCTTGCACACATACTTCGTCCTCCCTTCTAACTCAGGCTTAGGAACTGCACAGCCGCGCCTTCACCGCGACCGATTCCGCATTCTCAGGGGGCAAGACTCCCGCCGGGGCACCTCCTTTCCAGAAAGACAACAGATGGGACTGCGAGACGATGACAAAAGACGCGAAATGGACGTGGACCTGCCGCGTTCCCCCTTGGGCCATGTGCACAACCATACACACTGCATAAGGGCCTCCGAGTCCAATTCGGCGCACAACGGCTCGCTCCACGCGCTAAGACCGCATCGAGGACCCACACATCCGTAAGTCCTTTATAGCAGATCGAATCAACGCACACAACATGATTCTCGGCCGATTCTCCGGTCCGGATGAGTACAGATCGCGTCCGACAGGGCAGGAATGCCGGGCGGACGCGTGTAACGGCAGGTCCGATGGGCGGCCCGCGTTGGATGGCTGCCTCCTCCACGGTCCGGCGGTTCGTGGTATGCCTCGAAGAATCTCCCCCTCAAAGTCTCAAATGGCCGAGATTTGCCTTGACGCCGGAGGTCATTGTTTGTACAATACAAACATAACACAGGACTTGCAGCAGCGATTGACAAGTGAATAACGAGTTCAGGGAAAGCGGGCATCACCCGTCCGGTGAAGCCCCACCGAATAGGAAGGGTCGCCAGAGCCGACAGCCCGACTCCGGCTGGGAGCGTGTTCTGCCGAGCATGCAAAACAAAGCCAATTCCAAGCAACGTGAAACCAGACTCAATCCCTGTGTACAAAAGAGGTTATGGCGGATTCTGTCCGAGACCACCCCGCAGAAACGAAGCCAATTGACCCAGGTCCTGTCCAGCCTAATTGTACATGAAGTACACGGTGGCCACGCAGTCTCTGTCCACCCTCGCACGGACCCAGTGAGCGGAGAAGCCGTCGGGGAACTCGTAATGGGCATACCCAGGGGGGCCCACCTCGAAGGACCCATAGGGCTTCCAACTGCCGTCGCCGAGAAAATCGACCTCCAGGTCGAGACGTACCGGCCCGTCCGCATCGTGACTGAAGTGCACGACCTTCTTGTCGAAGCCGGTCATCAGGAACGGGTCGGAGACCTCACCCGTCTTGACCGGGGTATTCCACCAGGGTCCGCCCCAGCCGGCGGGCCCGCCCATCTGCCACAGATCGTCGATGTTTCCGAACCACAGGCCCGATTGCGGCTGGCCCTGGTCGTGGTCGATCTGGTCGGAGGCCATCACGAACAGCCCCCGCCAGTGGCAAAAGTCCGGTACCACCCGCAGGTGCGCGCAGATCGGCCGAATGCCCCAGATGTGGCCGCCGTAGGTGAACGCGGGCAGCTCGTAGAACATGCCGTGGGCGTCCATGAGCAGCCGCTCCGTGACCGCGTGCCGAATCCGCATCCATTCCGTGTTCCAGGCGTGGTCCCAGGTCTGGCTGGCCTTCGGGAGCAGGTAACGCTGCCACTGGCCCTTGACCAGGGCCCGGAGGATCACGCTCGACCGGTCCCAGCCAACCGCGTAGATCGTGTTGCCGCCATAGGAACGGTCGCTGTTGCCGCCGTGCACCTCGACGAAGGGATTTCGCTCAACGATCGTCCACTTGTCTCCATCCCACTCGGCCAGGCGTCCGGCGTCGCGGCTGCGGAGGAACTCCTGCTCGTCGTACGTGTTGTTGGCGACAACCACGCGGCCCTGGGCGGTATAGGCGCTCTTGAAATGCTCCTTGGCGTTGACGATCTCCAGCTCCTGGACGAGATTGAAAAGCAGCGTGGCCTTCAGGGTGTGCACGTCCACCTCCCAGAAGCGGCCCTCCATGCCAAGGAAGTAGACCCTGTTCGCCGGGTCGGTGAGGTGTTCGCATGTCGCCGCCAGGCGGAATCGCTTGAGATCTTCGATGGTGCGGACGTTGCCGTCGGCGTCGATGGCATATGGCCCGATAAAGGCCTGCCCGCTCGGCCAGTGAGGCATGCGGTTGGCAAAGGTCCCCGTGACCGACGCCGGGTGCCGCCGCATGGTCATGTCCTCGTCGATCTCGTACAGGCCAAGACCCTGCCCGTTGATGTGCGCGACGTAGCCCACCGCCCAGAGCTTCTGGGCCCAGGGGATCAGGGCCCCGATACCGGCCTCTGAGTTGCTGCCAAGCCCCCGCGCCATCACCGTGAGATGGGGGAAGACGCCACCGACCTGAACGGGCTGCGGCTTCTGCGGCGTATCGGCGCTCTCGATCTGCTCCAGGTAGCTGCGCAGGGCCCTTGCCAGGCTGCGGCCGAACTCGCGGGCGCTCTCGGCCGTCACGGGTCGGCCGCCGGCGTTCGCATAGGGGATCTCGAAGGTCGTGGCCAACCGGATGCCGTCCAGATCGGCTGCCCATCGCGAGCAACTCTTGTTGGCGCCGACGTTGCTGTCCGTGTTCCACGCCTGCCCGAACGGCAGGTTGTCGGAGGCCCGGTAGATCAGCGAGCCGGTCTGGACCGCTTCGAGCAGGCGGGCGAACTGCTGCTGTTGGCGCCACATGCCCTCGTCGTCGCTGCCCACGATGTAGATCACCTCGTTGTGAGGGCCGCTGATATAGGGGCAATGCAGGTCGAATGCGACGTTGAGCCGCCCATCGGACCAGTTCGGCACGAACGTCCGCAGGGCCCCGACGGAGGCGTGCACGCTGCGGCCGATGTAGTCCCGATTGTGGTCGCGCGGGATGCGATTCTTGCCCTGGTCGCCCTCTTCGACGCCGTCTTTGTCCACGAAGGGAATCGCCAGGACTTCGACATTCCGCCGGAACCAGTACCCGGCTTCATCGTCGGCGAGGACCACTTCCAGGGCTCCCTCCAGGACGTAGCTCGCCATCGATTCGCACGCATGGTGGCGGGCCGTCATCAAGACCTTGTACCGAGCCTTGCCGTCGAGCCTGCCGGCGTGCAGACGCTCGACGCTCCGCCCACGCTTGCTCTTGCACAGTTCCTGCACCGCGACGTTCGGGTTGCCCTGGTACCGGGCGAGGAACTCCCGGAAGTTCTCCTCCAGATAGGGGATCGCGAAACAGAATCGCACGTCCGTCGCATCGGGCCCGAAGGCGTAGGTGAACGAGCCATCCGTCACGGCCTCGGCCCCGAGCCACGTCCAGGTCCGCCCGCCGTCGGTGCTCGCCGCCGGACCGCGGACGCCGATGGGGTTTCTGCCTGAGAATACGAAGGTCAGCGAGCGGCCCTGCGCCCCTCGGACCCGAAGGCCCCAATAGAACCACCAGCCCTCCGTATCCCGCAGGTCAGGTCGAACATGGACGGTGTCGCCGGCGATCCCTTCGACGACGATGTTACCACCGGGGTAATTGGCATCGATCACGAACGAAGGAGCAACCGCCTCAGGCTCGTCGGACGCGGCGAAGCAATCGGAACTCACGACCGCGACCGAAAGGAGCAGAAGCAACGCCCATCGGTGCAAGAGGACCTTTGTTGCTTCTCCGGCGGGGACATATCGGCGGGCGGCTGTCATCTCTCGTTTCCTTCCATCGGGTGGGTCGGCGGGCAGTCCGTTCGTTGCGCATCGGGCACCATAACGAGGGCACTATAGTCCGCCCTTCTCGCCGTGTCAACACCGGGTCCAGACTGTGAGTGTGCCGAGGAGAAAGGAAATACAGGCGGGATGGGTGGGAATGCAAACAGGCGCCGCGTCCTTGCGATCCTTGCTTTCCAGACGGTCATTGCGTGTCGGGCAGGAGGGGGGCTCCCGTCGGATTCTCACTCCTCGTCGTCCGCAGTGCCGACGGCCACCTTCTGCAGCATCCGCTGGCAGCTCTCACAGTGGCACACGCCAACCAGGCGAAGATGGGAGGTCCCGGCAATCCGTCGCGTCTCGATCAGCTTGGCGCCTTTGGCTTCCATCTTGCGGAAGGCCATCTTCGCCTCGCGGTTGTCGTGGTACCCAACGGCGTCGATGACGATGCTCACCTTCTTGTTTCGCTGGAGCAACCCGAGCGCAGCGGCTTTCACCGCCCCCTCGGCCGCCGCCCCTATGAGGATGAACTCCGCCGCGCAGACCTCGCTGAGCACGCGGTCGATCCGGGGCTCGTCGAAGGGATCGACGCATCGCTTGTGGAAGATGACCTGCTGGTAGCGCCGCAGCATGTCGCGAGGCAGATCGGTGTTCCCGTCGGCCGCGAAGCTGATCCGGCTCGCCAACAGCGTGTACGGGATCTTCAACTGCCCTTCCGTGCCATCGATGCAGTATCGGAGGTCGCCATTGTGGCCGTTGTTATCGGGATGCACCTCACAGGTGCTGATCACGGGAATCCCTCTGCGTCGGGCCCAGGCCATCAGGCGACGGACGTGCGCCAGGACCCGCCGGTGGTTGCGGATACACACCGTGCCGTCAGCCAGGAAGAAATCCCTCTGCGTGTTGATATCGACGAGGACCTGCCTCCGCTTCGCCCTGACCATTTGCAGCATCATCCGAACAGCATCCTTTCCGGGCTCGGCGATCCCACCAGGAGGAATACGCCCATCCCACAAGAACAGTTCGGGTCGCCAGTCGCCAAGCACGGCGGCTGGGAGCCCTTCACATCCTCACTAATCGTGTGCCATACAAGGGCACTTTAGTAACGGTCCCTGGAAATGATTTACGATGGGCGATTGATGATTTATGATGGGCTGTCGGCAGGCTCGGAAAAAGGCAGGTTGGACCTATATTCTCCAACGAAATCTCTCTGTTCGATTTCGTTGGAGAATCCTCGCGACGAGGCCCTCGACGCGCGACCGGGTCTTGCGGGGGAAAAATCGAACCAAGAGATTTTTCCCCCGCAAAGCAGGTCCGACCTGCCTTTTTTCCGACCTATTTTCGGTTAGACAGTGAATCGGAAACAGTGAATCCCAAGGTGAGAAAAGAGCTAAAAGACTACACGAACGTCGGGTTATTCCTGGAAAACTTGCAGGGCAAGATCGATTTTGCCCAGATTTTCGGACGTTGGGGTTCCGTGCATATCGAGATCGGCTCGGGCAAAGGGACCTTCCTCGTGAGCCAGGCCGCGGCGCAGCCGCAGGTGGACTTCCTCGGGATCGAGTGGGCCCGAAAGTATTATCGGTACGCAGTGGACCGCATCGGACGGCGGGGATTGCCGAACGTCCGGATCGTACGTGCCGACGCGCCGGCGTTTCTCAGGGACTTCGTGCCCGCCGAGTCGGTGGACTGCTTTCACATCTACTTCCCCGACCCGTGGCCCAAGAAGCGGCACCACAAGAGACGCCTCCTACAGAGCTCGCATCTCGAAATCATCGTCCAGCGTCTCAAGCCGGGCGGCCAGATCCGGCTCGCCACGGACCACGAGGAGTACTTCCAGCAGATGCTGGCTGTGGCGAAGGCATGTGGCTCCTGGATCGACCCGATCGAATTCGAGCGCCCCGCGGGCGCACGGGATGGAGAGTGCACGGGCACCAACTACGAACGGAAGTACGTCAAGGAGAGCCGCGCGATCCACACGGCGGCGTTCAGGAAGCGAATCCCGTAGGAAAGGCCATGAGACCTATGGGACTCATGGGACGGATAGGAATCATCCGCCGATCTTCGACTCACGGGCGGCCGGCGGCCTCCGGGATTCAACCGGCTCGCATCAGGCGCTATTGGGTCTCCAATCGGCTCAGGGTGGTCCTGGCCACCCGGGTCACGTAGTCGTCCGAATCCTGCACGGCGGCCCGGATCTGCGCCAGGGCCGGCCGGGCCTTTTCGCCGATCTTGTCCAGGGCGACCATCGCGAACATCCGCGTCTTGTCCGTCGGGTGCTTGAGCCCTTCGACCAACACCGGCAGCGCGATCCTCTCCTCGTCCCAATCACACAGCGCGTGGGCCGCAGCGATCCGCACCACCATCGACGGATCATCGAGCATGGTGGTCGCCGCCGGCTTGGCCAATGCCAGATCGGCCGGATATTTGGCACAGGCGTGTAGGCCGACCACGGCCCAATACCGAACAGACGGTTTGGGGTCCTTCAGATAAAGCAGGAAAGAAGGCGTCGCATTCGGCCCTGCGAAGTCCAGTTCCTTCATCTTCATCAACCGCTGGCGCAGGCTTGGCAGATCGAGCCGGTCCGCCCAATGCTCCTCAGGCGCCGTCACGAGCTTGCGCGCGACCGGATCGCCGAACTTGAACGTGACGACGTTGCTGTCCCGGAACCCGATCCGACAGGCCTTGGCATACAGAGCCTCGCCGGGCTTGATCTGCACGGGCTTCGCGTAAAGGGTCCAGCCGGTGGTGCTCTTGGCGTCACCGCCGATCCGCCAGGCGACGGATGCGCCCTTCGTCGGACACCCGATTGTGACCGTCCCGCCCGCGGTCTGTTTGATGAAGACAGGGTCCGCTGTCCTTTCGACGCTGCCACCCGGCCACTTCATCTCATCGAAGATCGGCTCCGGGATCAAGCCGATGTCCATCGTCTCCTGGCACCACTGTTGGTGCACGCCGCGCATCCGCTCCAGCACGTCCCGGCACTTGGGGTCCGCCGCCAGGTTGTTCACCTCGTGCGGGTCGGCCACGGTGTCGTAGAGCTCCTCCAGGGGCTTCCTCGACTCGAAGTACTGCATCTGAGGTCCCCGGAGCTCGCCCTCGGCGTGGAGCCGGCGCATCTCCTGCATGGTCGGCATCTGGTCCATGTAGTTGATCGTCTGAGCCCGCCAGACGAACCACATGTAGTTGCGAATGTATCGGAACCGCTTGTCCCGCACGGTGCGAATCAGGTCATACGCCTCGTCCATCCGGTCCCGGCCGCCGAACACGTACTCGCGAGGCCGCTCCTTCCGCCGGCCGAGGAACGCCTTGCCCTGGATGTGCCTCGGGATCTCGACGCCCGCCAGGGACAGCATCGTGGGCGCGAAATCGATGAACGCGATCAGGTCGTCGTTGACGGCCCCCGGCTTGACCGCATCGGGGTCGCCCGGCATCGCGAGCTTGCGCCACTTCTCGGGGATGCGAATGATCAACGGAACGTGGCTGCCCGAGTCGTAGATCCAGCGTTTGGCCCGGGGCAACCCGCGACCGTGGTCCCCCCAGAACCAGACAATCGTGTCCTCGGCCAGGCCGTCGGCATCGAGCTGATCCAGGACCTCCTGGACCTGTTTGTCCATCGCCGTGATCAGGTCGTAGTACCGCGCCCAATCCTGGCGGACTCTCGGGGTATCGGGATAATACGGGGGCAGTTCGGCCTTCGCCGGGTCGTGCCGTTCGTCCGCGGGCAGCGCCCCCAGGCGCTCCAACGTCTCTTTGCCCGGGTTGCGGATTTGTCCTTCGTGCGTCGTCGTGAAGTTGATCACGGCGAAAAACGGGCTGTCCTTGGGCCGGTTGCGCCAGTGGGCTTTGCCGCTGCACTCGTCCCACGCCGTCGCGGGCGGGTCGAACTGGTAGTCCGTCTTGACGTGGTTCGTGCAATAATAGCCGGCGGCCCTGAGATACTCGGGAAAGCACTTCACATAATGCGGCGGGACGCCCCGGCAGCGCATGGGGTGCGTGCCGATCGTCGTCGGGTACATGCCCGTGATGATCCCCGAACGCGTCGGCGCGCACACGCCGGCGTGGGAGAACACGCGGTCGTAGCGCACGCCCTGCGAGGCCAACCGGTCGAGATTCGGGGTCACCGCGTACGTGTCGCCGTAACAGCCCAGGTCCGGATTGATGTCCTCCGTGCTGATCCACAGGAAGTTGGGCCGCCGCTGGTTCCTCCGCTCCTGTCCGAAAACGCGGGCCCCGCACATCGTGATGCCCGCCACGGAGCCCGACACGATCTGCAGAAACCGCCGACGATTCACCCCACGCCTCTGATCAGTCATCCGTCTCACCTCGACTCTCGATGCCCATGAAGGAACAGCCTGTCATTCGCGTCATCCCGGAGAACACGTACCCAGAGCGACCACCGGCAGGCCATACATCCTAACACCTCCGGCGCCCGATTCTCAAGCCAAGTGCGGACTGTTCAAGCCGGCGGCCGGACCGGGATCCTACTCCGATGCGCCGAGGATCCGCAGCGAGTCCTCGATGACGGGCAGGGTTTTGGTCTCGATGCGAGGTTCGGTGGCAGTACCCGTCACCACGACACGCACGACCGCGCCGCCGAGCCCTTCGGTGAGGGCTTGGAACATCGAGGGGTCGGCCGCGGCAACGCGCTGGCCGCGGGCGGTCAACGTCAGACTCAACTGGCCCGTGGGCAGGGACATCGTGCCGGCCCCTGTGAAGGCGACATTCCGGCCGGACATATCTAGTTTGCGGATCAGCAGGGTGTCCTGCTTGATGTAGGAATCCATCAGCATCCGCTCGAACGTGTACTCCGTCGGTTCACTGAGCCTCAGCACGGACAGCAGATTCGCCAACAACGAGACCTTTCCAACTCGCATGTTCGCGATATCGAATTGGCAGACCCCCCGCCGGGAGGCCGTGTCGCCAGCCTGTCCGCCGAGACTCAACCAGGCGTTCATGACGCCGCCGCGATAGGCGTCGTCCACCGTCGTGCCGGTTTGCCCGGCCTGGAGGAATTGCTGTGCATCGATCTGGCTCAGCGCCACTCCCAGTTGATACTCAGACGCTCCCGTGTCGGCCACGCCCACGTGCAGGCTGCCCAGGACCTTGCCACGGCAGCAATCCCCAAGCAGATCCGTAGTGGACCACGCCCGCGTGTTGGGGTCGTAGACGATCTGGGCCGTCACGTTGGAGACGTCGCGTTCCTTGACCACCAGGCGTTCGCCGGCCAACCCGGCTCGAGCTTGCGAGAGCCCCTGTTTGGCGCTGTAGACGCCCGTGGTCTCCACAACGCCGGCGAACTCCGCATCCAGGCCGGAGATCCGAAGACCGCAGCCCTTGAGATCCGCCTTGGCGGCAAACCCGATGAGCAGGTCGTCCAATCCGGCCCGGGACACCGTCAGATTCGTCACGTCGAGATCGAACGGCCCCTGCGGCGACAGACCTCCGTAGAATCCGGCAAGCGCCTTCGGCAGCGCCTCGCCCAGCGTCTGTGTGAACGTCATGTCACGGGCCTTGACGGTGAAAGCCGCCCCCGCAAATCGGCCCTTTTCCAACGATATCGTCCCATCGACGGACAGGCCGGCCGACGGCTGCAACTGGCCGGAGTCAACCGGCGAGGCCGTCAGGTTCCTGAGCACCACGCTGTCCCGTGCAAGCAGAATCGCCCCGCGGACATTCTCCAGCGGATACGGGAAGCGCTCATGATCGATGCTCAAGCCCAGGCAGTCCACCTGGGCGGAATACGGCATCGGGTCGTTGCCGTCGGAAGGCTGGAAGTCCAGGGTGAGGCTCACGTTGCCCCGAGGGCAGAAAGCCAGAAGCTGCTCGGCAAGCGGCTTCGACAGCAGGCTGATCGTGGTCCCGTCGACCGGCACGTCCTCCGCCGTTACCTTCGCGTGGTACTCTCGCGACTTCTTGTCCGGGTCCAGTCGCACGTCGCCGGTCAGGACGACCGGGCTCTGGCCGTAACGCCCGGTGAGTCGCTTGACCTTCAGCGAATCGGGAGACACCACTAACTCGGCATCGACATCAGACAGCACTACGGGCAACTGCTCCAGCTTCAGTGACTTGCTGTTGCAGACGACGTCCGCGACGTAGCTGATGGGTCCCACCGTGTTTGCATCACCCGTGCTGAAGACGCGGGCGCGCATGTCCGCCGTCCCGTCGGCGCCCAACTGTCGATAGGATTCCTGGTGATGCGCAGGTAGAGCCCGCTCCAACGTCGCGTCCAGGGGTATGTGGGTGGCCTGAATGTCGGCATAATAGATCGGCTTTTTGGCCGCCTGCCCGGTCACCTTCGCGCTCATCGTGATCTGGCGCCCGCCGAACTCGGAAACCAGGTTGGTCGCGGTGACGCCATCGCGGTCGAAATACAGCTCTCCCGTTGCGTCGGTGACGGGGTAGGGGAACTCGCGGAAGGTGGCGTTCACCCCCTTGAGATCGACGGCCACCTGCATCCGCTTGTCCGTCGGCGACGTGCGGATCAGCCAGTAGTCCGCCGCTACCACGCCGGTGGGCTTGAACAGGTCCCACATCCGCTTCTGGCCCGGGCTCAACGCCGCATAGAGCGCCTCGTCGAGGACCATGTTGTCGCTCGTCACATTGTAGCGGTACTGCCGTTCGACGCCGCGGCCCTTGGACCAGCCATCGATCTGCACGTCCACGTCGCCGTGCTCGCCGGCGAGATGCCTCAACTGCACGCCCGACTGCGTGAATCCGATCTCGCCGGTCAGATGATCGATCGTGTAGGGGAACCGCGAGTCGCAAACCGAGAGGTCCTTGCACACGAGCGTGCCCTCGACCTCGCTGTCCTTCAGTTTCTTCAGATTGCCGTGAGCGCTCAGGACAACCGAGCCAACCGTGCCGGTCGGTCGGTATCGATCCAGAAACCTCTGGAGCGTCGTGAACAGGTGGGCCTGGCCTATCCCCGCCGGCACCATCGATTGAATGGACCCGACCTCCGGCACCTGCTTGCCATGAAGATTCCTCACGCGAAGGTCCAGCTTGTAGTCCCAGTTCTTCTCGTAGATGAGCTCGCCGGCCAGGACGTCCACGGCCCAGGCCCGTTCGAGCGACGGCAGATCCGTCGAGGACAGCCCGCCGGCCAGTGCGCATTCACCCGGCCGCCAGTACCCGCTGAGATGGCTTTCGCCGTAGCCGCCGGAAAGCTTCGAGGTCTTCACCTCGAACCCGTATCCCTGTTGTGCCAGGCCCTTGCCGAACCGTGCCTCCACCGGCACGGACGTGACGATCTCCGCGTCGCCGGCGGAGACCTTGCAGTAACGCAACTTCCCGCGCACAAGCTGAACCGAAGGAATGACGAAACCGCCGCTTCGACGACGCGACCGGTTGTATCGAAGGCCCTCCAGGTTCCACCGCCCCGCATCCACGTCGAACTGCGCATCGAGCGTGAAATCCTCGATGCGAAGATCCGTCACGCGAGGAGCCAGCAGCACGACGCTGCGCCGGTCGACGCGGACGTACACGCTCTTCGCTCGCAGGATGGCGTTGTCGTACTGGGGGGCCTCATACTGAGGCCGGATCACAAGCCCATCGACAGAAACCCACCCGTCGAACCGAAACCCGAACACCCCCACCTGCACACGCGTGTTCGTCAGCCGGCCGATCTCGGCAGCGACAATGCCCGGCAGCGCGCGGCTGAGCCAGACTGCCGCGGCCACGATCAACACGCAGAAAATCGCCCCGGCGATCAGCACGCGCAGCAAGAGACGACGCCACCATCGTCTCCTGTCCGGCTCGACCGGGATGTGCGCACTTGCGGAACGTGCCATGGGCAATCCCTCGAACGAACGATTGTCACGGCTTGTGTCGGATCGCCTTGTCGGCAATATCCCGACGACAATAGGCGCCTTCGAAGCGGATGCGATCGACCGCCTCGTAGGCCCGCGTCTTGGCCGCCGCGACCGTCTCGCCGATTGCAGTCACACCGAGCACGCGCCCGCCGTTGGTCACGACGCCTCGATCGCACAGCTTCGTGCCCGCGTGGAAGACGACCACGTCGTCGAGCTGGCCCGCCTCCTTCAGGCCGGTGATGACCTTGTCCTTCTCATACTCCTCCGGATAGCCCCCGGACGCCATCACGACGCAGACCGCCGGCCGCTGATCCCACCGGAGCGTCACATTGTCCAGTTTCGACTCGCAGACCGCCAGACAGACCTCGAGCAGGTCGCTCTGGAGCCGCATGAGGATCGGCTGGGTCTCGGGATCGCCGAATCGCACGTTGAATTCGAGCACCCTGGGGCCCCCGCTCGTGATCATCAGGCCCGCGTAGAGAACGCCCTTGTAGGGCGTGCCGTTGCGGTTCATGGCGTCCACGGCGGGCACCAGGATCTCCCGCGTGATGCGGTCCATCATCGCCTCCGTCACGATGGGCGCCGGGCTGTAGGCGCCCATGCCGCCGGTGTTCGGGCCGGTGTCGCCGTCCCCAATGGGCTTGTGGTCCTGGGAGGACTCCATGACGTAGATGTTGTGGCCGTCCACGAAGGCCAGGATCGAGGTCTCCTCGCCCAGCAACTTGTCTTCCACGACCACCCGCTCGCCGGCATCGCCGAAGATTCGATTCACCATGATCCTCTCGGCGGCCAGAATCCCCTGCGCCGGATCGTCACACACGACCACGCCTTTTCCCTTGGCCAGTCCGGCGGCCTTGATCACGACGGGCTCGTCCCGGCTGGCGATGTAGGCCTTTGCATCGCTGAAGCGGTCGAAAACGCGACCCTCCGCGGTGGAGATCGCCGCGGACCGCATCAACTGTTTGGCAAAGGCCTTGTCCGCTTCGAGCTGCGCCGCCGCACCGCCCGGGCCGAACGCCTTGATGCCCGAGGCCTCCATCACATCGACGATCCCCTTGGCCAGCGGGTCCTCGGGGCCCACAATCACGAGACCCACGCGCTTTTCGCGAGCCAGACCAACCAGGGCGGGGATGTCGCCGTCCCGAATACCGACGTTCTCGCCGCACAGGGCCGTTCCCGCGTTGCCGGGGGCGATGTAGAGCTTGCCGAGCTGTTTGGATTGCTTGAGTTTCCACGCGATCGCGTGCTCGCGTCCGCCGCTGCCGATCAGCAGTACGTCCATCATCAGTCCTTTGCCATGATCGCGGGACTCCCGTACGGCGTATGCGCGTCGGGGCGCTCCCAGACCGAAGTTGAATTCAACCCTCGCCGAAACGCCGACGATTCGTTCTGCCGCACCCTCGCCGGGCCGCAGACTCAACGGGTACTGTACCAGAGGAACGGACCCTGCTCAAGTCGAACTTGGCGTACCCCGCGGGGGGTTTGCGCGAGGTTTTGGGCATCAAGAGTCGCTCTGCCGACCGGCAAATTCGAAATCCGAAGCACGAAATCCGAAACAGATTCAAAGCACGAAGCTCAAATGACCGAAACGCTGTCGCGTCGCCAAGGCGGGCGGATTGGAGCGCATACAGGCGAACGAACGCGGCCGCATCCGGCGCCCGACGCCATCCCACAGAAGGCCCGATAACTGCCAGATCGTCCCTGTCTCTCCGAGAGGACCGGTCAACCGCCGAGATCGCCTGGGGGAACCAGCGGCTAAAATCCCGTATCCCAGTATTGCTGTATCTCCTGTATCCTGCCCACGTTCCGCACCTGTCCCATAAAGAGTAAAGCTCTCAAATTATGGTTGCCGATGAAAGATGTGGCTGGTAGTCTCTTCCCAGTACTGGCAACGCGGGTATCTGGCAAAGGTAGGCCGGTTGCCCCACCACGGGGGAACAGGATGGGATACCGTGGGGAAGATGGACGCCTGCAGTCATACATAACTAAGGAAAGGAGTCATCATGCGAGGATCGAAGGGAGTCGAGATCAGACGGCCGGCCACGCGCGGCGTTTATCTCTGTACGATGGTCGCCCTGCTGTTCGTCATCTGCGGGTGCGGCGAGCAACTCACGAGGATGGAGGAAAACCAGGTCAAGCTGCAAGCCATGGTGGCGGCCAACGCACGCGAGCTCGCCACCCTTTCGTCACAGGTCCACACTGGCGCCGGCAAGCTCGAGGCCGGGATTCAGGACCTCGACACGGACGCCCAGGGAATCGCAACCCAGGTCCAGACCGTTCAGGACGGCCAGCAAAGGCTCCATGAGACGGTCGTCGCGGTCAACCAGAGCCTCGACGCACGGGCCAGCCAACTCCAGGAAGGCCAGCAGGCGTTGCAGAATCACGTGACGCGGGTGCAGACTGTCGCCGATCGCACGGCGGCCGACCTGAGCACGCTGTCGCAACGACATGTCGCGCTTCACGAGACCGTCCAGGCCAACCAGCGAGAGTTGAAGGGCCAGATGGGCGCCGTCGTCAGCAACCAGGAAGGCATCCAGGCCGGCATCACCAGCCTGCAACAAGCCGACGTGACGCTGGCGAGGGACATCGCGACAGTGACCGGCAAGCAGGACGCCTTCTCGGCCCAGGTGAAGGACAACCACAAGCAGGTTACCGAGCGATTGGCCTTCCTGGCCGCAGGACAAGAGCGATTCGCGAGCGATCTGCTCACCGTGCGGGACACGCTGCAGAGCCGCACGCAGGCCCTTTCGGACAAGCTGAATATTTTAGAGCAGAATCAGAACAATCAGCAGGCCGGCATCGACCGACTGTTCGCCAGCGCCAATCAGACGGCCGCGACGATCACCGCCATCGCCGCCGCACAGACCGCGATGCAGGAATCACTGAATCACAATCACGACCAGGTCGTGGGCCGGCTCGCGTCGCTCGCGGAATCGCAGCAGAACCTGCACGCCGAGATCGGCACGCTGAACGGAAAAGCGGACCAGGCCGCAGCGGATTCCTCGGCCGCAACGGCGTCGTTGCAGGAATCCATGCGGACCGGCCGGGAAGCCATCGCGGGTCAGATCGGCGTGAGTCTCCAGAACCAGCAGGCGATGCAGGCTTCGCTGCTGGACCTCCGTGGCAAGACGGACAACGTGGCCGCCGGCCTGTCCCGGGTGCAATCCGAGCAGACGGCTGCTCGTGAGACAATGAAGACAAATCAGGACGCAATTATCACGGCGATGGCCGGCCTGTCCGATGGACATGAGGCTCTCGGCTCTCGCATGACCACGCTTGCAGAGAACCAACGGTCGCTTCGTAACGAAGTGGATACACTGACGGCAACTTCGGGCCAGACGGCGCTGGCCGTACTCACGATGAACAACGGACAGGCGTCCTTCCAGCAGGCCATGCAGACCGGCATGAACGGCCTGCATGAAAAGGCCGACCAGACCACCGCCCAGGTTCACGGCATGACCGAGCAACAGACGGTCTTCCAGGAGAGCATCAGAACAAGCAATGAGACACTGGTCGCCCGGGCCGCTGCCATCGAGACCCATCAGGAGGCGTTGAACACGCAGATCGGCAAGACCGCCAAGGTCATCGACCGAGCCTACGCCGATCTCACCGGCGTCTCCATCGCTCAGGACGCGCTCCAGGCCACGTTCGCCGGGCAGAGCGACCAGATGAAAGACCGCATGACGCGTATCGAGGCCAACCAGCAATCACTCGGAGAGGGCCAGGACGCCCTCGTGGCCGTGACGGGTCAGACGGCGATCGACGTTCTCGCCCTGGCCAACGGCCAGAGAGCCCTCCAGCGGAATATCAGGACCGGCAATGAGACCGTCCTCGACCGTACGACAGTGCTCGCCCAGAACCAGAAGTCACTCACCGAGCAACTCGACGTGCTGACCGCGACCGCCGGCCAGACGGCCCTGGATGTCCTCGCCCTGGAAGGCGACCAGGCCGCGATGGCCCGGAAGGTCGAGGCCGGATGGGCAGACCTCGGCCAGAAAACGAACGCTATAGCCAACAGCCAGCGACAGACGCAGGGCAGCGTGGACGTCCTCACGGCTACGGCCAGCCAGACCGCACTCGACGTGATAAACATCGCCGACAAGCAGAGCACCCTCCAGAAGGCAGTCCGGGGTTACGGTGAATCAACCACGGCACAGATGGGCGCGCTCGTCCAGAACCAGCAGAGGATGCAGGCCGGCCTCGATGCCGTGGTTGCGACGACTGACCAGACCGCAACGGATGTGACGGGCGTCGCCGCGAGACAGGACGCCCTCAAGAACGCGATTCAGGGCTACAGCGATTCGACGGCCGCCCGGATGGCCACGCTCGCCCAGAACCAGCAGAAGATCCAGACCGGCCTCGACACCGTGGCTGTGACGAGCGGGCAAACCGCGACGGATGTGACGAGCATCGCCGCCGGGCAGGACACCATCCAGAAGGCAATTCACAGTAACAGTGAATTGACGGCCAGCCAGATCGCAGCGATCGCTGAGAAGCAGCAAGAGATGCAGACCGGTTTGGACGCCGTGGCGGCGACGACCACGCAGAGCGCGGCCGACGTGACAGGCGTCGCCGCAAGGCAGGACGCCCTCCAGAAGGCCGTCCAGGGCTACAGCGATTCGACCATTGCCCAGATCGGAACAGTTGCTGAGAGTCAGAAGAAGATGCAGAGCAGCCTCGACACTGTGGCGACAACGACCGGACAGACCGCTCGCGACGTTGTGACGTTGGGCGAGGCCCAGGCCAGGTCGGAACAGGGTGCACAGGCCGGCCGTGCCGAGGTTGCCGGCAGGCTGGAGGCAATCGCCCAGGATCAGCAGAACTGGCTGCAGCGATTCGACGCGACGCAGGCGCGAATCCAGGCCATGGCGGACAGCATCGCGACACTCAATGAGCAGCTCGGGAAACTCCAGGGGACTTTGCAGACCGGCGCGCAGAGCGCAACGGCCGCAGCGGACGCAAACGACCAGCAGCGACAGCAGTTCGAGGCGAAGATCGCCCAGGACGTGCAGGCCATGATCGACGCGATCGCCCAGCTTCGCCAGGCCCAGGCTCAGCTCCAGGAGCAGATGAGCCAGGTCCAGAGAACGACGCAGAACCAAGCCGAGACACTGAAGGCCACGCTCGATCAGATCAAGCAGCCGCCCGCCGAGGTCAAGGTCAGCGGTGCGGCGAGCGGCGTTGAGTCCATGACGGTCCAGACCGGCGAGTGAGCCGGCGACTGGAGATTGCATATCCATTCACGAAAGGGGATGATCAAATGTCATCCCCTTCTTTTTTTTGCGCTTCGCCCAGTACGGCTGTGCAGTGAGTCGGGTCCCGAAAGGCACCGACTACAGCAGGGTGAAGCCGGCCGCCTTGCAGCGTTCGGTCATCCAGCACGGCCAGACGCTGGCGTGCACTTCGCCCACGTGCAGCTTGCGGAGAAAGAACATGCACAGGCGGGATTGGCCGATGCCGCCGCCGATACTCAGAGGCAACTCGCCCGCGAGCAGGCGTCTGTGCCACTCGAATTCACGTCTTTCCAGGACCCCGCGAACCTGCAACTGCTGCAAGAGAGAGTCCGCGTTCACGCGAATCCCCATGGAACTAATCTCGAAGGCCCTGTTGAGCAAGGGATACCACAGGAGAATGTCGCCATTGAGCCCTTTGCGGCCGTTGACGGTGGGCGTGATCCAGTCGTCGTAATTGGGTGCACGGCCATCGTGGATCGTGCCGTCCGCAAGCTCACCGCCGATGCCGATCACGAAGACCGCCCCGCGTTCTTGTGTCATCCGGTTTTCCCGCTCCCGCGGGCCGGCGTCGGGCCACCGTTCCAGCAGTTCCTCCGCATGCACGAAGGCAATCTCCTCGGGCAGCATCGGCGTGATGTGCGGATATCGGCCGGCCACCACTTGCTCCGTCTTCCGGAGCACGCCGTAGATCGTCCGGACGATCTGCTTCAGGAAAGCCAGGTTCCGCTCCTGCTCGCCGATGATCCGCTCCCAATCCCACTGATCCACATA
>ENA-UPTA01002699-UPTA01002699.1-activated-sludge-metagenome-genome-assembly--contig:-NODE-2699-length-18068-cov-7.770832_pt1 | contig 18068 bp, 21 predicted proteins | sample MGYA00238184_ERZ773361 | MGnify/ENA primary metagenome ERZ773361 (study PRJEB29100, sample SAMN05720205) | activated sludge metagenome | isolation source: anaerobic digester from wastewater...
CGACGTTCGGAAATTGCCGTTCATGACCAAGAAGGACCTGCGGGACGGCTACCCGGACAAGCTGTTCCTGGCAAGTCCGAGAGAGGTGGTCAGGTACCACGCCTCCTCCGGAACCACCGGAAAGCCGACCATCGTCGGCTACACCCAGAGCGACATTGACGGCTGGTCCGAATCGGTGGCCCGCGGTCTCGTTTCGGCGGGCGTGGGAACCGACGACGTGCTGCAGGTCTGCTACACCTACGGGCTGTTCTCCGGCGGCCTCGGCCTGCATTACGGCGCCGAGAAGGTCGGCGCGGCGGTGGTTCCCGCGTCCACCGGCAACACCGAGCGCCAGATAGACCTGGTACGCGATCTCAACGTCACGGTGATAGCCGCCACTCCCTCGTACCTATTGCACATGGGAGAGGTGGCGGAGAGGATGGGCGTGGACATCCGCAAGGACACCAAGCTGCGCCTGGGGATACTGGGCGCCGAGCCTTGGAGCGAACGTATGCGGGACCGCATCTACGAACATCTGGGCATCAAGGCCATTGACATTTATGGCACCAGCGAGCTCTCCGGGCCGCTGTGGTGCGAATGCGCCGAGCAGGACGGCATCCATGTCTGGGGGGACCTGACGCTGGTGGAGGTCCTGGACCCCAATACCGGGGAACCGGTCCCTCCGGGACAGAGGGGCGAGCTGGTGGTGACCATGCTGCAGAAGGAAGCCTTGCCGATCGTCCGCTACCGCACGGGCGACATAACCACTCTGTACGAGGAGGTCTGCGCCTGCGGGCGGACGCATCCGCGCATCGGCAGGATCCAGGGAAGGGTGGACGACATGATCATCGTCCGGGGCATCAACGTCTTCCCGTCGCAGGTCGAGCATTCGCTCATGCAGAACCCGGAGGTCGGCAACGAGTTCCAGATAGTGGTGGACCGGAAAGGCGCTCTGGACTCCATGCTGGTGAAGGTGGAGCTTCGGCCGGAGGCCTTCGGCGACCGGCTTTTCGAGCTGGATGCGATAAAGGATAGGCTGACCCACAAGCTGCGCGACGCTCTGAACGTCGGGGTGAACGTGGAGATCGTAGAACCTGGTTCGCTGCCGAGATTCGAGGGCAAGGCCAAGAGGGTAGTGGACAAGCGCGTGTACTGATATGCTAATATGTAGCATGCTAACATACAACATTTAAATATAATCCAGCGAATCCCCCTCAACCACTTCTGGCTAGAGGGAGAGAGGCTACACGATGTTCGGCATAGATGACCCCTGGATATTGCTGGGGTACGCGCTCTGCTTCATAAGCACCGCATTCGGCATTGTATACGGAATATTGAAATGGAACGAGGAGGTCGACTGAGATGGTCAACCAGCTCTATTTCTGGATGGCCACCGCGGTGTATGCGGTGGTGGTCCTGTACCTGGCCTGGCTGGGATACAAGAGGACCAGGTGCAATGCCGACTACATGCTGGCGGGGAGGGACATTCACCCGGTGATCCTGGGCCTTTCCTACGCCGCCACGTTCATCAGCACCTCGGCCATCGTCGGCTTCGGCGGCTACGCCGCCAAGCTGGGACTGGGGATCATCTGGCTGGTGATGTTGAACGTCCTGGTGGGAGTTTTGATAGCCTTCATCGTTTACGGCAAACCCACCCGACGCATAGGCAAGAGGCTGGGCGCGCTGACCTTCCCGGACCTTCTCGGCAAGGTATTCAAGTCCGACTTCATGCAGTACGCGACCGGACTGATCATCATGGTCGGCATGCCCCTTTATTCGTCGGCGGTGCTCATCGGCGGTGGGCGCTTCATAGAAGAGGTGCTGGACGTCCCCTACCTTTGGGCCATAATCGGTCTGACGGCCATAACCGCCGCCTATGTGGTGTTCGGCGGATTGGTCGCCGTCATGTACACCGACGCCCTGCAGGGCTCGCTGATGATCTTCGGCATGAGCGCCATCATGATCGTCACCCTCTCGCTGGTCGGCGGCTTCGATGGTTTCCAGTCGCTTACCGACATGTCCCACCTGGTCCCGGCCGGACTGGCCAGCACCGGGATGACCGGCTGGACATCGTTCCCTGAACTGGGTTCCGCCACCTGGTACACGCTGGTGACGACCATCATCATGGGGGTCGGGATCGGGGTGCTGGCGCAGCCCCAGCTCGCCGTCCGGTTCATGACCGCCAAGGACGGCAAGTCGCTCAATCGGGCCATCCCGGTTGGGGTGATATCCATCCTGATCACGACGGGCGTGGCCTACACCATGGGGGCGCTGACCAACGTTTACTTCTACCAGCACTTTGGAAAGATCTCCACGGAGATGACCGGGAACGTGGACAGCATCGTCCCGCTGTTCATAAACACCGCCATGCCCGAATGGCTGGTGGTCATGTTCGTCCTGGTGCTGCTGGCCGCGGCCATGTCCACCATGAGCTCGCTGTTCCACGTGATGGGCACGGCGGCCGGTCATGACATCTGGGTACACCTGCGCAAGGCCAAGTTCTTCCCTACCAAGCTCAGTGGAAGCGACGAGGACGCCTCGAAGCTGAAGGTCAACAAGGCGGCGACGTTCGTCATGATTGCGGCGAGCCTAGGACTGGCGTTCGTCATGCCCGGGGACATCATCGCCCGCGCCACCGCCATGTTCATGGGGCTTTGCGCCGCTGCGTTCCTTCCCGCGTACACGGTCGCTGTGTTCTCCAAGAACCCTTCGCGGTTGGGCGCTATAGCGAGCCTGCTCACCGGGAGCGTTGCCTGGGCGGTGTGGACCGTCTTCGTACACAAGGCCGAGTCGAGCGTGCTTAAGGTGTCCGAGCTGCTGACCGGAAGCCCCTCGGCCCTGGGCTTCCCCTGGACGGTGGTGGACTCCCTGTGCATCGCCCTGCCGCTGTCGATAGCCGCCCTGATCATCGGCACGATGATCGAGCGGAGGAAGGCTCCGACGGCGACCGAAGCCTAAACCCTTTTCTTCCTTTTTATTCTCGTTCGATCTGAGACCGGATGTCTTGTCGCGCGAGCGCCTTGCCCAACGTCTGCGAGCGGTGGTTCAGACCCCTTCGCACCCGTCCCCGCCGTAGGCCAGGTCATCCTCCTTGCCTTCCAAGGGAGGAGCTGTGGGGCAGTACCGCTTGTTCCACTTCTTGCATATCCAGGACTGCAGGGTGTCCACGTCCTCCTTGCTCATGTGCTTGAAGCGCCCCTGCAGCTTCAGGTACTCCGTGACCGGCCTCATCTCCTTCGGACGATAGGTGATGCTGACCTCGCCATCCACCACCTCGTACAGCGACCACATCCCGGTCTCCACGGCCATGTTGGCCAGGTCGAAGGTGGCCGACGGATCGGACTTCCAGCCGGAGGCGCAGGGCGTCATGACGTGCAGGAAGCGGAACCCCTTGAGGTTCTTGGCCTTCTCCACCTTCTGCACGAAGTCGTTCATGTGAGCTATGGACAAGGTAGCGGCGTACGCGATGTCCTGGGACGTCACGACGGACATCAGGTCCTTCTTGAAGCCCCGCTTGCCCTTGATCTTCTTTCCCACCGGCGTGGTGGTGGTCCAGGCGCCGAATGGCGTGGAACCGGAACGCTGCGTCCCGGTGTTCATGTAAGCCTCGTTATCAACGCAGACGTAGATCACGTCCTCGTTGCGTTCGGCGGCGCCGGCGAGCGCCTGCAGACCGATGTCGAACGTCCCGCCGTCCCCGGCGATGCCGATGACCGTGACGTCCTTCCCCTGCCGGCGGTACCCGGCCTTGATGCCCGATATCACGGCACCAGTGTTCTCGAAGGCGCTGTAGAGGAACGGCACGTCGAAAGCGGAATGCGGATACATTCCGCCGCCGAAGATCAGCAGGCAGCTGGCCGGGACGTACACCGTGGTGTTCTCCCCCAATATCCTCATGATGTTCCTTACCGCGATGGCGACGCCGCAGCCGGCGCAGGCCCCCTGCCCGCACAGCAGATGGTCCTGGCTCGGCATGTTCCGGATGTTCATCTTGCGGTCCATCACATCTCCCCCCTCAGACCATGCCAGGTGCAATCCCTGACCTTCTTCCCGGAAGCGCTCTGATCCAGCACCGAGAACATCTCCTTGAACGTGGCGACCTTGAGGTCCCGGCCGCCGATGCCGGCGATGTGGTCCGTGATCGGGATGCCGCTCCCGTAGAGCGAGTTGCGGACCTCGGTGAACACCGGGCCGAAACCGTTGACGGATATGGAACGGTCGAACACCCCCAGCGCTTTCACGTTCTTGACCGCCTTCCTGATCTCCTCGTGGGGGAACGGGCGCATGAACCGCAGCTTGATCAGTCCGACCTTCTTACCCTCGGAGCGCAGCTCGTCCACCGCCACCCGGGCGGTGGAGGTAGCCGTACCGATGGTGATGAGGGCGGTCTCCGCGTCCTCCATGCGGTAGGTGTCGATGAGGCCGCCATAGCGTCTTCCGAAAGCCTTGGCGAAGAGGTCGTCCACCTCGGAGATGACCGGTCGAGCGTTGGCCATCTGCCTGTCCAGCTGATAGCGCATCTCCATGGAGTGCGCCGGCGACACCGCGATGTTGATGCTCATCGGGTCCTTGGGGTCCAGGCGGTTGAGGGGCTTGAACTTGGGAAGGAAGGAATCGACCTCCTCCTGGTCGGGCACCTCCACTCTTTCCACGGTGTGCGACAGAATGAAACCGTCCAGGCAGAGCATGAACGGCAGCACCACCCGGGGGTCCTCGGCGATGCGGTAGGCCTGGATGACCATGTCCAGGACCTCCTGGCTGTCCTCGGCGTACGCCTGCATCCATCCCGAGTCGCGCTCGGCCATGGAGTCGTTGTACTCCACCCAGATGCCCGATCCGGCGCCCAGCGAGCGGTTCACGTTCACCAGCAATATCGGTAAGCGCACCTGCGGCGGCACGTAGAGCATCTCGTGCATCAGCGCCAGGCCTTGCGAGGCGGTGGTGGTGAAGGTCCTCACGCCGGTGGCCGAGGCGCCGATGGCCATGCTCATGGCCGAGTGCTCGCTGTCCGCCGGGATGAAATCGGCGTCCAGCTCCCCGTCGTTGATGAAATCGGCGATCTGCTCGATGATGATGGTCTGCGGGGTGATCGGATAGTTCGGGATGACCTCCGGACGGCACAGCATCACGCCGTACGCCGCGGCGGCGTTCCCTGTCAGAGCTTTCACCGACCTCACGCGCTCGCCCCCTTCCTCTTCATCGCGATGGCGTCCTTGGGGCACACCTTGGCGCACAGCCCGCAGCCCTTGCAGTAGCGGATGTCGAACCGCAGCGCTCCGTCATCGGAACGTCGTATGCACCCCTCGGGACAGATGAACCAGCATCTCTGGCACTTGATGCACTTTGAATCGTCATAGATGGGGTTGGACACGCCCCAGCTCCCGGTGAGGTTCTGGCTCATGCTTCCTGGCCCCACGGCCATGCCGGCCTTGGTGGTCCTGGGCAGCGCCACTCCGGGAGGCGTCTCCTGCCAGGTGGGCAGCCAGGCGTTCTTCCTCTGTATCTTGCGCTCGCCCTTGCAGGTCCCCTCGCGGGATCGGTCGAAAGCGGCCTTGGCCGCCGAGGAGTTCAGGCGTCCGGCCTTCTCCCCCAGCTTCTCCCCGAAGCGGTTCATGATGGCCTGCTGTATCGATTCCAGCTTCACGAAATCGTCGGCCCGGGCCATGGCCCCTAGGATCGAGGTGTTCACTATCGGCGCCTTGAGCATCTCCAGGGCGATGCTGGTGGCATCCACGCTGACACAGCGCGCGACCACGCCCAGATCGATCTCGGACGGTGCCAGGGCGCTGTTGACCACGGCGCATCCACCCTTCTTCAGGCCGGCGGCCACCGGTTCGATCTCCAGCAGGGATTCGTCCATGACCACCAGCATGTCCGGCTCGGACACCTGGGTACGGTCGCATATGCGTTTGTCGTCGATGCGGGCGAAGGCCATCACGGGAGCGCCGCGGCGCTCCGCGCCGAAGAACGGGAACGCTTGCGCCTGCTTCCCCTCCAGGATCGCCGCCTCGGCTATCGTCTGGGCGGCCATGACCGCCCCTTGACCTCCCCGGCCGTGGAATCTGATCTCGTACATGTTCATCCCTGGGAACCTAGGTTTGCCAGCTAATGCGATAAGGGAGTTGCGGAAAGGGTTTCGCCCATCAGTTCACAAGGGTCAGCCAGTGCCGGTACTTCGGATCGTTGCCGCGGGCGGCCTCGAAGAAGGACTCCTGCAGGTCCTTGGTGATCGGACCGCGCTTCCCCTCGCCGATGACCCTCTGGTCCAGTGAGCGGACGGGAGTTACCTCCGCCGCCGTCCCGGTCATGAAGAACTCGTCGCACATGTAGATCTCGGAGCGGGTTATCTCCTTCTCGATGAGCTGATACCCCTTGTCCCGGGCGATGGTGGCCACGGAATCCTTGGTGATGCCTTCCAGCACTCCTGACGCCAGCGGCGGGGTGTAGATCTTGCCGTTCTTGATCATGAAGATGTTCTCGCCTGGTCCCTCCGCCACCGTCCCATTGGTGTTCAGCATGAGAGACTCGTCCGCCCCCAGCTGGTTGGATTCGATCTTGGCCAGAATCGAGTTCACGTAGTTGCCGCAGATCTTGGCCTGCAGGGAGGTCGAGGTGTTGGCCGACTTGGTCCAGGAGGAGGTGATGAGCTTGGCCCCCTTCTCCATGTTGTCCTTGCCCAGGTACGCGCCCATGTGCGCGCAGGCTATGGCCACGTTCACCTTGAACTTGAAGGGATTGAGCACGATGCGATTCTCGTCGTTCTCCCCGTACCACATCAGCGGGCGAATGTAATCGGCGTTGTCCGCCGCGTTCCTCACCGCCAGCCTGGTGGCCTCCACCAGTTCGTCCACAGTGTAGGGGTGGGCCATGCACATGACCTTGGCCGAGTCCATGAAGCGCACCATGTGCTCCCGGAGACGGAAGACCGCCTTGCCCTTGGGCGTCTCATAGATGCGAATGCCTTCGAAGACGCCGCTGCCATAGTGCAGGGCGTGGGTCATGAAGGGCAAAAGCACCTTCTCCTGTTCGATCAACTTTCCGTTCATCCACATCATGATCTTCTTCTCGGACATGCCAAATCACCAATGATAGCGAGCTCCCCGGCCGAGGCCGGAAGGCGTGCGCCTTGGTAAGAAGTGACATGGATAAAACCTTTGTGAATATTCCAGCGGACCAAAAAAAACTAGGCCAGTTTGTCGCAGCCGGAGGCCACGGCCTCCCTCACCTTGGCCTCCGCCAAGAGGGCGTCGATATCCACGCCGCACCGCTCGGCGATCTCCTCGGCCATGGCCATCATCCGGGTCGCGGTGAGCTCGAAACCCTTGCTGCGCATACGTTCCGCGGCCTGCGCCACGGTCTTGATGGAACGGTCGCTGACCAGGTTGTCGGCGAAGTTGACCACCTTGTCCTCCAAGGATCGGGGCATGTAGTCGCCCCTCGGAAGCCCCAGAGCCTCCGCCTCCTCGAAGGTGAAACCGGCGGCGATGTGGCGCCCGATGCACTTGACCAGATCGTCCGGGAGCCCGTGTTCCTTGGCTATGCGCACGCCCTCCGCCACATGGTTAACCCCATGGGTCGCCGAGCGGCCGATGTCGTGCAGGAGGGAGGCCGCGTTGACCAGGTCGAGGTCGGCGCCGCAGCGGCGGGCGATGACCATGGCCACTGCGTTCACCACGCAGCAGTGCCGGATGACCGCCGCGGAGAGACCTTCCTCGCGCATGATCCGGTAGCAGTCGTCAGTGCTTGGATAGCTCGACAACGTTCTTCCCCCTCTCACAGGGCAGCACCTTGATCTGCGCCCCCTGGTAATCCCTCTGCAGCATGCGGCCCTGGAACACCCGGTCCAGGAGTATGGCCAACGCAGCCACTTCGGAATGGGGCTGGTTGCCCACCGCCACGTTCAGGTCCGCCCTCTGGTAAACCTCCGGAGGGACCTTCTCCGCTCCCACCACGACCAGGACGTTGCCCTCGGGGACCTTGGGCGCGACCTCGTCCACCGGAAGGCCGTACATGGTGAGATGCACGACCGTTCCCTGAAAATCCTGCAGGAACTTGCGCCAGTTCACCCCGGTGGTGATCTCGAAGTCCCCGCCGAAGCGCTTGACCACGTCGTTGACGCTCTCCTCCAGGACCGGGTCCTTGGTGGAAACGATGATGCGCCTGGCGCCGAAGGCGCGGGCGGTTAGCGCCACGTGGGTGGTTATCCTTTTATCCCTCTCCGGCCGGTGGCCGAGACGGAGGACGGTTATCTCTGGCACCTTACTCCTTCACCCTTTCCAGACGGTGGCCGCGGTAGTCCATCTTCACCGAGCGCTTCACCAGGCTCTTGAGCATGGTGGCCGTCATTCCCAGGTTCTCGGCGACGTCGCCGGCGAAGCGGCCTTCCTTTCCGACCTGCTCCAGGATGTTGTCCTCGACCTCCTTGAACTCGTCCTCCGGCATCATGGCCGCGTAAAGGACGTCGGAGATCTCATAAACAGGCCACTGGGCGTTGATGTGGAAAGAGTTGTAATAGGTGTGATAGGCCTTGTCCGGGCGGTTGCCCCCGGAAGGCTGCCATCTGGTCTCCACCAGCTTCATCTTCTCGAAAAAGGCCAGGGCCTCCTTGCCCTCAGCCCCGTACTTCTCCTCGATCTCCTTGACGGTGCGCCATTCCAAGGTCACCTCCTTAAGGACATCCCTCTTCACCGGGGTATCTACGGCCCTCAGCATAGATACCAATTCGGAGGGTTCGTTGATGACCTTGATTTTGTTCATACCTCTACTAATCGCTCTTGAAAAATAAAAACCCTGCGGATTCACCCGATAATTCGCTGGGGCGCGGGGACGAAAATTCTGGTATCCGCACCAGATATCGCGATCTTCGGGCATTGTTCTCCTCTGCGCCCCTGTCGGGGCGAAGATGAAGGGAATAACATTATATGCCTGCTCTTGATTTCTTTCCCCCAATGACCAAGATCATCTACCAGTGCTTGGTGTGCAACCGAGTGCACCAGACCCTTGAAGCGGCGGAGAACTGCCACAAGGGACCTACCCAGACCGTCGAGCAGGGGCTCACCGGTTTCAAGAAGCGCAGGGGCATCATCGGCAACTGAGCCCTTTCTTTTTTTATATCCTAGAAAGGAAGCTGGCCGAGAATCAGTGCCACTAGGAACACCGGCACCAGTATCAGTATCATGTCGTCATCGATGTAGGGGATGCGCCGCGACTCCAGGAACAATGCCACCGGCGCCACCAGCACCGCGGAGAGCAGCACCGGGAAGGTCATCCCATAGAAGTAGCCGAGGCCGATCAGCAGGATGAAGAAGTACACCACCATGGGAAGCATGGGGTTCAGGTCGCTCTTGCGCTGCCTGAGCTCGCCGGTCAGGGGATCGACCCAACCCATGCCCACCAGCGCGGGCAGGGTTATCTCCACCGGGAAGTAGAGCAGGGCGATGGTCACCGAAACGGCGAAGAAGGCCGGGGCGGAGGGACGTTCGTCCTCATACGAGCGCAGCACGGGGACCTTGACCTGGGCTATGAGGCGCACGGTGTCGGTGCCCAGGATTATCAGCATCAGCAGGATGAGCACCTGGTCCTTCGGTGCTCCGGGGAACACCGGATCCGGAACGATGTAGTAGATGCACAGGAGCGGCGCTAGAACGTGAACGAAACGCCTCACCAGATGCCAATCCATGCCCTTGGTAATGGGTTCGGGTACATAATGAGATTTGCAGAACGGCCAAGCCTCAAAGAAAACTGGCGCCGCCCCATTTCCTCTCGATCCCGCGGTGGAAGTAGAGGCTCATGACCAGAAGGACGCCGCACACGCCCAGTATCCCGGCCAGGGCCCACCAGGCCCCGCTCTGCAGGCTGAACGACAGGATGGTCAGCAGCAGGTCCGGAAGCAGCGAGATGGCGGTGAACTTGGTGAGTATCGTCGGGTTGAAGAAGAAGGAGTTGGTGTTCAGCCCGGTGAGGTAGGCCGTGGCCAGGATCATGTAGGCGGTGGTGCAGTATAGGACGACTAGGGCGAGCCAGAGGAGCTGCCATTCGTTATTCAGCATGGATATTCCGATAACGAAAATGGTGGAGACCCCGGTGGTTAGCAGGAAGAAGGCCATCAGCTTGACCCTTATGACCTGGGGCACCCGCACCGGCAGCGTCTCGTAGTAATCGTTGAGATCGGTGTTGGTCATCCAGCTGTAGAGCAGCACCCCGAAGAAGCCCACCATCGCCCCGTAGAACACGGCGTTGAAGCCCACCGGGATGTTGAGGCCGTGGTTCACGTAATAGGTGGTGAAGCTCAGGAAGACCAGCGGCACGATGTAGGCGAATATCATGCGGACGATGAGACCGGAGCGCCGGATGTCCACGAACTCCTTGGCCAGGAGCGTCCGGGAGGGGAATCTGGCAAAGCGCCTCAGGTGCTGCAGGAACATCTCCCGGTGCCTTCCCGCGGCGATCGATCGGCCGGGGCGGACCAGGAACAGGGACAGTCCCAGGAACAGTACGCTCAGCGCCGCGCAGACCGCCAGATAGACCAGGGCCGAAGGCCAGTCCGCCGGGAAGGGCAGCGCGTTCAGCTGATATCCCAGGCTGGGTATGATGAGGTCCAGGCCGTAAAGTCCGGTCAGACCGTAGCCGGCCACCAGGGCGATCAGCGCTCCCACGGCCAGGAGGAAGATCCGCCGGTCGATGGCGAAGAGGACCGAGATCAGGAAGCTGGTGGACATCCCGTAGAGGAAGGTGACCAATAGCCCGAGGAAGATCGCCAGCACGGAGAGCAGGGAATGGGAGGACAGCGCCGCCCCTAATGCCATCCCCCCGAACGCCGGCAGCAGCATCAGGGCGGAATAGAATATCACGTCCCGCAGGTACATGCCCAGGAACACCCTTCTGAAGGATACGGGAAGCAGGAAGGGCATGCTGATCAGGAAGTTGTCCTTGCCGTACCTCCGCTCCAGGTACGTCTGGCCCAGCACTCCGAACGCCCCCACGCTCAGCCCGTAGATGTAGATGCCGCCGTAGGCCATCAGCATCAGGTCCGCCAGCCGCAGATCTCCGGTCAGTATGTCCAGGCTGTAGGTGAAGAGGGCGGTGAAGAAGAATATGTACAGCGGCAGCGACAGGAACAGCCGCCGCGAGGAGTACTTCACGTGCGTGCGGTACTCCTCGGTGAGCATCAGCCTAAGGAGCGAGGCCGTTCCCCCCGCCCACCAGCCTGAGGAACAGGGTTTCCAGGTCCTCCCCGCCCACCAGGGCGTTGGACACCTTGTCCTTCAGGACCACCTTTCCGCGGTCCATGATGATCATCTCCTGCACTATGCGCTGCGCCACGTCCAGGATGTGGGAGCAGAGGAACACCGTGCGCCCGTCCTCCCGGAGCTCCAGAAGGTAATCGCGCAGCTTGCGCTGGTAGATCGGGTCGAGGTTGATGAACGGTTCGTCCAGGAACAGGAGCTTGGGCTCGTGGATGAAGGCGGCGGCCAGCATCACCTTCTGCCTCATGCCCTTGGACAGGTCGCGGCACAAGGTCCCCTCGGCCCCCTGGAGGTCGAAGAAGGTCAGCCAGCGTTCGATCTTTCCATCGATCGATTGCACCTCGTGCAGGGTGCCGGCGAAACGAAGGAACTCCGAGGCGGTGAGGTACGAGGGAGGGCTCTCCACCTCCGGGACGATGCCTATCCGCCTCTTGACCTCCACGACGTTCCTGGTCGGGTCGAGCCCGAGCACCTCGGCGGTGCCGCTCGTGGCCGGGATCTGCCCGGTCAATATCTTCAGAAGGGTGGACTTGCCCGCCCCGTTGGGCCCGAAGCAGCCGAAGAAGGCGCCCTCGTCCACGGTGAACGACGCCTGGTCCAGGGCCACGAACTCACCGTACTTTTTGGTGAGCCCTTCCACCACTATCGCTGGCATGCGGGAAATCATGCAGCCCTCATTATTTAAGGGGTGCGCGCTGAAGGCTTGGAACGAACCTTCAGGCGAAACGGATTTAACTGTTCCAAATGTTATCACGTGTCTAGCGCTTAGGAAGTTGCCGCCATGAAGGGTCACAGCGTTCTCACCAGCAAGATAGAGGCCGAGGTCGAGCTACTGGAAAGGCACGTGGTCATGCTGAACGCCATCAAGAAGCACGAGCCCATCGGCATAATCCGCCTGTCGGAACTGCTGGACATCCCTCAGCACAAGGTGCGTTATTCCTTGCGCATCCTGGAGCAGGAAGGGCTGATCAATCCCTCCCCGGAGGGGGCGATAACCACCGAGAAGCTCGACGAGTTCTACGAGAGAGTGGTGGAGATCCTGGACCGCATGGAGCTCACCGTTGGCAAGCTGAAAGGCGAGCTGGAAGAGGAGTCCAAAAAGAACATAAAAGATTAATATGCGACCTCTGTTCTACAGCCTCATCAGGCCGTCGTAGCTCAGTCGGTAGAGCGTGTGACTGTTAATCACAAGGTCAGCGGTTCGATCCCGCTCGACGGCGCCTTCTCGTAACAATTTTTAAAAGGTTTGGTTCAGGCCCTGATCATTATCAGCATCATCTTGAAGGCCTTCACTCCCTGCAGAGCGTGCGGCTGGTTGGCCGGCATGATGATCATCTCCCCGGCCTTCACCCGGTGCGTCGCGCCGGAGATGGTGATGTCCGCCTCCCCGTCCAATATCTCCACCATCGCGTCGTAGGGGGCGGTGTGCTCGCTCAGCCCCTGGCCCTGGTCGAAGGAGAAGACGGTCACCGTGCCCACGCTCTTGCTTATGAGCGTGCGGCTGACCACCGCTCCTTCCTGATAGGACACGAGGTCCCTGGACACCATGACCTTGCCGCGCAGGTCCTCCTTCTTCACGCCGTCGGGGTTCATCATCTCCATGGCCATGTTATCCCTCAGAGCATCTTGGTGGTGTTGACCGGCTTGGGCATCTTGAGCACCAGGAAGCGGAACTCCGGCGACGTTTCGTTGAACAGGCGGTGCGGTATGCGGGCCGGGGACTCGATGACCGTGTCCTTGCTTACCTCCTTAATCTCGTCGCCTATCTCCACCTTGCCTGTGCCTTCCAGTATGTAGAACATCACGTCCACCGGGGTGATGTGCTTCTTCAGGGTTTCTCCCCTCTTCAGGGAGATGACTATCGCCTGGCCGTGATCGTGGTCGTATATCATGCGCACGCTCACCTTATGAGGGTTGTCCTTTTCCGGGAATTCCGTGTACTTCGCTGCCTTCATTTCTTCACCTCAGCTATTGAGTATCTCAATGCGTCCTTATGACATGTCGCTAGGCACCTGCCGCACAGGTAGCACTCCGAGCCCGCCCTTGCTTTGAGCACTTGGGGCGGGCAGACCCTCTCGCATCTGCCGCAATCGACGCAGTTCTGGTTCCTTCGGACCCCGATAACGCTTTTCCAGGAAAGCAGGGACGATATCGCCCCGAAGGGACAGACGAACCTGCAGAAGGGCCGATAAACGACGGTCGAGGAGACGATTATCGCCAGGAAGATCACCAGACCGGGGCCGAGCACCAGCTGGAAGAGGTCCGGGAGCCCCAGGACCTTGGTCAGGTTGATGGCGAAAACCACGGACAGCGCCAGCATCGCCGCGAACACCGCCCAGCGGACCGTGACGGTGATAGAGCTGGGGACCTTGATCTTCCTGATCGGGGCGAGGTAGGCGAGCTCCTGCAAGGCGCCGGGAGGACATACGTAGCCGCAGAACACCCGGCCGACGATGAGGGACGACAATATCACCGCGGAGGTCACCAGGACCACCAAGGGCAGGTTGGCCTGCGGGATCTTGCCCAGCATGAGGAGCTGCAGCTGCCAGGGGAACATCGGAGCGAAGTAGGCGAAGCCGAGAAGCGCCGATAGCACCAGCACCACCCACCCCAGTTCCTTGCTGAGCTTGTCCTTGTACCACAGATAGGTGACCGCCGGGACCATTATCGCGGTGTAGACGATCCCCAGTATCATGGCCAATTCCAATTTCATCCTTCGACCTCCAGACATTTCTTGAGCGTTCTCAGCAGGGGAGGGGCCTTCTCCCTCAGGTCATAGCTGAAGTTGGCATGACGCCATTCCATCACCGCCAGGCGCAGCCCGCCCATGAAGAGCAGTGAAAAGGCTTCCTCGTCCACCTCCGGGGAGAACGCCCCGGACCTTTTTCCCTCCCTTATCAGCTGGGCGATCAGCGATGAACGGGAGGAGCGTCGAAGATCGAAGCGCTCCTTGACCGGCGGGAACTCCCTGAAGATGTCCTCCTGGAACAGAACCGAGGTGTGCGTCGGGTTCTTCTGGAAGTTCTCCAGCTGCCAGGTCAGCATGTTCTCTAGGGCCTCCCAGGGCCCCTCGCCGCGCGGAAAGAACTGGTTCTCCTCGAACACCATGCTGGCCAGGGAGTCCACGATGTCCTCCTTGCTCTTGAAGTGGCGGAACAGGGCGGCCTCGCTGATGCCCGCCCGGTCGGCTATCTCCCTGAGCGTCAAGGAATGGATGCCCTTGGTGTGGACTATGGAAAGCGCGATATCCAGTATCTGAGACCTGCGGGCTTCCCCCTTCATCCTGGCAGCCATGTTCACACCTTATTAGTTATCACTAACTAACATTGTTGTGATCATTATAAATCCTTTTTGGAGAAAGACGAAAAAAGATCAGTCCAGCAGCAGCAACCCGGTCCACAGATAGGTGTCCTTCGGCGGAAGGTCGATAGGCATCCCGGCGCTCTCCGCGGTCCTGATGACGTCTATGCCGAGGGCCTCCATGGAAGGTCTGGCCTGGAACGGAAACCGGCAATCCTCGTCCTCGATGGCGCTGCATTCCTCGCACAGCGGGCACGGTCCGCCTCCCAGGCCGGCGGCGAAACGGTAGCCGAACAGGAAGGCGTCCCTCTCCAGTTTGGCCACTATCTCGTTCAGCTTCCTGACCTGGTCGCGGGCCGCCTTCTCCCTGTCCGCGCCCAGCTCCTTCGCCGGCAGCGAGATCTGCACCAATATGGCGAAGGTGTATCTGGCCAGCACCTTGGAGAACTCCTCGGCGGACATCACCCGGGGCGGGCACATGTGGCTGCGGCCGTAGTTCTCGCATCGCGGCACCTGGCACTTGAAGTTGACCCTCGGATCGACCACGATGTTCTGCACCGGCACCGGTGCCACCTTGCTCGCCCCGTAGACCGTCGCGTTGGCGCACAGCGCCTGAAGATGCTCCCCTATCTCCATGCTCCTCCCTGTATTCCGTAATACCTGTGGAACGAAAAAGGTTGCCCGGGCTCATGATTTTAATATTCAGGTTCTGTAGCGTTCCCGGGGAAGGAAATGCTCGAGTCGGCCTGGAAGAAGGAGGCTGAGAAGGATAAGCTCAACGATGCGGAGCGCGCGTTGCAGCTGGTGAGCTGGATCTTCACCGCCATCGCCGCCTGGTTCCTGCTGGCCCATTGGACGGGGGATACCGGCTTCTACACCTCCGAGTTCGGCCAATTGGACGCGCTGGTCCTTTTCGGCCCGTTGCTCTTCGGGCTGCTGCCGCCGCTGGTGCGGACGCTGCGGGGCCGAAAGAGCGTTTCCAGGCCCTGGGACATCTTCGGCTCGTTGCTGTTCGTGCTGTCGTCCGCGTACTTCCTGTGCGCTTTCCCTTTTGACATGGGGTTCTTCGCCGTCCCGCTGCCTGAGGGCATGCGGTCCCTCGTCGACTGGGTGACCGAGGACATAGCCAAGGTGGTCCTGGCCATCGGAGCCGTCGGCGGGACGTTCGGCATAGGCTGGACCACCTTGACCTACTTCAAGGTCAAGGAGATCCTGGAGAATCGGACGAAGCGATGACGCGGTCGCCGCCCCTGGTAAGGAAAAGCATCAGGACCAGGGCGATGACGCTCATAACGATGCCATAGCCGAAGGTGCCCCACGCCCCGGCGGCGTCCCAGAGCAGGCCGGCGACCAACCCTCCGGGGAGCATGACCAGCCCCACCGCGGTATGATAGACGCCCAACGCCGTCCCGCGCAGGTCCTTCGGCACCAGGTCGATGACGAAGGCCTTGAACGCCCCCTCGCTGGTGCCCTTGTACACCCCGTAGAGGATGAAGCCCAGGGCGAGAAGCAGCAGGCCGGTCGCCGAGGCCATTACCAACGAGGTCAAGGCGAAGAGGATGAAGGACAGGATGAGCAGGGGCCGACGTCCAATCCGATCGGAGAGCATGCCGGAAGGTAGGGAAACGATGACGAATGTCACGTTGAACAGGGCGTACAGCAGGATGGTGGTCACAGTGCTCATCCCCTGGGCCTGGGATTGCAGGACGAAGAAGGAGTAGCTGATCTCCCCGGCGAAGAATATCAGCACCACCAGGGTGAGCGCCCAGAACCTCCGGCCGAGCCGGCGCGCGTCCTTCCACATCCGCCCAGTGGCCCGGGGCGCCCTCTTCGGCGGCTCTTTGACAAAGAGGAACAGCACCAGAACCGCCAGAGCGGCGGGGATGGTGGCCAGGAGGAAGATCAGGCGGTAGGTGTCCGTGGTAACCGTAGCGGCCGTCAGGAGCACCGGCAGAACCAGCAATGGCCCGATGACCGCCCCGGTGGAGTCCATGGCCTTGTGCAATCCGTACGCCTTGCCGATGTGCGCTTCCGGCGTGGAATCTGCGATCAGCGCGTCGCGCGGGGCGCTCCTGAGCCCCTTTCCCACCCGCTCGGTGACCCGCACGGCGAACACATGCCAGTAGGATGTGGCGAGAAAGAGCAGCGGCTTGGCCAGGGTGCTCAGCCCGTAGCCGGAGGTGAGGAAGGGCTTCCTTTTTCCCAGTTTGTCCGAGAGGCGTCCGGAGACCACCTTGAGAAGCGAGGCGGTGGTCTCCGCCGCTCCCTCTATGAGGCCGATCACCGCGCCGGTGGCGCCTATCCCGGTCAGGAACAAAGGCAGGATCGGATAGATCATCTCGCTGCTGGCATCGGTGAGGAGCGATACCAGACCGAGGATGAGCACGTTGGTGGACAGGCCGGTCAGCAAACCCCTTCGGACCTTTTCCCTTTCCACCGTGACGATCACCTGAGATGGTGGTAAAGACGGTCAATAAAGAAAAATGATTGCCTCCATCCCCCTGGTGCGGGTCAGCCCAGGGCGGGAAACAACAATTTTATATTGCCCCCCGCTTTAACCTGAACCGGTCAAGGGTCCGTAGCTTAGTCCGGTGGAGCGGCCGGCTCATAACCGGTTGGTCGTCGGTTCAAATCCGACCGGGCCCACATCTCATTTCTAACAATATGTGCGATTCGATATCGATCGTGGCCTTTAAGCGAAAATTCATGAAAGGGTTTGTTCGACGAGTTCTGACCTATCAGCGATCAGTTCTTCGGAGCGGCGTCCTTGGCGACCTTATCGGCCTTCTTCTGGTTCTTTGCCATCTTGTCACCTCTGGACCGCTAATTTCAAGCCTTTCTTTTCATTCCATCCTAACTACTGAGCCGGTTTTACGAACTAAATGGATAAAAATCAGGGCGACGATGATAGCGTTGGCGGTGAACCATCTCCCGCTGGCCGGCGCGAAAAAAAATCTTTTCCTATTGAGCCTGATGATTATTTCCTTGCCCAGGGTCTGCGTGTCCTCGGGCATCTAACTCTGGGGGCAATGGGGCTTTCGGCATCCGACCTGGTCCGCCAGATTACCATGGGGACAGAACGATCATCCCTCGTAGCGGTTCAGGCTCGCATCTTGGGAAGGATATGGATATATGCGTTTACAATTGCATTCCGCCATTGACCAAGCGCGCACCATACCGGTTAAATCCCTGCGGCCCCATTCCCAGGCGGTGCCGATGCGCGAATGGGAATCCTTCTTGCCGAGCGAGGTCTGCGAACGCCTGCAACGAATGATGGACGTGCAGTTCGTCGTCGACCTGGGTATCAGGACGGAGTCCATCTCCCGCGAGGGGGAGGTGGTTTGCATCATGGACGTCAGCGACAAGATCAACGCCCTGGGCGGCGCGCACGGCGGAGCGATCTTCAGCCTGGCCGATCAGGCCTTCGCAATAGCGTGCAACCTGGGCCCGGAGCCGATGGTGGCCCTCTGCGTCAACATGAACTTCCTGAAGCCGGGCAAAGGCCACCTGAGAGCGGTGGCCGGGAAGGTCTCGGAGACCCGG
>ENA-UPTA01002705-UPTA01002705.1-activated-sludge-metagenome-genome-assembly--contig:-NODE-2705-length-18041-cov-16.641555_pt1 | contig 18041 bp, 1 predicted proteins | sample MGYA00238184_ERZ773361 | MGnify/ENA primary metagenome ERZ773361 (study PRJEB29100, sample SAMN05720205) | activated sludge metagenome | isolation source: anaerobic digester from wastewater...
TATTACATAAGCACTCAGGAGGCTTAGATGGCAATTTTCGGTTCTGTAGAAGAGTTGGTTCAAGACTATCAGCAGAAGAATCCGCAGTTCTCTGGCGTAGGTGTCAATACGATGTACTCGACGCTTGTCCACCTATACCCGGATACTCCGAATCAGGTTGAGGGGACACCCGCCCCCAAGTACCAAAGCGCCATAGAACTCCTGTCCGGATATCGCCAGGCAAACGAAGTCGCCTTGAGGGACGCTCCGGACGACGTGGTTGCTGGTGTTATGGCCACCAACCTTCCAAGTATCGCAGCCGCTTGGGGACTTGGTGGCCCGCATACGGGCGCGGACACTGCCGGCATGGAGAAGAAGGACGTGCCGCCGGAGATGACAGAGGAAGAGAAACGCCAGGAGACTTTCTCCCGCATGTTCGGTGACTGGTACGGGCCGATGCCGTCCAAGCCGCTGGAAGAATACGAGTCAGGGAAAAAGCTGCTGGAGCTCGGCAAGAAGAACCTCGAGGGCCGGGCCGGATTTTTTGAGAGCTTCATGGGGACCAGGAAGTCGGACTTCATCCCGTTTGGCGAGATCCTCGGGTCTACCGCTGACATCGTCGACATGATAAAAATCGGCAATAAGATGAAAGATGGCGACTTCTCCGACGTCTCGGAGGACGAAGTCGTAAAGTTCAACCTGCTGATGCAGCAGATGAAGCGGATGGACGAGGGCGGATGGAAGTCCCTTGCGGGTAATATTGTAAAGACTTCCATAATGATGACCCTTGAGATCGGGACCACCCTGGGTCTCGGCACGCTGTTTGGAGTCGGCGGCAGGATCTTGTCGGCGTCCAGCAGCGCGAGTAAACGGGCGGCAGGGAAGACGTTAAAGACCCTTGGCCAGATGCTCGCCGGAAAGAAGGCGGAGATATCCGTGCTTCAGAAAGTGATCAGCAAGGGTGAGAAGGCCCTGTTAAAGGCTACCGGCAAGAAGGTCGGGAAAGAGGCCGGGGAAGAAGTAGCGGAAGAGGCGGCAAAGAAGGTTGGAAAGAAGTTAGTTGGCAAGAAGGCCAGGGGAGAGACTCTGGAATCCATAGCAGAGAAGAAGACCCAGTTAGCAGCGCTGCAAGATTCCGCAGCCAAAATACAGGACGCGCTCGCCAAGGAGCGCACGAGGGCCGGCGTAATCTCGACGTTCGATGAAGCCGTGCTCCGCGCCGCCGGAAGCCTGGACGACGCTGCGGTCGGCGTGAGACAGATGACCGGGGTTCGCGGATTCTTCGGAGGCCGCGCCATGATGGGCCGGGCCTATTTGGACGAACTCGGAAGCATGACTTCTGAAGGCCTGGCTGGAAAGTTCGGCGGCAAAGTCGCCGAGAATTTTTTGAGGGGCGCTGCTTCTTTCGGAGTGGCCGGAGGGGCAATCGCTACTGCACAGGTCGGATTGAAGACGGCCATAGAGCTGCTGGCTTCCATCGCCACAACCGGTGAGCCGGTGACCTCGGCGGGCGCGCGCATACAATTGCGTCGCATGTTTGAGGGCAAGACTGAGGAAGATCAGAAGTCGTTCGCGGCAGGCCTCGGGGACTTGTTCATCGAGTATTTCTCAGAGTATTCAGGCGAGTATCTTTCTGCCATGCTGACCGCAGGGGTGGGCGGGCTTCCCGGGGCCAAGGGCGCATCCGCCGCGTGGAAGAAGGTCTCGAAAGAGGTCGGCAATAAGATATCGAGGGCCCTGGCCGCCGGGGCGAATGCTGCCAATATACCTGTGGACGCCGTAAAAAACAAGACGGCCTCAAAGATGGTGAGCATGTTCAAGACCATGTTCGCCGTAGAGCGCGGAGGGGCTGTGGGCCCCTCGGAGTTTATGGCCAACCTTCGCGCGATGGGCTACAGCAGTATATTTGGTGAGTGGCTAGAAGAGCGCTTTGGCGGATTCCTGCGCGGGCTTACCGGGCTGGAGGGCGATGAGCACAAGTCCTACATGCGCAACATAGTTGAGTCCAGCTTCCCCGCGAACAGCGATCAGGCTATAGCCGAGCTCGTAGCCTTCTCCATTCCCGGTACGGCAAACCTTGCCATGCGCCACCTTGGAAAGATCATGACACTTGAGGATGACAGCGCTTACAAAGAGAGCGCGAAGCTGTACAACAGGAGCATAGGCAAACTGGCTGGCGGAATGCAGGATAATCTGATACGCAACAAAGCGGCGATACGTGACGAGGTGCTGCAGGATAGAAGAAAGGCTATAGCGGAGCGGGAAGTAGAGATAATTCCTGAGACTGAAAAGGAGCGTACCGCCAGAGAAGCGGCCATAAAACAGAAGGACGAGCAGATAGCGGAAATTGAGGCGAAGCGCGCGGAGCTGGAGAAGAACAAGCCGGCAGATGGAGCCAGCGAAGAGGATAAGAAAGCGCATGAAGCCTCTGTTAAAAAGATGGGCGCGGCTATAGACAGCCTGAAGAAACAGCGTGACGATATCCGGGCGCCCGGAGAGGCTAAGGAAGAAGCTCCGGAAGCGGCACCGGAAGCGGCACCGGAAGCCGAGAAAGAACGCAAGCCCTCCCGGCTGAAAAAGCTCGGCGATAAGGCTGCTCCAAGATACTACAAGTTGTCCCGAGAGATAGACGGAGCTGTTGATTCTGTTATAGAGAAACTGTCGATGGAGTCCCGCGGTGATACAGTTGCCCCCGCGGAGGTGATAGCGGAAGAGCTTAAACTCGAATTGGCGCGGCGCGCAGAGAAGAAGGGCCTCGGGGATATATCTGATGTGCTGGCTCGCATAACCCCGGCGTCTGTATCACACTTAACTGCAAATTTCACAGAAGCTGCTACCTTAAGGAACGAATCCAATATGATCCTGCGCCGCAGAGACGCGATGGACATGGTTTCCGGAACTGGCATACGGTCATTCTTCTTTGATCTGGCGAACATGTTCTTCGAAAAGACTCTCGGCGTTCATTACTACACGCAGGGGGCAGCCGAGGCCGCTGGAATCGGGGCAGGGGGCTTCGGAAAGACATACACTGAGCTTGCGTACCGAGCTGGGTTTGTGCACTCACTCAATCGTAATTACACTTTATGGAAAAAGGACGTGAACCGGATAGTAGCGCGCGCCCGCAGGATCCTAAAACGGGAACTTACGCCCGGCGAAGAATCGCGGGTGTCTAACAAGGCCCTCGAAACGGCCGCGCAGCGGTATCAGGCCGACGCGCTCGCTTACGCGAAAGTGGCAAACTTCTCAAACGAGCTGTTGCCATACGAAAAGAACATTATCGCCAAGGCGTTGCAGCATGAATACGACCTCGGGCTCCGCGAGGAAGGGTCCGCGTCAACGAAGGATGTGCTGGATGAATTCTTAAGCATGTTCAATGGGCCGAGTAACGAATGGAAAAATCTGCACAGGGCCAAGTCAGGATCTCACATGGAACAGCTGCTCCACGACAACCCCAAGCAGGCGGGGCTGGCAATTCAGGTGCTCGCGCGCCTTCGCGGAATACTCCCGCCCTTCCAGGAAGTGTCTCACGAACTGAACTGGCTCGGCTCTTTCGGAGAACACATACTGAACATACTTACTCCACCGGGCGAGGGTGCAACAGAAGAGGAGATAAAGGCGCACTCCGACAGGTACAATGCGCTTATAGATGAGCTTGCAAATGAGGAAGGCAAGCCGCCGAAGCCTTACGGTTTTGCATCGAAAGAAGAAGCGCTCGCATTTTTATTTCGCGTAACCCGCGTATTCCGCCTGCCTGAACTGATGTCCGGGGCAAAGATAACCGCCCCCGATTTCATGCGCGACAATGCAGCTCTTGACTTCTTCAAGGACTATTTCATTAACATGCTTGCCTTACTGGACTCCCGGTACATACCGGAGACTCTGAAGGATGTGGTCGACAATACGTCGAAGGACAAGTTCATCGGCCTGTACAACGGGCTGGTCGCCACTGGCCTTGCTGTCGGCGGGGTTACCAACAGAATGCGCGAAGAGGGACGCCCGGACCCAAACAGTTTTGCAGACGCTATATACATGCTGATGGTTGGCGACGCTTTAAAGCGCGACTGGGTTCCGACTCCGGCGTTTATGATTCTTGCATACGCTGCGGGTGTCGACGTCAGCAGCGACGCGGCACTGGCTTCCTGGACGCAGGCCGCAAGCCGCGCCATGGCTGCCGCGGCCGCCACGCTGCAGCCGAGGCAGTATCCGATTGTAAACGATGTGCTTAAGGTATATCGCGACAAGTTTGGATTCATGCCCAGTGAGACGGGTGACGACTACGCTGACGCTATCGTTATAAAAGTGAACCGGGCGGACGGCGCTGCTGCGGATAAGTGGGACTCTGCAGTGGTGGTCGCTTTGAGCGAGTACAGTAAATATATTGAAGAGGACAGCAATCCGGAATACGAGCACACCATAACGCAGGCTGAACTGGCCGACAACCGGGTGAAAATACCGCCGCCGGCCCCTACATTTATAATAGCTCCGGGCAACATATCTTACCGCATGACCCGGCGCACGCTGCAACTGGTATACCCGTCTGTGTACAAGCAGATAGCCTCTGATCCGTATAATCACATACTGCACTACGCCAATGCGGACCAGTCAGAAAGTCCGGAAGACATCTTCACTTTCGCCGAGGGGTCATACAACAATACGTACGGTGGCGGAATAATATATGTCACTCCGCACGGCATGAACAGCCTCGGACTAGTGGAAGACACTCTCGAGATACTGCATAAGCAGGGGTCTGAAGAGGCTGACGGAATGGATATACCCGCGTTCTTCTACGACAAAAAGAATAAAACCGGATACGTGGCGAGCGTGCTGTCCGCGCTCGAAAAAGCCGATATGGACGAGACGACTGCCGCGGGGCGGGCGAGAAAGCGTTTGCTCGACTACCTTATAGCCGCCACAAGTTACATGGATTCCAAGAACGGAGCGGAACAGGCGCTCGGTCGTGAGATGCTGATGGAGATGCTCGTGAAGACAGTGGCGTTGTTCATCCTGGACTTCCAGTACGCGCGATCAATGAACGGGCTGCCGGCCGGCGCCGCACTGGTTGAAGAGGCCTTTGTAGCATTCAAGACAGTCGAGAAAATGGAGATAGACAAGCCCGCATCGGGTAAGGAAAGTAACGTGCATCGCGACCTGTTGAACAGGGCTTTGCAGTTCTATTCCGCACGCGGCCTCACAGCAGATTTAATAGATGACCTCAGGTATGAGCGCGACGCGATTTTCGTAGGGCACACACCAACGGCCGGCACCTCTTCCGAGCTGCGTGGAGTACGGTCGCGTCTGCCAGGCCCTAAAGGTAAGAAGATCCGAAAGCGCGCCGCCAATATGAGATTCCAGGAAGGCGATGAGGTAATAGTCTTGTCCGATTCCGGGAAGGTCGCGGGCGTTGCTGAACTTACTGGAGAATCTTATGTGTCTGGAACTGGCAGGCTGATTGCCGGCGCTAGGAAAACTATGGGCCAGCCGAAGGTATTCGCGAAGACTCGGGTTATCGCGTTTGGCGGAGAATCAGTGCATAAGAGAGAGGGCGTCGGCGTGCCTGAGACCAGAGAGGTAACCACCCTCCCAAAAGTCGGCAAAGTTAAAGAGGCGTGGGATAAGGTAAAAGAAGCCCACGCTGACCGAACGAAATATATGAATGCCACCGGGCTAAACAAGATGATCCGTGGCAATATTTTCAGCAGGTTCCCGGATGTATTGTCATTCTTAAAAGTAAAAGAAAACACACTCGCGCTTGCCGACAAGGGCGTGACTCCCGAAGAGGCAGCCAAGAAACTTGAAGAACTGGACGCCGCGCACCTCGAGGCATGGGCCGCCTTTGAAGCCGCTGTAAAAGAGGCTAATCTTCCGTACTCATCCGTGTTCGAATCCGTGGCAGGCAGGCATATAGTTCTTGACGGTATCACTTCCCGCAATGTCTATATCGAGCGCGAGAGTATAAACGACACGCCGAAGAAGAAGAAGGTGGACGGCAAGGCTTTGAACTGGCTGGCAACTGCGATAGTAAGCAAGATGCGCGCCGGTACCAAGGCACGATGGGACTCAGGCACGTTGTCCTCAGCGTCGCTGGGGAACATAGACAGGGGCATGGAAGACGGCATTCGCGGAGGCGAGGAGCTCGCCACGATGCTTACCGGAACGACGCCCGTGAAGAACCCCGTGATAGAAGCCGGAAGAAAGGCGATACGCAAGTACGTCCCCGACGACGCTATAAGCGGGATAGAAATATTCCTGCGCACCGACAACAAAGACGACATAATGCTTATCACTTTCGCAGATGGGATTATAACGTGGGAAGAGAACGGCGAGAAGCACGCTATCGTACTTGAGTTTAAGACTAAGAGCGCGAAGTCCAACCCGCTGCTCAACGAAGATTTTATGGGGGTGCAGGAAGGCGACACACTGTCGGAGAACGAGGCCGGGCTGCTGCAGACGTATGGTGAAATACGCGCGCTCATGGACCTCGGGTGGAAAGAGGAAAACATTATCGGCCTGCGCGTGCTGGCCGGCCGCGAGAAGACATCCTCCGGCGCTATTAATCTAAAGCTGTTTGAGCACCGCGCTCCATCGCCCGCCACCACAATGATAGAAGATCCTTCCGACGTGAGGGACCTCAGTGACTTGGGCACTATAGTCACCGGAAGCATAAAGACCCGGGAAGCCGGCACGCTGGAGGAAGCGTACAACTTGTTCCTTAAACGTCTCGGCAAAGAGGGGGTTCCACGTGAGCCCGCGTCCGAACCCGATGAGGCTGCCCCGGAGGTCCCGTCCAACAACGAGGTGCCGACGTCGTCGAAAGGCGAGGAAGAAAAGACCTCCGGCGAAGAGGTCCCGGGCACGAAGAAGGCCAATAAGATAAAGAGGGGCCAGCGCGGAACGCGGTCCATAGCCAAAGTCCCCGAGGCCCCAAGAGCCCGGGCGAAGAAGGCCGCTCCAAAACTCAGCCGCCACAGCGGAGACGACAGGCGCGGCACCCGGGCGATCACCAGCTATGTCACGTCATACTTCAAAGTGGTGGACTCTCTTGGAGCTTCCGGAAAAATCTCCCGGAGGGCGGTGTCCGGAATAGGCGCGGCAGTGGCCCGCGCGGCCATAGCAGGCGCTGAAGACAACGGGGCATTCGATAGCAATGAGCTGTCCCGGTACCTCGGCGCGCTGGAAGTAGCCAGGAACGTATCAAGAACCAAAGAAACAGTCGGCCTGCATTCCGCGGTGGCTGTCCTAAGCAGTTATCTGCGCAGGAACAAGAATGGGCCGATGGCCCAGGATTCCCGCGAGTCCCTGGCGGATGTGGCGCTGTGGATATATTCTGTGCTCAGCGACGAGGCATACAGGCCCCTGCGCACACAGATGCAGCTGCCAGGCGATGGATCACACGCCGATGCGTTCTCTATAGCGCTGCTCGCCTCGAGGGTGTACATGGACACCGTGGCGCTGTCCTATTTTATAGAGGACGTCATGGCCCTCGGCGAGGAGACGCTTGGTGAGAAGAGACTTGGTGACTTGCGCGCCATGCTCGAGTGGGTGAAGAGCACCCCGACGCTCGACATGCGCAAAGCCCTTGAAGACGGGCTAACTCCGGCGACCAGAGAGATGCTGGAAAACGGGACTGACCTTGAGCTGCACGAAAAATCTGTGATGGCCAAGGACTCCATAGAGCGCATGGTGGAAGTGCTGGCAGACCAGCCGGAGCATGACGGCTACCTTACTCCGATGCTCGGCACAGTGCCGAAGTCCGCCCTCAAAAGCTCTGAGGCGGTGCAGCGCGCGCGGCAATCTGTGGAGTACTACTCCCGCATAACGGCCAGTGTGCTCAAGGCGTGGGCGCGGGATTCGAAGGCCGGAACGGAGGACGCCATCAGCAAGCTGGCGCTGGATGAGAACCTTGGCGAGCTTGATCTCAGGGTATTTAAAGTGGCCGCAGTGTCCGGCATGCCGTACAGCAAGTTCAGCGAAGTGATAGGGCGCGCGTCGTCCCTCATGGAGTTTCGCCTGCTGCAGTACCAGGAAGAGACCAAATTCCGGTCGTCCGCTCTGGTTGAGCACCGCGGCAGCCTGAATAAATCCGGAAGCATCGCCGCCCTCGCACTGCGTGGACTGTACTCCTTCATGAACAAGTCGTCGCTGTTTTCAAATAACACCTCTGCCCCCGGCGAGCTCGGGCGCATGCAGAATAAGTTCAAGCCGCTCCGGGCGTTCGTGTACGAGAACTATACAGAAGAATCTGCCGTGGACGTGCGCAGGCTGGCGTCCGTTTTGCTGGAGAAGATCAAGGCCGTAGGTCTGGACATGGACCCGGACCTGAGAGAAAAACTTATGAGTGTTGTTGACACCGCTACGGCGATAGTGTCTCGCCTTATCAAGGCCTCCCGCGCCGTGGACATAGATCCGGATACTGTACGGTACTTTGCCGAACTGACAGACAAGGAGTACGTTCGCAGCCTGGACCAGGCCGCGTTCAATGAGCTTGCCAAAGACGCCGGCCTTCTGGTATCGGCATGGGCGGACGCCCTGTCGGAATTCACGTCTACTCTCGAGCGCACAGGCGACGCAACCCTGGCCAAGGCGAAGGCATACGAGGCCTTTGCCGGTTTGAAAGTAAAGTCCGAGGCAGACGCGTTCCCGCAGGGGATAGTGGCGAAGTTCCTGAGTTCGCTCGCGGGATTCCGGTCGTCCAACGCCACCGTGGATCAGTCCACTTTCACCACTACACAATTTGACCTCGTAGTCCTTTCCGCTATACGCGCGCTTGGTCCCGAGTTTGAGAAGGCTACCGCCGACCAGCTCGTGTCTGTTCAGCTCCGCACCGGAAGAGATGTGCTGTTCCACAAGCTCAGCCCAAAACACCAGCGCCGCGTGCTAGAGGATATATCGGCTATCAACAGGGACGACGGAATGGTGTACGTCCCGGTTATGCGCGCCGACAGAAAGGGGGCCTATCTGCTGAGCCTTCCCGAAGCGGCCCTTAGAGACAAAGCGGAAAAGATTCTTGGGGTCCTGAACAGAAAGAGCAACCCCACCGAACAGGATATAGCGGCGCTCAAAGTGTACTCCATCGACAATCGTGAGCGCCTGGTTGCCGCCGGGAACTACCTGATGGCGGAAGCCGCGTTCGGCACTGAGGCAATACCCCAGCTGTTCCGGAAAATCACGTTCCTAAAACGACTGCGCCAGTACAATACCGGATACAAAAAGGTTCCATCCATCCGCATGTCCAGCACCTCAGCTGTAGGGTCGCGCGGGCTGGGTGTGGACAACGGGGAACTTCCGATCTTCGCCATTGACGAGATGACGATAACAATGAATGACGGAACGGTGTACACGAAGGACGCTATGGACGGACAGGGCGTGCTGTTTGACCGCGTGTATGACGTAATTGCTCAGTCACTTGGATACAGCAGCATACCGGGGTCGCTTAAACTCACCAACCTTGGAACCAGGTCCGGCGATGCGTACAAAGACACGAACGTGCTTGTTATGGCGAAGCCCAACTTTGTGCGTGCAGGAACGTACATGGACAGCAACGCGGTGCTGGAAAAAATAAAGTCCACATCCGGGCCGTCCGGAATTGGTCTCCTGATGTCCGCCATAGAGCGGGAGCCGCGGCTGACCGGGGTAGTCGGCATACTTACCGGAGCCGCTAAAGTATTTTCGAAAGAGAACGCGCCGAGTGAGACCATGACCATGGAACTTATTCACGGCGGCAAAGTCGTCGGCGCTGTCACTATAAAGGGCAAACACGCTACTGCTTTCGCTGAGACATTCGCGCAGACTGCCCAGCTGGACGGAGCGAATCAGATGACAGAAGACCGGGCAAACAAGGGCATGCTTGCCAGCTCCAGCATATCGTGGGCGCGGGCTGACGCCGCGGCCGGGGCGATGCTCGGCTACGCGCTGGCTGCGTACGGACTTATGACATCAAAGTATGGGGAGAGCTCGCGTGAAGCGCAGAACATACTGAAGACATTTGACACGGCGAAGAGGTTCAACTTTGGCGATCAGGCCTACTTGGTTGAGAACGCCGGGATGAACCCGTTCCATCCGGCACTGGATGACGTGTATAAGAACGTGAGTATGCGCAGCTTCGGGGACGGCATTGTGGCGGAAGTGCCAAGGCACGACTCCACCGTCGTATCTGATCCCGGGAATTTTTCCGGCGTGCACGATGGTTCCGGCTCAACACCCGCCACGTTCCGCGCAAATATAGCGGGAGCGCAGGGCGCCGTACGAATACGGCTGCCCGGCGTGAAGAGCGTAGCGTCCGCGCGGGCACGAATTGCCGATATGCTGGAGACAGCGGTACGTATTTCAGAACTGTCGGGCGACTTGGAGGGCGACGACCTTAAGGACTTCCTGAGCATAAGCAAGTACTTGTTCGAGGAGACCGGAGAGCCCCTGTCCTTCACGAAGTCGCTTCGCGGGCTGCTCACTTATGACCAGACAATAGATCCCGCATCCCTGTATATAGAGCAGGACAGCAAGACGGGCGACCTTCTGGTGTTCCCGACACACGGGACTATTAACCGCGTCCCGACGCATTTCATCGTTACTATAAACAGCGCCGCCTATCTTGGCCCGGCCACGTACGACTACGACAGCGTTACTGTGCGCGATACTGCGACCGGAAAACTCGTGCAGTCGTACCGCGCGGTGGCTCACCGCGACAACATATCTATCATAGCCATAGAGACCGCGGAACGGTGGGGTTCAGACGTAGACGCCGATGCGCTGCACTTCATGCAGACTATAATACCGGAACGCAGTACGGAGTACCGCGGATCGATGAACGCTATAATGCAGAAGGTGGACGCCGGCACTGCGGACGAGACAGACATGAAGTGGCTTGCCTATCACATGGCGAATGAACTTGAGCGCGCCGCCGCCGAGGTGGACCCGGATACCATAGCCTCTGCGGGGCTTATCAACCCGGGCGCCTACGACGAGGTCCTTATCAAACTCACCGGTGATCTTGGAAGCATCCTTGGCACAGATGAGCGCACGGTGGCGGAAGCCGCGAAAGCCGGAATGACTCCGGAGTTCGCGAGCCTCCCGAAGGTACTGTCCACGCTGGACAGCATAGCGGCCAAATCAAGAGAGGCCCGCAGCGGAGCCATGAATGCCCAGGACGTGCTGACGTTCCTTACAAACGTGCCCGGCCTCCGGCTATTCGGCGATACGTCCGAGGAGCCGCTGTTCACCTCTAAGCGTGGAGGGACTCTGCGCCTTGAGAACAGGGATATGTCCACTCCGGAGCGTGTGGCAAAGATTATGGTGTCGGTGAACGCTGTGAACGTTATTGTTGATATGCTGAAACTGGCTTCCCGGTACGCCCTGCGCTTCGACATGTCCGCCCCGTTCGTTGCCGCTCTGCTCGGGAGCCGCGTGTCCATGACCCCTAGAACGGAGCTAGATTCGATAAACAAATTCGGAGCCGACTATGTGAGGAACGACCCTACGTCTGCATTAAACTTCGTGCAGACGTGGGTAGATTTCTGGAACGAAGATCCGGGCGCGCTGCTGTACAACCGCGCAATGGCTGTGATAGAGGAAGATCGGGATCGTGCGAACGTACCCACCCAGTGGTACGGAAATTTTGGAATACTTGCCGCGCTTATTAGCCAGTTCATGGAGGAAGAGAAGGAAGCCACCGGGCAGTATCCAAATATGACGAAAGGGTCTGAGGACAGCGATAGATTCAACGACAAGATACACGCCATTAAGGAATTGTTCCTGGCCGGGGAAGACATCATGCGGCTCGGCGGGTTCCTGAAGTTCGCGTACGACCCGGCGGGGGCGAACGTGTACAAGATGTTGTCCTACCTAAGCCTCATCGAAAGGATAGAATCGCCGAAGCTGCGCAAGGATAAAGACGGCAATGAGATTCCGCCGAGAGTTGACTTCCGGGGTATAACAGGGACGTCTCTGTACAAGCTGAATAAAAAGGCTGTAGAGCTCGCGCTGAAAGAGCGGGAGAAGTTCGGGGTTCTCTCCAATCCGAACGTGCGCTCGGCGCTGTACACCATGATAGAAGAGCGGCTAATCGGCCCCGCGGACACAGAACGCGCTATTACCAGGCTTGAAGCCGCCGCCAACTCTTCTGCCGCGTTCTCTCTGTTGCCGAAAGATCTGCGGTCCGCTATAGGCGAACTGCTGGACTCTCAGATAACCGGCACGTCAGAACAAAAAGTGTCCAGTATGATTGTGGGTCTCGACGGTCTGATTGACGCACAGCGGGAAGAAACGCTGGAAGAGTCGGAGCTTATGCCGGACGAGGAAGAAGAGAAAGAACCGGCCGCTGAAAGAGAAGTAACCCTTAAGTCCATGTCAGAAAATGATGCAAGGAATTTTGCGTCGCTGGTACATTACATAGCGGCGGACTCCGTGTCTTCCGGTATGGCGGACCTGGCCGTACGAATATACGTTGCAGCTTTGGCTAATCCAGAGTTTAAAGAAGAGCTCGCGAAAATGTCGGGCCTTCTCGATGTGTCCAACCTGCCGGTAAACCTCAAAGCGCTTCCGACCGTTGATGCAGCTAGAGTAAGGCAGGCCGGGATAAAGACGCCCGGGGTGCGGGCGTCTGCGCTGTCACAGATTGCTGCCAACGAAGCCATCGACGCCATGTACACAGTGATGATGTCGCTTAATGAAGCGGACCGCACCATAACTATAGACTCGTCCAAAGTGATGGAGACCCTGGGGTTTATAGACGAGGAAGACAACACCACTATAGCAAAAGTCTCTGTCCCGATAAAATCTAAAAGAGACCTGATGAATATAATGCAGTACGCCTTCGTGTCCACGCGCGGCAGGCACTCACGTGCATTCGGGGACACCCTGTCGGTTATGCCGGCAACCTATCATATGCGCCTGGCCGCCGCCAAGCTGGACGAGATAAAAAGGTGGGGGTCGGCAGAAGCCAAGTTCCTAGTGACCTCTGCCTGGCTGTCCGAGTTTACAAGGCGTGGCAAAGAAAACAACCGCATGTCTGAACGCAACCGGATATGGGGAGTGCTCGGTAAATACTCGACACGCGGTATCCCGGCCACTTCGTTGCTTGGTACCTTTGGAACTGGGGCTTCTTTCCTGGAGGCCGCGGTGACCAGAGTGCCGTCCGACGCTACGGTTACCGGCATAAAAGTGAAAATGGACCGGGCTCGCATAGCCCAGGACCCCTCCGCGGGCACGCGTTCTGTTGCGTCCTTCCTGAAAGGGGCCGGAATATCCGCGCTCCCGCGAGCCACCATGGACGAGCTGAACAGGATATTCTCTCTCGTCGAGGCGGACAATTACGACGAGGCCGCGAACTCGCTGGAGTCGTTGTCGGATGCTATAGACAGCAGACGCGCGAAAGACGACAGATACGAACGGCTGTATAAACTTTTGCAGCAGGGCATTAAGGATCACTTCCGAACCCTCGAGAAGAACCGGGAGTTCGCAGGAGAACTGCGGTCAGAAGAGATAAAGAAGGAAGTGGAGCGGGGGCACTACGACGGTACGATACCGCCTGAACAGGTGGAACGTGACGCCCCGTATTACGTATCGCATCTCAGAGCTCAAGGGCACTTCGAACGCACGCTTCCGTCGGACATTGTTGAGGTGTCCGGCAATGCGGTGGCCCTCGCTGCCGCTGCCGCGGCTCAGCTCAGGAGCATCGGGAAACAGGTTGAAGCGGATACTGTGCTCGTGCCCGAAGTGGCGACCTCTGTGTTCAAAGGCTATTCCGGGCGGAGCAAAGAAGCCTCGGACAGCCTAATCAAGCTGGCTACCCGGCTGGGCCTCGAGCAGGATACCGTCAAGCGGCTCGGCAATATTCCTTACGGCGTAGCGGAAGCCCGCATACGAATAGAGGACGACGGGCGGAAGCCCGGCACCCGCTCTATAACCAGCTACATGAATTTGATAGATGATGCTACCCGCAACGCTGAGAAAATAGGCGGACCGAAATATTTCCACGACGTTATGCAGGTGCTTGAAAATTTCCAGCACGCCACCACACTCATCATAGGATCCGGTCTTGACCTTCCGAATACTGTGTTTGGCCAGGGGCTGGACAATGACGAGGTGTTCAACTGGTTCACAGACAAGTCCGATAGACGCCACAAAAAGGGCGGCATCATTAAGAACCGCAGGCCATTTAAGATGGAATCCCGCCACGTTAATTACGGCACGATAGCTAATGCGATAGTGCTCACGATAGCTGAAGGCAGCAAAAAGGTGCGGGTAAAAATGAAAGATGGTACCACACAGGATATGGTGCTGGTTGCTTTCGGGTCACACATGAAGGTCCACTCCAACCCGGAGGACAATTATGCGCTCGATCCGATAGTGTACATATACCGGGACGGCCTTACCGCCATTGGAAAGGACGCCGCAGACCGCGCGATAAAACGGTTCGTTGACAACGAGATAAACACGAAGTCTGACCCGGCCCAGCGCGCGCACCTGAGAGAGCAGTATATACGGATTTTCGAGTCGGAAGACCCCGCAGGGTTCGCCAAGGCAAACGCAGAGGGCGGTGAACGGCAGGTGTTCCGCGCGGCCATATACCATGAGTTGTTTGAGAATGGGATCGAAGGAACTCCGCAAGTAGACCAGGTGGATAAAGAGACCGGCGTGGTTAAGTCTCCATTCCTGTCGCTCGACTACGCGATAGACTTGGTAAAGAACAGCGGCCTGTTCGAGCTTCTTAAAGAGCATGGCAGGACCGATGAGGACATGGACTTCTACCGCCTGGCAAAACAGATCAACGACGTGTCAGACCGCATATTCAACGCCACCTCTGACGTGTTCACTATGTTCAATCCTGGTTCCGGCCGGCTGGTTGGCTACACTAAAGGCTACATCCGGCACATCTACGGCGGCACTGGATTTGAAACGGCGGAGCGCTCCCGCATGCGCAGGGTAATAAACCAGATGGCCTTGAAGAAAGGCAGCCGCACGGGCGAGGGCTCCGGAGTTAGCCCGAACATTTTCAAGACCACGTCCAGAGACGAGCCGGAAGAGCAGAAAGCAATGCCGGAACAGGAGACGCTGTTCGTGCGCATAGCGGAAGAGCTCGACAAAGAACTGGAACGCGCCGATGAGAAGCAAGCGAATATGGTGGCCCGCACAGAGGACGAACGCAGCACGTGGAGCAAGTACTCATACAACTACATGATCCACAAGATGCTCACCCGTATAGAGCAGCTGAGAGGCCTGTACGCTGAGGCGCACAACGAGCCATACACGATGGACTATGCTCGCGCGTCTCTTATTGCGGGGCTTAAAAACTACTTCCGCGAATATTCCGACAACGAGTGGACTCCGCTGGCTGGCAAGCGCATGTACTCCTCGTACGCCGATGCCATGATCAGGTCCGGCGGTGAAAAGAACCCGCTAATAACCAACCCATCCAGGCTCACAGCGAAGAGTCTAACCGAACTCGTGGACTATGTGCTGCGGTCCACCCTTGCGGACATGGCCACCATGATAGTTGACTCTACCGGCAACCCGCTCATGATACCGGTACGCAAAGTAGGCGAAAAAGAAGCGAGCCCCGTGGAGAGGTACAAACCCGTGCACTGCGCCGTCAGCGACGCCGCTCTGCACAGGCTTATAACGTACATGTCGTCGAAGGAAAATATAAAGATTGACCGGGACATGCCGCTCGGGGCTCAGCTGGAAATTATAGTGCGCGGTAAAGAAAAGACCTATGTTAATATGGAGCACAATCTCGCCAGTATAGGAGATCTCAAGGTGCTTGCGGACAAGGGTATCCCGGAGACCAAGGTTATAAAGAAACTGTTTGGTGAACCATACCGTATAGAGGCTGAGCTTGGAGGGGGGTACAAGTACGACCTGCTGGCTCTGGCCGGAGAAACAAACGCTGTGCTGAAACAGATGGCGCTGGGGTGGAGTGTGTTCTTTGGTACTGCCGGAATAGAATCCGTAATCGCCGGCACAAGTCCAAACCCGCTTAAGAACATGGCGTTCCCGTTCCTCCCGTGGCAGCTGGCCCAGTACGGCGAGATGATAGAGTTCGGACGGGACGTGAGAAACAACTCCGTCCGCGCCGCCGAAGTTATGGCAGAGCTTACCCTGGCCGGAATGCGCCTGTCGGAGGCAGCGTCTTCCGACAATACGAATTCCGCCATAGACAGATTCATTGACAGGACGGCCTTGCGGATCAGCGAGAGGCTCGGCCGCCCGGACTTCGAACGCGGGGCGCGTGTCGGGCTGAGATGGCTCGCCGGCCGCCAGCTGTCGGAACTTCTTATGCGGGACTTCTTCGGAGGGCTCAAGACCTGGGCGGCTATCAACCTAGTGAACGAGCTGTCGGTGCAGATGCCTACACACTCCAGATTCTCGGTAATGCGTGCGGCCGCCGATCCAGTGAATGACGCGTTCGGTGGACAGAACTGGTCTAAGTATTTGTGGGCAACGCCCCGGGTGCTGCAGATGCTGTCGCTGCTGCTGTTCGCAACCAACTGGACGCTGTCTGCGTTTAATGTCGCCGGCATGGCCATCTTCACACAGGCCATGCTAGGTAATCGCATATCCCCGGTGCAGGCAAGGTTCGTCACAAGAAACTGGGTGTCCATGTACCTCATGGCCCTTCAGGTAATACCAAACGTGCTGCAGGCGGCGATATACGGAGTGGCCGCTGCACTGCCCGGAGGCGCGGACGATGACGACGAAGATGATAAGAAGTATGACCGCGTGCTGGCGTGGAACAACGAGTTCGGGAAGGGTGGTCTGTTCCCGTCTATCGACGTGACGCCGATAGCAAGGAAGCTTTGGAATTACAAGGGCGAGCCCACTGGCAATCGTCGGGTGTACATCCGCTTTGGAAAGCAGTCATATGAAGTCATCAACGGGTGGCTCACCGACCCGGTGGCTACCGTTGGGCGCAAGTCCTCCATGCTGGTGAAGCTGGTGTGGGAACAGGCCTTCGGACACTCGCCCGGATCGCCAGACTTTCTGCTTCCGTTCAAGAGTGTCGGGCCGCTCTACGGTATATTCGGAAGTGATGCCGGGTTCCGCGGATCCCGTCTCGGGGTGCTGGCGTCGCATACAATCCCGATGTCGTTGTCCACCATGCTCACCACGCCGGACGCGGGGCTGCTGCCCCTGTTGGCTCCTGCCTCCAAAGGTATGAGCCAGACGCGGGCGACTCAGGGCATGATAAAGGTGCTGTCAGAAGCCGCAGAATACCGGCCGACGGGCCGCACCCGCCACCATCCTGAGCAATACGCTAACATGTACGCGCTGGCCGCTGAATACATGGACGCGGCAACGAGGAACGGTTACGATGCGGATCAGGTGCTGTCTGCCGCGTACGGCGCGGTAGCTCCGAAGTACTATCGCAAGTTCTACGAGGCCTATTTGAACGGCGATATGGATGCCGCCAACGAAATGGCCAAGAAGGTTATCCGTATAGGGGCCACAGCGCGCGGGCTGCAGCAGTCCGTAGTCGGAAGGCATCGCAAAACGGGCCGCGGTGAATTGACCGAGGAAGAGAAGGCGTCCCTTCAGGAGGCATTCGAGGGAGCCATGCCCGATATTATTAAGGAATTGAGGAACAAGTAACCAAGTCTCTCCGCCTCCTGGAGACCTTGGGGCCGGGGGCCTGGAGCCGAAAGGCTCCGGGTCGCCTGGTGACTTGGGAACTCGAATGTGGTAGGATATTTATATGTTTGAATTCACGTCCAGTCTATTAGGGATGCAGCGGAACGATCCGCCCGATCCTCTTGTGCCGCAAGAGTTCAAACCGATCACCACTGGCATCCCGTTCAACATCCCGGAAGTGCGCCAAAGGGTTGATGCACAAATCGGGAACTTCGTGGATATGTCGCGAAGCGTGGAGGGGCCTTGGATTGAAATGGCAAAGGAGACAGCGCGAATAAACAACGAGGCCGCGGAAGAGCTGGAAAGAAAATACGGGCCCCCGGTCGGTGCTGGGCGGGAAATATTTCTGTCCGCCATACCTGGACGCGAGGGCCGGGGCAGCTACGTCGATGGAGACGTACCCACCGGATACTACGGGGTTACAGAGGCTTCACTGGCGG